>Ga0163163_10005849_pt1 | contig 10699 bp, 12 predicted proteins | sample S65metaG_FD_119766 | JGI IMG/M metagenome (GOLD analysis project Ga0163163, IMG submission 119766) | Switchgrass rhizosphere microbial communities from Kellogg Biological Station, Michigan, USA - S6-5 metaG | ecosystem: Host-associated > Plants > Roots > Rhizosphere > Soil | place: USA... | reverse complement strand
GGCGGGGCAGGGGGATCAATCGAGGAGAATACCGAGGTCCGCAACGCCGCCCTGCCGCGCATCATCGGCCTGTCGCATGACACGGTCGGCGGCACGGTTACGGGCAAGAAGGATGCGCCCAAGCTGCACCGGCCGGTGCCATGGTATGAGCCGCCCGCCACGGGGCAGACACCGGCCGAGGTGCGCGCGGAGGCTCTCGCGCAGATCGTCTCGCCCTAATGGCAAGCGTCACCCAGATCGCCGAACGTGTGCTTCGGCGACTGGGTGTCGTCGTGGTGCCCGCGGCTGACCGGCCCGCGCTCAACACGCAGGTGTCCACGGCGACCATCGCCACCAACGCGCTGATCGAGCTGGGCGTCATCGCCACAGGGGCCGCACCGCTCTCGCAGGCGGTGGTGGTGACGGTGGATGCGATTGCCACGCTGGCGCTGACGAAGCTCGGCGTCATTGCGTCGGATGAAACGCCGCTGACGGCCGACATGACGCTCGCACAGGCGGCCGTGGCGGCGGTGCATGCCAACCTGGTGGCGCAGGGGCATGTCGATTGGGTGGCAACCGCCATCACCAACGCGGTGTCCGAGGAGTATGCGGGCCTCGTCGCCATGCACCTCGCACCCGCTTTCGGCAAGGCCGCCGACCTACAGACCGTAGCGGTCATGGAGGGCCGCATCGCCACCGTGGCGCGGATGATCCGGGCGCAGAACCTGGCGCTGTCCAAGGTCAACCAGGTCCAAGCCGGGCTGATCAGCCAAGGGCTCGTGAACTACGAGAGCATCAGCGTGCCGGTGGCCGTCTCCGAGGCATACACGCGCCTGACCGCGCTGATGCTGGCGTCGTCCTTCGGCAAGGCCGCCGACCCGAAGGAAGTCGCGTTCTACGAGGAACGGGTCAAGCGCGCGGCGCGGATCGCACGGGCACCGGAGGACGCCGAGGAGGCGGTGATGTCGGTGCATGACTCCATGGTGGCGCGGGGATTGGCGCGCTGGACCGTGTTCGATATCCCGGCGGCGGCTGAAATGCCCTATGAATTGCTGGCCGCCAATCGCCTCGCGCGGCTGTTCGAGCAACCCGCCGATCCTGGGGCAGAGGTTATTGCCACCCGGCAGCTTGCCCAGATCATACAGTTGGACAGCTCGGGCGAGCGGGTCCGGGTGGAGTATTTCTAGGTGACGCCCGGCGGGTTCGATGACGGGCTCGACTTCGGGGCAGGCATACCGCCCCCGGAAGCAACGCCCACGCCGCCGTCCCAAGCACCATCGCCGATCCACACGCCCGACGACGATCTCGACTTCGCGGGCTACCCGCAGCCGCCCGATGTGCCGCCCGATCCCACCGGCGAGGACTGGCGCGGCCAGCCCGGCGAGGACGGCCCACCCGGCCAACCCGGCCCGCAAGGCCCGCAAGGCGTCCAAGGCGATCCCGGCGCGATCCTCTCGGCCACCGCGCCCACCGCCAACCTTGGCGCGCTGTGGTGGGATACTGTCGGTGGCCAGCTCTACGTCCGATATAACGATCCGAACTCGACCGCATGGGTTGCCGCGTCCAGTGCCGCGCCTGGCAGCGCCGGGGGAGGCGGCACTCCGAGCGATGCGCTACCGGCGATGGATGGAACCGCCGCGCCCGGCGTCCTGGCGCTGTATTCCCGCGGCGACCATGTGCATCCCACGGACACGTCGAGGTATGCAGCGGCTAATCCATCGGGCTATCAGACCGCCGCCCAGGTGACGACCTCGCTGGCGCCTTACGCGCTGACATCCGCCGTGCCGGTTGCCTCCAGCACCACACCACTCATGGATAACGTGGCGGCGATTGGCGCCGGCACGACCTGGGCACGCGCCGATCACGTCCACCCGGTTGATACCTCGCGTTATGCCGCAAACAACCCGGCGGGCTATGTGACAGCGGCGGCCGCGGCTGCGGCAGCCCCGGTGCAAAGCGTTGCCACCCGCACCGGCGCGGTGACGCTCACCCATACCGACATCACCGACTGGACGGCCACGCTCGCGCCGTATGCGCCGCTGGCCTCGCCCGCCTTCACCGGGACGCCATCGCTGCCAACCGGCACCACCGGCATCACCCAGACGGCAGGGAACAGCACGACGGCGGTCGCCACCACGGCCTTCGTCGCCACAGCGATTTCCACCATTCCACCCAGCGGCACCACCCAGGCATACGTGGACGCGGCTGACGCCCTGCGGGTGCTCAAAGCTGGCGATACGATGACGAACCAACTACAGATCACGGCCCCGGCTAATGCGTCCAGCGTCGGGCAAAACCTGCTGCTGAACGGCAGCGTGTCTCCCACCATTCGCTTTCACGACGGCACCAACCCCGCGTTCGGGATGCTTTATTACGCCGGCAACCTGTGGATGTGCGGATTTAGCACTCCCGCCGGAACGGGCGAGAATGACATCTGCTTTTTCTCCACTGCCGCAATCGAGTTCCGCAAGAACCTGTCGATGGCGAACAATCGCATCAGATTACTTGGTGCCCCGCAAAGCGCGGACGAAGCGGCCAACAGAGGTTACGTCGATGCTGCTGTTCCCGTTGCCTCGTCCACTACCCCAGGCATGGACGCCGCCGCCGCCATCGGCGTTGGCACCACCTGGGCGCGGGCGGATCATATCCACCCGACCGACACCAGCCGCTATGCCGCCAGCAACCCCAGCGGCTACCAGACGGCGGCACAGGTCACGGCGGCGGTGTCTGCGCTGCTGACGATCGCCGCCACCCCGCCCGCCGTCGTCCACGGCAACCTGTGGTGGGACTCTACCGGCGGCCAGCTCTACATCGGTTTCAACGACGGCAACTCCACGCAATGGGTCGCCGCCTCCAGCACGCCGCACTAGGAGATCCGAATCGTGGCACTGGATTTTCCTGCGAGCCCGACCAACGGCCAGACCTTTTCGGGTCCGAACGGCGTCGTGTGGTCATGGGACGGAACGAAATGGATCAACGCCGTCGCCGCCAGCGTGGCCTATGCGCCGATCGACAGCCCGGTATTCACCGGCACGCCCTCGATGCCTGCGGGAGCCGTTGGCGTTACCCAGACGGCGGGCGATAACGACAACAGCCTTGCCACGACCGCCTTCGTCACCAATGCGGTCGGCGCTGTGCCAGGCGGGGCGACGATTGCCCCTACGCCGCCCGCGCTCAATCCTGGGGCGCTGTGGTGGGACAGCACCGGCGGGCAGCTTTACGTTCGGTTCAACGATGGAAACTCAACCCAGTGGACGGCGGCGACGAACATCGCGGGCCTCGCCAATGCCGCCACGCTCACCGATGTCGGTTCCGCACTCAACAACGTCGGCCGCAACCTCATCCACAACAGCCTGATGAATATCGTCCAGCGGGGCACAGGAACATTCGCCACCACTGCAACCTATTCGCTCGACCGTTGGCGTATGGATTTCAGCCTCGATGCTTTCGCTATAAGCCAGACGCAATATAACGACGCACAGCGCGCCATAATAGGCGACGAAGATGCAAATAACTGCATGCTTTGCTCTGTGACAGGCAATGCCGGGGCGGCGGCGTTTTCGCTGTTGTCGCAGCCCATAGAAAATGTGCGGCGGCTCGCGGGAAAGACGGTCATCATCAGCTTCACGGCGCATGCGACAGTTGCCGCGCTCAAAGTAGGCATTGAATTGCGCCAGAGTTTTGGGTCGGGCGGCTCGCCATCGGCTGTTGTTGGCACCACCGTTGCGCCGATCACTTTGACCACATCCCCGGCCCGCTATAGCACGACAGTCACGCTGCCGAGTATCAGCGGCAAGACTCTGGGCACCAACAACGACAGCTTCACGCGGCTGGGCTTGTTTCTCTCGGCAGGCGCCAACACCAACGCGCAGGCGGGTGGCATCGGTGTGCAGTCGGGAACTTTCGTGTTCTGGGGCGTGCAGCTAGAGATCGCCCAGCCCGGCCAGACCCAGCCCACGCCGCTCGAAAAGCGCGATCCGGTGCTCGAATTGCAGCAGTGCCAGCGGTTTTATCAAACTGGTTATGCTCAGATAGCTGGATACATAAGCGCGGGCGCAGGCGCTAACGTAAATATACCATTCCCGGTCCCAATGCGTGCGACGCCAATAATCACGCCGACATGGTCCGTGCAAACAAACTGCGGCAGTTCTACAATCTACAATATAGGGGCCGCATACTTCCAAACATATACAATAGGGGTCGCTTCTGGCGCCTTTACTCTATCTGGTTCCTTCACAGCATCGGCGGACCTGTAGCCATGCCTCCTCTGGATTTCCCCAACAGCCCCGCGACCGGCGCCACCTACACCGGCCCCAACGGCGTCATCTGGCAATACGACGGCGCCAAATGGATCAGCGGCACATCCGCCAACGTGTATGCGGCCATCGCCTCGCCCGTGTTCCTCGGCGATCCCCAGGCGCCCAACCCGGCGGCGGGCGATGCCGACACGTCCATCGCCACGACGGCGTTCGTCGCGGCTGCCGTTGCGACATCGCTGCATGACGTGGGGCGCAACTACATCCACAACAGCATGTTCAACATCCAACAGCGGGGCAATGGGCCATTCACCGCGAACGCCGTCTGGTCACTGGATCGGTGGAAGCAGATTTTGTCGCTCGATACCGTGAGCGTGATACCGGGCGGGTTATCGGACGCAGACCGAACCCAGATCGGTGACGAGGCTGCGATCTATGCCCTGTCCAACACTTTCACTGGCAACGCTGGGACAGGTGCTTACAACTTCATCACACAGGGCATCGAGAGCGTCCGTCGTTTAGCGGGCAAGACGGTAACAGTATCGTTCTGGGCGAAAGCGGGCAGCGGGACGCTGAAACTTGGTGTGAATATTCAGCAGATATTCGGCACTGGCGGTTCACCTTCGGCTGCGGGTTGGGCTTTGACCACCGGGATTGCGTCTACCTTGAACACGACATGGGCGCGCTACACCGCGACGATTGCCGTGCCATCGGCTGCGGGCAAGACGACTGGCACCAACAACGACAGCAGCACAGTGCTGGCTTTTTGGTTTTCCTGTGGCACGGACAACAACGCCGTGGCCGGCAACATCGGCGTCCAATCCGGGACCATAATCATCTGGGGCGTCCAGCTTGAACTCGGCCCCACGGCCACGCCGCTCGAAAAGCTCGATCCGGTTACGGACCTGCAACGGTGCCAGCGGTTTTATCAAACGGGTTTCATACAACTGGCCGGCAACGCGGCGGCGGGTGCGGGTAACAACTGCACCATACCCTTCCCGGTCACGATGCGAGGAATGCCAGCCGTTACGCCTACGTTCACCAACCAAACCAACTGTAGTGGCTCCACTATCTATGTCATAAGCCCCGGATTTTACCAGCCATACACGATAGGGACTGCTGCGGGGGGCTATACGGTTATTGGCACTTTCACCGCCAGCGCGGACCTATGAACATGATCAGCATCCTCATCTATATCCTCATACTTTGTTTGGTGTTCGGAGTTATTTATTACGTTATAACTCTGATCCCGCTGCCCGCGCCATTCGCGTTGATCGCCCAGGTGATCCTCGCCCTGGTGCTGGTCCTGTGCCTGCTGGACATCCTCCTCGGCGGGCGCTTCGTCGGCGGGCCATGGAGGCTGCCGCCATGATCAGCCCCCGCGCCCTCTACTACACCACCATCGGTTTGACCTTCCTCGCCCTCTACACTGGCGGATGGCTTCCGTGAGATGGCTGATGAACTACCGCCCCCGCCCAAGCGCCCCACATGGCTCACGCTTTCCGTCGCGGGCGCGGCTGTCTCCGTCATCATCTACGTGTTCGTCATCGGCAGCGAAATAGGAACCATGCGCCAGCAAACAACCGGCCATGAGCTACGCATCACGGCGCTGGAAACGCACGGGTCCGGCCCGGTTCAGTCCGCCGCCGCCAAGGTGGACGCCGTGACCGCGAGGGCTGACCGGATATTGACCGAGCTGCTCGCCATGCAGAAACAGATCGCCGAGCTTCAGTCCGGCCAGCAAAGCAACGCCCTCGTCCTGCAACGGCTGCAAGAGGACATGGCCAAGGAACGGCGGCCGTGAGCGAGTTCGACCGCGAAGGCCCGGTCTGGCGCAAGGCCCCGCTGGTCGAAGCGCCGCCATTCATCCATGCGTTATATTCGGAGGTCGTCGGCATGCTCGCCGTCAACCGCAACGCAGAAGCCCGCGACGCCATCGCCACGCTATACGCTTGGGTGCTCAATAACTACCCGCCATTCCATCCCGGCCCACCATCGGACATCGCCGCATGAACCAGATGGCACCCACCCAGCCCATGCCGATCTCGGCGGAAACGCGGCTCACCGTGACGCTGACCGCCGCCGCCTGGAACGTCGTCATGGCGCATCTCGATGAAGGCCCGCGCCGCGTCGTCAATGCCATCTGGAACGACATCAACGCTCAGCTCTCCCTCGGCGCGCAGCAGGCCCAACGCCCGGACGCTCGCCAGACGAGCGAGGAGCACTGATGCAACACTCGATCACCTTGCCCTATCGCCGCACCTCGCCGGTCCACGTCCCGCGCGCCGATCTGGTGCTGTCGGCCGCCGATAGCCTGCTGCTCACCGTTGTCGTGGTCGAAAGCGACCACCCATCCGCCCAGGCGATCGTGCTGCACACCGACGAGAACGGCCCGTCAATGCAGCTCGTCCTCTGGGACGACGCGGACTACGGCTACGGCTGGGGCGACTATCAACGCGCCTGGGCGCCTGGGCTGCTGCTGCGATCCACTCCCGGCACGCCCGGCACCGCCGCAGGCAGTTGGGACTTCCATATCGCCACCGGCAGCTTCGCGGACTTCCCGCTGCGCTGCGGCTGGGCAATCCTGCTGCTGTGGAACAACGGCGCGAAATCGTCGGTGCTGGCGCAAGGCATCGCCTCATTCCTGCGGCCCTACTTCACCGGCACGCCGATCACCGCAATTCCGATCGAGCCCGAGCCGCCGATCACCCCGCCCGGCCCGCCCGCGCATCTCGGGCTGATGACCGACGATCTGCACCCGATGGTTATGTCCAACGATCCCACGCGGAAACTGGAGACGTCATAAAATGTCCGGCACTAACATTCGCGTCATCGACCTTCCCGACTTGGGCGCCGTCACCGATGCCAGTTCCTTCGTGATCGACAAGGCCACCGCCACCGGAAGGTTCTCGGCGCTGGCGGTGAAAACCTATTGCGCAGTTACCACCTTGCCCGACGCGCCCAGCAACAACACCCCATACGGCCGCATGAACGCTGCCTGGACGCCGGTGCTATCGGACGCACCGAGCAACAACCTGCCATATGCGAGATTGAACGCGACGTGGTCCCCGGTGGTGCCCGAGGCGCCGTTGACCGGCTCGATCTACGGCCGCGGCAATTCGGGCTGGACCCCGGTGCTGCCGATCACCGGCGGGACGATCAGCGGCAGTCTCGGCACCACCAGCAACATGACGGTCGGCGGCGGGCTCTATACCCAGTTTGTATTGTTGTCGGCGACCAATGCCTACGAATGGCAGTTCTCCGTTCAGCCGGGAACAGGTCATCACATCCAGCAGCATCGCAGCGGCTGGTATGACCTGTGGGCCTCCGATACCGGAATACGCAGTTGGGTCGGCCCCAGCGGCGTCATGATGTCGCTATCCGGCAGCGGGCTCAATGTCACCGCCGATCTCAACTGCACCGGCTCGCTCTACGTCCCCGGCAATATCACCGGCGCCACCGCCGTCTGGCAAACGGCGGGAACCTTCGGATTCGCCCCCGGCGGGACCGGCCGCAAGTTCTTCTACAGCCCGTCCTATTACTGGGAGTGGAACCAGACCACCGGCATGCTGAATTGGATAAGCAACGGCACGCCGATGTGGAACATGCGTGCGAGCGATGGCCTCACCTTCAACTCCGTCGCGGCGGTGGGCGGCGTCGGCGCCTATGTCAACTCCTCTGATCGGCGAATGAAGACGGGCATTGCGCCCACCAACAAGGGCCTCGCCGAGATCATCCAGCTCCAGCCGGTCAGCTTCACCCGCTCCGATCCCACGACTGGCGCACAGGAGGAAATCGGGTTCGTCGCCCAGGACGTGCAACCGATCCTACCCGAGGCGGTGTGGCAGATGGGCATTCCGCTGCGTGATGGCACGGGCGGGCTGGATTCGGCAGACCCGACGCTGGCGATCTCCGAGGCCACCATCTCCGCGATAAGCGTGAATGCGATCAAGGAACTGAACAGCATCATCACGGCATTGACGGCGCGCATCGCGGCGCTGGAGAACCCCGCCTGATGTCCGACGCGCTTGCCACGCTGCGGAGTGCGCTTTCCCCTAAAGCCGGGATGAAGCGGATTCCGTTCCCGCTGGAGAGCTATCAGCACCCGAGCCTGCCGCTGTCGGCTAAACGCTTGTTGAACCTTATGGCAGAGCAGGCGCCGGCCGATGCACGCACTGCGGCTGCGCTGGTGTCCACCCCGACGCTGCAACCCTACCTCACGGTCGGCACCGGCCCGATCCTGGCGATGAACGATGAACAGCCCGGCGTCATCTACGTCGTCAGCGGGACCAAGGCTTACCGCATCACCTTCTCGCCCGCAGGCGTGCCCACCGCCACGCTCCTCGCCGATGTCGGCACCGCCAACGCGGGCACCTCGCCGTGGAATAACTTCGTGACGATTGCGGCAGGCCCCACCGCCTGCGTGATCTGCGTTCCGCCGCGGGCCTATACCTGCGCGCACCTGCCCGGCTCGGCGCTCAACCAAATCACCGACCCCGATTTCCCCGGCGCATCGAGCGTCTGCTACGTGGACGGCTACTTTGCGTTCTCATCGCTCGGCGACACCGCACAATGGTTCATCTCGCTGCTGCTCAATCCGGCCAGCTTCAGCGCGCTGGACTTCGCATTCTCCGACGCGACGCCGAACGTCATCCGCCGCGTGATCGCGCACCGGGGCCAGGTCTGGACCATCGGCGAGTCCGGCTTTGAAGTCTGGTATGACGCGGGAAAGCCCGACTTTCCGTTCCGGCGCGCATCCGGCGGCGTCATACCGATCGGCACCGGATCTCCGATGAGCGTGTGCAAGGCTGACCAGGGTGTGTGGTGGGTCGGCATTGACGGGCTGGTCTGGCGCTCCGAGGGCTACACCCCGAAACGGGTCAGCACCCACGCCATCGAGGCGATCGTCGGTCCTAACATGGTCGGGCTCACCGCCGTCGCCCATCCCTATCGCGGGCACTGGTTCTATTGCCTGACCACGATCGATAACCGCACCGTCTGCTATGACGTCACCACCGGGGCATGGCATGAGCGCAGCACCAGCACGGACGGCGCCGGGCCATGGAAGGCGGGAGTCGCGGCGGCGGACAACAACAGCCTGCACCTGCTCGGGGATCGGACGACCGGCGATCTCTATACGCTGTCGATGTGGTCCACCGACGCGGGCGTCACCATCATGCGGCAGGCGACGCTGCCCACCGTTTGGGCGGCAACCAATCGCGGCTTTTGCTCGCGCGTCGAGATCGAGATGGAGAGCGGCGGCACGAACTCGCCCGGCCCGGTAACGCTCGAATGGAGCGACGACGGGGCGCGGACGTGGAAGGCCCCGCGGACGATGCAGGCCGGGGCGCCGGGCGATTACACCCACCGCGTTTACACGACGCGGCTGGGATCGTTCAGGCAGCGCACGTTCCGCATCACGACGCATGGCGGGGTGGTCCGGCTATACGCGGTTGACGCCGACATCTCAGTCTTTCCGCAGGCGGCCGCGTGATGGCAGTCACCCCCCGCCTCATCGAGCCGCCATTCTACGACCCGCCGATCTCGAATTACGACAGCGGGCAGCAGCACTCGCAGGCGTGGACGGAATACCACCAGTCCGTTGCCGATCGGCTGGCCGCTATCAATGCCGGGATCACCGATGGCTCCGAGGCCGCCGCTGGCAACGTCGGCGAGGTCATGGCAACCACCGGCGGCGCAGTCGCGATGATCACCAACACCGCCACCAACCTTGCCTCGCTCGCCCTGACGCCGGGCGACTGGGACGTGTCCGGATCGGTGGTATTCACGGCGGGCGCCGGGACGCATAGCTACTTCGGCGTCGGGATCACCAGCATCGACATCTTCGATTTCGCCACCTACCCCGCCACGGCGATCAACCAGATGATGCCGACCACCACGCGCCGGGTGAACGTCACCACCGCAACGACCGTATGGGTGGTGGCGCAGGCGGGCTTTACGGGGACGATGACCGGCACCGGCACGATCAGAGCCAGGCGGATGCGCTAGATGCGGCGCTTCCTCAAGATCTCCGATGGCGTCGAGCCGCTGCCGCTGCGGCTGGAGCTGGCGCGCAACGAGCACCTGTGGGACCAGCGGCCTGACCGGCGAATCTACGCGGGATCACCGCACGCCGCCATGACGGACATCACCGTGCGCTACATGCCCGAGGCCGACCTGACCGACCTTGAGGTGCGGCGGCGCGAGCATCGCAACGTCTTCTGGCCCGCCTGGCACGCGCTGCCCTCGCTGCGCCCGGTGGTGTTCGGCCTGATGGCGCGGGTTATGGCGGTGGAGCTGGGTTCGATCCTCATCACGCGCCTGCCCCCCGGCAAGAGCATCGAGCCGCACAGCGACGCGGGCAACTGGGCGCCGGAATACTACGACCTCAAAGCGCACTGGACAGTGCAGGGCTCGGCGCTGGTGACGTGCGAGGACGAGGCGTGCTGGTTCCATACCGGCGC
>Ga0163163_10005848_pt1 | contig 10699 bp, 9 predicted proteins | sample S65metaG_FD_119766 | JGI IMG/M metagenome (GOLD analysis project Ga0163163, IMG submission 119766) | Switchgrass rhizosphere microbial communities from Kellogg Biological Station, Michigan, USA - S6-5 metaG | ecosystem: Host-associated > Plants > Roots > Rhizosphere > Soil | place: USA: Michigan... | reverse complement strand
GCGGCTCTGCGGCGAGCGCGCCCAGCGCCGGCACCGCGAGCCAGACGATCTCGCGGTCGTACTCCGACCTGAGCCTCACCCGGTTGCTTCGATCGTCGCCTCGTAGGCGGCGACGTAGTTCGAGACCATCATCTCCGGCGAGAAGCGGGTCTCGACCTCCTTACGAATGACGACCGGGTCGAGCGAGTCGGCGAGCTCGAGCGCCTCGGGCTCCTCCATGTCGCGGTAGTTGTCGACGATGACGCCGGTCTTCCCGTGGTCGACGATCTCCGGCACCGCCCCGCGGCGGGTCGAGATGACCGGAGTCCCACAGGCCATGGCCTCGATCATCATCAGGCCGAACGGCTCCTCCCAGTCGATGGGCGAGATGAGCGCACGGGCGCCCATGAGGAGCTCGACCTTGTCGGCGTGCCCGACCTCTCCGACGTACTCGATCGACCCCCCGAGATGCGGCCGGATGAACTCGTCGAAGTAACGGATCTCGAGCGGCTCGCGGCACTTCGCCGCGATCTTCAGCGGCAGGCCCGTCTCGAGCGCGACCGCGAGCGCCCGGTGCGCGCCCTTGTCCGGGCTCATTCGGCCCAGGAAGACGAGATAGTCACCGCCCGGCTTCCGCCGGAAGGGATACAGCGAGAGGTCGAGCGCGTTCGGGCAGTTCGCGATCCAGGGCAAGTGCTGCTTGGGCTTGCGCTGGTTCATGGAGATCGAGATGAGCTTCGCGTTCGGCGCGAGGTCGAGGACCTGCTCGTACATGCGGCCCGGCTGGCCGTCGAGCGGCCCGTGCACGGTGTGGCAGAACGGCGTGTCGATCGTGCCCCCGAGCGCGAGCCCGAGCATGCCGGTGTGGTCGTGGACGATGTCGAACTCGTCCGCCTTGCGGAAGGCGTGGATCGCGTGCTGCATCTCCCAGTACGTGTGCCCGATCCACTCGCTGGGCGCCGTGTGGAAGACCGACTCGAGACGCGCGCGGGTCTGCGAGTCCCCCGAGGCGAAGAGCGTGACGTCGTGGTCCGCGTCGACGAGTCCGTCCGCCAGCAGCGCCACGACGCGCTCAGTCCCGCCGTACGCCTCCGGCGGCACGGGGAACCACACCGGACATACCAAGCCGACTCTCATTGCGCAAGATCGCGATCTGCGATCGCAGATCCCGATCGCACGAAGACCCCTGAAGGCGGCCGCTTCGCGGCCGCGTGCACTCGGTCGTCCGTCATCCGCTTCATACGCCCTCGGCAATCGTTACACGGCCGCGCTCGACCGCAGCAGTCCACGTGCGCCCGTAGGCGCGGACGCCCTCGATCCGGAGGCCGTCGAGCCAGCTCGGAAGCTCGTCGGTCACGGTCGACACGAGCCGCTGGCGCTCGCGATCGGGCTCGATCCCGAGAAGGACGCGGACGAGCAGGATCGGCGTGCCGGCGGCCCAGGCCTGGGGGCGCGCAGCTGTCGGATAGGCGATGGGGAACGGCGTCTCGTCCCGCGCGTAGCCCGCGAACACCTCCGGCAGCGACCAGTCGAAGTGGCCGGCCGCTTCGATCAGCGCCCGCCCGACGCGACGCGCCTCGGCCGTGTATCCGTGCCGCGCGAGGCCCCACGCGGCGAGCGCCGTGTCGTGCGGCCACACGGTCCCGTTGTGGTAGCTGATCGGGTTGAACGCCTCCGCGTCGCTCGCCATCGTCCGGATCCCCCAACCCGACCACAGCTCCTCCGACAGGAGTTGGTCGACGACCTTCGGAACCCGCTCGGGCGGCACGATCCCGCTCCACAGGAGGTGGCCCATGTTCGAGCTGCGCGAGTCCACCTGCCGCTTCTTCCCGTCGAGTGCCAGCGCATAGAAGCCGCCACGCTCCGTGACCCAGAACGCCTCGTCGAACCGTGCGCGAAGCTCCTCGGCCTCGCGCTCGAGTCGATCGGCGAGCTCCTGCTCACGCCAGACCTCGCGCGCGACCTCGGCGAGGCCGCGCTTCGCGTCGTAGACGTACCCCTGAACCTCGACCGCTGCGATCGGCGCCTCGGCGAAGCTCCCGTCCTGGAAGCGCTGGGAGTCGCCCGAGTCCTTCCACGACTGGTTCGCGAGCCCCGAATCGACCTGGCGGCTGTACTCGACGAAGCCGTCGCCGTCGCGGTCGCCGTAGCGGTCGACCCACTCGAGGGCACGCATCGCCGGCTCGCGGAGGCGACGGGCAAGCGTGGCGTCGTCCGTCCAGCGCCAGGTCTCGGCGAGCAGGACGAGGTAAAGCGGCGTGGAGTCGACCGAGCCGTAGTAGCGCGGGAACCAGAACTCGGCGCAACGGCCCTCACGAACCTCGTGCACGATCTTCCCCGGCTCGGCGTCGATCGTCGGGTCTTCCTCGCGCGCCTGCAGCTCGGTCAGGGCATCGAGCGCGCCCATGGCGATCTCCGGCCCGAGCAGGAGCGTCTGCAACGACGTGATCGCTGTGTCGCGGCCGAAGACGGTCATGAACCAGGGCATGCCCGCCGCGAACAGCGGACGCCGGTACTCCCCCGTCCGCATGCGCAGGGCCGCGAGGTCGGCGATCGAGCGGTCGAAGGCGCGACGCAGGCTCTCCCAGCCGCCGCGGACCCGCGGGACGCGCAGTGTCCAGGCCGCCACGACGTCCCCCACCGTCTCGCGCTCGTCGTCGAGCTGCTCGACCGTCGCGAGGTCGCCCTCGAGCCACGGGAGGACGTCGACGGTGAGATCCCAGCGCTCGTGAGGGCCGAGCGAGAGAGCGAACGTCATTGCGTTTCCCCTGGGCTCGCCGGACTTCGAGAAGACGAGCCTGGTACCGCAGTCTCCGCGGGGGTCCGTGATCGACAGCTGCCTCCGCGCCTCGTCGTACGTCGTTGGTGCCGGGGGCGGAAGCGGCTGCGCGTGCTCGGGGTCACCGAGCGAGAAATCGTGCAGCTTCACGGAAATGATGTCCGCGAAGTCCGCTTCCGCCTCGAGCGCGAGCTCCAGCTCGATCCGCTCGGTGGACTCGTTTCGAAGCGCCACCTTCTCCTGGAGCCCCGTCCCGACGAACCGCTCACGCGAGATCGAGATCGCGTCCTTCGGCAGGCCGTTCGACGTGCCATTGCGGAGGTAGAACGCGGCCTGGAAGTGCTCGACACGCCCCGACGAGAGGAGCAGCGGCGTCGAGCCACCCACCCGGAGCACGAGGCGCGAGAGGAACCGCGTGTCGTGTGCGAAGAAGCCGCTCGTCTCGGCCGCGACGTCGCCGCGGTCGTCCGAGATGCAGAAGGTCGATCCCTCGAGGATCGTGAGCACGCGCTATTCCTCGCGGCGAACGACCCGGGCGCCGCTCGATTGCTGGAGCGCCTTGATGACGATCTCGTCGACATTGACGTGGAGCGGACGCGTGAGCGCGAAGAGGACGTAGTCGGCGACCTCGTCGGGCGTGATCGGGTCGACGCCCTCGTACACTGCCGCCGCCTTCTCCTCGTCTCCCTTGAAGCGGACGAGCGAGAACTCCGTCCCGGCGACGAGGCCCGCATCGACCGTCGTGATCCGGATCGGCCGCCCGAGAAGGTCCTCTCGCAGCCCGTAGACGAAGCCGCGGAGCCCGAACTTCGCCGCGACGTACGAGGCGGCGTTCTGGTACGCCTGCCGCCCGGCGACCGACCCCATGAAGAGGATGTGGCCGCCGTCGCGGATGTGTGGGAGGCAGAGCCGCGTGATGCGAAGCACGCCGTCGACGTTCGTGTGCAGGACGGTCTGCTCGTCGGCGAGGTTCGACTCGGTGAACGGGTAGCGGCCGAGCGCGAGACCGGCGTTGTTGAAGAGGATGTCCACGCCTCCGAGTTCCCCGACCGCCGCGGTCACGAACGCTGCGGAGCTCTCCTCGTCCGTGACGTCGACGCGGAGGGCGAGGTCCGCCTCGATCCGCTCGACCCGCCGTGCGCCGCCGACGACCCTCACGCCCGCCTCCCGGAGCTTGCGCACCGTCGATGCGCCGATGCCGCTCGACGCACCCGTGACGATCGCGGTCTTGCCCTCGAGCTCCATCACGGGAGCCTAGTGACTCAGGAGATGACGACTGACTCGATGACGACCGGCTCGAGCGGGCGGTCGCGACCGTCGCGGTCGACGTTCGAGATCGCGTCGGCGACCTCCTGGCCCGAGGTCACGCGGCCGAAGACGGTGTGCTTCCTGTCGAGCCACGGTGCAGCCTCGGTCGTGACGATGAAGAACTGAGATCCGTTCGTGTTCGGGCCGGCGTTCGCCATCGCGAGATAGCCTCGAGCGACCGGGTGGTCGTTGAACTCGTCCTCGAAGGAGTATCCAGGCCCGCCCGTGCCGTCCCCGCGCGGGCAGCCGCCCTGGATCATGAAATCGGGGATGACGCGGTGGAAGATCAGCCCGTCGTAGTAGCCCTCGCCCGCCAGCTTCGTGAAGTTCTCGACCGTCTTCGGGGCGTCGTCGCCGAAGAGCTCGAGCTCGATCGCCCCCTCGCTCGTGGTCATGACCGCCGTGGACACGGGCGCGACGCTAGCAGTCTGGGCCAACATCCAGGCCGAACTGCCGTCCCTACACTTCGACGGTGGCAACCGAAGCGCAGCCATTGGGGGGTTTGCAGGAAGCCGAGCTCGCAACCGAGCTCGCCAGTCAGTGGCGGCGACTGACGCGCGCCGCGACGGCGGTCGCGCTCATCACCGCACCAGCGCTCATCGTCTGGTTCAACCAGACGCAGGGCTGGCCCTGGTACTGGTCGGTCCTCGCCGCGCTGCTCGTCGTCGTGTGCTTCCGCGGCGCGTTCGACCTCATCTTCCACCGCTTCATCCCGCGGCCGAGCCTGTTCGGGCTCGAGAGCCAGCAACTGCGCGAGGAGGACGTCGTCGCGCGCCGGCGCGTCTGGTTCTGGCGCTTCTGGCTCAAGACGGCGATCGTCGCCATCGTGGTCGGCGGCTTCTTCTATGCCATCGGCGGAGTCGGCTACCTCGTGGCGGTTCTGCCGCTCCTCGTGATCTTCCCGTTCTACATGATCTTCAACTTCGCGATCCTCTTCGGGCCGCTCCTCCTCATGAACCTCTCGCAGATCCAGGCCTTCGAGCCTGGTGATGCCGAGTGGGGAGTCAAGCTCGCGGACGTCCGCGGCCAGGCGGAGGCGAAGGAGGAGGTGCGGCGCGTCGTCTCGATCTGGCAATCCGGCGAAGCGTTCGAGCGTGCGGGCGGCAAGCGCGAGCGCGGCCTTCTCTTCCTGGGCGCCCCCGGGACGGGGAAGACGATGCTCGCGAAAGCGCTTGCGACCGGCTTCAACTCGCCGTTCGTGTCGATCCCCGGCTCGGGCTTCGCGGCGACGTTCATCGGCATCGACGCGATCGTCGTCCGGATCCTCGCCCGCCGCGCGAAGCGCCTCGCGCGCAAGTGGGGCGGCCAGTGCATCGTCTTCATCGACGAGATCGACGCCGTCGGCATGCGCCGGCAGGCGCTCAACCCCGGGTTCGGCGGCTTCGGGGGCAGCTCCCGGCCTCCGGACGTGCACGACTACCTCTTCTACGGGCCCTTCGGCGCGCTCAACTCGAGCGGCGACCTCATCCTCGAGAATCGCCAGTGGCGCGACCGTCTCTTCACCGAGCGCGCGCCACAGTCGCCCGGCCCGTCCGCGTTCGCGGAGCGCATGAACAACATCGTGAACTTCATGTTCCCGGGCGGGATGGGCGGCGGCTCGCTCGCGCTCAACCAGCTGCTCGTCGTCATGGACGGCATCGACAACCCGCCCTTCTTCAAGAAGTTCTTCACGAACAAGACGAACACGCTGCTCGACGGCATCTACATCGTCCCGCGTCGCTTGGGGAGGCGCTCCCTGCGCATCAAGGCCGCGAAGCCGCGCAGCGAGCAGATCTACTTCATCGGCGCCACGAACGTCCCGGTCGACCGCCTTGACCCGGCGCTCACGCGGCCGGGCCGCATGGGCCGTCACGTCTGGTTCCGGACGCCGACGAAACAGGACCGCCTCGATGTCCTCGACCTGTACCTTGGCAAGGTCGCCCACGACGTGGAGCTCGATCAGCCGGCGAAGCGCGAGGAGATCGCGCGCGTCACGAACGGGTACGCACCGGCGATGCTCGAGCAGGTCACGTCGATGGCGCTCACGATCGCCCACCACTCGAGTCGCGAGTCGTTGACCTGGGACGACCTCGTCGAAGCAATGACCACTCTCGAGGCCGGTACCGCAGTCGGCATCGAGTACATCCCGGAGGAGAGCCGCGCCGTTGCCATTCATGAGGCTGGCCATGCCGCCGCCGGCCACGTCTACTTGAAAGGTGCGGAGTCAACGCGGCTCTCCATCCGGATGCGCGGAGGCGCGCTCGGGCACCACCAGGCGCTCGAGAAGGAGGAGCGCTTCAGCCGCTTCCGGAGCGAGGAGTTCGCACGGCTCGTCTGGGCCCTCGGCGCGATGGCCGCGGAGCGCGTGTTCTACGGCGAGAACTCGAACGGCGTCGGCGGCGACATCCAGAGCGTCACCGCCCAGGCCGCGTACATGGTCGGCGCATCGGCCATGGGGCCGGAGCATTTCGCCATCACACCGCGCAAGGACGAAACCGAAGAGGAAGCACGCGAGCGTGTCCTCAAGCGGTTCGAGAAGATCGGCGTGCAGATCGTGAATCGCACAGGTGGCGGCGGCCCGTTCGACGCCAACCCGATCGGCGCCGTGCTCGGCGATCCGGACAAGCGCGCCATCGTCGCCCAGCTCGTGGGCCAGGCGTACGTGGCCGCGTACAACCTCATCGTGCACAATCGCGAGGCCGTCCAGCACATCGCGGACGTGCTCAACGCGCGGCGGGAGCTCTTCGGAGACGAGCTCCTCAGCCTGCTCGACGAGGCGAAGATCACGATTCCCGACGTGGACCTGTCCGAAGAGAGCTCATGGCCGACGATGTGATGGACAAGACGACGACCGATCCGAACCCCGTCTCGCCGGATGCCGTCGGCACGAGCGCCGCACGACGGCCCGAGTCCCGCGCTGATCGGGCGCGCCGTGTCGCGTACCGGAACCGCTTCGCCGCGTTCTTCGTCGTGCTGGCGGTCGTCGCCGGCGCGGGTGTCGGGGCGCTCTTGGTCCTCGTCGGCCGCGGAAGCCCGGAGCCCGCTCCCGCATGGTCCGCCTGGGAGCCATCCGGGACGGCGGATCAGCGGGTCGCGCAGATCGCGGATCACGTCAGTCGCGGGTATCGCCTGCCGAGCGGGAACCCGCTCGTCGCGATCACGTATCAGGGTCCCCCCGTCGGCAAGTCCGAGGACGGCACCCTCGGGGCCGTGCGTGCACTCGCGGTGCGACCCGACACGACGGGCGGCCGCGCCGATGCGAACGACATCGCCACGCTCGACGCGCGGGGCACCGTCCAGTTCAACCTCTGCGGCCTCGGCAAGCTGTGCTCGATCCCGGAGGGGAAGCCGAGCAACGCGCGCGGCCAGCTACTGCGCCGCGAGGCGCTCGAGCTCGCTCTCTACTCGTTCAAGTACGTCGGAGGCGTCGACTCGGCGCTGATGCTCATGCCGCCGCGCTCCGACGGGAAGGCACAGGCGGCCGTCTTCCTGACGAAGGGCGACGTCGCCGCGATCCTCGGACGCCCGATCGACGAGACACTCACCGCTCCGCTCACCCCCGGAGTGGGCGAGATCCGGCTCGACGAGCAGTCGGCGATCGACCGGGTGACACTCCCTCGGCTCTACGAGTACGACTGGCTTTCCGCCCAGGACGGCACGCTCGTCACGGTGCTCACGCCGGCGCTCGGTGGGTAACGCAAGCTGGAAATTCGTGAACGCGGACTTCAATCGCGCAAGACCCCTGAAGGCGTCCACTTCGCGGCCGCTGCCGTAGTGGATCGGCCACTCGTCGAGGCGCTTGGCCGCGCCAAGGCACGCCTCGACACGCTCGACTACTACCCCGAGCCGGTGCGCATGGAGAAGGTGCGCGTCTTCGTCACACCCTGGTTCTTCCGGATCCCCGGCTTCCGTCGCTACGTCGGGTACGCGTTCTGGCGGACGATCCTCTTGAAGCAGGCGAACCTCTCCGACGATCTGCTCACCCACGAGCTCTGCCACATCTGGCAGGGGCAGCACCGCGCGCTGCACATGTCCTGGAAGCACGTCACGACGCGCTACCGCACGAACCCGTACGAGATCCAGGCGCGGCGCGCCGCGGCCGAGACACGGCTGCACCAAGCCTGACTTGAGTCGCGGCGCCCCTCGTTCGAGGGAGCCGCCGCGCCCGCTCGGCAACCGACGTTGATCCAATGCTGCTGCGGCGTTCGGCTGCTCTGTCTCTGCTTGCGCTGAGCGCGTTCGGCGCGCTTGCGTCGAGCGGCGCGAACGCCACTCGAACCCCCATGCCGGACATCGTCTCCGTCGACACGTATCCGTTCTCGGCCGTCGTGAAATGGAACGTCCCCGACGCCGCCCGGGTCGTCCTCGAGGTCGGCGTCGACGACCGGTACGGGATCTGGTCGCCGTCGACCGTGGCGCGCACCGAGGTCACGGCGCGGACGACGCTCGCCGGGCTCGAGCCCGGGACGGCGTACAAGTTCCGAGTCGTCGCGCGCTGGCGCAACGGAGAGAAGGCCGAGGCGCGGGGCTCCTTCCGCACCGACGCCTGGCCCGGCTCGACGGCGGCGACGGCTGTTCCCGCAGCCGCGCAATCGGGCGGCTCCAGCGGGCCGGACGGTGGCTCCGGCGGATCGCCTTTCGTGCTCCCGCCCGCGACGCCGCCGGGCGGTACGAACCCGACGCAGCCGTCGCCGCCCACCTCGAGCCCGTCGCCGAGCACGCCCGCGATCGAGAACTCCTCCCCCCTTCGCGTGAACGGGAACGCGATCTTCCCGCGCATGGTGTGGAGGCAGTGCCCCACGTACTATCCGACGTCGCTCGGTGCCGGGATCAACCTCTTCCTCGGCGTGGAGTGCACCAACACCGACGAGCAGTTCAAGCGCCTCGCCGGCCGCGCCATGTCGACCGTGGACGCGAAGACCCCCGGACTCTCCGGCCCTGGCATGGTCGGCTGGCACCTCCCGGACGAAGCGGACATGTCCGTACGCGTCCCCGCCAATTTGCCCAGACCGCAGGGCGACGGCCGCGTCACCTTCCTAACCGTCACCGATCACTTCTCGATGCGCTCGGCGCCGCCCGAGAGCGGACGCGACATCTACAAGGAGTTCTTCGCGCGCGCGGACGTGGTCGGCTTCGACACGTACCCGGTCGAGGGCCGCTGCAAGATCGAGGAGATCGACAACGTGTACTGGATGCAGCGCGAGATCGTCGCGCTGACCGGCGGCAAGCCGACGTTCCAGTGGATAGAAGCCGGCCCGATGGAGCACTGCCGCGACAACGCGGATCCGACACCCGAGGTCGTCCGCGCCGAGACCTGGCTCGCGATCGCCGGCGGCGCGCGCGGCATCGGTTACTTCCCCGACTGGTGGGTCGAGAACATCCGAAGCGAGGTACGCCAGACGAACCGCGAGATCCTCGCCCTCGCCCCGGCGCTCCTCTCTCCCGTCGTGAGCACGGGCTGGTCGACGAAGAGTCCCGTCCGCATCGCGGCGCGGCGCTACAACGGCGCGACCTACGTCATCGCGGCCAACTCGTCCACGTCCGAGGCGACGGCCTCTTTCTCGGTGCCCGGGCTCAGCGGGCGCGCGCTTCGCGTCTTCCGCGACGGCCGCGTGGTCAAGTCGTTCGGCGACGTCGTGACAGACAAGCTCCCGGGGCTCGGGGTCGCGGTCTACGTCGTCCCGCCCCCCGGCTGGTAGCCGAGCCCGAGCTACGGTGCGGGCCGTGAGAACGGCCCTCGTCCTCGCCGTACTCGGAATCGTCGCGCTCGCGCCTTCGGCGAACGGCGCCGAGCGCGCTCCGGCTGACGGCCCGCGGGTCACGATGTTCGGCGACTCGATCGCCGACTCGCTCACGTACGTACCCGAGGCCCGAGAGCTCCTTGGCGACGGCATCGATCTCCGGCTCGAGCTCGCCCCGTGCCGCAAGCTCGTCCCGATCGGATGCGCATACATGGGCTCGCGCCCGCCCTCGGTGCTCGACATCGTCAGGTCGTCGTCGCTTGCGTCGCTCGGCAACATCGTCGTCGTCTCGGTCGGTTACAACGATCCCGAGAACAACTACGAGACGGACATGGCCCAGGTCGTGAACGCGCTCGTCGACAAGGGCGTCGGCCACGTCGTCTGGCTGACACTGCGCGAGCAGACGGACGACTACCGGAGCATCAACCGAACGATCGAGGCGCAGGCAGCTCGCTGGCCGGAGCTTCGCGTCGCCGATTGGGAGGGCGCGAGCCGTGGCAAGGACTGGTTCAACCCCGACGGGCTGCACCTGAACGCCGCGGGCGCGATCGGAATGGCGACCCTGATCCGCCCCTACGTGCTCACGGCCTGCGGAGCGCCGTGCAAGGACCTCGGTGCCGGAGCACCCCGCAATGCCGGTCTGCCGCGCATCGGCGGCAAGCCGGCAATCGGCCGCACCCTCGCCTGTCGACCGGGCGCGTGGACCGGACAGCACCCGATCGTCTTCTCGTACCGCTGGCTCCGCGGCACGAGGGTGCTCACCCATGCCGTCGGCGCTACGCGCCTGGTCACGAGAGCCGACCGCGGACGCATGATCGCCTGCCGGGTCTGGGCCGGAAACATCAACGGCGTGACCGCCGCGACCTCGAAGTCCGTGCTCGTCCACTAGGCCGCGAGCACGACCGCGATCGGC
>Ga0163163_10005847_pt1 | contig 10700 bp, 12 predicted proteins | sample S65metaG_FD_119766 | JGI IMG/M metagenome (GOLD analysis project Ga0163163, IMG submission 119766) | Switchgrass rhizosphere microbial communities from Kellogg Biological Station, Michigan, USA - S6-5 metaG | ecosystem: Host-associated > Plants > Roots > Rhizosphere > Soil | place: USA... | reverse complement strand
GCTTGGTCGCCTCCACCAGATGCACGCCGGCAAACGGCGCCGATAATGTTGCACCCGTGCGTTCCCACGCGACCGCAGTCCGCAAAAACCAGCCACGCGCGACCGGCGGTACGTAAAGCGCTTCACTCCAGCCGGTCGGCGTGAACCACGTCTCGCGCAGCAGCTGATTGATCTGGCTGCGCGAATATGGCCGCCCATGACCGAACGGCGTTGTATCCGTTCGCGCCCAGACCCCGCGGCGATTCGGGACAACCGCAAGCAGCCGCCCGCCCGACGCAAGCACGCGCCATACTTCGCGCAGCAGTGCCCCCGGATCGTTCGTCATTTCCAGCGCGTGCACCAGCATCACGCGATCGACGGCGGAGTCGGCGAGCGGCAGGTCGCCTTCGTAGACGAGCGCAGAGAGCGCCGGGCGTGTGGTTGGCCACTTCACCACGCCCTGCCCGGCCGGCATGAAAGCGAGGCAACGCTCGGCCTCCTCGCGAAACAATCCGAGGTAAGGCGTCGCATAGCCGATGCCGAGTACACGCTGACCGGCGGTATCGCCCCACAGCGCGCGAATGCTGCGTCCAATGAATCGGCGAGCCACGACGCCCAGCCGCTGGCCGTAAAAATTCCTCAGGTCGACGACATCGATCGACATGCCGGCAAACTACCACGAAATAGTAAAGCGCTAACAACACGGGAACACGCGGGCGTGCAACTTCATTCACCCGCGTGATACGGTTAACCCATTGCATGCCAAAAGGACCAAGCTCATGCCCGCGGAAATCCGCCTGTTTCGCTGCCGATCCGACAATTACGGCGTGTTGCTGCATGACCCTGAAAGCGGGACGACCGCTGCAATCGATGCGCCCGAAGCCGCACCGATCGAGGCCGCGCTGAAAGCGAGCGGCTGGAAACTAACGGACATTCTGGTCACCCATCACCACGCCGATCACACGGATGGAATCCGCGCCCTGAAGGACAAGTACAAGTGCCGCGTCGTGGCGCCCGCCGCCGAGGCCTCAAAGATTCCCGCGGTTGATGAAACCGTGCGTGAAGGAGACAAGGTCAAAGTCGGCACGCTATCCGCCAATGTTATCGAAACGCCGGGTCATACACTCGGCCATATTGCCTACTGGTTTCACGGCGAAAAGATTGCCTTCGTGGGCGATACGCTGTTTTCGATTGGCTGCGGTCGCGTGATCGAAGGCACGCCCGAGCAGATGTGGCGGTCGCTGGTCAAACTGCGCGATCTGCCGAATGATACCGAGTTTTATTGCGGGCATGAATACACCGCCGCCAATATCAAATTCGCCCGCACAATCGAGCCCAACAATAAGGCCTTGGCCACACGCGAAGCCGAAGCAAACAAGCAGCTCGCGCAGAATGAGGCCACTATTCCCGCGACCATCGGCGAGGAAAAGCAGGCGAACCCGTTCCTGCGCGCCGATGTGCCGGAAGTTGCCGCCGGCATCGGGATGGCGGGCAAGCCCGCCGCGGAGGTTTTCGCCGAAATCCGCGCCCGCAAAAACAAATTCTAGCGCCCATGCCTAATCCAACCGCGCCGGACATGATCCGCGCGCTCAAGCTCAAGCCGCATCCGGAAGGCGGACACTATCGCGAAACCTTTCGCGACTCGCGCCAACTGGATGGGCGGCCAGCATCGACCGCGATCCTGTTCCTGCTTGCACGCGGCGAGCGATCGCACTGGCATCGCATCGACGCGGTGGAGATCTGGCACTATTACGGAGGCGCGCCACTCAGGCTCGAGATCGTCGACGGATCCAAGGAAGAAATTTTCAGACTTGGCGCCGACATTCATGCAGGCGAGGTGCCACAAGTGACGGTACCTGCGCGCGCGTGGCAGGCCGCCGAAAGCCTTGGAGACTGGACGCTGACCGGCTGTACCGTCGCGCCCGGCTTTTCGTTTGATGGGTTCGAATTGGCCCCTGCGGGCTGGAAGCCCGTCGATCAAGGACGATAAGGAGGATTGCCGTGGCCACCCAACTTGACCAGGCACGCGATGTGCTCGCGCGCGCCAACAGAATTATTGCCAACGAGGGCGTACTGGACGCATTCGGTCACGTCAGCATGCGTCATCCGACCGACCCAGGCCGCTATCTCCTGTCGCGTTCGCGCGCGCCCGAACTGGTGCAACCGGACGATATTCTGGAATTCACGCTCGATTCGCAGCCGGTTAAATCAACCGATGTCCGACTCTACGGCGAACGCGTCATACACGGCGGCATCTATCAAGCACGGCCCGACGTGAACGCCGTCTGCCATCACCATGCGCCGTCGATTCTGCCTTTCTGCATATCCGGCATGGATCTCAAGCCCGTCTATCATCTCGGCGCGACGCTTGGCGAGAAAGTGCCATTTTGGGACGCCCGTGACGATTTCGGCGATACGACTCTCATCGTCGCCAAGCCGGAAGAAGGCGCGTCGCTTGCGCGCGCACTGGGAGAAGGCTGGATTGTCCTGATGCGGCGGCATGGTGCAACCGTGGCCGGCATCAGTCTGGAAGAGCTTACATTTCGTACGATCTACACCGCGCGCAATGCGGCACTTCAGATTCAGGCGCACATGCTTGGACTTGTCTCACCGCTCAACCCGGCCGAAACGCGCCTCGCCGGAGAATACAATTTGCGCCCCGGTCCTGTGATGCGTGCATGGGAATACTGGAATGCGCGGTTGGATAAAACCGAGGGTGGCCGCGCCCAAGTGCGCAAGCAAGCACCAAAAAAGTCTGTGTCCAGGAAAAAACGGCGCCGCTGAGAGCGCGTGTTATTTGCGGCCAGCCGCCCGCATACAGGCAAGGTAGCCTTCAAGCGCACGGCTGCGGTGAAATTTCAGGCCTTCCCTTCTGTAGTACTTTGGAAAGGCGACGCGTCCGCCATCCAGAGTTTGGGTGCCGCCCTCCTCTTCCTTGGGGCGCAACTTCAGCCCCTCGCGCTTGACGCCGACTGGTGGCGGAATAACCCGCCCGCCGTTGCGAACGGCACAGGTGCAGGCAACCTTGTCATAAATATCCTTGCAGCGCGGATCGACATCCTGCGCAAACACGAACTGAACAGTTGCGAGGCAAACGATGGCCCCGACGATGAGACCGGTCCCGGTACGCAGCATATGTCCGAAAAGCCTAGATAAAATATTGACCGCCGTTGGCGGTCAGCGTCGAACCGGTGATGAGACCCGCTCCGTCCGACGCGAGGAACACGACACAACGCGCGATTTCTTCCGGCTCACCCAGACGGCCGATTGGAATCAGCGGCAGGATGGATTTCTCCAGGACATCCTTTGGCACCGCCTGCACCATTTCAGTGTTGATGTAGCCTGGGCAGATCGCGTTGACGGTGATGCCCGAGCGCGCGGCTTCCTGCGCCAATGCCTTGGTGAATCCGAGTTCACCAGCCTTGGCGGCTGAATAGTTTGCCTGGCCCATCTGGCCTTTCTGGCCGTTGATCGATGAGATATTGACGATCCGGCCGAACTTGCGCTCGCGCATGCCTTCAATGACAGGACGGCACATATTGAACAGCGACCCGAGATTTGTGTTGATTACCGCCGTCCATTGTTCGGGCTTCATGCGATGAAACATTGCATCGCGGGTAATGCCGGCATTGTTGACGAGCACTTCAATGGGGCCCACCTCAGTTTCAACTTTTTTGATGCCCTCGGCGCAGGCTTCATAGGATGAGACGTCCCATTTGAAGACCGGAATCCCGGTCTCCGCCTTGAATTTCTGTGCGGCCTCGTCGTTGCCGCCGTAGTTGGCCGCGACCTTGTATCCGTCCGCCTTGAGAGCCTTGGCGATTGCCGCCCCGATCCCTCGAGTTCCACCAGTTACCAACGCAACGCGCGCCATGACATCGTCCCCTCTGATCTATCTTCTTAAAACAACATGGCCGGGACAAGCCCGGCCATGATGTAAATCAACTCAGCAGCGCCGAGGCTACCGCTCGACGCACATGGCGATCCCCATGCCTCCGCCAATGCAAAGCGTCGCCAAACCCTTCTTGGCATTGCGCTTCTGCATTTCATAAAGAAGCGTCACCAAAACACGCGCGCCTGAGGCGCCGATCGGGTGCCCGATGGCAATAGCGCCGCCATTGACGTTGACCTTCGATGTATCCCAGCCAAGATCCTTATTGACCGCGCAGGCCTGTGCTGCGAATGCCTCGTTGGCCTCGACGAGGTCGAGGTCGTCCTTTTTCCAGCCTGCCTTCTTGAGCGCCGCCCGTGACGCCGGGATCGGTCCGGTTCCCATGATCGCCGGATCGACGCCGGCCTGCGCCCAGGACACGATGCGCGCAAGCGGAGTCATGCCAAGTTTCGCTGCGTCGGATGCCTTCATCAACACCACCGCCGCCGCACCATCATTGATGCCGGATGCGTTGGCCGCCGTGACGGTGCCTTCCTTGTCGAAGGCAGGGCGTAACTTGGCGATCGAATCTATCGTCACGCCGGATTTCGGATATTCGTCCTTATCGACCACGACATCGCCCTTGCGCGACTTGATCGTGACGGGCGCAATTTCGTCCTTGAACTTTCCAGCTTTCTGCGCGGCCTCCGCTTTGTTCTGCGAGGCGACTGCAAATTCGTCCTGCTGCTGGCGCGTAATCTGCCACTGCTTGGCGACGTTCTCCGCAGTGGTTCCCATATGGTAGCCATTAAAGGCGTCCCACAGCCCATCCTTGATCATGGTATCGATCATCTCGAACGATCCCATTTTCACGCCGGAACGCAGATGCTGGCAATGCGGCGCCATGCTCATCGACTCCTGGCCGCCAGCGACGACAATTTCAGAGTCGCCATTAAGAATGGCCTGGTAGCCAAGCGCGACCGCACGCAGGCCGGAACCGCATAGCTGGTTCACGCCCCAGGCAGGGGTCTCAACTGGAATTGCCGCCGCAATCGACGCCTGCCGCGCCGGATTCTGGCCCTGCCCCGCGGTAAGAATTTGCCCCAGGATCACTTCACTGACGCGGGCGCCCTCGACACCCGCCCGGTCCATCGCTGCCTGGATCGCGGCTTTTCCCAGTTCATGGGCCGGAAGATTTGCAAATGCCCCGTTGAAGGCGCCGACCGGGGTGCGGGCCGCGCTCACGATGACGATGTCGTCTTTCATCAGAAGCTCCTGTTAAGTCAGACTCCGGGGCATTCACGGCTATTTCGGCACTGCCGCATCCTCGGTAGGGCAAGCCTGTCTGTCAACTCAGCCCGCCACTCAGATATCCGCGACAATTGGCTCTTTTTCGACCTTTCCGCAAGAGATGCCGCAGCCGCTCCGGCGCTGCCGCGGTGCCACAAAACGGTGGCCCAGCGAAGCGGAAATTGGCTATGCTCAATACCTGGGCAGGGGAAGCGTGTGAACGACATGTCAGAGGACAACAAAGAGCCGGTCACGATAAAAAAATATGCCAATCGGCGGCTCTACAATACCGGAACAAGCACTTACGTGACGCTCGAAGATCTCGCCGCCATGGTCAAAAAAGGCGAGGATTTCGTCGTCTATGATGCCAAGACCGGCGAAGACATTACGCGCTCGGTGCTTGCGCAAATCATCTTCGAGCAGGAAAACAAAGAAGGGCAGAGCCTGCTGCCCATCACGTTTCTCCGGCAGCTGATCCGATTTTACGGCGATAGCATGCAAATGCTCGTTCCCCGTTTTCTCGAGGCTTCGATTGAATCGCTGTCGAAGGAGCAGGGAAAGTTTCGCGAGCAGATGGCCCAGGCCTTCGGCGTCGGTGCCTTCGGTCCTCTCGAAGATCAGGTAAGGCGCAACATGGAAATGTTTGAGAAGACCTTCGCCATGTTTGCGCCCTTTGCGCGCGGCCAGGCGAAACCGGCCGACAAGACGCAAAGTTCGGGCAGCGGGTCGGGCAACGAGATGGACGATCTCAAACGTCAGCTCGACGAGATGCAAAAGCGGCTGGACAAGCTCGGCGGTAAGGATTGAGACGGTTACCCGTTACCGTGCCATTTTGGAACGCTGGATCGTCTGAAAGCGTTTCCTAGCGCGACGGTTGTGCGTCTGTATCGACCGCAACTCGTCAAACCTTGTGAAATGGTGGGAAGTTGCAATCGCCGTCGCGGTTAATCGCGCGCGGCATGCTGTTTGCACTTTCAAACGCAGGTGGGTTCGGATGTCCTGAACTGAGACGGTAAGATGGTTATTGGTGAAGTTAACGGGCCACAATCTCAACGACCTCATCCGGCGATGAGCGCGCCGGCGAATGATGGCGACCCCACGAGATCGGAGAGCCGTGCGCTCGTCGCGCTCAACCCATTGCAAGACCGATCTGGAAACACGGTCAGTCATTGCTACGCGCCCTTCGTCGCGCATCTGGTTGCCACGAAAGATCAGCATCCCCAGACCCGCGAACGCCGGCGTGCCGATCCGAGCGACGCGTTGGCTGCGTATCGAGCAGCAGCTACTTTGACGGTTTAATAACCGAGCGCGCAGCCGTCTTTGCGCGGCTCCGAGCCGGCAATCAACACGCCTCGATCCCAGTCGATCTTGATCGTCTGCGCACCGCCCCAAGGCGATGTCGCCATGACGACATCATGGCCGCGCGCTTTTAGTCCTTCGATCGTTGCCAACGGCGTGCCCCGTTCGACGTCGGTATTTTCGCCCTCAAAGAAGAACCGCGGCGCATCGATCGCCTGCTGCACATCCATGCCGTAATCGAGCATGTTGAGAATAATCTGGACATGGCCCATGGGCTGATAGTGGGCACCCATCACGCCAAAACTCATGTCGCAGCGGCCGTTACGCATGGCAAGAGCCGGAATGATCGTGTGCATCGGGCGCTTGTCCGGACCAAAAGTATTGGGATGATTTGGCTCGAGCGTGAAACACGCCCCGCGGTTGGTCAGCATGATGCCCGTCCGCTCTGTGCAGACGCCGACACCGAAACTCGAGTAGAGCGAGTTGATGAAGGAGACTGCCCTGCGATCGCGGTCGACGACGGTCAGATAAACGGTGTCGTTGCCCGGCGCGGGGGCGCTCGGCAGCTTCGACCGTTTTTTCATGTCGATCAGCGACGCAAGCTTTTTGCTGAAGCCCTTATCGAGCAACCTCGCCACCGGCACTCGCATGTGCGCATTGTCAGCAACGTGAGTGTCGCGGATCGCGTAGCCGAGCCGGGCCGCCTCGAGCACAAGATGAAAACGGTCAGTGCCGTAAGGATCGAGCGATGCAAGATCGAAGTTTTCCAGGATGTTGAGCATCACAAGCGCGGTCAACCCCTGCCCGTTTGGCGGAATTTCAAGCACGTCGAGCCCGCGATAGTTGGTTGAAATCGGCTCGACTGCATCGCCCCGGTGCCGTGAGAAGTCTTCCGCCGTGAGAAATGAACCACGCGCGGCGAGCGTTTTCGCCATATCGGCGGCGATGTCCGCTTCGTAGAAGGCACGCGCACCTTTTGCGGCAATGGCCTTGAGCGTCGCCGCGAGCGCCGGAAACCGAATGACATCGCCTTCGTTGGGCGAGGCGCCATTGAACAGGTAATGCTTGGACGCACCAGGATCGGCCTTGAGTTTGCCGACATGCTTCTTCCAGTCGGACGCAACACGCGGCGCCACCGGAAATCCGCCTTCGCCATATTTGATCGCCTGCGCCAGCGCCCGGTCGAGGCCAAAACGGCCATGCGCTTTCAGGATTGCTTCCCAGGCATCGACCGCGCCGGGCACGGTGACGGCATGAATCGAATTGCCGATCTCGGCAAGTCCATCGTCACGCAACGCCTGATCGGATGCCTTTGCGCCCGCACGACCCGAGCCATTGTAGCCCCACACCGGTTTGCCGGGCTGCGAGATCAGGCAGTAACAGTCGCCGCCGATGCCGGTCATATGCGGCTCGACCACGCACAACACGGCCACCGCGGCTACCGCGGCATCCGCCGCCGTGCCACCCGCACGCAGCGTATCGACGGCAGCGAGCGTCGCGAGTGGATGCGACGTCGCCGCCATGCCTTCGCAGGTGATAACGGGCGAACGGCCAGGCAGCTGAAAATCGCGGCTCATGGGAAAACCGGGGACAGCAGGAAGGATCAGGACGACACGCGTTCTACGCCCTCGACCGTAAGGTCACGCTGAGCCGAACGCAAAGTGATTGCAAAACCACCGAGCACATCGATGAAGCTTACGACCAGGAGCAGGAAAAAGGTCGCGGTGGCGGCCTGCTTGACGAGGATAAACTCGACAATCATGCCGAGAAACAGAATGAGTGACAGCGCATGATCAACGACGGTGCGGACACCGATGCGCGTCGACTTCATCATTTCCCCGAACAACAGCAGGATCGCCAGCACGAGAAGCATGTCCCCGGCCGACATCGTCCAATCGGCCCCGGACACCATGTGAACAGTGCTCACTGTTCCGGTCCAGGAGACGCCCGGCATCAGAAAGGCGATGATGTTGTAGATGGCGAATGGAACCAGCAGCAGAGGAAAGCCGAGCATGAACATGGCGCAGCCTTCCCTCCGAACCCGCTCCTCGCGCTATGCCTCGGTCTTGGCCTTCAGGACCTGGCGACCCTTATACATTCCGGTCTTCAGGTCGATGTGGTGCGGGCGGCGCAGTTCGCCGGAATCCTTGTCCTCGACATAGGCCGGCCGCTTGAGCGCGTCGGCGGAGCGGCGCATGCCGCGGCGCGACGGCGAGGTTTTTCTTTTCGGCACAGCCATGGGACGAAACTCCTGGAAAAGCGCGATCTTTCGATTTGAAGCCGGGCTTATAGAGGATGGCGCGCGCCAAGGCTAGTGTCTTTGCCGCAGGCATGACGCGGCCCCCGGAGCGCGCTCGGCACGGGCAACATAAAGGCCCGCGAGACGGCGCAGTCCCGGGCCGGGCTGCCGTGTATTTCTTGCTGCCGGATTTGGCAACATCGCCGCCAAAAGCGCGGCCTGATAGCGTGAGACTTCACTGGCCGACTTACCGAATGCACGCTGCGCGCCGGCCTCAACGCCGAATTCACCATTCGGGCCCCATTGCGCGACGTTGAGGTAAATTTCCATGATGCGCCGCTTCGGCAATACGAGATCGATCCAGAGCGCCAGCGGGAATTCCAGCGCCTTGCGCACGTAGCTTCGGCCCTGCCAGAGAAACAGATTCTTTGCCAGCTGCTGCGTGATGGTCGAACCGCCACGCATTTCATCGAAGTCATCAGCCTCTGCGATCGCCTCGCGGATCTCCGTCAGGTCAACTCCGTGGTGGCTGCAAAAACGCCCGTCCTCGGCTATAATGACTGTAAGCGGCAATACCGGTGAAATGCGGCTGAGCGAAACAGAATGGCGCTCGACCCTCGCTCCGCTTATTCGGCGCCAGAGCATCGTTGTCGAGGCCGGGTCGACGACGGCATAAATCGGGGTGAGAACATAAGGGAGCAGCACGAGCGCTAGAAGCGCAATCATAAAGACACGCAATCCGCGCCGCAGGCGTAGCCGATTCCACCTACCCGATCTTGTATCCGACCCGTCCATCCGTCCCAGCCTAACCCATTTGTGAGTGATTGACCCCACTTTGCGAAAGCGGGAGTAGCCGCTATCAATGCCACGATGAAAAACGACACCGCCCGCTTTTCCGACCGTCTCACCGCAACTGCACGTGACATCGAGACGCTGCTCGACCGTCTCCTGAGTCCTGCGGCGCTGAGCAGCGAGACGGCGCGACCGCCGCGCCTGATCGCAGCCATGCGTCACGGGGCGTTGGACGGAGGGAAGCGCCTGCGGCCTTTTCTGGTTGTCGAGACGGCGGCGCTGTTCGACGTGGACCGGGCCGGTGCACTTATGGCTGGCGCGGCACTTGAGCTCATCCATTGCTACTCGCTGGTCCACGACGACCTACCGGCGATGGACAACGACGAACTGCGCCGCGGAAGGCCGACGGTGCATAAAGCATTCGATGATGCGACTGCGATTCTTGCCGGTGATGCGTTGCTGACACTCGCCTTCGATGTCATGGCACGCACGGAAGTCCATCCCGAGGCTGCTGTGCGCACTGCGCTGGTGCTTGAACTTGCACGATCGTCAGGGCTTGGCGGCATGGCCGGCGGCCAGATGCTCGATCTTGCAGCCGAAGGTCGCTTTGAAAAAAAGCGCGCGCTCAGCGAAAACGAGATCACTACACTGCAGGCCATGAAGACGGGCGCTCTGATCCGCTTCGCATGCAATGCCGGCGCAATTCTCGGCAAGGCCGACCCCGCGGCACGCGCGAACATTGCCCGCTACGGTTCCGCAATCGGCCAGGCATTCCAGATCGCCGACGACCTGCTCGACGTTGAAGGCGACGCCAAGACCTTGGGCAAAGCAGCCGGCAAAGATGCAGCGGCCGGTAAGGCAACCCTTGTAGCGACTTTGGGCATCGACAAGGCACGTGGTCGTCTCAACGAACTGGTAGAGGAAGCCAATGCGGCGCTGGCGCCTTTCGGTTCGAAATCCGATATGCTGCGAGGCACCGCCCGCTTTATCGCTGAGCGGAAGGCCTGAACCGCGCGTAAGGATTGCGACATGGCCAAGAGCAAGCCTGCGCGGCCGCTTTCGCCACTTCCGGTGCGCATTGTCAGGCTGCACGCGAAACTCGTAGTTGCGATCATTATCACCATTGCCGTAGCCGCTGGAATGGCGCGGTTTGACATCAACCTGCCTGCGCGCGTGCTGACTGGATGGGATGTCGGCATTGCCGTCTATCTGGTTCTGACATTTTCCATG
>Ga0163163_10005843_pt1 | contig 10704 bp, 9 predicted proteins | sample S65metaG_FD_119766 | JGI IMG/M metagenome (GOLD analysis project Ga0163163, IMG submission 119766) | Switchgrass rhizosphere microbial communities from Kellogg Biological Station, Michigan, USA - S6-5 metaG | ecosystem: Host-associated > Plants > Roots > Rhizosphere > Soil | place: USA: Michigan... | reverse complement strand
GCCAATTACGCCCTGGCATTTTGGAATAATATTGCTCGCTGGGTTATTGCTGTTGGGTATCTCGTGGTTGATGGTGATTCAGAGGTGCAGTCGGCCCTGGTTGGTTGTGGGCTGGTTTTGGTTTCTGGGAACGCTGGTGCCAGTCATTGGCATTGTTCAAGCGGGAGAACAATCAATGGCGGACCGATATTCATACCTGCCTTCTATTGGCATTGGCCTGGTATTTACCTGGTCTACCGCCGAACTTTTCCGTAACTGGCCCGTTGGCCAGCCAATTTTTTTAAAAGTAGGGCAGGGAGCGCTCGGGGCGCTCATTGTCCTTTGCGCCATGCTTACTCGAAACCAAATTGGTTACTGGAAAGATACCAGAACTTTATTCATGCATTCGGCGCAGGTTACAAAGAAAAACTACGTCGCATACAACAATATTGGGGTGACACTTGATAAAGAAGGATCGTTTCAGCAAGCCATCAGTTACTTCGAACAAGCGCTTGGGGCAAAGACGAACTATGCCGAAGCCTACAACAATTTAGGCGTCGTTCTCGGAAAACTGGGTCGTTCGGATCAAGCGATTAATCAACTTACGACCGCATCGCGAATCCAACCTAATTATGCCGAGCCTCACAAAAATCTCGGCAGAATTCTCGACCAACTCGGCCACAACGCCGAGGCTGTTCAAGAGTATCAAATCGCCTTGCGCATCCAACCAAATGACCCCGATGCCCACAACAACTTGGGCGCGGCTTATGGGCGGGCAGGACGTATCGACGAAGCCATTGCCGAGTTTCAAAAGGTTTTGCGGCTCCAGCCGGGCTCCGCCGACGCCCACAATAATTTGGGCGTAGCCCTCGACACTCGCGGATATGTCGACCAGGCCATTCCACACTTCCTTCAGGCAGTGAAATTGAAACCCGACTATGCCCGGGCACACTTCAACCTCGCCGGCGCGCTGACCCGAAAAGGGGATTTGGACAACGCGATCCTCGAATTTAAAGAGGCACTCAGATTAAAACCAGATTACGGCGCGGCACAAACCAACTTGAGTTTGGTGCTGCAAATCAAGGCACAACTGCGTAGTCAATAAGGGCACAATTTACGCCGGCAACGGGCTCATTTGCTTCCAGGCTTCGCGGCCGGGATCGCCGCCAAATCGGGTGGCAATTCGCTCGATTCAAATGTTTCAACCTCGATAGAAAGCAAACTAAAGAAGGGGACCCCTAGCTCCACCTTACCACTCGACCGATCAACCGCGGCGGCAACTGCCACAACTGTTCCTGCATTACTTCTCACAATCTCGATTGTCTCCTGGACTCGCCCGCCCTTTGTGACTACATCCTCAACCACCGCAATGCGTTCCCCAGGGGAAATATTAAAACCCCGTCGCAACACTAGCTTTCCTTCTTCCTTCTCGACAAAAATGAAACGACAGCGAAGTTGACGGGCCACTTCCTGCCCCAGCACGAGCCCTCCCATTGCAGGGGCGATCACCGTTTCGACTTTCAACTGCCTGATCTTATCAGCCAAGGCTGCACCGAGCTTCTCGACAATCGGCATTCGCTGAAGTGCCAGAGCACACTGAAAGTACTTCCGGCTATGCAATCCACTGCGGAGGACAAAATGTCCTTCCAACAACGCCCCTGTTTCGCGGAAGATCGATAGAATTTCCTGTTCAGTCATCAGAAAGGTTAGACAACAGCTCGAACTCCAACAAGCCATCGCTTCCAGCGGTAGAGTGCCCGACAGTTTTAATCGCACCCTCTTCCAGCCTGGCGGCGCATCCGGAGTTTAGTCTCTGGATTTGATTGGTCATTCGTCATTCACAAAAGGTGCAATCAAGCAAAAAACTCCTCAATCGTTCGCGCAACTAACTGAATCTGTTCTTCTGTCAGCTCAGGGTAGATCGGCAGGCTGAGACATTCGCGTGCTGCCGCTTCTGCCACAGGAAAATCGCCCTCTTTGTAGCCGAGATATTGAAATGCCTTTTGCCTATGTAAAGGAAGCGGGTAATGAAGGCCACAGCCAATCTGGTGCTCCTCCAGGCTCGTTTTTAGCCGATCCCGATCGGGGTGCCGCACCACGAAGAGATGCCAGGCGCTTTTGGCGTAACCAGCTTCCCTGGGAAGTTTCAAAGGTGTATCGGCCAGGAGTTCATTGTAGAGCGCCATGACCTTCCGCCGCGCCTCTGTCCAGGCATCCAGGTACTTCAGCTTAACTCTCAGCACCGCTCCCTGAATACCTTCCATTCGGTAGTTATATCCTATTTCATCATGATAATACCGGCGGGTTGATCCATGATCGCGCAAGGAGCGAGCACGCTGCTCCAACGCAGCATCGTTCGTCACAAGGGCTCCTCCTTCTCCGCAAGCGCCAAGATTCTTTCCCGGATAAAAACTGAAACAGGACATGCGACCCAAGGTCCCGACCCGGCGTCCCTGGTAGGTTGCCCCATGCGCCTGGGCCGCGTCTTCGATTAGCGGCAACTGATGCTTCCTGGAAATCTCCAATAAAGGATTGAGGTCTGCAGGCTGGCCATAGAGGTGCACGGGCAAAATTGCGCGTGTGCGCGAGGTGACAGCTTGTTCCACCAGCTTGGGATCCAGATTGAAACTCTCCTCGTCAATATCAACAAAGACCGGTCGCGCGCCCAGGTAACAAATAGCCCAACTGGTGGCGACAAACGTGTAGGGCGTGGTAATGACCTCGTCGCCCGGACCGATCTCAAGCAAACGCAAAGCAACATGCAGGGCCGAGGTTCCGTTATTGAACCCAATACAATGTTCCGCGCCACAGTACTGCGCAAAATCCTTCTCGAATTGCGCGACCTCAGGGCCCAGGCAGAAGGTGCAAGCATCAAGGACTCGCGCCCAGGCCGCATCAAGCTCCGGACGAATCGAGCGGATTTGTGCCGCCAGATCCAGATATGGAATCGGTGCGTTAGTATTTACCATGTTCATTGGCGCGAGTGCTGTGCGGAAACGAGCTCCCCGGTCTGATTGCCGGCGGACGGTCAATCGGGATTGTCTTTGAGCCATTGCTCAAGTTTGCCCTGCCATTTGTTCCAATCCGTCCCGTAGTCTTCCTCGAGGTATAATTCGAGCAGGTCTTTGGCTTCGGCCGCTTTCGGATGTTCCTGCTCGCGTGCAATTTCGAGCAAGAGTGGGAGCTTAAGTGCATTGGGCCGATTCAATACATCCACCATCAAAACGTCGAGCACGCCCTCGGACTCTTTCGGATCGGTGAGCAGTTTTCCTAGAGGCGTATAGTCTTCGTCCGCCACAAGGTTGGAAAGATGTTGAGCGACTTCCACCTGGCCATCTTCAGGCAGACGTGGAAAAATTGCCAGCAACTGTCGAGCTTTGGCAGATTCCACGGCATCGGAACCGAGAATATCTTCCAATTTGTCTTCCCAATTGGGAATCAGCTCGATGCCTGGCGAAGATACCTGCGACCGGGGCTTTTTCGCAGCGGTTTCCGGTGGACGGGGCCGGGAATTAGTCGAAAAGAAAGGAACACGATCTGTCGAAACACTGGAGGAAACCACGCTCGTTCCCAATGTTTCAACAGTGGAGCTGGTTTTTCGGGTTTCCAGCCAGCCTATAATCACACCAATGATTAGAATAACGGCAATAAGGCCGAGAATTTTTAGGCCCTTGTAAAATCTGTGCATGCTCCGAGCAGTTCCTTCTTAATTCTTCATGACTTTTGAACCACGATCAACTTCTTTTGGCATAGCAGATTGGTTCCAAGGCCAGCGAGATGAGCTGCCAGATATCATTGAGCGGATCCCTCTAGACCATTGCCGGCTCGAATTGCAATTCATAAAGGCGACAATAGGAGCCCCGCGCCTTCATTAGATTATCGTGCGTGCCAGTTTCAACTATTCTGCCGTCGTGAAGTACCACGATCACATCAGCGTTTTGGATCGTGGAGAGCCGATGGGCAATACAAATCGTCGTACGCCCTTCCATCAATTCCTCCAAAGCTTCCTGGACTACGCGTTCGGATTTTGTATCCAAGGCGCTCATCGCCTCGTCCAAAATAAGAATGGGTGCGTCCTTCAAAATGGCTCGGGCAATTGTAAGCCGTTGTCTTTGCCCCATCGAGAGAGTCGCCCCTCGTTCCCCCACGATGGTGTTATAACCACCCCCCTTTTCCATGATGAACTCATGGGCAAAAGCATGCCGCGCAGCCGCTTCGATCTGGGCATCCGTCGCCCCGGGACGGCCCACAGCAATATTGAATCGCACCGTATCGTTAAATAACACCGTTTCCTGAGCCACGAGCGCTACCTGGCGTCTTAACTCAGCAATGGATACCCGGCGAATGTCGGTTCCCCCAATTTTCACGGTTCCCCCTTGCGGATCGTAAAAGCGAAGCAGCAGATTCGTAAGGGTTGTTTTTCCAGAACCGCTGGTTCCAACCAGAGCCACCAATTGCCCTGCTTTAACCTTAAGATTTATTCCCCGCAGTACTGTCTTATCACCGTAAGCGAAATCAACATTTTGAAATTCAATATCCGCGCCAGCAGCTTTGAGCGGGACAGGGGAAAGGGGATCCACCACCGAGCTGACCGTATCCAACATTTCAAACACTCGCCGGCTGGCCGAGCGCGCCTGTTCCAATTGATTGTGCAACCGGGTTAACGATTTGATCGGTTGATACATGAGGAATACACTGGCAAGGAATCCAACAAACTCGGACGTTTCCATCCGGTGACCACCTCCGCTAGCCATCAACCTCACATAGTACAACACCATGGCAACGCCAAGAGCGCCAAGAAACTCGGTGGTCTGCCCGGGAATCTCATTGGCTCGCACGATTCGCATGATGTGGCTGATGTATTTTCTCGTCCTCGCTTGAAATTCCCCCAACATCGTTTGTTCAAGGTTATACGCCTTAATAATGCGGTTTGAGGTAAATGATTCATGCATTAAACTGGATAATTCCGCCGCCTGTGCCTGAACGGCTCCCGCCGAAGAGCGAATTTTTCTGCCATAAATCTGTATCGGCAGCAGACAGGCGGGAATGACTACGAAGGAAATCACGGTCAAGGTGGGATCCTGCGAGAGCAACAGCGCAAGAAGACATACGATGGTGATAGGATCTTTGATAATTGAAGCCAGAGTGTTGCCGACAACCGTGTAAAGAACCTGGGTATCGCTCGTAATCCGCGAGATCAGGTCTCCAGTTCGAGCAGTGTTAAAAAAATCAAGCGAGAGATTCTGCAGATGGTCGAAGAGCTTTCCGCGTAAATCAGCCACCGCTCGAATAGCAGCCCAATTGCTCAGGTAAATATTTAAATAAGCGAAGATCACGCGCAGTAGCATCACTGCTGGAATCGCGCAGATCACCAGCGTTATACCCGTTTTAGAGGAAGGTGTTCTCAAGGTGGGTAATGCCTGAGCCAGACTTTCTGCCAAAGGCTGCGAAACCTTGCTCAGCTTTTTCATAGAATCGACAATGGTAACTTCCGAGCCTGATGAGGCAAAAAGAACATCCACTGCCAATCGAACAACCACTACCAGGAGACCGTTGGTAAGTGCATAAATGCTGCCGAAAAATAGACCTAGAAACAGGCGACCCTTGTACGGCCGCGTATAAGTCCATAATCTACGCAGAAAACTTAACATTCGTGACTGATCATTATGTAACTCTGGACAAGGCAAACGCGAGGTTTTTCGGCAGTCTTGGCCCATCCATCCGACCTGTCTGACTCCCTCCGACATGTCTTATTGACCGAAACCGTCGTGTGAGTAACATCCCATGGCCACTATTGCAATTTATGACTAAGCAAATTATCAAACCTTCCAAATCTGCTCCTGCGGTAGGTCCATATAACCACGCGGTCCGAGTGGGGGACATGCTTTTTTGTGCGGGACAAATCCCGCTCGATCCCGCTACGGGCAATCTTGTCGAAGGCGATATAAAGGCGCAAACCGAACGGGTATTGCTGAATGTTAAAGCTATCCTGGACGATCAAAAACTAAGTTTTGCGAACGTAGTGAAAAGCACGGTGTTTCTGACGAACCTGGCCGATTTTGCCGGCATGAACGAAGTCTATGCCAAGTACTTCACATCCGATTTTCCCGCGCGCTCGACCATTCAGGTTGCTGCTTTGCCAAAAGGGGCTAATGTCGAGATCGAAGTCATCGCTCACTTTTAGAAAGCCCGCTGGGATATGAAAACCCGGAAGACCTGGCGCGAAAAACTCGCGGACAGCAAAGGGTTGCCCAAAGTTGCCAAGGTGTCCGGCAAACTTAGCAGACGCTGGGGCGCTGGCATCATGGTGATTCCCGCGCCAGTGGAAGTGGATTCGCTGATGAAACAAGTCCCCAAAGGGCGGTTGGTCACAATTAATGAATTAAGAGTTGCCCTGGCAGCGCGGCACCAGGCTGGGTTTGCCTGTCCGATCACAACGGGAATTTTCTCATGGATCGCTGCCCACGCGGCGAACGAAGCGGTGGCGGAAGGAGCCCGGCGAGTGACTCCTTATTGGCGCACGCTGAAAACCGGCGGCGAGTTGAATCCGAAATATCCAGGCGGGATCGAGATGATCGCAACAAAGTTGAAAGCGGAAGGACATAAAATCGTGCGAAAAGGAAAACGCTTTGTGGTCGCGGACCACCAGAAGGCACTCTTTACTAAATTTGTCTAAGCGAACTGGTGTCTCCCTTTGTTTATACGCTGCTTGGTATCGCGATTGGTGCGGTCATCGGATGGCTGTTGCGAGCGCTACGTCAATCGTCTTCGTTCGACAACCGGTTGGAGAACGAATTGCGTCAGCAATTGTCACAACGTGAGTCGGAGCTGAGTCATACACGCACACAATTAACCGAAATCGGAACAGCGCGAGCGGCAGCCCAGGCAAGCCTGGAAGCAGCCGAGAGACTCATGGCCGAACAGCGTGAAATGCATGAGAAGGCAGCTCGTGAGGCGAAGGCTGACAAAGACCAGGCCTTGCATGATCTGCGCGAGGTTTTTCGTGGGTTAAGCAATGAAGCCCTCGAACACACCGCGCCCAAGTTTCTAAAACTGGCAGAGCAAAACTTCGGAAAATTTCAGGAAGCGGCCAAGGGCGATTTGGCTCAGCGCCAGGAAGCGATTAAAACATTAGTCGAGCCATTGAAACAACAGCTAGAGACCTACCAAAAGCGGCTGCAGCAGGCCGAGAGCGTGCAGGCCGCAACTCTCGGGGAAGTCAGACAGCAATTAGAATCGCTCTCCCAGCAAAACCAGATCCTCGCTCAGGAAACTCAGCAGTTTAGAGTCGCGCTCAAATCGAACCAAGCGCGCGGCCGATGGGGTGAAGAAACATTGCGACGTGTCGTTGAAGCGGCAGGCATGAGTGCTCATTGCGATTTCACCGAACAGACACAGGAGGGCGATGGCAAGCCTGACCTGGTCGTCCGGTTACCAGGCGAACGGGTCATCATCGTGGATGCCAAAGTTCCCGATCTGGATTTTCTGAACGCGCTGGAACTCGCGGACCCCGCTAAGAGGGCCGACTCGCTCTCAGCGCATGCCAGCAAACTCAAAGCGACAATTAAAACACTTGCCGATCGCGACTATCCCAGCCAGTTCCCGCTTGCGCTCGATCACGTCGTGCTATTTCTCCCAGCCGAATCATTGTTTAGCGCGGCGCTGGAAGGGGATCGGGATCTGATTATCTGGGCTGCCAGCCGAAGGATCCTTCTCGCCACTCCCGCTTCGCTTATCGCCTTGCTTCGGTCTGTCAGCGTCTGCTGGCAACAACATGCCCAAACGGAAAATGCTCAAAAAATTGCTGAAGCGGCCCGCGAACTGTACGCAAGGGTCGTAAAGTTTAGCGACCACTTCGATCGAGTCCGGGAAGGTTTGCAACGGGCAAATTCGGCCTTCAATGAAGCGGTGGCCAGCTTCCAAACACGCGTGCGACCTGCCGGAGATCGCCTTGTATCCCTGGGGGGCGGTGTCACCGGCAAAGAACTGGCGCAGGTAGAGCCAGTGGAAAACACGTTTCGGCTGTCCAGCGACGGACCCGGTGGCGAGAATTCAAGTCGCTAAAAAAGGTTTATCGACCAGGTAAATCGTTTCCAATTCCAAATGACGAATGTCGAATGACGAAAGAACCCGAAGCACAAAAAGACCGCGGGGCGCCTATTTTTGGGTTGCGTCATTCGAAATTCGTCATTTATATCTATGCCTACAAACGATCGACAAATTTTTGCATTGCCTCCTCCTGGCGTTCAATGGATTCGACCAGTTTGAACTGGGTTCGGCAGCGGTCAAGATTATGAGTGGGCCGATGAATCCGGAAATAGGTGTCACCAGAGAGATAGTCCGTTAAAAATCGAATGCCAATCTCGAAGCTGATCAGCTTTCCTGAAAAGGCAATGTAGGATTTTTCAGTCTTGGTCAGGAACTCGCTGGCAGCTGACCAATAGCCCTGGGCCAGCTTTTTGAACATCGGCATTTGCATTCTCACCTTCGAGAGGTCCGGTTCGTCTTCCAGTGTAGGGCTGGTGGTCGTGCGGACCATATCCCCAAAATCATAAAGAGCACACCCGGGCATAACGGTGTCGAGATCCACGATGCACATCGCTTCCCCGGTCATGACGTCAAGCATGACATTATTGAACTTGGTGTCATTGTGGGTAATCCTTTCAGGAATTCTTCGCTTGGCCATGGCATGGAGAATGACATCCACCACAGGCTCTCTCTTGAGGGCCCAATCGATCTCCGCTTTGGCTTCTTTGGCCCGATTGTAATGGTCGTTCTGGATGGCTTTTCTCAAGACCTCGAACCGCTTTCGCGTATTATGAAAATCGGGGATGGTTTCGAACAACCGCGCGCCGGGGAGATCCACCAGTAACCTTTGAAACTCTCCGAAGGCGCGTCCGGCCTGGAGCGCCTGATCCAGGGACTGCACAGCTTCAAATGTTTCCACCCCTTCGATAAACAGAAATGTCCGCCAGACCCCATCGTCGCCGTTTGTAAAAAAAGAACGTCCGTCCCGCGTGGGAATGACTACCAGGGAACGGCGTGTCAGATCCCGAACATTCTGCGTCTCAAGTTTTCTTCGCAAGTGGGTAGTGACTCGCGTGACATTGTCCATCACTTTGTCAGGCTGTTTAAAGACATTCCGATTGATTTTTTGATGAATATACCGAACGCGCGTGCCTCCCTGGCTATAAGTAGCCGAATACGTCTCGTTGATGTGGCCGATCTTCAGGGTCTCCGCGTGGAGAATCTCACCATAAATCTGGAATTTTTTGGAAATCTCCTGGAGTTGCTTTTCTTGATACGCCATAACGTTGATGCATCTGAGTTTCGCCCCGAATTTGCAATTTGAAAATCAAAAATCAAACTCAACTTTAGGACGCCGAGTTACGGAAACCAAATCAGGCCCGGGTTATTGGTTCGTCCGATATTCCTGGAAGCCTCCCAATATTCACTTTTCTTGAAGCGCGCCGAGTGGCCATCGAGAAAGGTAAACTGGGCACCGCGATTGTGTAGGTTAGTGTGCACATTATTTTCCTGGGCTACTGCCGCGAGTTTCCCATTATCGAAAAGCCAAACAACCGCTTCTGGCCTGCGGATCGTAGAAAGCCTCACCTGCTTGCCAGAACCGATTCCGTTGACGTGTTCGTTGAGACAATAATGGAACAGATTATTGCCATTGCTGCGGCGCAGGTTAGAAGGGCATATCCAAATCGATCGACCCGGATCGATGCTCGTATTGGTTCGCCAAGGCATTTCGAGATAAGTAGGAATTCCCAATACGCGTGGCAAATCGAGATACCAACCCTCTTCCGTTGAAATACCATTGGGTGCTCCATCTTTGGGAAGGAAATCATTATTTTCGCCCGCAAACAAATGAGTGGCCGTGCCCCATTGTCTCAAATTGTTCAAACAAAAAGCACTTTGAGAGGCCTGCTTGGCACGATGCAAGGACGGCAGCAATAGACTGGCAAGAATTGAGATGATCGCGATGACCACCAATAATTCGATCAAAGTGAATGCCCTCTGCCTCTCCATGCTCCCCGACTCCAGCTACCTTGGGTTCGGCTACTAATGGCAGAGTCACCGAAGTTTGCAAAGAATTTTTGCTAGCAACTTCATAAAAAAAGCCGAAACCTGGAATCAAGTTTCGGCTTTTTAGAAAGACTGGCGGCAACCTACTCTCGCAGAACCTATAGGACTACTACCATCGGCAAGACTGAGTTTGACGGCCGAGTTCGGAATGGGATCGGGTCGGACCACAGCTTTATAGCCACCAAAAAGAGCGAGTGTCGAGGGGCGAGTGTCGAGGGGAAGCCCTCGTCGCCGAACGAAACTCTAGATTTTGAAAGAACATCGAGCAGCGATGGTGGGGTCACTCGACACCCGACTCTCGTCACTCGTCCATTCTCTGAAAATTGCACACAGGAGAAACTAAAGGATTTTACAATTCGCGAGTTAAAATCGCTTTCCCAGCTCAACTTGCGTTGAGAAAGGAAAAAGCGATCAAGCCGCACGACCGATTAGTATTAGTCCGCTAAACGGATTACTCCGCTTGCACGCCTAACCTATCAACCACGTGGTCTACATGGGGTCTTTAGGGACTTGCGTCCGGGAAACAATATCTTGGGAGGAGCTTGGCACTTAGATGCTTTCAGCGCTTATCTCTTCCGCACATGGCTACGCAACGATGCCCCTGACGGAACAATTGCCACACCAGAAGTG
>Ga0163163_10005842_pt1 | contig 10704 bp, 8 predicted proteins | sample S65metaG_FD_119766 | JGI IMG/M metagenome (GOLD analysis project Ga0163163, IMG submission 119766) | Switchgrass rhizosphere microbial communities from Kellogg Biological Station, Michigan, USA - S6-5 metaG | ecosystem: Host-associated > Plants > Roots > Rhizosphere > Soil | place: USA: Michigan... | reverse complement strand
TCGATCGCGTTCTGCTGGCCGAGCTGGCTCAGCACCTGGTTCAGGTCGAGGCCGAGCGGCGCGAGGCGCCCCGGCGCGATCTCGACGAAGACCTTCTCGTCCTGGGCACCGAAGATCGCGACCTTGTTGACGTCCTTGACCTTCAGCAGGCGCTGGCGCACCTGGTCGGCATGGTCCTTCAGCTCGGCGTAGCTGTAGCCGTCGGCGGAGAGGGCGTAGATCGAGCCGTAAACGTCGCCGAACTCGTCGTTGAAGAACGGGCCGACGACGCCCGGCGGCAAAGTGCCGCGCAGGTCGCCGAGCTTCTTGCGCACCGTGTACCAGATCTGCGGCATTTCCTTCGGTGGCGACGAGTCGCGCACCTGGAACAGGATCAGTGCCTCGCCGGGCTTCGAATAGCTGCGGATCCGGTCCGCGTACGGCACCTCCTGCAGGCCCTTCTCGAGCTTGTCGGTCACCTGCTCGGCGACCTGCTGCGCCGTCGCCCCGGGCCAGAAGACGCGGATCGCCATCGCCCGGAAGGTGAAGGGCGGGTCCTCGTCCTGGCCAAGCTGAAAGTACGCCGCTGTGCCGAGCACCAGGAAGACGATCAGCAGGTAGCGCGTGAGGGCGCGGTGCTCGAGCGCCCAGCGCGAGATGTTGAAGCGGCCGTGGGCGTCGGCAGCGGCTTCGGGCACCGGCTGGGAGGCCGGTGGGGCTGAGATGACGGCGCTCATCGCCGCGGCGCCGAGGTGGCGGCAACCGGCGGGTTGACGGCCGGCGGCAAGGTCGCAGCCGCGGCCGAGGCCCGGACCAGCCGCACCGGCTCGGCGGCACTGACCACCGGCGCTTCCGGGTCGGCATACAGCCGCACCTTCTGGCCGGCGCTCAGCACGTGCACGCCTGCCGTCACGACCCGATCGCCCGGCAAGAGGCCGGCGAGGACGATCGCCTCGTTGCCTTCGGCGCCGCCGATCTGGACCGGCCGCGCCATCGCGGTCATCGACGCCGGATCGACGATCCAGACCGACGTGCCGCCCTGGTGTTCCTTGAGCGCCGACAACGGTACCCGGGCGACGCCGCCGAGGCGCGGCGCGGCAATCGCCACCGTCGCGGTCTGGCCGAGCCGCGGCGCTGCCGCGCTGCCCAGATCGGCCTTGACCAGGAAGGTGCGGGTCGCCGGATCGGCGGCCGCGGAGATCTCGCGAATCGTCGCCGGCACGTCGCCGCCGCTGCTGCTCCAAAGACGCACCCGGACCGACCCTTGGCGCGCGGCCACCGCCTGGACCAGCGCGACCTTGTCCTCGGGCACCGAGAAGACGACGTCGCGCGGCCCGTCGTGCGCCAAGCGGAGCACCGGTGCGCCGGCCGCGACCACCATGCCGGGCTCGACGTCGACACTGGTGATCACGCCACCGGCATCGGCCGTCAGCGCGGCATAGGCGGCCTGGTTGCCCTGCACGCCCGACTGCGCCCGTGCCTGCGCCAGCTGCGCCTGCGCCACCTTGAGCGTGGTCTCGCGCCGCTCGAGCTCGGCGCCGCTGATGAAGCCCTGGTCGCGCAGGTCGCCGTAGCGCTTGAAGTCGGCCTCTGCCTGCTGCAGGTTGACCGCGGCGCTCGCCACGGCAGCGCGGGCCACGTCCTCGCCGAGGCGCAGGTCGCGCGGATCGAGCCGGGCGAGCACCTGGCCCGCCTTGACGGTGTCGCCGACGTTCACCGGCCGCTCGACCATCTTGCCGCCGACGCGAAAGCCGAGCCGCGATTCGACCCGGGCGCGGATCTCGGCCGCGTATTCGTAGTTGCTGCCGGCCGTGGCCGGGGCGATCACCACCGTCTTCACCGCCCGCACCGGCTCCGGTGCCGGCGCCGATTTGGAGCAGGCACCGAGCATCAGCAGGAGCGGCGTGGACAGCAGCACGACGGACGAAAAGCAGCGGTTCATGCAGGACGCTCCAGGGGCTAACTGACTGACTGGTCAGTAATATACGGGGCGTCTGCCGGAGCGTCAAACGACCGCACCGCCACCATGGCGATCGATCGAAAGCGACCGGAGGCGGCCACCATGGAGAATCGGGGATCGTGCCTGTCGAACATTACGAGAACTTCCCGGTCGCCTCGCTGCTCTGCCCGGCGGCGCTGCGTCCGGCGATCGAGGCGATCTACGCCTTCGCCCGCACCGCCGACGACATCGCCGACGAAGGCGACGCGAGCCCGAGCGAACGCCTTGCCGCGCTGGCCGCGTATCGCGCCGGACTCGCCCAAACGGCGGCCGGACGGCCCGCATCGGCATGGCCGGGGGTCTTCGAGCCGCTGGGCGCAGCGATCACTCGACACCGCCTGCCCGTCGAGCTGCTCGATGCCTTGCTCGACGCCTTCATCCAGGACGTGACCGTGTCCCGCTACGCCGACCGGCCGGCGCTGCTCGACTATTGCCGCCGCTCGGCCAATCCGGTCGGCCGGCTGCTCCTGCACCTTTACGGTGTCGGCGGCGCCGACGCCTTGGCCCGCTCCGATGCGATCTGCACCGCGCTGCAGCTCGCCAACTTCTGGCAAGACCTCGGTGTCGACACGCGCCGCGGCCGGCTCTACCTGCCCGAGGCCGACTGCCGCCGCCACGGCGTCGACCCGCTCGACCTTCTCGCCGGCAAGGACAGCCCGGCGGTGCGCCGCCTCGTCGCCGACGCCGTCGCCTGGGCGCGCGGGCTAATGCTGTTCGGCGCGCCGCTGGTCCATGCGGTGCCGGGACGCGCCGGCTGGGAGCTGCGCTTCGTCGTCCAGGGCGGGCTGCGTGTGCTCGAGCGCATCGACCGGCTCGACGGCGGGACCTTGCAGCAGCGACCGAAGCTCGGCTGGACAGACGCACCGGCGATCGCCTGGCGGGCGTTCGCAATGCGCCGCGAGAAGGTCGCAGCGAGCGCGCATGCCGCATGAAGCCCACGTCGAGCCGCCGGAGCGCGCCGCGATGACGCCGGAGCAGTACGTCCAGGACAAGGCCGCCGCCAGCGGCTCGAGCTTCTACTACGCCTTCCTGTTCCTGCCGCCGCCGCGGCGCGCGGCGATCACCGCCTTCTATGCGTTCTGCCGCGAGGTCGATGACGTCGTGGATGAGGTCTCGGATCCCGGCGTCGCCGCCGCCAAGCTCGCCTGGTGGCAAGGCGAGGTCGCGGCGAGCTGGGCCGGACAGCCGAGCCATCCGGTGATGCGCGCCCTGCTGCCGCACACCGCTGCCTACGGCATCGAGCCGAGGCATCTGCTGGCGGTGATCGAAGGCTGCCAGATGGACCTCGACCAGTCGCGCTACCTCGACTTTCCCGGCCTGGCGCGCTACTGCGACCTGGTCGCCGGCGTGGTCGGCGAGGTCGCGGCCAACATCTTCGGCCGGGAAAGCACGTCGACCGTCGCCTACGCGCACCGGCTCGGGCTGGCGATGCAGCTCACCAACATCGTCCGCGACATCGGCGACGACGCCCGCCGCGGCCGGATCTACCTGCCGATGGACGAGCTGAAGCAGTTCGACGTCAAGGCCAACGAGTTGCTGGAGCGCCGCTACAGCGACCGCTTCACCGCCCTGATGCGCTTCCAGGCCGAGCGCGCGCACCGCTGCTACGACGAGGCCCTGGCGTTGCTCGATCCGGTCGACCGGCGGGCCCAGAAACCCGGGCTGATGATGGCCAACATCTACCGCGCGTTGCTGCGCGAGATCGAAGCCGACGACTTCCAGGTGCTGCATCAGCGCATCTCGCTCACGCCGCTGCGCAAGCTCTGGATCGCGATGCGCACCAACTGGCGCGGGCACTAGGGCCTGTTAACGCTATGGGAAGGCTCGCGTGACTCTGCAAACGGCCGCCCGCGAGGCGCGCGGCGCGGCCCAGGCTGGCCGCTTGGGCAAGCCGCGCAACGCGGCGGGCGGCCGTTCGCGGAGATCACCCGCAGGGCCGGGGCAGCCCGAGGCGCAGGGCGGCGTTGCGCCGCTTGCCCGGGCGGCCAGCCCGGGCCGCGCGACGCGCCTTGCCCTGCGCCTCGGGCCACCCCGGCGCGAGCCTTCCCATAGCGTTAACAGGCCCTAGCGGGATGGCGCTTCGCCTCGCCGTGATCGGCGCCGGCTGGTCGGGGCTCGCTGCCGCGCTCGAAGGTGCCGCGCTCGGCGCCGAGGTCACGCTGTTCGAGATGGCACCTGCCGCCGGCGGCCGCGCCCGCGATCTGAATGCCGGGATCGACGACGGCCTCGACAACGGCCAGCACATCTGCATCGGCGCCTACAGCGAGACGCTGCGCCTGATGGCCGCGGCCGGCGTGGCGGAAGGCGAGGCCTTCCTCCGGCTGCCGCTTCGCCTCGTCGACGCCCGCGGCCTCGGCCTTCGCTTGCCGCCGGGTCGGGCCCTGCCAGCCTTCGCCCGGGCCGTGCTCGGCCGCCGCGGCTGGTCGTGGCGCGACCGCCTCGGTCTGCTGCGCACCGCCGCCGGCTGGGCCCGCGACGGCTTCGCCTGCCCGCCAGCCACCACCGTCGCCCAGCTCGCGGCGAACCTGCCGGAACCGGCGCGGCGGGAGCTGATCGAGCCGCTCTGCATCGCCGCGCTCAATACGCCCGTCGAGGCGGCGAGCGGCCGCGTTTTCCTGCGCGTATTGCAGGACGCACTCGCCGCCGGCAAAGGGGCGTCCGACCTGCTCCTGCCGCGCCGCGGGCTGAGCGCCTTGCTGCCGCGGCCGGCGCTCGCCCGGCTCGAAGCGGCCGGCGCCCGGATCCGGCTCGCGCATCGGGTCGAGCGGATCGAGCGTGAGGCAGCGGCGGAGCACCGCTGGCAGGTCGACGGCGAAGCCTTCGACGCGGTCGCGATCGCGGCCAGCGCGGTCGAGGCGGCGCGCCTGGTGGCGCCGCACAGTCCGGCCTGGGCGGCACGCGCGGCGGCGCTGCGCTACGAACCGATCGTCACGGTCTATGCGCACAGCGCGGGCACGCGCCTGCCCGAGCCGATGCTGCTTCTTGCCGCCGACGAGAGTCGCCCGGCGCAGTTCGTCTTCGACCGCGGCCGGCTCGGCGGCCCGGCCGGACTGCTCGCCTTCGTCATCAGCGGTGCCGATGCCTGGGTCGCGCGCGGCTTGGCGGCGGCGGAGGCGGCGGCTCTGGCCCAGGGGCGGGACGAGCTCGCCGCGCATCTGGCCGGGCCAATGCAAGCCCTGCGCACGATCGTCGAGAAACGCGCGACCTTTCGCTGCACGCCGCTGCTCGACCGGCCGCCGTCTTCGGTCGCGCCCGGATTGGCGGTGGCCGGGGACTACGTCGAGGGTCCCTACCCCGCCACGCTCGAAGGCGCGGTGCGCAGCGGCACGGCGGCGGCACGCTCGCTGCTTTCCCGACGGGGCTCGTAGAGAATCAACGCCATGCGAAAGACCGAAGACCGAACCATCACCATCCAGGTGCTGGAGCGAGCCTTCGCCCTGCTCGACCTGCTGGCCTCGCACCAGGAGCCGGTGTCGCTGAAGGTCATCAGCGAGCAAAGCGGCCTGCATCCGTCGACCGCGCATCGGATCCTCAACGACCTGACCATCGGCCGCTACGTCGACCGGCCGGAGCCGGGAAGCTACCGCCTCGGCATGCGCCTGCTGGAGCTCGGCAACCTGGTCAAGGCCCGGCTCGACGTGCGCGACGCGGCGCTGGCGCCGATGCGCGAGCTGCACAAGCTGACGCACCAGCCGGTGAACCTGTCGATGCGCCAGGGCGACGAGATTGGCTACGTCGAGCGAACCTACAGCGAGCGCTCGGGAATGCAGGTCGTCCGGGCGGTCGGCGGCCGGGCGCCGCTGCACCTCACCTCCGTCGGCAAGCTGTTCCTCGCCCAGGACGACGCCCAGCGGGTGCGCGCCTACGCCGCCCGCACCGGACTGGCCGGCCACACCCGCAACAGCATCACCGACCTGCCCTCGCTCGAGCGCGAGCTATCAAGGGTCGCCCAGTACGGCACGGCGCGCGACGACGAAGAGCTCGAGCTCGGCGTGCGCTGCATGGCCGCCGGCATCCTCGACGACCAGGGCAAGCTGGTCGCGGGCCTGTCGATCTCGGCGCCGGCCGATCGTCTGGAGGAAAGCTGGCTGGAGCGGCTGCGCGCGACCGCGGCGCAGATCTCATCGGCCCTGGGGCATCGGGGCTGAGCCACGCCCCGGGGCCTGCCGACGTCAGAGCTTGGGCTTGGCGACGGCGAGCGTCGGCACGGCCGGTGCCGCCGACTCGGTGATCCAGCGGCGCACCCGCTCGGCATCGCCGATCCGCGAGTACTTGCCCGCCGAATCGAGGAACACCATGATCAGCTGGCGGCCGGCCATCTTGGCCTGCATCACCAGGCAGCGTCCGGCTTCGGAGATGTAGCCGGTCTTCTGCAGGCCGATGTCCCACTCCGGGCTCTTGACCAGGCCATTGGTGGTGCGGAACTGGACCGGACGATTGCCGACCTCGACCGCGTACTCGGGCGAGGTGGAGAGCTCGCGGATGATCTGGTGCTCGTGCGCCGCCTTGACCAGGGTCGCCAGGTCGCGGGCGCTCGACTGGTTGGCGCTCGACAGGCCGGTCGGCTCGACGTAGCGCGTGTCGTTCATGCCGAGCTCGCGCGCCTTGTGGTTCATCTCGGCGACGAACTCCGCGAGGCCGCCCGGATAGGTGCGGCCGAGGGCGTGCGCGGCGCGGTTCTCGGACGCCATCAGTGCCAGGTGGAGCATGTCGCCGCGGGCCAGCGTGGTGCCGACCTTGAGCCGCGACCGGCTGCCCTTCTCGGTATCGATGTCATCGTCGGTGATCGTGATCATCTCGTCGAGGGGCAGGTTCGCCTCGGTGACGACGACCGCGGTCATCAGCTTGGTGATCGAGGCGATCGGCAGAACCGCCTCGGCGTTCTTGGAAAACAGCACCTCGTTGGTGTCCTGGTCGAGCACCAGGGCGACGCCCGACTTGAGCGCGAGGGCATCGGCTTCGGCGTGCAGGCCGGAAAGCTGGCCGAACGAAGGATGGACCGGCTCGACCCGGACCAGGGCCACCCGGCGCAGGGCGCCGTTGCCCTCGCGAACCACGACCACGGAGGTGTTCTTCGTCGGGGCGGCCTTGGCGGCGGCAGCAGCGCGCTTCTTTTCGGAGGGGGTCGTCGACTTGGGCGCGGCCGCGGCGGAAACGCCGGCAACGCAGAGAAGCAGGGTGGCGGTAACCAGGGTGCGGACAGTCGACAAAACTCTTCCCTCGGGTGCGAGCGGCGCGCGAAGTCTAGGATATGCAGGAAAAGCGCGCAAGATCAAAAACTTGCGCGCCGTTCCTAAAGTGAGACAACAGACACGGAAAAGGCCACCCTGAGAGGCCGCCGCGCCGGTCAGCCCTGGGCCGCGACCCGTTCCGTCTTGCTGTGAAGCTTGTTCAACGCGGCAAGGTAGGCTTTCGCCGACGCGACGACGATGTCGGGATCGGCACCGACGCCGTTGACGACTCGGCCCGCATGCTGCAGCCGCACCGTCACCTCGCCCTGCGATTCTGTCGAGCCGCTGGTGATCGCATTCACCGAATAGAGCAGCATCTCGGCGCCACTTCCGACTTTCGACTCGATCGCCTTGAGGCTGGCGTCGACCGGCCCGTTGCCATCGCTCGAGGCACTGTGCTCGACGTCGCCGGCGGAGAAGACGACGCTCGCCTGCGACCGCTCGCCGGTTCCGGAGTGCTGAGCCAAGGACTTGAGCCGGTAGTGCTCGTGGTGGCTGACCACCGCCTCGTCCATCACCAGGGCGAGGATGTCCTCGTCGAAGATGTCGCTCTTGCGGTCGGCCAGCTCCTTGAAGCGGACGAAGGCGGCGTTGATGTCGGCCTCGGACTCCATCTCGATGCCGAGCTCCTTCAGGCGCTGCTTGAAGGCGTTGCGGCCCGAGAGCTTGCCGAGAACGATCTTGTTGGCCGCCCAGCCGACGTCTTCGGCCCGCATGATCTCGTAGGTGTCGCGCGCCTTGAGCACGCCGTCCTGGTGGATGCCGGAGGCGTGGGCGAAGGCATTGGCGCCGACCACCGCCTTGTTCGGCTGGACGACGAAGCCGGTGGTCTGGGAGACTAGGCGCGAGGCCGGGACGATCTGGGTCGCGTCGACGCCGAGCTCGAGCTTGAAGTAGTCCTTGCGGGTCTTCACCGCCATCACGATCTCCTCGAGCGAGCAGTTGCCGGCACGCTCGCCGAGACCGTTGATGGTGCATTCGATCTGCCGTGCGCCACCGATCTTCACCCCGGCGAGCGAGTTGGCCACCGCCATGCCGAGGTCGTTGTGGCAGTGCACCGACCAGACCGCCTTGTCGGAGTTCGGGATCTTCTGCCGCAGGTCGAGCAGGAACTCGCCGTAGAGCTCGGGAACGGCATAGCCGACGGTGTCCGGGATGTTGATCGTGGTCGCGCCCTCGGCGATCACCGCCTCGAGCACCCGGTAGAGGAACTCGGGGTCCGAGCGGTAGCCGTCCTCGGGCGAGAACTCGACGTCGCCGCTAAGGTTGCGGGCGAACCGGGTCGAAAGGCGCGCCTGCTCGAACACCTGCTCGCGCGTCATCCGCAGCTTCTTCTCCATGTGCAGGTCGCTGGTGGCGAGGAAGATGTGGATCCGGGTCGATTCGCCGCCCTTCAGGGCCTCGGCGGCGCGCGAGATGTCGCGGTCGTTCGCCCGGGCGAGCGAGCACACGGTCGAGCCGCGGATCGCCTGGGCGATCGCCTTCACCGCCTCGAAGTCGCCGTTCGACGAGGCGGCGAAGCCGGCCTCGATGACGTCGACCTTCAGCCGCTCGAGTTGGCGGGCGATGCGAAGCTTCTCGTCCCGGGTCATCGAGGCGCCGGGCGATTGCTCGCCGTCGCGCAGGGTGGTATCGAAGATGAACAGGCGGTCGGTCACGGTTTTTCCCCCGGTAGAAAGCAAAACGGCCCGCTTTGGAGCGGGCCGTTGGACGAGACGTTGGAGACGAGTTCGTTCAGCGAGCCCTTGTTGGTCCAAGAAGAAGAAGCAGCGCGGAAGCGATTCGGTACGTCACGATTTCAATATAGCACGGCCATTTCAGCGATGCAGCCCTTGTTCGTCGGGTTCGTCGGTCGATGTTGCAATCACGCTAACGGGCTTGCCCTTCAGCTTCTTCCAGGCATAGAGCGCGTAGCCCGAGACACCGTAGATCATGAACAGCGCCACCAGGACGATCGGCGGGTGGATGTTGATGACGGCGATGCCGAGGGCGATCAGGACGATCACGACGAACGGCACCGAGCGCTTCAGGCTCAGGTCCTTGAAGCTGTAGAACGGCACGTTGGTCACCATCGTCAGCCCGGCGTAGAGGGTAAAGCCGAAGGTGGTCCAGCCCAGCCACACGCCCTCCTCGATGCCGGTGAAGCCCTGGTCGTTCATGAACCAGATGAAGCCCATGACGATCGCCGCCGCCGCCGGGCTCGGCAGGCCCTGGAAGAAGCGCTTGTCGACCACGCCGATGTTGGTGTTGAAGCGCGCCAGGCGCAGCGCCGCGCAGGAGCAGTAGACGAAGGCGGCGATCCAGCCGGGCTTGCCCAGGCCGCGCAGCGCCCACTCGTAGGCGATCAGGGCCGGCGCGGCGCCGAACGAGACCATGTCGGAGAGCGAGTCCATGTGCTCGCCGAACACGCTCTGCGTCCGCGTCATCCGCGCCACCCGGCCGTCGAGGCTGTCCAGCACCATCGCCGCGAACACGCCGTAGGCGGATTGCTCGAAGCGCCCGTTCATCGACATCACCACCGCGTAGAAGCCGCCGAACAGCGCCCCCAGCGTGTACAGGTTGGGCAGGATGTAGACGCCCTTCCGGCGCGGCCGCGGCGGCGGCTCGTGCGGGTCGGCGAGAACGGCGGGCTCGGTGCTCACCGAAGACAGGCGGGACGGCGGCGCAACGGCATCAGTTGCGCGACTGGTCGACGAGGCGGTTCTTCTTGATCCACGGCATCATCGCCCGGAGCTTCTCGCCCACCACCTCGATCTGCGACTCGGCCATCAGGCGGCGCTTGCTCATCAGCGTCGGCGCGCCGGCGCGGTTCTCGATGATGAAGCTCTTGGCGTACTCGCCGGTCTGGATGTCCTTGAGCATCTTCTTCATCGCCGCCCGGGTGTGTTCGTCGATGATCTTGGGCCCGCTCACGTACTCGCCGTACTCGGCGTTGTTCGAGATCGAGTAGTTCATGTTGGCGATGCCGCCCTCGTAGATGAGGTCGACGATGAGCTTCAGCTCGTGCAGGCACTCGAAGTAGGCCATCTCGGGCGCGTAGCCGGCCTCGACCAGGGTCTCGAAGCCTGCCTTGATCAGCTCGACCGTGCCGCCGCAGAGCACCGCCTGCTCGCCGAACAGGTCGGTCTCCGTCTCCTCGCGGAAGTTGGTCTCGATCACGCCGGCCTTGCCGCCGCCGTTGGCCGCGGCGTAGCTGAGCGCCAGGTCGCGCGCCTTGCCGGACTTGTCGGCATGGACGGCGATCAAGTGCGGAACGCCGCCGCCCTGGGTGTAGGTGGAGCGCACGGTGTGGCCCGGCGCCTTGGGCGCGACCATCCAGACGTCGAGGTCGGCACGCGGCACGACCTGGCCGTAGTGGACGTTGAAGCCGTGGGCGAAGGCGAGCGAGGCACCTTGCTTGATGTTCGGCTCGACGTCGTTCTTGTAGACAGTGGCGATCTGCTCGTCGGGCAGCAGCATCATGACGATGTCGGCCGCCTTGACGGCCTCGCCGAC
>Ga0163163_10005841_pt1 | contig 10704 bp, 12 predicted proteins | sample S65metaG_FD_119766 | JGI IMG/M metagenome (GOLD analysis project Ga0163163, IMG submission 119766) | Switchgrass rhizosphere microbial communities from Kellogg Biological Station, Michigan, USA - S6-5 metaG | ecosystem: Host-associated > Plants > Roots > Rhizosphere > Soil | place: USA... | reverse complement strand
TGAGCCCCATGGATGGGGCGAATCATCGAACCGCGCTCTTCGGTTCGATTCCAACAAAAAGCGCTTGGGAATAATGGTGGCCGGGGACGGAATCGAACCGCCGACACGGGGATTTTCAATCTCAAGGTCTAGGCTACCCGACGGATAACAGCACGTCACTGGAATTCCCTGCTATACTGTATGCATATGAATGCACAGCGTTCTACTTACATCACCAGTTCCTGCGGCTTCCTGGCGTTTCCTTCCATCCGGTAGTACGTTGGTAGCACGGTGGCATCGATGGCGAAAAAAGAGAGATTCACCAAGACTAAGGTTGCAGCGCTACCCAAGCCGGCCCGGGATCGCTTGTGGTACTCCGACACCGTCGTCGCCGGATTGACGCTCGCCGTTTACGCGTCCGGTAAGAGGGTCTATTTCGTCTATAAGAAAATCAACGGCCGGCCTGAGCGGATCAGGCTAGGCGAGAGTCCGGCGCTCACGGTCGAGACTGCGCGCAAGCGTGCCAATCAGATCATCGGGCAGATTGCGTCAGGGGCCAATCCGGCGCAGTCGCGCCGAGAGCTCACGGCAGAGAACACTTTCGGGCAATTGGCAGCGCTTTACTTCGAGCATGCGAAGGCAAATAAGCGCAGTTGGGCGAAGGATCAGGGGAAATTCGACCGCTACTTGCAGCGGCTGGGCGCTCGCAAGCTCTCGGCGCTCACGACGCGGGATTTTGCGGATGTGCATCAGAAAATCACGCGAGCCGGGCACCCCACGGGCGCGAATCGAGTCCTGTCTTTGGCATCCGCCATATTTGGCGAAGCACGCAAGAGCGGCGCCTGGCGCGGCGACAACCCATGCAAGGGTATCGCACGCAATCGCGAGCACCACCGCAAGCGCTTCCTGCGCGGCGACGAGCTACGTGCGTTCCTGACCTCGGTGCAAGCAGAGCCAAACACGACCATGCGCGATATGGTCATGACGGCGCTACTGACCGGCGCACGGCGCGGCAACGTGCAGCAGATGCGCTGGAACGAGATTCGCTTCGACCTGGGCGAGTGGCGCATACCTGCTGTAAAGGCCAAGGCTGGCGAAGTGCTGGTCATCCCGCTGGTGCTCCAAGTGCTTTCGATCCTGCGCGAACGGCAGCAGAACGCGACGGGTGAGTTTGTCTTCGCATCCGAGCGCGACGGCAAGCACGGCTATTTCCAAGGCACCGGGAAGGCCTGGGCGCGAATACTCGCGCGCGCCGGAATATCCGATTTGAGAGTGCACGATCTAAGGCACGCATTCGCGAGCTGGCAAGTGAACACAGGCACAAGCCTTGCGGTCGTCGGCGCATCTCTAGGCCATCAGAGCAGCGTTGCAACGAGCCGCTACGCGCACGTTGCTGCTGATCCCGTACGCGAATCCGTCACGCGGGCGACGAGCGCGATGCTGGCAGAAGGGACCTCGCAGGCAAGCGCTGTAATTGTGCCATTGGTGAACCGTGGCAGTTGACGACAAATTGGCGTGGCTGGATGTAGCCGCGTATGACACTGGGACCGCTGACTGGGGCCCGCAACAGTGGGGCGAGGCAATCTTGATGCGGGTGTACTGCGCGCAGATCGGCTCAGCGCAGTTGTGGCAGCGGATCAAGGCCGACCCCACCGGTGCGGCCCGGAGCGGTGTAGAGCGCGGCACAAGCGCGCGCGCGTGCCTCGTCGAGTCCTTGACCGTACGCCAGATGCAGACGCTGACCCGTGCGATCGAACTAACCGCTGATGATCACGCGAGAGAAACCTACGGGCTGCCGCACGATCCACGTCTGGATGTGTCGTTCGATACTGTCACGTCGTATGCCGAGTCGGGCATGGCGCATGTAGCCGTCGATCTGCTTGCCCCGACGCAGGATATCAAGCGGGACTTCACGAAGTGGTTGAAGCTGGCAAGGGAAAAGCATAAGGCGCTATCGAACATCGAGCGGGATATGCGCAACTGGCACAATAACCGGCTGCTTGCGTTCGCGGACTGCAAGCTATTCCAGGCCATCGAAAACAGTGCAGTCTGCGACATTGAAGTAGCGAAGCTGCTGATCCGCAGCAACCAGCAGAACTCTAACGACTGGCTCAGGAAGACGGCCGCTCAATTGCACCGCAAGGTGTTTCGCGAGGGAGTGGCCCTCAGCCTGCTTGACCAAGGGACGTGACTTGTCAAGGGAAAAGTTTTAGCGAAAAGTCTTCCAAAGCTTTCTGTCTTTTGCGTCATTAGTATTCGTATCCAATCCGCACATTTCGTGGCGGTTTGGAGAAGCACATGAATCCCGACAGACTGCCGCTCATGAACGAGCACGCAGCGGCCCAGCGCCTTAACGTCACCGTGCCCACGTTGCGAAATTGGCGATACCTGAGAAAGGGGCCGACCTTTAAGAAGATCGGTGGCTCGGTCAAATACGACCCTCGCGACCTCGATGAATTCATCGAGAAGAGCACCATCGAGGTGGCCGCATGACGGTTTTGACAGTGCCGGCGGACATGAGCGCCGACGTGGCGATGTGGGCGGCGATTCCCGAACTGATACCGCCGGGGCTAGACCTCCTGGAGCTTCGATGGGCGCTCGCGCGCATTGACGGGGCCAGCGCCGAAGAGCGGCGGTGTTGGTTCGCCGCTGCCGGTCCGTGCGATTGCCCATGCGCGGTAGTTGCCGGTTATTTAGTGAAGACGTTGATTGTCGCTCTTGGCGAACGCGACGCAGGTGAATATCTGAAAAGCTGGGCGGCGGCGGGCGCGCATTTGTGATAACCACAGACCTTATCCCGGTCGCTGCCGAGTTTGGCATAGGCTACCAATGGCAGGACGAAGCCGCCGCCCGCACTGCGCTAGGTGAGTTCCTTGAGACTAGCGGATTGCCGGATCATGGCGTCTTCGCCTCGGGGAACTGCGTGTATGCGGTATGGCGACTCACATTCGCAATCGCTTCAACAGATGCGGTCGAACTCCGCCAGAAGTTAATTTCCCTAGCCGAGCTGGGAGCCGCTGAGATTGACGACGAACGCTTCCCTCCCGGATGCGTGGATTCGATTGTCAAGGTCGAGCCACACGTGCTGCACCAGATGCTTACCACGGCTCTACAGCGCAAACACAAGGACGCGGCACGGTATGCACACCTCGTAGAGCCGTTGGCGTATGCGGCGATTGAAGTCCTTTCCATCGAGGAAGTCGGCCGACTGACGAACCACACGGACACCGAGATACAAACCGCCCTGGCTCATAAGCCAACAGCGCGCGCAATAGATCGCGAAGCAGTAGCAATGGTCCTTGATGGCCGAGCAGCGCGAGCATCGGCGGCTGTAGCACAGCGTGAAATTGTAGAACGCCTGCGCCAGATAGCGCGCGATCCTGCAGCGGCACCAAGCGCAGTTATTGCAGCAGGGAACGCATTGCGGGACTTGTCGAAGGGTTCGATTGGTATGACGGTCGCGAGTAGTGGTCCGAGCAATGTCCTGCCGGGCTACACAATCGAGACGGGGGTACGGCGTGCTTGACCATGACACGAACGCCGGAGCCGCGGCTGCCCTTACTGCGCGCTTGAGTGCCAAACAGACGCAACATGCATCGACGCGCGAGTTCTTGGCGGACGTCTTGCCGGAGCTTCAGGCAAGCGAAAGTTACATCTATGGTACGTTGCCGGGGGGCTACTGTGACTCAGGCCAGCAGTGCACCATGCCCGCGCAGCATGCGACCGGCATCGACGATCTGGCAAGCAGGTCACTGCGACTAGATGGCCAAGGGCTAAACTTATATTTCTGCCACGCAACCTTCCCGGACGACAAGCCACGACAGACGGAATTCGCGCGCCGGATAAAGGCATTGCGAATCGACTTCGACGTTTTCGGCCGGAACGGCAAGAATGCGGACAAGAAGTACGCCCGCAAGGCTGATGCGCTGAACGACGTTGCCCGCGTGGAGCAAGAGCTACTGGCCGCCTCGTGGGTCATCGACTCGGGGCATGGGTACCACGTGTACTGGGTCCTAGACGAAGCGTTGCCAGCGAGTGATTGGAGCGCCCTAGCGACAGCGTTTAGAGCATGGCTGGACGCGCGGGCATTCAAGGCTGATCCGGCAATCACTACCAACATCGTCGGAGTGCTGCGCGTGCCAGGCACCCATAACAGGAAGCATGCAAATGAACAGCTTCCCGTGATCGTTGTCCGTCAGGGGGAACATGTCGCGGTCGAAACTATGCGGGACATACTGACTGACTTCCCCCCAATCAACGGCCGACCCAATGGCGCAGGCGTATCAAAGTCCCTCGTTGACCTTAGCCTCGCCCCGGCTCCTAGCTGGTTCGACCCTCTCGACCCTGAGCCAAAGAAGCAGATTATCCGCTCGCTATGTGCCGCACTGCCGCTCGAACAACTGAATACCTACGATTATTGGCTTGCAACTGTCGCCGACATCCGGGCCGCTGTCGGTTTGTCGGAGAACGAAAAGCTCGCACTCGCGATTGATGCGTCGCGCCGCACAGCGACGTTCGACGAAGCGGAACTGCGCAACAAGTGGGGCGGTCTGACGCGTGGGAACATAGGCGCGCTGATAACCCGCGCCAAAGCGGCAGGGTGGAAACGGTCGCCGGAATCCTATCCGGGCAAATTCGTCACCGTAGAAAACTTCCACAGCTACCTGCGCGAAGAGCAATGGGCCTTGGTGTGCGGGGGGCGGGGTGACCGCGAGTACATCGATCCAAACAATCAACCGGTGTCGATCGAATCATTCGGCGACTTGCATGACACGCGCATGCTGGACGGCAAGGGAGCTCACAAGGTGGCAACGCGCGAAGGCGGCGTAAGGAAAGTTTCCGCAGCTGTCTACCGTCCCGGGCGTGAGCGCTTCTTCAACGAGGCCGGGGTCGATTATGTGAACACGTGGCGGGAATGTTGCGCCGAGCCGATCAAGCCGACGCAGGAACAGCGAACGCGTTTCTGGGGACCAATTGCGCACTTGATAGCGGGCGACGGTGAAACCAAGACGGGCCTTTTCTGGTATGTCCATTTGCTTGCTTGGAAGCAGCGGCACCGCGACCAGCGCGTACCACTATTCCCGGTATTAGTCGGCGAGATAGAGGGCTCCGGCAAAAGCACACTTTTCTACGATTTGCCGGTTGCTGCTTTGGGAGCTGAAAACGTCGGCAGAATCAATAACGCCGAGGTCGGGAGCGCGTTCACGGACTGGGTCGGCGAAAAAGAGTGGGTGGTTCTGGATGAAATGAAAATCAGCAACCGAGGTGAGGCCGCGCAGATTGCTAACAGCTTAAAGACTATCGTCACGGAAAAAATGGTTAGACAAGTCCGCAAAGGAAAAGCGGGCCGCACAATCAGCAATATATCGACCTATGTCGGTACGTCGAACCACCTGGACGCAGCACACCTCAGTGATTCAGATCGTCGCTACTTTGTCATCCATACAAGAGCACAGCGTATGCCAGCCGAAATTAGCAAGCCATGGCATGATCTACTCGAATCAGCATGTGGGCCGGGAATAGTCCGCTACGAATTGGAGAAGCTCGATATCTCTAACTTCGATCCATATGCACCCCCAATGGACAGTGAAGCACGGCGGCGAATGATGGCGGCATCGCGTACTGAAGTTGAAGATGCGGTGTTCACCGCATATGAAAACCAGGAAGGGTGTTTTCGTAGCGACATCATTACAACCAAGTGTGCGACAGCTTTGGTACGCGAAAAAGTCGGGCGTAACAACGTTTCGGAAAGAGTAGTACGCAATGCACTGGAAAAATATTGCGACGCGAAGTCAGAACGGATAACACAGCGAGTTGGAAGCAAACTGGACAGGCATTACGTATATATCATTCGAAACCATGACAGATGGCTGGAAGCAACAGGTGCGGAACAGATGGAGGAATATAGGCGGGGTCCTATTGGTGGGGTAACGTCGTAAAGTAGTTTCAAGCCGTGCCCGCTGTTCCTGAAACTGTTCCCGCTACACCCCGCCAAGAAAATGGGGCAGGGTGCGGTTGTTCCCGGTGTTCCTGCTGTTCCTGCTATATATCAGTGTTGTAGGAAAACGTGCCCTGCCGCCAGCCCACTGCCCCTATTTCCCCAGCGACTGAAACCTCGCAGCAACAGCGGGTACAGCAGGAACAATGAGTTGCCATACGGGCTGCAGCCGATTCGGTGCCGGGAACAGTCGCGGGAACAAACGCGGGTTTCGGTCCCTTCAGACCTCCCCTGCTTCGAGTCACTTGCTCCCGCCCAATGAGTTAATTGACCCGTCCTTAATCTTAGCCCGCAGCTCACTGGCCTCCTTGTCCAAACCAGCCATCAGTGCCCCTTTCGATGGCAAGTCGCACTTCCTAGGCCGGGCTGTTTCAACCGCAAGATATGCTTGCCGGTGCGATGTAGCCGGAACACTTCGCAAATATCTATGCTCTAGTAATCTTCGACGGTAATTTTCACTGCGATTGATGCGTCGCTTTCGCAGTTCAAGGTGCGGAGCTTCCTCGAATCTTCATGGCGAATATAGCCACCTAGCCAACTTTGGCGCTAACCAAAACGTGATCGGGCCAAAGAGAAGCAGTGCTACCTCTATCCAGAATCGCTGAGAGTAATGATTCGCCGCAAAATACAAAATTGGCCGTAGAGGGAATGTCGAATACGCGTCTACTAATATTTCGTTATGCTCATCTGAAATTGCACGACAGCGCGGTTCTGCGTATTCAAAGCCTTTCATGCAAAGATTGTAGATGTTCTCGGCGCATTCATCCGGATACAGGGTAAATGGGCCATTGCCACTAGCGCAAGACGCCCTGTCAGCAGCCTTTCGCTCCGAGCAGGACTGCATTTGCTTTCTGTACACAGCATTTTCGTTTGAACCAAGTCGTTCGACGCAACCAACCCATCTTTTGTGTATGCGGTCATTCTGCTCTGACAAATACGATTCTCTTGATTTATGGTAGTCCTCACTGACGAAACGAAAGCCAAAAGCGAACATTACTCCACCACACCACACAAGCGCAGCAACAATCCATAGGCGCCTTCGGTTTATCGTTGCCACTCTACGCACCATTCATCTCTGATCAGTCAGAATTCATCATCAAAAAAGAAGCTTGGTTTGATTGCGAATGCACCACTGTATCGCGCTATGGCTTTCAACGTCTTTGCTACGGTTTTTCGAACATCGACGTCTTCGTCGAGAAACTTCGCTGCTTCAGGGTCTAGATCAGTTTCTACCAACAGGACGTCCTTTCGCATACTAAATTCCAGCTCAGCGATCGATTTCTTAATTTTGTTCACATAGAGAGAGGAGTTCAGCGAACGAATAAGGCGCTCGGCTAGAAGCGGCGCAAAGTATTCCTGGACCGCCTTGTTCGACGCAAATGCCTTAAATGATTCGTCGACAAAACCACCAAACATTTTCGAGCTGGCGATGGCAATATGCTCCAGCTCGGAGACGAACCAGCGTAACTTCTCGGCGCTGACAAAATGTACGAGTGCATTGAAATGTCGTTGGCGTACCATATACCTCGCTAGGTGCAGTAGATGATCCAAATCTCTTACCTCTGCTATGCCTTTCTTGGTGTATTGGACATCGACAAGAGGTGCATCCACTACCACAGCAAGGAAGAAAACATATAGGCGCTTCCGATTTGCTGCTCGCTCTTTCAAAGCGTTCATCTCAAAATCTAAGGCCTTCAGGAGACCGCTGACCGCATTAAAAATGGCCGTATCATTTTGAGGCGTAGCCGCCTTTGTTGGCGGCACTGAAGCAGTCTTAGTTGGAGACGACGGCCGAATTTGTTGAAAGGCAAAGACATCGCGTTGAATATCGAATGCGAATTCCCGAATACGCTTGTCGGCACTGACATATTTCGTCTTCCAATCCGTTGAGCCGAGGTAGGTGTTTAATGGCTCAACATTCGTCCAGGAGTGCACAGGCTGCCAGTCATGGTTTGCGTCCGCTGACGGCTTCTGCCTTGAAAGGAAGGCCCAAACATTTTGCGTGTCCTTTTTGCAGCTCACAAGAACGGTTGTTACCATCTCGACCTCGTTGACGTTGCTGACGCGATAGGCAATCAGATCGAGCTCGCGAGCTTTTTGCTCTGTATCGTCCACATAATAGCGGTTGCTAATTACGCCCCAGCCAGCGCTGCGGAAAGCTTCCGTCACCGTATGCTCAAGTGAAAAGCCAGTGCCGCTGAGAGCGATCTTGATATCGTCAACCGAGATATTCTTGCTCATGTGCGCAAGACGCTAATGTGAGCGCTGCGGCAGTATACGTCTGGCTTTGATAGATTGCGATTTACTGGCAGCTAAGCCCTGCTGGCAATGTCAGTCGTGTGATTGGAATTGAACCAGCGGTGTAACCAGCCGCTGTCGGCTGCCAGCTAGCTATGCCGTTGTTGCAGTCCGAGAAAGTGAATGAGATTGTGCCCCACGGAACATTCTGCACCTGATTCTGATTGAAGTTTGGCGGGAACAGCCCGCCGCTTCCTGCTGATTGAATCGCTGTAAGGACTGCCGTGTTGCCAGTGATCGGTCCTGTGCCGAGTATCCAAGTTGGCCCTCCCGTCGGAGCGAAAACAAACCACTCGGCGAGCATCTGATTTCCGGGTAGCACCTCAATACCGAAGCCGTGTCCGCTCTCGTTTGGGTCGAACCACTGACCCGTCATGCCGGGGCCGATGGTGAACGGCGGCGGTGTAGTCGCTGCGGCGGCGGGAATTTGAATCGAGACAACCGAGCCTTGACCGGCGAGCGTCACCGGCGTGTAGTCGATCGTCATCGCTTGGGATGCATCGATGTTGTCGGGAAAATCAACAATGCCAGAAATTGTTATCGGAGGTGGAGCAGACAACTCCAGAAGGGGCAGTCCATAGATCGCCGGATCATTGACAATCAGGTTAAGTAAAGGAGCCCACTGCCCGTTCTGGAATACGGAAAAAGGGGTGAGCTCGAAAGCCCCGTGGGAATTGTCGAGCGTCATCAGGAGCTGACTAGCGCATTCGGGCCGTCGCCAGAACGTTGCGCTGAACGGGACAGTGCTGATCGGCACTGTGGGCTTAAGTCCTACGGAATTGAGCGTCCAGTTCGGCGTACCGGGCGTGCTGGGCAGCGTCCAGGTGATAGGAGGACTCGTAGCCAGACAACCGGAATTGCTGTCGGCGAAGGCGTTCGCGCTCGCTAGGAGGGCGAATATCAGCGCGAACGAAGCAGTTGCACGGATCATTGCTCTCCCCCTTTCCAATGCGAAGGTTCCCACGCCGTACCAGCATATCGCCTTCTCCGGTAAAGCGGAGTAGTCACACCGTGTGCCCGTTGTACTATGTAGGTCGGCTGCCTTACCGGGGAGTAACTTATGAGAATGGCTCGTTTTTTGGGAGCGCTTTGTTTCTGCGTGCCTTGCTCGGCGTACGCCTCCGACTATTCTGGTCAACAGCTGCTTACTGACCTGAAGCATGGTGACTGGCTGGAGAGCGGGACTTCTACTAATCCGGCGAGAGACGGCTATTTGGGGGCTAGCGCTGATGGCTACATCAACGGAGCCGTTGACGTCATGATCGACGCTGGCTGGGCGTGTTTTCCCGAAGGCGCAAAGGTCGGACAAACGTTAGCGATTGTACGTAACTACTTAAATGCGCACCCCGAGCAGTGGCAGCGGAAGGCATCATTCCTAGTCGGCAGGGCGATTACTCAAGCGTTTCCCTGTCAAAAGTAAGGATGGTTCGCCGCTCATGTCTTATGCAGGTGACTTTAGCCCCGGCGTTCAAAGAGCCCCCGGGGGTCGACGCGTCGGGTCCTGTGGGGGGGGGGTATACTATGCTATTAGTATACAAAATCAGTCGCCCCGTAGCGCGAGACATTTCTCGGGGACTTGTTCGCCGAAGGTAGCACGTGGGTAGCACGTGCGATAGCCTTCACGTCGCCAATATCATGTAATTCATTGATTTTAATGGTGGCCGGGGACGGAATCGAACCGCCGACACGGGGATTTTCAATCCCCTGCTCTACCAACTGAGCTACCCGGCCGTCTGCTTGCGGCAGGACGCCGCGCGAGAGCCGCGTATTACAGCGACTTGACGCCGGCCCGTCAAGAGAATCGTGGTGGTTGCGACGAAATCGGGCCGGTAGGCGTCTGGTTGAAGGCAACATCCGCAGGAGATTTCATGCGTACTTCATTCCTGTTTGCCGTCTTGCTTGTGCTTCCGGCAGCGTTCGCTCGAGCAGATACACGAGCTACCGAAGACAAGAACCTCGCGCGTTTCGAACAGTTCGCCGGTGCGCCGGTCGAGAGTTTCGACATGTGGCAGTTGTACCAGTGGCAAAGTCTGGGGCCGGATCGTCTGGCCGTATGGTCGGCCGTCAACAAGGTCTGGTTGCTGAAGGTTTCGCAACCGTGCATCCGGCTCGAGGACACGAACGCCATTTCGATTACGTCGCAGATGGCGCACAAAGTGACGGCGCGCTTCGACTACGTGGATTTCGCGGCTCAACATTGCCAGATCCAGGAGATCCGCCCCGTCGATTACCTGGCACTGCGCAAAGCTGGCGAATCGCGCAAGTCTTCGAGCTGATCGGGAGGGGGCCTTCGCGCCCGTGTGGGAGCGCTGTGGCATGCTGCGCGCGTGGAGCGTGCTCTCGACATAGGCATCGTCGGTTATGGCACCGCCGGGCAGGCCGCAGCGGTGTTTCTGTCGTGCGCGGGGCATCGCGTGCAGGTGTTCGAG
>Ga0163163_10005840_pt1 | contig 10705 bp, 9 predicted proteins | sample S65metaG_FD_119766 | JGI IMG/M metagenome (GOLD analysis project Ga0163163, IMG submission 119766) | Switchgrass rhizosphere microbial communities from Kellogg Biological Station, Michigan, USA - S6-5 metaG | ecosystem: Host-associated > Plants > Roots > Rhizosphere > Soil | place: USA: Michigan... | reverse complement strand
TGCGGCTTGATGATGTCCTTTGACTGCCGATAGGCAAGCGATTTGCGGGCGCGCCATTTTTCGATCTGCGCCCACCAGGCCTGCAGCGCTTTCTTGTCGGGGTGAATCGCGCCGGTTCGCCACAAGCGAACCATGTCTTCAAGCACGTGCGCGCAATCACCGACGATCGGCACGTCCACCTTGACGTTCTTGTTGATCGAGGATGGATCGATGTCGATGTGGATCTTCTTTGAGCCCGGCGAGAAGGCGTCGAGCCGGCCGGTGATGCGGTCGTCGAAGCGCGCGCCGACGCAGATCATCACGTCGCAATCATGCATCGACATGTTGGCCTCAAGCGTGCCGTGCATGCCGAGCATGCCGATCCACTTCGGGTCAGCGGCAGGGAAAGCGCCGAGCCCCATCAAAGTCGACGTGATCGGGTAGCCGGTCAGCTTGACGAGCTCGCGCAGCAGATCGCAAGCGGCCTTGCCTGAATTCACTACACCGCCGCCGGTGTAGAACAGGGGCCGCTTCGCATGCGCCATCAGATCGATGGCCTGCTTGATCTTCGCCATGTCGCCTTTGAGCTTGGGCTTGTAGCCGGTGTGCGGAAAATCCTTCGGCTTGGAATAGATGCCCTTGGCGAACTGGATGTCCTTTGGGATATCGACGACGACCGGGCCAGGACGGCCGCTTGAAGCAATGTGGAACGCCTCGTGCAGCGCGCGCGGCAGATCCTCGATGCGCTTGACCAGATAATTGTATTTCGTGCACGGCCGGGTGATGCCGACCGTGTCGCATTCCTGGAACGCGTCATTGCCGATCAGATGTGTCGGCACCTGGCCGGTGATGCAGACGATCGGAATTGAATCACATAGCGCGTCGGTCAGACCGGTAACCGCATTGGTCGCACCGGGACCGGAGGTGACCAGCACGCAGCCAACTTTGCCGGTCGAGCGCGCATAGCCCTCCGCGGCATGCACCGCGCCCTGCTCGTGCCGCACCAGCACGTGGCGCACCTGGTTGTTGGCGAAGATGGCGTCATAGATCGGCAGCACCGCTCCGCCCGGATATCCGAACAGGTGCTCGACCCCCTGGTCGGCAAGCGCCTGGATCACCATTTCGGCGCCGGTCATTTCCCGTGTCATGTCATTCCCTTTCGTCACTCTCGGCCCGGGCACAATAAAAAAGGCCCGTAGAGGGCCATGTCCGGACGCTCGCCGAGGGCCCCATTTCTAGGGCCATCCTAGCGTCCGAACCCTTACTACAGTAATAATATTGCGTTCCACGGTTCTCGCTCGCATTTTCATTGCGCGCGTTATAGGGACTGAACGCCACCTGGTCAAGATAAATCACATCAAATCCAGGCCTGGAAGTGGCTCCGAATGCCGGCAAGTGCCTCACTGGGGTCCGCCCAGATCCATCCCTTCATCTGGTTGCGAAACCAGGTGAGCTGGCGCTTGGCGTAGCGCCTCGTATCCATCACTGCGCCGGCGATGGCGTCCTCCCGTGAAATTTCACCATTGATGTGGCGCATCAGCCAGGGCACGCCGTGCGCCTTCATCGCCGGAAGTGTCGGGTCGAGTTTGCGGTCGGCAAGCCGGCGTACTTCATCCAGCGCTGTCGACTTCATCATCGCCTCAAAACGCGCCTCGATGCGCCGAACCAGTTCTTTGCGCTCGCAGGTGACGAACACTTTCGCGGCGAGTGCCGGGTCAATGAGCGGTGGCAGGCCTTCGCGGTGCCAATCGGACAACGCCCGGCCGGTCGCCAATACGACTTCGAGCGCGCGGGAAATGCGCGACCGGTCATTGACGGCGACGCGCTGCGCCGTTACCGGATCGAGACGCACAAGCTCCGCATGCAAGGCGGGCGCACCCTCCTGTTGAAGGCGTTCTCTCACGCTGGTGCGAATGTCGGCGGGAATTGGCGGAACGGCAGCGAGACCCGACGTCAGAGCCTTGAAATAAAGTCCAGTCCCTCCGACAAGGATCGGCACGCGTCCTTGTTTGCCGATCTCCGTCAACACCTCTTCGACGTCGCGACACCAGCGGCCGACCGAGTAGTTCTCGGCCGCATCGACGAAGCCGTACAATTTGTGCGGCACCCGGGTTTCCTCGTCAGGCGTCGGCCGGGCGGTGATGACGCGCAGATCGCGATAAACCTGCATGGAATCGGCATTGACGATGACACCGCCAAGGCTTTGCGCGACATCCAGCGCAAGCGCCGACTTGCCGCTGGCAGTCGGCCCTGCAATAAGCACCGCTCGACCGGCATTGTGCATCGCATGACTCATGTCGCAACTCTGATTGATGCTTCCGGCTCGCTCCAGCCTTCCGCGCTCGAGCAGGCGCGCCGCATATTGCCAGACGCGGGCCCCGCGAAGATGCTGGGTCCTGACGCCGCCGATATTTCCTTTAGCGCGGAAAATGTCCCGCACCAAAGTGCTCTGACCGCGGAGCTACGCGCCCTCGCCGGCCGCCTTGACGTCGTCGTGCAGCCTGCGGCGAACCGGCGCAAGAAGCTGTTTCTGGCCGACATGGATTCAACGATGATCCGCCAGGAGTGCATCGACGAGCTTGCCGATTATGTCGGCCTGAAAAGCCACGTTGCAACAATCACCGAGCGCGCTATGCGCGGCGAAATCGCCTTCGAGCCTGCGCTGCGCGAACGCGTGGCCCTGCTGGAAGGCCTGCCGGTTTCCGTCATCGAAGAGGTCATTCATGACCGGATCAAACTGACGCCCGGGGGACGCACGCTTATCGCGACCATGCGCGCAAATGGCGCGCGCACGTGCATGGTTTCAGGCGGATTTACGCTTTTCACCGATCGCATCGCGGCGATGATCGGGTTTGACGAAAACCGGGCCAATACCCTGACGCTCCTCGACGGCCACAAGCTCGCGGGAAAAGTCGCGGAGCCTATTTTCGGGCGGGGCGGAAAACGGGCCGCGCTCATTGAGTTGCGCAGCGAACTCGGCCTGACAAAAGTGGACACGATGGCGATCGGTGACGGCGCCAACGATCTCGATATGATTCTGGAGGCTGGCCTCGGTGTCGCCTTTCACGCCAAGCCAAAGGTCGCGACCGCGGCGGCCGCACGCATCGACCACTGCGACCTCACCGCCTTGCTATACGTGCAGGGCTACAGGAAGGACGAATTCCTCCAGCCGTGATTACTGCAAGCTCAGCGCGACGAAGCTCGGGTCCCCGTCAGGGGATACCACAAGCAGCACGACCGCCTTTTTGCCGTCCTTCTTGAGCTTGTCGATCCGTTGCTGCAGCTCGGTCGCACTTGCAACGGGCTGCTGCTGGACTTCGGCAATGACCATTCCGGGCGCGAGCCGTTTTTCAGAAGCCGGCGAATTCGGATCGACTCCGGTGATCACGACGCCCTTCACCTTCTCCTTGATGTTGTGCTTCTTGCGCAACTCGTCGGTGAGATTGGCGAGATCGAGGCCGAGCGCTTTTTTCACCACCGGCTTGCTGTCAGGCGCCGCATCCTTATTGTCGTTCGAAACAGCTGCGACTTTCTTTTCATCCTCGAGGCGGCCAAGCTTGACTGACTTCTTTTCCTCTTTGCCCTTGCGGATGACGATGACTTCAACGTCCTTGCCGACTGGCGTGTCGGCAACGATCTTCGGCAGGTCGCGCATTTCCTTGACGTCCTTGCCGTCGAACTTGACGATCACGTCGCCCGGTTCGATTCCGGCAGGCTTGGCCGGGCCTTTGTCGTCGACGCCGGCCACGAGTGCGCCGCGCGCTGGCTTGACGCTGAGACTCTCGGCAATCTCGTCGCTCACCTGTTGAATGCGGACACCGAGCCAGCCGCGGCGCACCTCTTTGAATTCGCGCAGCTGATCGACGACAGGAACCACGGTCTTCGAGGGCACGGCAAAGCCAATGCCGATCGACCCGCCCGACGGTGAAATAATCGCGGTGTTGACGCCGATGACTTCGCCGTTGAGGTTGAACAGCGGCCCACCCGAATTCCCGCGGTTAATCGAGGCATCGGTCTGAATGTAGTTGTCGTAAGGACCGGACTGAATGTCACGGTTGCGCGCCGAGACGATGCCGGCTGTCACCGTTCCACCCAGACTGAACGGATTGCCGATCGCGATCACCCACTCGCCCAGACGCAGCTTGTCGCTGTCGCCGAACTTCACCGCCTTCAGCGGCTTGGTCGGTGTGACCTTGAGCAGCGCAAGATCAGTCTTCTGATCGCGGCCAATCACCTCGGCCTTTAATGTCGTACCATCGTTGAGAATGACGCTGACCTCGTCGGCTTCGGAAATGACGTGGTTGTTGGTCACGACAACACCGCTCGGATCGATGATGAAACCCGAACCAAGCGAATTGACGCGACGCGGAGTCGGCGCCTGATTGTTCTGTCCCGGGCCGCCCTGGCCATTCTGGCCATTTTGCCCACGCCGGTTCTTGAAAAACTCTTCGAAGAATTCCTCAAAAGGAGATCCCGGCGGCAATTGCGGCATCGCACCGCCTCGCAGATCAACCGACTGTTTGGTTGAAACGTTTACGACGGCGTCGATGACTTGCTCCGCCACATCGGCGATCCCCTCAGGTCCGCGCGCGGCCGCTGGAGCCGTCAGCGCAAGAAAGGCAATCGCTGCAGCCGTGGTTACGGTCAAGCCGGCCCGACCGAAGCGTGTTTCCGGGCAGAAAGCATTTGCGCCCATGGGCGTCAGTTCTCCTGAGAAAAGGCCGTTAAAGAGATTGGCCCCGACTTATAGGCGATTCAAGGGCACCGCCAATCAATACCATGCGAGGCTGGGTTTCCCTATCAGCCCCGGACCAGCCAGACCAAAATCACGCCGACAATCGCGGAGCCAATACCGATTAACCGGAGCGAGATGTCCTGCGTTTCCAACACGCTGGTCATGGCCCGCTTGGCCGACTCCGGGAAGGCCGCGAAGATCAAGCCTTCGATGACGAAAACCAATCCAAGTGCGGCCAGAAAATCGGACATGCGGGCCCGGCGCGGTTGCTATCGCGCCGGAGCCGAAGGAGCCGGCGTTCCTGATTTCTCCCGCGGTTTTCCGGAGGGGTCGGTGAAATAGCGGAAGAAGTTCGAATCAGGCTTCAGCAGCATCCGGGTGTCATTGTGCTTGAGCCCCTGCTCGTAGGCCTGCATCGACCGATAGAACGCGAAGAAATCGGGATCTTGATTAAACGCGTCGGCAAAAATCTGGTTGCGCGTCGCGTCACCTTCACCGCGAATCTGTTCCGATTTTGAGGTTGCATCGGCCACCAGCACGGTGACCTCACGGTCGGCTCGCGAACGGATTTCCTGTGCGCGCTGCGCGCCCTGCGCGCGGAACTCAGCCGCCTCGCGCTGCCGTTCCGTCTGCATGCGCTGATAGACAGCCTGGCTGTTTTGCTCCGGCAGGTCGGCGCGGCGGATTCGGACGTCGACAACCTCGATCCCAAAACCGGTGGCTTCGTGATCGACGAGTTCGCGAATACGCGCCATCAGATCGGCACGCTGATCCCGCACGACGTGAGTAAATGTGACCTCGCCGAGCACTCGACGCAGTGCTGAATTGAGCAGGATGGACAGCTGCGAATTCGCGCCGTTGATTGAGCCCAATGTCTGGTAAAAGCGGAGTGGATCCTTGATCCGGTACCGGGCGAATGCGTCGACCACCAGCCGCTTCTGATCCGAAGCAATTACTTCCTGCGGAGGCGCTTCCAGATCGAGGATGCGCCTATCGATGTATACGACCGAGTCGATAAACGGCGCCTTCACGTGAAGGCCCGGGTCAGGCACAGGCGGCCTGGGTTCACCCAGCCGGATAACGAGCGCCTGCTGGGTCTGGTAGATGGTGAACAGCGACGAATAGCCGACGATCAGCGCGGCAACGACCACAACAGCCAAAATGCCGCCGACAAAATTGGTTCTCATTGCCGGCCTCCGCTTTGCGGCTGGCTGCGCGGCTGGGCCGGGCGCGTAAGCTCGTTGAGCGGCAGATAGGGCACGACGCTGCTTCCGCCGCCGCCGGAATCCAGGATGATCTTGTCGGTACCGCTGAGTATGCGCTCCATTGTTTCGAGATACATGCGCTCGCGCGTGACGTCGGGTGCCTTTTTGTATTGTTCAAAGATTTTGAGAAAACGCGCCGTTTGACCGGTCGCTTCGGCAACAGTCTGCTGCTTGTAGGCTTCGGCGGCTTGCGTGATCTGCGCGACGCGTCCACGCGCTTCAGGCACCACCCGGTTCGCGTAGGTCTGCGCCTCATTGATGGCGCGCTCAAGATCGGCGCGCGCCGCCTGCACGTCGCGGAAGGCATCGATCACCTGCGACGGCGGATCGACCTTCTGCAACTGAACCTGCTGGACCAAAATGCCGGCGCCATAGTGATCGAGCGTCCGTTGCATGAGCTCCTGCACCGCGTTCTCGATTGTTTGCCGCGCGCCGGTCAGGATCGGCTGAATTTCGGATCGACCCACCACTTCGCGCATCGCGCTCTCGGCCACGGCTTTAACCGTGCCTTCCGGATTCTGGATGTTGAACAAGTAATCGCCGACGCCAGTCGGCTTGACCTTCCACAGCACCGAGAAATCAACATCGACGATGTTTTCATCGCCGGTCAGCATCAGGCTTTCCTCGGGCACGTCACGCGTCGTGGTGCCTCCGCGACGAAGATCATCGACAATGCGCATGCCGATATCGATCTTGTTGATGCGCAAAGCTTTCGGCGTGAGCACTTTCTCGATCGGATACGGAAGGTGGTAGTTCAACCCTGGTTGCACCTCGCGCACCTGCTTGCCAAAGCGGAGCACGACGCCGAGCTCATCCGGCTCAACGCGGAAAAATCCCGAGAAGCCCCAAAGCACCAATACGCCAAGCACAATGAGTGCGAATCCGCGTCCGCCCAGATTGCCGCCGGGCAGCACACGTCGCAGCCTGTCCTGGCCGCGGCGCAGAATCTCCTCGAGATCCGGTGGTGTCGGTCCCGGCGATTGCGGCCCCGAGCCCCATGGCCCCTTGCCGCCCGAGCCCCAGGGCCCACCGCCGCCCTGATTTTGCCAAGGCATTGAAAATATCTCCCGCGCCTGCGTGCTTCCGGGGCGCCTGTTGTCGGGAGGGTTATAGGGGACCGTAGCCGCCGTTACAACGCGCCGTCATGCCGCGTATTAACGCTGATTCAGCGCCGCGTATATGTCGCGAACGAGAAGTCGGCGTCATCGTCGGGGCCGGCAAAGTGCTCTTCGCGTGACATCTCCTGCCAGATTTCATCGTCAATTGGCGGGAACACCGAATCTCCCTCGGGCGAAGCATGCACATGCGTAATTTCCAGGCGGTCGGCCATTGGCATCGTGGTGGCGAAAATGTCGCTCCCGCCAATCACCATGATTTCATCGACACCGCGTTTGGCCGCATCCGTGCGCGCAAAGCTGAGCGCCGCATCGAGACTCGTCGCCAGCACGGCGCCGGGAGGAACCAACCGGAAATCACGGGAGAGAACAATATTGGTGCGGCCAACGAGCAACTTGCCGATCGATTCAAGTGTCTTGCGGCCCATAATCACCGGCCGATTGAGCGTTACTTTGCGGAAATGCTGAAGGTCGGACTTCAAATGCCAAGGCAACTGGCCATCGCGGCCGATGACGAGGTTTTCGCCGATTGCTGCCACCAGCACAATTTTCATGACGCCGACTATGAAACGGGGTTGGAGGACATTGGCATTGCCTTCGAACAATACGAATAAGACAAAACTCTTCTGACTTTATTACCAACGCATCTCACAGCTTCAGGTGCGAATTTCACCCGAAATATTCAACGAAGTTCCCGCGTTAAAATCAGCTTAGCGCGACGTCTCGAAACGGCGGCAACCGCGCAATCGCTTTTTGGCATCCAGCTTACACTGCCACCGCGGCCTTGATGTGCGGGTGCGGATCGTAGTCCTCGATCGAAAAGTCTTCATAGTGAAACGCGAATATGTCCTTTACGGCAGGATTGAGCCGCATGGCCGGAAGCGATCTCGGCGCACGCGATAGCTGCAGCCGGGCTTGCTCAAGGTGATTGAGATAGAGATGCGCATCGCCAAGCGTGTGTATGAAATCGCCCGGCTTGTAGCCGGTCACCTGCGCCATCATCTGCGTGAGCAGCGCGTAGGACGCGATATTGAATGGCACGCCGAGGAAAACATCCGCCGAGCGCTGGTAGAGCTGGCATGACAGTTTGCCATCTGCGACATAAAACTGAAAAAGGCAGTGGCAAGGAGGTAGAGCCATTCTGTCGACCTCGGCCGGGTTCCAAGCAGTGACGATGAGCCGCCGCGAGTCCGGATTGCGTTTGATCATCGCAACGACATTGCCGATCTGGTCGATGGTCTTTCCGTCCTGCGCCGGCCATGATCGCCATTGCTGGCCGTATACCGGCCCCAATTCTCCGCGCTCATCCGCCCATTCATCCCAGATACGCACGCCATGCTCCTGAAGATACCTGACGTTCGTATCGCCGGCCAAAAACCACAGCAGCTCATGGATGATCGATTTCAGATGCAACTTCTTGGTCGTGACCAGGGGAAAGCCTTCATCGAGCGCAAACCGCATTTGGTGACCGAACACTGACAGCGTACCCGTGCCGGTCCGGTCGCGTTTTTCGACCCCACGGCTCAGGATGAGTTCCATTAAGTCGAGATATTGGCGCATCTTTTCGAATATCGGCTGCGACTCGAAGATGGGGAAGTTTATCGCCGGGAGCAACGGCCGCCACCTGCTTTTCAACCGCCCAAATGCCAACCCTCGCGCTCGACTCCTGATACAATCGCGGTGTTGCAGTTGGGGATATGAAAATGAGCTTTGACCGCATTCTTGTAGCCCGGATTCTGTTTACGCTCATGACCGCCGGCTGGGCGCTGCTTACAGTGGTGGCTGATTTCAACAAGACCCATGCCACCAATCCGCAGTGGACACCGCACGCGCGATTCCACGTGGTTTGGCAGATCTCAAGCTATGTCGGATTGGGCCTGCTCGCCTTTGCGCTCATCTGGTGGCCGGGACCACTCGTCGTTGAGCGGCTCTATTTCGTCGCGGCCATGGGCGCGGTCGTCTATGCGGCATTCTTCGCGGCATTGATCGCAATGCCGATCTATGGTGGCGGTGCCTACGACAAAAACGGCTATCAGCCGTTCAACGCGCCTATCCCGATCTTCGCGAAAAAGTGGGACGCCAATATCACCGCCTTCTCAATTCAGCTCGTGATACTGGTGGCCGGAATACTCACGGTATCCGGCGCGATCGCCGGCTAAATGAAAACGGCACGCTGATGCAGCGCGCCGCTTTACCTATTCCACGAAGACTTCGTCGCGCCGCTTGCGGATCATCGGCAAGGCCGCAAGCACCAGCAGCAATGCCGCAAGCGCAATCAATGTCGCCGAAATCGGCCGTGTCAAGAAAACGGTCGCATCACCGCGGGCAATCAACATTGCGCGCCGCAGGTTTTCTTCCATCAACGGCCCGAGAACGAAAGCCAGCACAAGCGGTGCCGGCTCAAAGTCGTGTTTTGTCAGCCAATAGCCGACCAGACCGAAAATTGCGGCGATGACAACGTCGGTCGGCGAATTGTTGATCGAATAGATTCCGATACAGCAGAACACGATGATTGACGGATAAAGCAGGCGATAAGGCACGCGCAGCAGGGCCACCCAGACACCGACAAGCGGGAGGTTGATGATGACCAGCATAAGGTTGCCGAGCCACATCGAGGCGACCATTCCCCAGAACAACTCTGGTTGCTTGGTCATGACTTGCGGTCCCGGGACAATTCCGTGAATGGTCATTGCGCCGACCATCAGCGCCATAACCGCATTCGGCGGAATACCCAATGTAAGTAGCGGGATGAACGAGGTCTGTGCCGCGGCGTTATTGGCCGCTTCCGGAGCTGCAACACCCTCAATGACGCCACGTCCAAAACGTTCGGGATGTTTGGATATGCGTTTTTCGAACGTATAGGCGGCAAATGACGCCACGACAGCGCCGCCACCAGGCAAAATGCCCAGGAGTGAGCCCAGAATCGTACCGCGCGCGATGGCTCCCGAGGAGTCGATCAAGTCCTGTCGCGTCGGCATTAGACCCTTGATCTTTGCTTTCACGATGTCGCGGCTCTCCTGCGACATTTCGAGGTTGCGGATAATCTCAGCAAAGCCAAAAACACCCATCGCAACGTTGGTGAAACCAATACCGTCGGACAACTCCGCGATGTCGAAGGTCATGCGGCCCGCACCCGTCTCAAGGTCGGACCCAACCATCGACAACAGCAGACCGGCCAGGATCATGGCGATCGCGTTCAGCACCGAACCTTTGGCCAGTACAACAGCGAAGATCAGGCCGAGTACCATCAGCGAGAAATATTCCGCCGGTCCAAACAACAAGGCTAAAGACGTCAGCGGTGTGCCGAGGGCTGCAACAAGCACCGTCGAGACACAGCCCGCAAAAAAAGAACCTATGGCAGCGATGGCGAGTGCCGCGCCGGCACGGCCTTGCCTCGCCATCTGATGGCCATCAAGACACGTAACGACAGAGCCTGCTTCACCAGGAATGTTTACGAGCACCGACGTTGTCGAGCCGCCATACTGCGCGCCGTAGTAAATGCCGGCGAGCATGATCAGCGCACCAACCGGCGGCAGTCCAAACGTGATCGGTAGAAGCATGGCAACAGTCGCGACTGTGCCGATGCCCGGGAGCACGCCAACCAGCGTGCC
>Ga0163163_10005839_pt1 | contig 10705 bp, 7 predicted proteins | sample S65metaG_FD_119766 | JGI IMG/M metagenome (GOLD analysis project Ga0163163, IMG submission 119766) | Switchgrass rhizosphere microbial communities from Kellogg Biological Station, Michigan, USA - S6-5 metaG | ecosystem: Host-associated > Plants > Roots > Rhizosphere > Soil | place: USA: Michigan... | reverse complement strand
CAGAGCGCGGGCGAGCTCCCCGGCGTCGGTCGTCCAGGCGAGCAGGCGGCCGTCCGGCGCGAGGAACCCGGCGTTTCCGAGGTGTCTTCCGAGAGAGCCGACCCCGCGCACCGTGGCGACGTGAAACGTCTCGCCCCGGGATTCCTCGATGCGGCGCGGCTGGACCCGGACGTTGACCAGAGGCAGCTCGCGGGCCAGATGGAGCAGGAAAGTCGTCTTCTTGCCGGTCGGCTCGAAGAGGGTGAAACCGGCATCCGGACGCAGGATCGCCAGCGGGATCGCGGGAAAGCCGGCGCCGCTTCCGATGTCGACGACGCGCGCGCCCCGGGCAATCACCTCGGGAGGGGAGGCGGGGATCGACTCCAGCGCATGGTCGGCCAGATCCTCCGATCCGAGCTGCCCCGTCAGGTTGAAGCGCCGGCGCCAGACGTCGAGCTCGGCGAGGTAGTGGGCGAAGAGCCGGGCGGCGGGGGCGGGAAGCGTCAAACCGAGCGCCCGGGAGCGCTCCTCGAGGATGTCCGCGAAGCGGTCAGGAGGCTGGGGGCGCTCCGGCACGCGCGACATGCGCGGAGATTATCGCCACGGCCGCCGGGGTGACCCCCGGGATGCGGGCCGCTTCGCCGACCGTGCGAGGCCGCCGGCTGCCGCACTTCTCGACGACCTCGCGGGAGAGGCCCGGCAGCCCCTCGTAGCGGAAGTCGTGGGGGATGCGCCGGCTCTCGAACGGCTTCAGCCGCTCCAGCCGTTCCTGCTCCCGGCGTATGTAACCATCGTAACGCACTTTTGAAAAGACAACGCTCCGCTCCTCGCGGGTCAGGTCCTCGAGGATCGCCGGCTCGAGCGCGGCGACGGCGTCCGGGTCGACGTCGCCCCGCTGGAGGAGCTGAAAGAGGGTCGTGGGCGCTTCGAGGACGATCCCGATGGCGTTTCTGAGTCGCTCGCGCACCTCCTGGCTCGGGTTCACGCGGGTCTCGCGCAGCGCCTGGAGGGCCGTGCCGATCCGGCGCTCGCCCGCCATCGCCGCGGCGTGCTCCGACTCGCTGATCAGGCCCAGTCTCCGGCCGTGCGGAGCCAGCCGGGGCAGCACCGTGTCGATTCCGAGCAGGAGACGGTGCTCCGCGCGCGAGGTGAAGAGCCGGTAGGGCTCCTCGAGGCCGAGCCGCGTGAGGTCGTCGATCATGACCCCCGCGTAGGCCTCGGAACGCTCGAGCACGAACGGCTCTTCGTCGCGGACGGCGAGCGCGGCGTTGACGCCCGCGACGAGGCCCTGCGCGGCGGCCTCCTCGTAGCCCGAGGTCCCGTTGATCTGGCCCGCGAGGAAGAGCCGCGAGAGCGCGCACGATTCGAGCGTCGGCCGGAGCTGGTCGGGAAAGGCGAAGTCGTACTCGACCGCGTACCCGGGACGGATCATGCGCGCGGACGCGAGGCCCGGGACGAGCGCCAGGATTCCGAGCTGCACTTCCTCGGGCAGGGACGTCGAGAGGCCGTTGACGTAGATCTCTTCGGACTCCCAGCCGTCGGGCTCGAGGAAGATCGTGTGCTCGGCCTTGTCGGCGAACTTCACGACCTTGTCCTCGACGGACGGGCAGTAGCGCGGCCCGATTCCCTCGATCGTGCCCGAATACATCGGGCTGCGGTGGAGGTTCTGCCGGATCAGCGCGTGGACCGCGGGGTTCGTGGCCGTGCGCCAGCAAAGCGCCTGCTTCCCGGCGAGGCGCCGCGTCCGGAACGAGAAGGGCACCGGAGGCTCGTCTCCCTCCTGCGGCACGCACGCGCCATAGTCGATCGTGTCGCGGTGGAGTCGCGGCGGCGTTCCCGTCTTGAAACGGCCGAGCCGGATGCCGAGCGAGGCGAGCGACGCGGAGAGTCCGCGCGACGCCGCCTCGCCCACGCGGCCGCCCTCCGCGCGGCGCTCGCCCGTGTGCATCAGCGCGTTCAGGAAGGTTCCCGTCGTGACCACCACGGATTCCGCCTCGATGCGCTCGCCGGAGGCGGTGAGGGCTCCGCCGGCGCGGCCGGAGGCGTGGTCCACGATCAACGACTCCGCCATGCCCTCCAGGACGTCGAGGCCGGGCGTCGAGTCGAGAGCCGCCCGGGCGAGAGACGCATAGAGCGCGCGATCGCACTGCGCGCGCGGGCCCCAGACGGCCGGGCCGCGCGAGCGGTTGAGGATCCGGAACTGGATGCCGGCGGCGTCGGCCAGGCCGCCCATGAGGCCGCCGAGTGCGTCGATCTCCCGCACGAGCTGCCCCTTGGCGAGGCCGCCGATCGCGGGGTTGCAGGACATGCGGCCGATCGCGGCCTTCGACGCCGTCAGGAGCGCGGTGCGCCGGCCCATTCGAGCCGCGGCGTACGCGGCCTCGATGCCCGCATGCCCGCCGCCGACGACGAGGACCTCGTATCGCACGGCGGGATTGTCTCTCAGTCCGGCGGCGATGGTGCGACACGAGCGCGAGAGGTACATTGCAATATAAAGTACTTTACGCTACGCTCGAAATGCCCGCGATGCCTTCCCGGCCGATCCGCCGCGTCAAGCTCATCCTCCCCGCACTGACGGAGGCGACGAGCCCGTTCTGGCGCCCGATCAAGTACTCCCTGTTCCCGCCCCTGGGACTGGCGACCCTGGCCGCCTATCTGGATCCGGAGCTCGAGATCACCCTCCAGGACGAGCACGTCGAGCGCCTCGACCTCGACGACGATCCCGACCTCGTCGTCATCCAGGTGTACATCACCAACGCCTACCGCGCCTACCGGATCGCGGACCACTACCGCGCTCGCGGCGCTTACGTCGTCCTGGGCGGTCTCCACGTCACGTCCCTCCCGGGTGAGGCCGCGCCGCACGCGGACACGATCTTCCTGGGACCCGGCGAGCACACGTTCCCGCAGTTCCTGCGCGACCTCGCGGCGGGCAGGCCCCTGAGCCGCTATGGATCGGCGACCCGGACGCTGGAAGAGCTGCCGCCGATTCGCCGGGACCTCATTCGCCGGCGGCTCTACCTCGTACCCAACTCGATCGTGGTCTCGCGGGGATGCCCGCACCATTGCACGTTCTGCTACAAGGACGCGTTCTTCGCCGGCGGCCGGTCGTTCTACACGCAGCGCGTGGACTCGGCGCTCGCAGAGATCGGCCGCCTTCCGGGGCGCCACCTCTACTTCCTGGACGACCACCTCTTCGGGAATTCCCGGTTCGCCCGAGAGCTGTTCCGCGGAATGAGGGGAATGGGCCGAATCTTCCAGGGCGCGGCGACGGTCGACTCCATCCTTCGTGACGACGTCGTCGAGGAGGCGGCGGCCGCGGGGCTACGCAGCCTCTTCGTCGGGTTCGAGACGCTCTCTCGTGACGGTCTCGCCGGCGCGGGCAAGCGTCAGAACCTCGGCCGAAGCTACGAAGAGGTCGTCCGCCGTCTCGACGATCTCGGGATCATGATCAACGGAAGCTTCGTCTTCGGACTCGACGGAGACGACCGCGACGTGTTTCGCCGGACCGTCGACTGGGCGGTTCGAAGCGGAATCACGACCGCCACGTTCCACATCCTGACGCCCTACCCGGGAACGTCGCTCCACGCGGACATGGCCGCGCAGGACCGACTCGTGACGCAGGACTGGGATCTCTACGACACGCGGCACGTCGTCTACCGCCCGATCGGATTGTCACCGGACGAGCTGAAGCGCGGCTACGACTGGTCCTATCGCGCCTTCTATCGCTGGGGCGCCATCTTCCGGGCGGCCTCGACGCACGCCTCGGCGAAGCACGCTCTGAAGCACGCCGCCTACAGCGCGGGCTGGAAGAAGTTCGAACGGGCATGGAACCTCGTCATCCGGATCCAGCAGCTGTCCCAGATGCGTCCGGTCCTGGAAGCCGTTCTCTCGTCCGTGGCGGGGGACTCGCGGAATCGCGCCTCCGCCGGCCCTCCCGACGCGTCCATCGAGCGAGCCCGTCAGTCGCTCCACGGATCCGCGACGCCGTGACGGGCTCGTATCGGGGTCGATGGGCCGGGGAGTGACCAGACCTGTCATCCCGAGGAGCGAAGCGACGAGGGACCCCTTTCGGAGCCGTGCGGTTGACGCTTCGACGACCCGGCGCCTAAAGGGGTCCCTCGCTGCGCTCGGGATGACAGCGGTGTGCTTCGAGCCTCACTTCCCGATGCAGAACGTGGCGAAGACCCGCGCGAGGACGTCCTCCGCGGTCGTCTCGCCGACGAGATCCGTGAACGCGGCGAGCGCGTCCGTGCAGTGCGAGGCGGCGTACTCGGGGGAGTCGCCCCGCGCGAGCGAGACGCGCGCCTGGGAGGCCGCGTCCCGCGCTCGGAGCGCGAGGTCGCGCTGCCGCAACGACGCGAGCACCTCGGAGGACTCCTCGACGGAGACTCCCGCGGAAACGCAGTCGGACAACCAGCCGCGCAGCTTCTCTCCCGCGTCGTCCGAGAGTCCGCACAGCGGCTCGGCGTCGGGGGCGAGCGCGCCGGCGGCGAGGACCGCCCGGTCGATCTTGTTGGCGACCACCACCCGCGGCTTCTCCCACCGCGCGATCTCCGTCTCCTCGGCCGGAGACAGGCCCTGCGCGGCGTCGTACACGTAGAGGATCGCATCCGAGCGCTCCGCCTCGGCGCGGGCGCGCGCGACGCCGAGCGACTCGACGAGATCCCCCGTCTCCCGGAGGCCCGCGGTGTCGACGACGGTCACGGGAATCCCGCCGAGGTCGATCTCCACCTCGAGGGCGTCGCGCGTCGTCCCGGGGACGTCGGTGACGATCGCCCGCGACGAGCCGGCGAGCGCGTTGAAGAGCGTGGACTTCCCCGCGTTCGGGCGGCCCAGGATCGCCACGCGGCAGCCCGCCGAGAGCAGGCGGCCCGCCCGGTAGCTGGCGGCGAGCCGATCCAGCGCGAGCTCGGCCGACTCGAGGCGCGCGGCGACGCCGGGGTCGACGGCCTCACCCGTGTCTTCCGAGAAGTCGATCGCGGCCGCGAGCCCGGCGGACGCGCCGACGAGGTCCTCGCGCACCGTCCGCAGGCGCCGCGAGAGCGCCCCCTCGAGGCGCGCGAGCGAGGCTCTCGCGGCCCTCGGCGTTCGCGCGTCGATCAGCTCGCGCACGGCTTCGGCGCGCACCAGGTCGATCTTGCCGGATCGGAACGCGCGCTCGGTGAACTCCCCCGCCCGCGCCGGCCGCGCGCCGGCCGCCACGGCGGCGGCAATCACGCTCGCGATGACCGCGGGACTGCCGTGGACCGAGATCTCGGCGACGTCCTCTCCCGTGAAGGAGGAGGGGCCGGCGAAGACCGTGACGAGCGCGCGGTCGATCGGCTCCCCGTCCGGCGCGCGCAGCTCGGCCAGTCGCGGACGGCGCGCCGGAGGCGATGGAGCGGCGAGCGAGGGCGCGATCGTGCCGAGGATTCGGCGCGTGTCGGGACCGGAGAGGCGAACCAGCGCGACCGCGGAGCGCCCGAACGGAGTCGCGAGGGCGACGATCGTGTCGAGGTGACTCGGGTCCGAGACGGGCATGAATCAGAAACCGAGGACCGAGAATCGAGAATCGAGAGTGGAAAGCACCGACTGGCTCCGAATTCTCAATTCCGAATTCTCAGTTCTCCATTCTTCGGCCTAGGGCTTCAGTCGCACCTCGACGCGCTTCATGAACCCGTCTCCTTCCGACTCCGTCTCCACGTCGGCCTCGTCGGAGAGGGCCAGATGCACGAGCCGGCGCTCCCAGGGCGCGAGCGGCGGGAGCAGCTGCGGGCGGCGCGAACGGCGAACCTCGTCGGCCGAGTTGCGGGCGAGCTCCTCGAGCGCCTCCTTGCGGTGCGCGCGGAAGCCTTCCGCGTCCAGGCGCGGGTGCACCGGCGTGCCCAGCCGCTTGGACGCGATGCGGCCCACCAGGACCTCGAGACCCGTGAGCCCCTCTCCCTTGTTGGCCAGGAGCGGCTCGACGTCGTCGCCGAAGAGCTCGAAGAGGAGCTCGTCGCCGGTCGACTCGCGGCGGCGGATCTCGACGAGAAGGCCCGCCGCGGAGAGCAGCTCCGCGAGCGTGGACTCGACGGCCGCGACGGCGTCCGGCCCCGTGGCGCCCGGCACCGACTCCCCGCGGGAAAACGCCGATTCGCCGGTCCCGGCCGGCACGGGACTGCGCCGCGACTCGCGCGCGCGCGGCGACGGCGCCGGCGCATGCGGCGGCCGCGCGTCCCAGGTCTCCTCGTCGTCCACGGACCCGGCGGGCGCCGGCGCCTGGAAGCTCTCCTCCGCGGAGGAGTCGCGCCAGAGCACTCGCGTCGGGCGGGCCGCGGGATCCGCGCTCTCGGGCGGCGGCACCGGGTCGGCCGGCGCCTCGCGGGGCGCGCTCGGGATCGGAGAGGCGCCTCGTCCCGCGCCCTCGACCTCGATCTCGATCTCGACGACTCGGCCGCCCCAGAACGACTTCTCGTCCCGGACGATGCGATAGGGAATCGACTCGGCGGGGCGCCCCAGGGCCTTCGCGGCCGCCTCGAGAGCCTCGCGCTCGGACTTGGCTTCGTACCTCATGCGATGGGACTCAGGCCCTCGCCTGCTTGAGCGCCTTGGCGCCCCGCGGCGGTGGACTCGAATCATCCTCCTTAACGATGCGATTCATGACGAGCTGCTGCACGATCGTCAAGAGGTTGGAGAACAGCCAGTACAGCACCAGACCCGAGGGCATGTCTTTCAGGAAGAACCCCCAGATCACCGGCATGAACATGAAGATCTTCTTCTGCGCGGGATCCAGCGTAGACGGCGTCATCGCCTGCTGCGCGTACATCGAGACGATCATCAGGACGACGAGGACGTAGCTCGAGTCGATCGCGGAGAGATCCTTGATCCAGAACACGAACGGCGCATGCCGGAGCTCTATGGTCTTCGACAGCACGTTGTAAAAGGCGACGAGGATGGGCAGCTGGAGCAGCATGGGCAGGCAGCCGCTCATCGGGTTGTAGCCCTCGGCCTGGTAGAGCGCCATCAGCTCCTGGTTCATCTTCGCGCGCTGCGTCGCGTCCGTCTTCGCCTTCTTGTACTTGTCGCGGATCGCGTTCATCTTGGGAGTGAGCTTCTGCATCTTCTTCATCGACGAGTAGCTCTTCGCGGTCAGCGGGAAGAGCGCGAGCCGGATGACGAAGGTGACGAGCAGGATCGCGACGCCCCAGTTCCCGACGAAGGAGTGGGCCTTCTTCAGCATCCAGAGCAGCGGCCGCGCGAGGATGCCGTACCAGCCGAAGTCGACGGTCCGCTCGAGGTTCAACTGGTAGCTCTCGAGGACCGAGACGTCCTTCGGACCGATGTAGGCATTGCCGTCGAGGCGCCCGTCGCCCTTCACCCCGGTCGCCAGAACCGGCACCGGCTTCTCGCCCGCGCCCGGAACCGCGTACAGGAACGCGCGGGCCTCGCTGGGGGCGTGCGGGATGAACGCCTCGAGAAAGTAGTTGTCCTCGATACCCGCGAAGCCCTTCGCGGGGAGAGGCCACGCCTGCTCCTTCGCCTTCAGGGGCGACATCAGCTCCAGGCCGCCGGACGTCGCCGCCACGATGGAGGCCGGCATGACGTAGCGCGAGACCTGCTCGTGCTCGGCGGGATTGCGCAGGCCGGGCCCGGCGAGGACGTAGAAGGCCGGGCCCGCGACGGCGACGTGCACGTCGAACAGGTAGCCCGCGTCCACCGAAACCTCTTTCGTCACCGACATGGCGCCGTCCGACCAGCGCATCCGCAGCGCCCTCTCCCCCACGCGCTCGACCGCGAAGAGCGCCCCATCGGCCTTCTTCTTCGCTTCGGCGTTGCCGGGGAACTCCAGGGCGAACGGCCGGGGGAGGCCCGCCGGCAGCGTCCGGACGAGCTCGAGCGGCCGGCCCTGCTCGTCCTGGTACTGCTTGAGGACGAGGGACGACAGCACCCCGCCGCGGTTCGTGAACGTCGCGCGCAGGACCGGATTCTCGATCGACTCGCTCGTCTCCTTCTCGGCGGCCGCCGGGGGAGCCGGGGCCACGGGGGGAGTCGACGCGATCGAGGCGGCCGGCGTCGAAGCCGTGGAGCCCGGCGCGCCCGCGGACGCCGCGGCCGTGACGGCCGGCGGCGGGGCGGGAGGACGGCGCGCGGGTTTCGGCGCCAGCCACTCCCAGAGGAGGAGGACGCCGAGCGAGAGTCCGGCGGCGAGGAGGAGGCGGCGGCTCTCCATCGTCAGGGAACCGGGTCGAAACCGCCGCGATGGAACGGCTGGCACTTCAGGAGCCGTTTCACCGCGAGCGCTCCCCCGCGTCCGAGGCCGTGCCGCTCGATCGCCTGCCGCGCATACGCGGAGCAGGTCGGCTCGAAGCGGCAGGCTCGCGGCAGGAGCGGAGAGAGAAAGCGCTTGTAGAGGACGAGCAGTCCCGAGACGGCGCGGGCGGGCGCGCTCGGCGCGCTCATCGGCGCCGTCGCTGCGCCGCTCTCGCCACCACGTCGAGATAGTCCGCGCGCAGCTCCGTAAACGACGCCGGCGCGCAGGGCGGACGCGCGTGAATCACGAGTGCGCGGGCCGAGGAAGGAAGGGCCGCGCGCTCCCGCCGGAAGATCTCCCGAAGGCGCCGGCGGACGAGATTCCGGACCACGGAGTTTCCGACGCGGCGCGGCACCGAGATCCCGAGCCGACAGGAACCGCCTGCGGGAGCTTCGCCCGTCGACAGGAACACCTGTATGAGTCGTCCGGACGCGCGTACCCCGGAGGCGTAGCACTCTTCGAATTCCCTGCGTTTGCGGAGGCGGTCGTCGCGGGAGAGTGTCTCGGCGACGGCCGGGACCGAGTTCACACCGTGAGTCTTTTGCGCCCCTTGCGCCGCCGGGCGGAGATGATGGCACGGCCCGCTCGCGTCCGCATCCGCACGAGAAATCCATGGGTGCGCCTGCGGCGCCGGTTGTTGGGCTGATAGGTGCGCTTCATAAGGAACGCGCATGCTAGGCGGGGGTGCCCCAGAAGTCAAGGAAGAGGTCGTAGGACGTAAGGGATCGCTGACCGGGAGTGCGGCGACGCCGACACGCCTCCTCCGAGCCGAGACCTCGCGAAGCGCAGAGGCGTATACTCCCCGCCCCGCGGTGATTCACAAGGTTCCACAGGCTGTGGAAATCTTGTGGAAATCGGTGTGGCGAGGCCCGATGACCGAGATCTGGACATCCATCCTCAAGCAGATCGAGGGCAAGCTCGACGCCAAGGAGCTCAAGACCTGGTTCGGCCCCACCCGCCAGGTCGGTTTCGTGCCCGACGGGGACCGGCCGCAGCTGACGGTGTCGGTCCCGACCCGCGTCTTCGCGGACTGGATCGAGTCGCGACACGGCGAGCTGCTGGCCCGCGAGGCCGAGGCGGCGGGCTTTCCCGGGCTGTCGATCCGGTTCGAGGCCTCGAACGCCGAGGCGCCTCTCCCCCTTCCCTCGGGCGCGTCCGCCGCGCCGGCCCGAACCCTCGTCCTGAACCCCCGCTTCACCTTCGAGACGTTCGTCGTCGGCTCTTCCAATCAGTTCGCCCACGCCGCCGCCCGCGCCGTCGGCGAGACGCCTTCCCGCTCCTACAACCCGCTCTTCCTCTACGGAGGCGTCGGCCTCGGGAAGACCCATCTGATGCACGCGATCGCCCACGAGGTGCTCCGGCGCGAGCCGGACGCGCGCGTGCTCTACCTCTCGGCCGAGCGCTTCCTGAACGACCTGATCAACGCGCTGCGCTTCGAGCGGATGCACGAGTTCAAGCGCCGCTACCGCGAGCTCGACGTCCTGCTCATGGACGACGTGCAGTTCATCGCCGGGAAGGACTCGACTCAGGAGGAGTTCTTCCACACGTTCAACGCCCTCCACGACGCCCAGAAGCAGATCGTGCTGACGTCCGACGCCCTGCCGAAGGAGATCCCGACGCTGGAGGAGAGGCTCCGCTCCCGGTTCGAGTGGGGGCTCATCGCCGACATCCAGCCGCCGGACCTGGAGATGAAGGTGGCGATCATCCGCAAGAAGGCGGCCGCCGAAAAGGCCGACGTCCCGAACGACGTCGCCATGTTCATCGCCGGGACCGTGAAGTCCAACGTCCGGGAGCTGGAGGGAAGGCTGAACCGCGTCCTGGCGTTTTCCTCGCTGACGGGCAAGCCCCTTTCGGTCGACCTGGCCCGCGAGACCCTCCGGGACATCGTCGGGACCGAGGACCGGCGGGCCATCCCGGCCGAGATCCTGAAGTCGGTCGCCTCCCACTACGGGCTGCGGGTGTCCGACATGAAGGCGAAGTCGAACGCCAAGCCGGTGGCATTTCCGCGCCAGGTCGCGATGTACATCTGCCGCAAGCTGACCGAGCTCTCGTACCCCGAGATCGGGCGGCTCTTCAACGACAAGCACCACTCGACGGTGATGCACTCGGTGGAGAAGATCGAGCGGATGCTCGAGGACGATGTCGATTTCCGCAGGGTGGTGGACGGATTGATGCAGCCCTACCGTTGACGCGGAACGAGAGCACCCGGAGTTTTCCTCGCCCGCGTTTTCCACACGCGGCGCGCGCGGACGCGCGAGTCGGCAATCGCGGAAGATCGGAAGCGGCGATCCGCAGAGGCGACGTTCGTTTTGATACGGTATTTATTGGCTTTTTCGCGCGCCCGCCGTTTGTCCGCGTCCCTATTATTGCGGCTGATTGTGATAGACTTTTTTCTCTGTCCGGAGGGTATTTACACGCATGGAATTGACGGTTCGGCGAGGAGACTTTCTGAAT
>Ga0163163_10005837_pt1 | contig 10706 bp, 8 predicted proteins | sample S65metaG_FD_119766 | JGI IMG/M metagenome (GOLD analysis project Ga0163163, IMG submission 119766) | Switchgrass rhizosphere microbial communities from Kellogg Biological Station, Michigan, USA - S6-5 metaG | ecosystem: Host-associated > Plants > Roots > Rhizosphere > Soil | place: USA: Michigan... | reverse complement strand
CGCCAGGATCTCTGTCAGGACATGAATACGGTCGGCGATTTGTTTTAGGCCTTCGGGTCCGTGATAACACGCGTACATCGAAGCTATGTTCGCGAGCAGTGCCTGGGCGGTGCAGATATTGCTGGTCGCCTTCTCCCGCCGGATGTGTTGTTCGCGGGTTTGCAGGGAGAGGCGAAGGGCAGGGCGGCCGCGTGAATCTTTGGACACGCCGACGATTCGGCCGGGCATGTGCCGCTTGAAGGAATCGCGGGTCGCCAGGTAAGCCGCGTGCGGCCCGCCATAGCCCAACGGAACGCCAAAACGTTGAGCGCTGCCGACGGCGACATCGGCGCCGAATTCCCCGGGGGGCTTGAGCAGAGTCAGGCTGAGCAAATCGGCGGAGACGACCGCCAGGGCTCCCGCCGCGTGAGCGCGCTCGATGAACCCGGACAAGTCGCGCACCTGTCCGAAGGTGTCGGGATATTGAACCATCCCGCCGAATACTTTTTCGCTGAAAGCGAAGGATTCCTCGTCACCCACGACCACCTCGATGCCGAGCGCGGTCGCGCGCGTTCTAACCACTTCGATCGTTTGCGGATGGCAACGGGCGGAGATAAAAAACACGTTCCGGCCGTCTTTCAATCCGTGGCACATCGTCATGGCCTCGGCCGCGGCGGTGGCTTCGTCCAGCAGTGAAGCATTGGAAACCTCGAGCGCGGTGAGATCGATCACCATGGTCTGAAAATTCAGCAAAGCCTCGAGGCGACCCTGCGCAATTTCAGCCTGGTATGGGGTATATTGGGTGTACCAGCCCGGATTTTCCAGCAGGGTCCGCTGGACCACGGCCGGGGTGAAACAATCGTGGTATCCCATCCCGATGTACGAACGAAAAACCTGGTTTTGAGAGGCGATTTCGCGCAAGGCGGCCAAAACCTCGTGTTCGTGGCGGCCGGCGGGGAGTTGCAGCGGGCGGCGCAAACGGATTTGGGCCGGAACGGCGTCGTCCACCAGGGCCTCGACCGTTGGATAACCGAGCAACTGCAACATGGCAGCGGCTTCTTCGGGGCCCGGCCCGATATGGCGTCGGGCAAACTTATCCGGATGGGGGAGGAAGTCGCTGGGAGGCGGAGTTGGCTTGGAATGTGCCGTCAAATCTTTAACCGGTGCGTCAGATACTAGCATCGGAGGAAATTACGACCCGCCGCTTCCAAATCAAGTGAGATTTGGCCGCCGCCGCGGTCTGGGCCAGAAACTCAGGGTTCTTTGGGCTTCGGCTCGATGGAAAGGGTCCCGCCGGGGGATTCGGTCATCGTCAGATCATAGTTATCTACTAAGGCGCGCAGGGCCTGGCGGGAAGTCACCTGCTTCCACCGAAATGAGACCGAAGGCTGCCCGAGCGGGCTCGAGGGAGAAGTAATTCTTTTGTCGATCGAAACGCTCAGGCGCGCGCGTTCGGCGATTTTCAGAATGGCCTGATCCAAAGGCACGTCGGACATAACGATCAAAGGCTCAACCGCGTTAGTCCCTTTGCAGTCAGGGCAGGAAACGACGTGTACCTGTTCGGTGGCATGGGTGACGCGCGCAATGGCGGTGTCCGGATTTTGAGCCAGCGTGAGGCTGTGTTTCTTGAGCAGTTCACTCAAGGCGGCTTCAGCGGTGCGATTTTCCAATCGCATGGTGATCGCATTGCGAGAGGGAACGCGCGGGTCGAGGATATAATTGATCTCCGCCATCCTGGCCAAAGACTCGATGGCATCAGTGAGAGGCACTTCATCCATGACGATGAGAGGAATGGGGTTGGTTGTGGATTGAGCCTCCGCAGCGGTCACAGGCCGGGGCGAGAGCAGGCCCAGGGCGATGACGAGGATTCCCGGGAGCTGTAACCAGTTTGAGCGGCTGGCGGCTAAACTGTTTCTCATGGGAGGTGGGAAATCCTGTGGCGCTACTCGAGGGTCAAAAGCATGACCGAATCCTGGTCTTTGATGAAGATTCGGTTTTTGGACGCGACGGGGTAGGCGTAAGTTGGGGAATCGGCGACCTTGATCCGTCCCAGTTCGGTGAATGCTTTATCAGTTGGCTCAAAGGCGACCAACTCGGAGGATGGGGTCAGGGCCAGCAGGACGGAACCGGCATCGACAATCGATCCATAGCCACCTCGCCCCATGCGACCGCGGCCTCCTTCGGGCGCTCCCTCGGCGGCGGGCGCCGAGACGGGAGCGGTCCAGGCGGTTTTACCCTGGGCGTTGAGGCAAAACAGTTCGTTTCCGGCGGTCAGGCCGAAGAGCATTCCGTTCCTGGCCACCGGGGTATTGAACATGACCGATGAATCCGGATTCTTCCAAAGCTCTTTGGCCTCGAACGCGTCAGCCTTCCGGGTAAGTTGGACCGCGGTCACGCCGCGGCCGGAGCCGGCGTAGATCAGAGTCGATCCATCGGTTAAAGGCGTAGCTGCGTTATAACCGCGGCCGGGCACCAGGAACGGTGTTTGCCAGACCTGCTTTCCCTCGGCGAGGGTCAGGGCGACGATCTTCGTTTCGGTCATGGCGACCACCAGTTTGACGCCGTCAACGTTCAGGAGCGATAACGAGGCGTAGGCTGGTGAATCTCCGGTCCATTTCCATTTCTCTTTGCCGTCGGCGAGATCGCAGGCAATGACGACGCCATTATCTCCGCCACCGAGTTGAGCCAGGCAAAGGTGATCCGCGATGAGGGGAGAGGAGGCAGCGAAGAACCTTGGATAGGCGCTTTTGTATTCCTCCTTGCGCCACAGGACCGTTCCTTTGGCGGCGTCGAGGCAGGACAACACACCGCGCACCCCAAGGGTGACGACTTTGTTCTCGGAAACCGCAGGCGAGGCTCGAGGCCCGGAAAAGCCGGAAGCAGGTCCGGTAGCGCCGAGCGAGTCGTACTTGTCCTGCCAGATTTCCTTGCCGGTCGCAGCCTCGAGGCACCGGGTGACCTCGGCACCCGATTGCCGGGAGAAGACATAAAGTTTGTCTCCGACGAGCGCAGGTGTGGCAACGCCCTCGCCGACGGCGACCTTCCATTGTTGGTTCGGCTTTTTCGGCCAGGTTTTGGGAGGAACAAACCCGGCGGCTTTGGCGTCGCGATTGGGGCCGCGCCATTGCGGCCAATCCTGGGCGACGCCGGCATGGACGGCCATTGTAAGCGCCGCAATGGAAAGCAGGACAGAACGGGCGCGGCGGAAATTTCGATGAAAACAATCGTTGGATTTCATGAGGTTCTCTTAGCTTACCCGTTGCCCCGATAAGTGTGTTGAAACGAGCGCGGGTTGCCCAAACATTAGACTTCCGCGGAGACGCCGCAATGCAAAAAGAAGGCATTTTTTGAGCGTTCCGAAGCTTCAAAATGACTCGCTTTTTTCGGGGTAACAGGTATTAATATTGGAAGACGGAAGATCGAGATGTTTCGACTCACGCGGGCCGGTTAGGATCAGGAAGGAGTAGCTCGATTTTGTCCGCGCGCGCATGATGTACATGAAGGCAGGAGTTGTTGTATTGTTGTTCTTCGCCGCGTTCGGCGTTCGCGCAGCCGAAAACCCCAATGACGAACAATTGCGAGCCGCGGCGCTTCCGGCAGTGGTCACTTTGTATTCCGTCGGAGCCGGGAGCGAGCATTCGACGAGTCGCGGGGTGGGGTTCCTGGTGAGCTCAGAGGGGATCCTGGTGACCGCTCGCCACGTTTCGGAAGCCAACGCGGAGCTTTTTGCCTTCACTTCAGATGGGCGGAAGTATCCTGTAACCGGCTTTTACGGGGAAGATCGCGATTATGATGTGGCGGTGTTGAAGATCGAGGGCAAGGGATTTGCGCCGCTGGCGGTGGCTCCCGGCTTGCCAAAGAGAGGCGAATGGGTTGCGGTGCTTAGCCCGGAGCCGGAACACGTTACAATTTATTCCACCGGCGTGGTTAAAGCGGTCATGTCGGTCCCCAATGTTTGGGACGTCATTGGCACGACGATCCCGGTGCATGGGGGCCAAAGCGGATCGCCGCTTTTGAATGCGGAGGGGAAAGCAGTTGGGATTGTTTGCGGCAACGACAACCAAGCGGAGGATGGGTTTGCCGGTTATGCGATGCCGGCCAGCATCGTCCAGGAAATTCTGGCCCGGCACCATTTCAGGGCTATTCCATTTGCGAAGCGGCCACGGAAGGGGTCGTCCCTGCCGCTGGCGTTTGACAAGGATTTCCGGGCAGCGGCTGAAGCGATGGGCAACAACGATTGGACGCAAGCTGAAGGGACGCTGAAGCGGGCTGCCAAGCGGTTTCCCGAAAGCCCGTTGGTGCTGTTTTGCCTTGGGTTGTGCCAGGCCAAGCGCCAAGCCTGGAAGCAGGCGGAAGGATCGATGGCCCAGGTGGTAAAGCTCAAACCCGAAAGCGGGTTGGCCTGGTGTGTTTACGGGGCGAGCCTGGCCGCTCGCGGCCGGCACACGCAATCGGAAGCGGCGTTGCGAACGAGCATCCGGCTTCAGCCTCCAGACCAAAATCTATTGTTCACGGCCTGGGAATTGATTGCGCGAATCGATGCCGAGCGCGGTAACACGAATGGCGTCCGGGAGGCGCTGGCCAACTTGAAAAGCCTGGACCCGAGCAAGGCTGAGCTCTGCAGCCGCGAACTCCAGCGGCAATATCCGAAACTCCATTTACCCGCCGAGCCGGGGGATTAACCGAAAGCGCTTGCCGCTCCAGGCGTCCCTGGGTTCAGGGGATGGCATGGCCATCAACGCTGCACTCCGGCCGCTCGGAAACCGGGTTCAACGTGTAATCGCCGCCGGAAGGGCACACCGGAAATTGCTTCGGCTGGAGGAAAGGCAACAAATCGGTCTTTTTGGGAAGGGCATCATCTCCTTTGTTATTCTCGAGTGCCCAATCCTTTTTAGCGCGATCGATTTTGCGGAGATTGGCGATGCAGGAGTTTCTTTGGGCGGCGCTTTTGGCTTTTGCGACAGCCGGCAGAGCCATGGCGGCTACCAGGCTTGCTGGGATGACCGCGGAAACCGCCAACAGCGTGCCTGGATGCTGATTGCCGTTCGCGACGGCGACCCATCCCTGGTCGGTGTTGGCGCTGACGCTGTAGAGGTAGGCATGGTTGCTTTTTTCTAAAAGAGTTTCGAGCCATTGGCGCTGAGAGGCACTGACGCTGGAGGCGACGGCGCGCCGCTGAAGATCGGCGATGGTCCGGCTCAAACGCTGACTGACGAAGGTAAACTGGTTGCCCTGGGCCGGGGATTCTTTGGCGAGCCTCTGGAATTCAGGAGTCGACTTCAAACCCGGGACGGTGCCGGCCTTGACTGCCAGCGCCTCCTGGATCAAAAGATCGCTGGTCGCGATAAATAGGTATCCCTCGGCGCTGGCGATGCTCGGAGCGACCGGGAAGGGCAACGGCAGCGGGAGCGAGAGCGTGCGCATCTTGAGGTTGGGCTTGTCGGTTCGGAACACAGTCTGCCCGCTCTTGGTAAGCGCCGCATCGACGCGATTGAAGATGGTGTCGTCCCTGGTCTTGGCAACGATCATCAACGAGGGTTCCGGAATCTCCATGGGCTCGTCGCCACCCGGCAACGGGATTTTTACCTTGCGCGATTCGTTGAGGCAAAAGACCAGGCCATATTCGCCGCCCAGGGAAGCGAGAACCTTTTCCCAATTAAGGCCGGTCGCTTTTTCGAAATGGTTGGGCAGTTCTTTAAGCAAGTCAGTCGCCTGGGGAAACCCCGATTGAGCGGCCTGCTTTTGGATCGTGGACCAGAGGAGGGGAACGTCCAAATCGCCGAAGGTAGCCAGGGCGGTATTGGTGGAAAGCAGGTTCAGCGTATCCAACGGATGAGCCTTTTGGCCGCACAGGTTCCAACCAAAACCCGATCCACGTCCCGGGTAATGATGGACCACGATTTTCGAATGGTAGAACCCTTTCTCCCGAGCGATGGAGCTGATGCCGAGGCCGCTGATATCCTCCAACCCGCTGCTTTTGATCAGGTTCGTGACGATATTTACGCCCTTGTCGATGTTTTCGCGCACTTCGTCGGGCAAATCCGGAATCGAATCCAACAAATGGCGGTATTCTGAGATCTTGCCGGCGAGGCCCTCGAGGCATTGTTCGGTCCCGAGGTAGAGGTAAACGTTACCGCCCGGGTCGAGCTGAGAGGTGACCTCCTGAAAGCTGTTCTTTTCAGCCGAGGCGGGCGGAGTTGCGGCGCCGGCCGGGTCAGCGGCGAACGTGGAGGAAACGGAGGCCAGGACCAGCGAGGCCAGCAAGGGCAAAGCAATTAATTTCATAGCAAAACGGGTTGGTGAGCCTTTCCAGATTTACGAGATGGCACCCGTTTTCCGGGGAAACGTAAAGTTAAAAATGAACACCCCGGAACCACGCATTGCGCGGTTAAGCCAGGGGAGACAACAATTGAGAGCGCCGGGGCGGGCGTTGAGGAGGCGTTCCTGGGCGAAACGTCGCCGAATCCTTCCAGCCCGGGGTCAGGCTTCCGCGGAGCAAAGCTTCAGGAAGGTTTCGTAAGCGTAATTCCAGGCGCTCGGGCGAGGGACGATGACCTCGGTTTTGAAAGAGGTGCGAACGATTTCGCGGGCGCGATCGACGGAACTGATATGTTTCAGAGTGAGTGCCTGGACCACGACGTTGCCGATCGCCGTGGAGTCGGCGGGAGCCACTGTCACGGGGACTTCCGTGGCGCCGGCGGTGAAATGGACGAGCAGAGAGTTGCTGGCGTTGCCGAGGATAAAGAGACGCTCGATGAGCCGGCCGGTGATCCGCTCGATTTCGCGGATCCGGGTGCGATGGAGCATGGCCAGGCTTTCCAGAATGCAGCGGAAGATGGCGCCGGGTTTGCGGGGGATTGTTTGATTGGTTTCCTTGCAGTAAGCCTGGATTTTGAGCGGCATGTCGCCAGGGGTCAGGAACCGGGGATCCTCAGGATTAATCAGGGAGGCGAAAGGCGCAGCTGCGCCGGCGAGGTGGATGAGCAAATCTCCATCGAGGGCGCGATCCTTGTCCTGCCAAAAGCGGCGGCAATCATCGAGAATCCAGAGGCCGACGGTGGGCTTGTGCATCAGCGAGGTGCCGCCGTAGCCGACCGCGTTGGTGTAGTTCAAGCTCCTGGTTTCCTCATTGATGAGCGGCACTTCGAGTTCAGCGCCGATGACCGACGAGGTCCCGAGGTGAAGGTAGGCCCAGTGCTCGCCCTCGACGATGGGCAGCCCGGCCAGGGCCGCCGCGACTTCATGCGAGCAGGAGGTGACTACGCGCGTTTCTTCCAAACCGGTTTCCTTAATCAGTTCCGCGCGCAACGGGCCCAGTTCCGTGCCGGCGGCGACCAGTTGCGGAAACAGGTTTTGGGGGAATTTGAACGCCTTCAACAAACGCTCCGACCACGTCTTCGTGAGCGGGTTGTAAAGCTGGGTGGTGCTGGCCAGCGACAACTCGGCTCGCGGGACCCCGGTCAAAAGATAATTGAAACCGTCGGCCACGGGCATGAGATGTTCTGCCCGGCTCAGCCGCTTCGATTTTTCGACGAACAGCTGGGAAAGGGTATTGGCCGCTTCTTGCTGCACTCCGGTCTCCTCGTAAATGGTTTCCCAGGGGACCTTCGACAAAACTTTCTTCAGAACCGATTTCGTTCGGGGATCAGAACAGTGAAAGGTCGGACTGATCAGGGCGCCATCCCGTTCGAACAACAGGTAATCGGATCCCCACGAATTGCAGCTGATGCTGTCGATCGGTTCTTCGTAGGTGCCGATGCCACGCAGGCCATCCAATGTTTCGTGATAAAGTTGCGGGATATTCCATTGGATAGAATCCTTGTCTTCGATCGGTAAATTCTCAAAACGGCGAACCTCGCTCATGGTTAACTGTCCGTCATGGAGAGTCCCCAACCAAATTCGGCCGGCCTCGGCGCCAAGGTCGCAAGCAACGTAATTACTCATATAACCGGCTGGTCTGGTGCAGATATTGTGCCCTTTAGTCGGTGAAAGAGTGGTGGCAGGAATTGGGCCAACGACGCCGAATTCACGCCGAGAGGCCGCCGTGGTTGTGTCCCGAGTGTACCGAAATCGAACAGGAAAGTGTGCGGTTTTAAACAGCCGGGTTTCTTGGGCCAAAAGGACCATTGGCCGGGGATCTGATTTGGTCAATTCTAGCGATGAAATGAGCGACGAAGACTTTCAACCTGCAGCAAAGGGCCGTTATCGAGGGATCCTCTGGGTCGGGGTGGCCTGGTTTGCCCTGGCGTTGGCGGTGGGCGCGACGCAACTGCTCGCGCGCATACCCGTTCCCGCGCCCCAGGTGGTGTTGGCGGGGCTCACCGTGGCGTTGCTGGCGGCTTATGCCAAATCGACGACGGTCCACAGTTGGGTCCAAAGATTGCCTCTGAGGGCGCTGGTCCTTTTTCACGTAACCCGCCTGGTGGGCTTCTATTTTCTCTACTTGTGCTCGCGAGGGGAGTTGCCCGCTGCGTTTGCTGTGCCCGGCGGTTGCGGGGATATCGCTGTGGCCGTTTCCGCCCTGGTCCTTGCCGGAATCTCATCCGACACCCGGGCGGGGCACAGGGTTTACCTGGCTTGGAACATTTTTGGGTTGATGGACATTTTGTTTGTAGTCGTCAATGCGGCCCGGCTTGGGTTCGCGGATCCGCACTCGATGGCCGTTTTGACGCGCTTGCCGCTTAGCCTGCTGCCGACATTCCTCGTGCCATTGATCATTGCTGGGCATATTGTCGTTTTCGCCCGGTTGCGGGCTGCACCCGATGCCGCCGTTACGCCAACTAGCCGATAATTTGTGGGAGACGAGCCGTCCGGTCAAAGTGCCGGGGCTGCGCATCGATCATCGGATGACCGTGGCGCGGCTGGCCTCCGGGGAATTGTGGATCCACTCTCCGATCGCCTTTGATGAGGAGTTGTCCGGCGAATTGACGAAGCTGGGGCAGCCAAAACATTTTATCGCTCCAAGCCGTTTTCACGACATGGATTGGCCGGCATGGTTCGAGCGCTTCAGTGAGGCGACGTTTTATTGCGTGCCCGGGATGAAGGAGGATCATCCGGAGTTGCATTTTCAGGGGGTATTGGAGGAGGCGCGGCGTGAAACCTGGGAGGAAGAGATCGGCAAGTTGCTGGTGCGTGGAATACCCAGGTTGAACGAATGCGTTTTTCTACATAAGTCCAGCCAGACCCTGATAGTGGCCGATTTGGTTTTCAACCTGTCGATGGCTGAGCAAGGGTTTATTGGCAAACTTGTGCTGAAGTTGCTGGGGCTCGACCGCGGATTGGGCTGTTCGCGGATTTTTCGCCGGACGATTAAGGACCGGGCGGCGTTCGCCGAGTCCGTCCGGCAAGTGTTGAATTGGGATTTCGATCGCGTGGTGCCGGGCCACGGAGCGGTGGTCGAGAAGGGTGGGAAGGCTGAATTTCAGAAAGCGGTGGGATGGCGAAAGCATGAGGAGCAACTGGCGAACAGGATTAACAGGATGGACAGGGTGGAATAAATTCACATGTCCTTAGGATTTGGTTGCGGTAGCATTCTGGGATGCGAAGGCGGCGCGTGGTTCTCCTCTTGCTTGGATGTTTGCTTTTAGGAGCGGTGGTCCTCTCGATTCGGCCTAAGAGTCACGAGCCCGTTTACCAGGGCCGAAGACTCAGCCAGTGGCTGGTTCTGTTTGTGGACGCGCCCATAGCGGGACAGCTGGAGGCGAGTAATGCGGTCTGCGCGATCGGGACCAATGCGCTTCCATGGCTGATGAATCGAGTCCAGCACGAGGCGAGCCCAAGCCGCTGGGCGAAGTGGGTTGCGCTGGGTCGCAAGTTGCCGGGTCGCATGGGACGTAGCCTCAATGCCTTGTTGGCTGACGACCTCGACTTTCAAATGCAGCTGACTCAGACGGGCTTCCGATTGCTCGGCCCGGCCGCGAGGTCAGCGATACCCGAGTTGAGCCAGACCCTGCGAGGGGCCGACCCAAATGCCAGCGCGCGAGCCGCGGCAGTGATGCGTTACCTGGGCCCGGTAGCGCTGGAGCCCTTGCTCTCAGTAGTTCAAGATCATAACGAGGCGATTGGAACACGAATCGGCGCGGTGAGCGCGCTCAGGTATATGGGATACCTCGGGGCGGATGGGGCTTCAGCCATACCCGTTTTGTTAAGCTGTTTAAAAGAGACTAATCGTGTAGTGTGTTTTATGGCCGCACAGTCCCTGGGAAACTTTGCGCTTGAACCTGAGCTGGTTGTGCCGGCGCTGACGAATCATACGCAGTCCCTGGACCCATTCATCCGACGCTTCTCGGTCCGCGCACTGGGCCAATTCGGCAGCAACGCGGCGGTGGCGTTGCCGCTAGTTCAAAAAGCCCTTGAGGATTCCGACAAGCGAGTGCGTTCGGAGGCGACCAATGCCTTGAGGAAAATTGCTCCGGAGCTGTCCAGCACGCCAGCCGACGCCCAAAACAGTCGGCGATAGGCAATCTTCTAACGCTGGCTGACCATTCGTTTGCTCGCGCCTTTGGGTCCTGGTGCGTTTGGGTTAAATCCGTGGGCGGAACGTGAAGCCATTTGCCTGTCGCAACCGGGTGCTGTACAGAGACGGGCAAATGGGTGTGGCCTCTCATACGTGGGATCTGGCTCACACCGCCTGGCACCTGGTGTTGGCGGGGCTGGCGGTGCTGCTGTCGGTGGTGGCATCCGCGCACGCAGTGCTTTACAAGCGGGATTCGCGCTCAGCGATTGCG
>Ga0163163_10005833_pt1 | contig 10708 bp, 10 predicted proteins | sample S65metaG_FD_119766 | JGI IMG/M metagenome (GOLD analysis project Ga0163163, IMG submission 119766) | Switchgrass rhizosphere microbial communities from Kellogg Biological Station, Michigan, USA - S6-5 metaG | ecosystem: Host-associated > Plants > Roots > Rhizosphere > Soil | place: USA... | reverse complement strand
GAAGTCTATCCGTCGCTGGCGTTCGACAATCTCTTCGAGAACCGCGGCAGTCTGCGTAACATGAGCATTCTCGATCGAGTGCGGGGTGACGCCGAGACGCTCGGCAAAGCCATCAGTGGAAGCGACAAAGCCAAGCTCGATGAGTATCTGACCAGCGTGCGTGAAGTCGAGAAGCGCGTCGATGGCATGCGCAAGAACAAAGATCAGGCGGACGATCTGGCGAAGCAGCGCAACAAGCCCGTCTTCACGATGGATCGCCCCGCGAACGGCTTGCCGGAAGACCTTCGCGATCACGCCCGTCTGATGTGCGACATCATAGCGATCGCCTTCCAGACCGACAAGACCAGAGTCGCGACGCTCCTGCTCGCACGCGATCTCTCCGCGCTCTACTACCCGTTCCTCGAAGTTCGCGAAGGTCACCATGCGGCCTCGCATAATAATCAATCCGACGGCTATGAGCGCATCGCGCGCTTCCACTTGAGCCAACTGGCGTATCTCGCGACGAAGCTCGACGGCATGCCCGAGGGCAACGGCACGGTGCTCGACAATTCGTGCCTGATGTTCCTGTCGAATATGTGGATTGGCCGCAAGCACGACAACACACGGCTGCCGCTGGTGCTCGCCGGAGGGCTCGGAGGCGCGCTCCAGACTGGGCGCACCCTCGATTACATCGAAGCCGGCGACGACAATCGAAAGTTGTGCAGCCTCTACCTGTCGATCATGGATCGCATGGGGATCAAGCTCGATCACTTTGGCGATGCGGAGTCCCGTCTGGAGCGGCTCTAACGCTCGCGAGATAGTCCACGCATTGCTGAACGCAATGCTCGATCGGGCGCTCTGTATTCACGATCAGCTTGGGATCGCTGATAGGTTCGAGCCGGGCCTTAAGCGCGCAATACAAGTCGAACGTTCTATTCGCGGCCAAGTGAGACGCCGCAGCCTCCAGCCGGGCACGCGCGACTTCGTCGGAGCAGGTCGTCTCAATAATGCGCCAAAGGGCTCCGGTTTCCTGTATCACTTCCAGCGCCCGCTCCAAGTGGACTTTTCGCGCAAACGGCCGTCCATCAATGAAGACGGGCACGTCACCGTGCGCGTGAGCCATGTAGCGAACGGCAGAGTAGACACACTCCATGCTGAGGTCGTCCTGTTCAGGAGTGTAGTCCACACAAGATGAAAACAACGCCGCGCGAACCGAATCCTTATCCACGACGATGCCATTCAGCTCGGAAGCTACCGCTCGTGCGAGCGTGCTTTTACCCGTCGCCGGAAGCCCAGCCATGATGACAATCATTTCGTTATAAGGATTTGAGAGGGTTGTTCTCGAGAGCGGCAGGAAATTCATCTAGCACAGCGCCGGCTTCCGGAGTATCCATGTCTTCCGGGCCGCGTTTCCACATGTTCCACGCCCAAAGGCTGAAACAGGCGACCGGAGCAACGAGAAAGAAAGTGATCGTGAAAGTCCAGTCGTATTTGCCGCCGAAATAGACTTTTGGAATGTAGCCGAGAACGGCACATCCAATGTAAGCGGTCAGCATGCGGTGGTGGAAAACCGCAGTCTTCGATGGCGCTTTCCTCGCAAGCTTGGCCACTATCGGTACGATGCAGAGGATGGCGGTTAAGGTAAGCGAGAGAAACAAGCGAACGCTGTACAGAACACTTAGCGCCTCCACTTCGTCGCTGTTCCAGTTCGCCAGCGCTTCCTGCACAAAGCCCACTTCAATCGGCAAAACGATCGCAGCGGGGATCAAAGGAATCAGCCACAAGAGCATTCGCCGTTCAGGCGACTCGCCCACGGTCCGATACAGGTACTTCATGCTCGCTTCGAAAGTGAACGCAATCTGGCCGATGATCAGTAGCGGCTCCAGGTAGAAAATCGCCATCGGATAATCCTGATGGAAGCCCAGGGTCAGGATCAATCCAGTGCTGAGATGCACTGTCGCTATCAAGACATAGGCCGTCCACACGGGAAGGGATCGCCAAAGCCCGCGATGTAAAACTGCAACGATGGTCCCTAACTGAGCGCTGAACAGGCCCAACGTTAGAATGAGCGGCACCACGTAAATAGCTTACTCGATGTGAGCCACCCCATGATGCCGCCCGGCAGACTATTCCGAAGCTGGTCCGCTACTTAGGGACGAACCGGCTTCTTCACCACCTTGCCCTTTTCAGGCGTGGCTGGTGGCTTGGAACAGTGGGGTGGACAGAAAGGTGGCGGATATTGGGCGAACCCAATGGCCGCTAGCACGAGAGTCAACAGAGTTACTTTCATAACTCGATGTTGAATGGACCGTTTGGATTCTTATTCCCTTACGACAGTTCGGGTGAGTACAGGACTGGATAGAGGTTCCAGTACCGCTACCGAAGTCCTTGAACGAGTTCTACAACGCCGAGTTGCCGATGCAACCCGAGTACTACAATACTCAGGTCTGCGCTCATCACCAAATCGCAGTAACGCACGCCTGAGGTTTCCGGGGGCACGATCTCTCGAAAAAATTCCCGCTTGCCCGTGAGGGGATCCAGCCGATCGATTCGCGCCGGAAGTTGATAGGGATTGTACAGAAAGAGCGACTTGGAGTCCTGGCTCCATTGGATAAGGCGGTCGGTGGGTTGCGCTCCCGGCACAGTCCGCGGAGGGCCGCCCTCCACTGGATAGAGGGCCATCTTCCCATCGGGTCCTGTCGCCGCGGCGAAGCGTCCATCGGGGGACAGCGCACGACCCGTCATGGAAACTCCTGCCGGACTAAACGGCCGGGCCTGTCCGCTACCGAGGTCCTGGATCAACAGTTGATCGGCACTTCCACCGCCCTGTAGCACTACGCGTTTGCCATCCGGATGGAACAACCCGTTCTGCGGATTTGTCACTCCGGCGCCAATTTTGGTAGGAGTGCCCTGCGCGACGGAGTAAATCACGTATTGCGGACTGCTCGAATGCAACACGGCCAACACGCGCTGGCCGTCATCCGAGAGCGTTAACGCCTCGCCCTCGCCTAGCTTTATCGGGGCCGCGGAGCCGTCTGCTTTGCGAACCCAGGTCGTTGAGTCGCTGTCTTCAGTGAACGCAAGCAGTGACCCATCCGCCGACAAGGCGGAAGGCGAAGATAACTGGAATGCCGACAGCGTGACCGCGTGCGGATCGGTGCCCTTATATCCCAAAGTCTCGATGCTCTCGTCGAGCTTCACTACCAGTGCCTGACCGTCGGCCGCTATATCTTCGAGCGAGAGTTGGCCTGGAGATGCCAGAATCAATCGTGTCGAGCCGCCGCCGGGCGATACAGCTTCAATATTGCTCGCCAACCATTTGGGCGATCCTGCGAACCAAATCTCCTTGCCTCCTGGAGCCCACGCGAGTCCACGGAGAGAAGCACGGCTCGCGAGTTCCGTTTTCTTGCCGTCCATCCCGACAACACAAACGCTCCCACGTTCGTCATCGGCTATCGGATTCTCAATGAATGCGATCTTCGTGCCATCGGGCGAGAAGCGCGGCCTCCGAATCCATCCGGAAGTTTGATAGAGCACCTTGCCCGCCGGATACTCGAGCTGCCGGATGTTGCCGTTGACGCGCACGATCGCCAGATCGCCGCCCTTCGGATCCCACTCCGCGCCTGCGATGTTGTCGGCGATTTGCTGTGGCGTGCCTCCGGCCAACGGCAAACGAGCGAGTCCGCCAACCGGACCATCGCGCTCAAATCGCGTGTTGGTGGCGATTGCCATCTCGCCCTTCGACGACACCGAAAACAATGTCGCGTTCTTCAGACCAACGGGATTGGCGTCGGCTCCAGGGGACATCGAATAGATATCCGCCGGCGCGCCCCGCCAGCCTGCGCTGTAAAGTACCGTACGTCCACTAGGCGCGAACCGGGCGCCCGACACGAAGCCGTGCTGAGACGTCAGCGGCTGAAAAGTCCCAGCAGAACTGCCGCCACCGGGCGCGAGACTGCGCCCCAAGAAAAAGGCGCCCACTGCGGCGATCGCTCCGCCTCCGATTGCACCCAGGAATCCACGGCGTTTATAAATCGGTCCTGAGGGATCCTGCAGCGTGATATGCACGCCCGTAGTGTTGACTCCGGTCGATGTCAGGGCGTGCAGCGAGAAGGCGAGATCGCGCGCGGATTGGAAACGCAAATCCGGATTCTTCTCGATGCAATGCGCGATGATCTGCCGCAGCGCGACTGGAATGTCAGGCCCTAAGTCCGGAGGCTCCATCGTGAGCAAACCGTTGAGAACTGTGATCGCCGAGTCGCCCTGGAACGCTCTGTGCCCGGCGATCATTTCATACAGAACCAAGCCCAGACTGAAAATATCCGAACGCGCGTCCACGTCTTTGGACTTGATCTGCTCGGGCGACATGTAGCCGATCGTGCCCATCATCATGCCCGGCTGCGTCTGGGTGTTCAAGAGAGAGTCATCGCCGCCGCGCATGCCAAACGCCGCACCGGTTCGCTTGGCGAGTCCGAAATCCAGGATCTTCGCGCGCCCGTCTTCGGTGATGAGAATATTTTCGGGCTTCAAATCGCGATGGATGATGCCCGCCGAGTGCGCTGCCGCGAGTCCGTCCGTAATCTGCGCGCCGTATTCCGCCGTTTGGCGGGGCGTGAATTTGATGCCCCGGAGAGTCTTGCCGTTCACCAATTCCCAGACGATGTACAGCAGTCCGAAATGCTCGCCGAAGTCGTACACGGCAACGATGTTGGGATGGTTGATCGTACTGGCCGCGCGGGCTTCCACTTCAAACCGCTGGCGCAACCCTGGGTCGTCGGCCGTTTCTCCCGTAAGCATCTTAACTGCAACGTCGCGATTGAGCTGCGGATCATGAGCCCGATAAACTTCGCCCATGCCTCCGACACCAATGAGCGAGCCAATCTGGTAACGTCCAACGCGGTCTCCGGCCTGCAAGGGCATAGACAGATAGTGTATCGCTACCGGCGCTTCAGATTTTCGAGTTCTTCAAGGCTACGCGGCCAGTCCGAGCCGAGCAATCGCGAAAGCGCACGATCTGCCAATAGCTTGCCGCCGGTCTGGCACCGCGCGCAGTAGTTCGTCTCGTTGCTCGCGTATCGAATTCGTTGCACTTTTTCACCGCAGCGGGGGCAAGGCTCGCCGTACTTTCCGTGAACCGCCATTTCCGGGCGGAATGCGGTGACCTTCTCGGGAAATCCGCCTTTCGATTCTGCGCGCAACCGATCGATCCATTCGGTCATGACCTCGCGGATCGCCGCCTGCAAGCGCACGAAGTCCTCAGCCGGAAGTTTCTGGGTGAGCGTGATCGGCGACAACTGTGCGCGATGCAGAATTTCATCTGAGTACGCGTTGCCGATCCCGCTGAAGACCCGCGGATCGGTGAGGCTGCGCTTCAGGGTGTGATTCTCGGCGATTAATGCCTCGCGGAATGCCTTCGGCGAGGCCTTGATTGGATCGATCCCGCCCGCATCCAGCGATGCGAGCCCCGTGGCGCCTCTGAACAAGTGTAGGGATGCGCGCCGTTCCGTGCCCGCCTCCGTCAGCAGCAACGTTCCGTTCGAGAAATCGAAGGCCGCGGGAGCCCGCTTCTTTGGAATCGGCGCGCCGTGTTTTTTCCAATGCAACCGTCCCGCGATCATCAGATGGATTACAAACCACAGGTCGCCTTCGAGTTCCACCGCGATGCGTTTGCCGACTCGCTTCAGTGACTGCACTCTTCGATTCTCAAGCTCGCTCATCGGCGGATCGACTGTGCGCAGTAGAAACGGACTCGCCAATCGAGTGCGTTCATACGTCTCGTTGAGGATCCGCGCTTCCAACGCTTCGATATAGACCGTGATGTCGGGCAACTCCGGCATTCCGCCATTATCGCCTGTTACGATCGAAAGGCCGTGGAACAGCTTACTAATCGTGGGCTCAATCGAGCTTTACTCGCCAGACAGATGTTGCTGGAACGTGAGAAGGCGAATGTTGTGAACGCCGTAGAACGTCTTGCGGGTCTGCAGGCTCAACAATCGCGTCCTCCCTTTGTCGGACTCTGGACTCGCATCGAAGGCTTCACTCGCGAAAATCTATTGGATGCGCTGCATGATCGGAAGCTGCTGCGCGCGACTACGTTCAGAGGGACTCTGCACTTGGCCTCGTCCCGCGATCTTCAGGCATGGCGGCCTGTCCTACAGCCCATGTTTAGCGCTGGCGCGAAATCCATTCTCCGCGAGCGCCTGGAGACTTTCCCACCCGAAGATCTGCTGCAAACGGCGCGCAAAGCCTTTGAAACGCGTGCGCGCACATTCACCAGCCTGCGCGATGAGCTGGTTGCGGCATATCCGGACGGCGACGAGCGTGCCATGGGCTACTTCGCACGCATGCATTTGCCGGTAGCGTCCGTGCCTGATGCAAAAGCGACTTGGGGCTTTAGCGCCGATGCCGAGTTTGACTTGCAGCCATCGCTCATGAGCGAAGGAGATGCCGAGTCGCTCGTGATGCGTTATCTATCTGCCTTCGGTCCGGCCTCAATTGCGGACTTCCAAGCGTGGTCGGGGCTCAAGAGTGCCAAACCGTGGTTTGACAAAGTGCAAGACCGGTTGTCGATGTTTCAGGACGCAAAGAAGCGAGTCCTGTATGATCTGCCTGGCGCGCCGAGGCCAGCCGAGGATACTCCCGCTCCGGTACGCTTCATCGCCGAGTTCGACAATCTGATCCTCGCTCACGCCGACCGCTCGCGCATTGTTTCCGACGAGCATCGGCCGCGCATCGTCACGAAGAATCTGCTCGTACTGGGGACGTTCCTGGTCGATGGATTCGTGGCCGGCATCTGGAAGTCCGAGCGCAGAAAGAGGGATGCCACTCTTCGGCTGGAACCCTTCGAAGTGCTCAACGTGAAGGCGAAGAAGGCTCTCGAGCAGGAAGGAAGTAAACTGATTCGATTCCTGGAGCCCGATGCTAATGCCTTCGCAGTCGTCTTCTAGAGTGCAACGACGCGGTTGGGCGCTAACAGGTAAGGCGACACCACACCAGGCACGTTCGTCAGCGGGAGCACTTCGTCGCCGATCTCGAAGCCCAGCGTAGTGCGCATGAACTCGCGACGTGCCTCGCATCTCGCGAGACAGGTTGGAAAGTCCCGCCCGAGGGCGTCGCGCAACTCCGCATCGGCTAACACGAACGTATCTTCCATGCGCGTCGATAGGAACACTGGATGCGACGGGATGACGTCCGATTGGATCGCCATACCGGAGTGCAACGCGACCTCCGAGCCTGGATAGAACGGCGAACTCATCCACTCATCCAAATGGATCAGGTGTCCAGGATTGAGCTTTACGTGGAATATCTCAAACGGCAGCAACTCACGCATTCGCGCATCGATCGCGCCGCCCCGCACCCCGATTCGCAGCATCGAAAACCACTCGCCCATGGCGGCCACATAGGGCCCGACAAATTGCTCCACATACCCGGCTGGTGCGTCGCGCTCATCTTCAGCAACAAAACCAACCCGGCAGCAGTTGGCGCCGCGTAGTCCGATGTTTGCGGACAAAGGCTGGCCGCGTTCGACTACAGCCCCGCTTGCGCTCGCCAATGAGATCCGGTGCGGCCCCGTCTTCACAGTCCAATGGCAGGAGTGCGGCATACCGTTGAAGCCCATGTGCTCAGCGAGCTCATGATCGGTCATCCCGATTCGAATCGCACGGATCATCCGCGACATCCCGTTCGAAGCGAGGGTGTTCGAATGTTCAAAGGTGGCAATCTCCGAAGCCGTGCAGAACGAGCGCAGGCCTGTCCCAGAGTGCTGGAAGATCTCTGTTGCGTCGGTAACTGATCTGGTTAAGGATCGTAGGGCGTCGACGATGTACGAAGGCAAGTCAATCGAAGACCGCTCAGCATAATACTTCCACCCCACGCATCCGACGCAAGAGTCCGCGGAAATCCCTTCATCCCCGAAGATCGATCGCAAGTCCCGCGACGCATCCCGGGAAATGTCGAGCAGCGAAAAAGGCTCGTACAATTCGTAACGGAGGCGCCGGGCCCGGAACAATGGACTGATCGGAAGATAGCTCTCGCACTCAGTCCCTACAAGAATGAGAGGCGGACCGCTTGCGCGGACAACGAGCAGCGCCTCTTCAAACCGTGGATCGAATCCCGTCAGCCACGCGAGATTCGCGAAATGTTCGCGGTCGCCATAAACTACCAGGTGGGTGAGGCCACTCTGCTCCATGGCCTCACGAGTCGATTCGAGGCGGTGCTCACACTCCTCGCACGTCAAGCGAGGCGGAGCGTCAGGCTCCCCGAAATCCGGCAGATTGATGTCAATTAGGCGCATCGCCCTAAAAGACGTTTTCGTCTCCGGACGGGCCGTAGATGGAAGGAATCTTACAGCCCAGAATGCGCAAATACACCGAGAGCTGACCACGATGATGAATGATGTGGTTCATCACGAAGGAGCGCATCACGGCGATGCGCGGCATGGTCAGGATCTTTACGCCGCCTTTGGCCAGCGTCCAATTGACCATGTAGTCCGCGTCGCTTGCTGACTCAATCGCCTTTCGCGTGTCAGCCATCAGCTTGTCGAACGCGCCCATCAATTCCGCATGCGTGGACACGTTTAGCGCCGCCGGAGTTTCTACTCCGACCGGTGCAATGTCGAAAAGTTCGCTAGTCATGGTAACGGCGCCCCAGCCGCCCATTTCGGCGATGTGAGACGCGAGACGGCCCGCGGCCATTGATGATTCGGATGGCTTCCATCCGAACTTGTCTTCCGGCAAACGATCCAGGATCTTCCGGGTCGTCGCGACCTCATGGTCAAATTCGGGCAGCAGCGTTTGGCTGATAGACATTCGCAGTAAGACCTCCAGGCATGATTGTAAGGCCTTCACCATCCCATCTGCTGCATTCGCGCCACGATGATGCCGGCTGCCTCGCCCATTCTGGAAGGCTTGCGGCGGAGTGGGCTTGGAATACACACCGCTAATCGCGCCGATTGGTCCTTCGAAAGTTGCGCGGCGGGGATCGCGTAGTAAAAATGCGCGGCGGCTTCGGCGCCGAAGACTCCCCTGCCCCATTCGATATTGTTCAGGTACAACTCGAGGATGCGCTCCTTTGACAATACCGACTCGGCGATCGGGGCGAGCGCGAACTCCAGCGCCTTGCGGCCGACATTCCGATGGGTGGTCGCGAACAAGTTCTTGACAAGTTGCTGCGTGATGGTCGAGCCGCCGCGCGAAATCTTGCCTTCGCCAAAGTCTTCCTCCACCAGCTTTTCGATGGTCTCCCAATCGATACCGTGGTGTTTGTAAAAGCGAGCGTCCTCGCTTGCGACAGCGGCGTGTTGCAGATGGACCGATATCCTTGCCATTGGAACTTGGGTGCGCCGCTTCTGGTAAGGACGCTTATCGAACCAGGACTCGACTCGACGCTGTGCCTGCACACCGGTGAACCAGGGATCTATCCAGCGCAGCAGTAACAGGCACATCGAACATAGGACCAGATAGCCGACTATCGCCGCACCGATCCAGAGCGCCGTCTTCCACAAGATCCTTTTGACGGACCAGGGGCGGGACTTCGACTTCGATACCGTGCGCTTCGCCTGCGGTCTCTTGATAGGGCTCTTAGCCCGTGCGGGTCCCACTTACTGTGCCGCAGGCGCGGGGGAGTTTACGATCTCCAGGAGTTCAATCTCGAAGGTCAAAACGGCGGCAGGGGGAATTCCAGGACGCCCTTGTTCGCCATAAGCAAGTTCCGCGGGGCACACCAAGCGCGCCTTGCCGCCGACTTTCATCTTCGCTACGCCTTCCGTCCAGCACTTGATCACGCCGTTGAGCGGGAAGGTCGCCGGTTCGTTCCTCTTGTAACTGCTATCGAACTCCGTGCCATCTACCAGAGTGCCGCGGTAGTGGACTTTTACCTGATCAGTCGCTTTCGGCGATGGTCCGGTGCCGGCGGTGATTTCCCGGTAGATGGCGCCTGACTCAGTCTTACTAACGAAAGGTTCGGCCGCACACTTGGCAAAATATTCCGCCGAGACAACCTTCTGCCGTTCGACTACCTTTTGGCGGCGCGACTGGGCCAGAGCATTGATCTTAGGACCCCATTCGTCCAACTTGCCTGCAGGCGTCTTGTTGGCGGCATCGGTTATCGCGCGCTTCAATAATTCGATCTCTGCGGGCGAAAGATCGAAGTTCTGCATCTGGCCAAAAATGGAGAGGCCAAGCGCATAGACCGCCTTCTCATCGTCGGTCTCAGGAACCTTCGGCGCGACCGGCTTTGCGGCGGCGGCAGGCTTGGCAGCCGCCGGTTTGGGAGCCGTTGTGGCGGGTTTCGCAGCAGCCGGTTTCGGAGCCGCAACCGCAGGTTTAGCAGGAGGAGGGGTCGCCGGAGTCTGGGCCATCAGGAGGCCAACCGGCAGTAGAGCCAATAAAATACGCATCCGCCTTCAGGCTAGCGACTGTATGCGGCGCTGTCAAACGAAAGAATCTTAACTATTTCAGCATCGCCCCGCCCACGGCAGCACCCCCAAAGATATCGGGTCCGAATGTGATCAACAGCAGGACATTCAGGAGTGTTCCGGCGACCATGCTTAGCAGGACCATACCCTCCTCGGGGATTTGGGGGGCCGCGAGCGGTTGGGATTTTCGGCCCTTCGCAAACCGATCTTTCATCATTTGCCTGGAGAGTCTCCCGACTCAGAATCGGACGCCTGGTGATTCATCATTAGTGCCAAATCTGCATCGGTTAAGGTCGGGGGCAAGGCCCTTGGGTT
>Ga0163163_10005832_pt1 | contig 10709 bp, 5 predicted proteins | sample S65metaG_FD_119766 | JGI IMG/M metagenome (GOLD analysis project Ga0163163, IMG submission 119766) | Switchgrass rhizosphere microbial communities from Kellogg Biological Station, Michigan, USA - S6-5 metaG | ecosystem: Host-associated > Plants > Roots > Rhizosphere > Soil | place: USA: Michigan... | reverse complement strand
GTTGTCGGCGCGGCTGGCGCTGGTGGGGGCGTTCGGGTACGATTTGCTGCTGCAGTTCGATCCTATTCAGCGGAAGCTACCGCGGCAGGACGTCAAAGATCTGCACCTATTCTTATGCGATGACATTTATTTCATGGATCGCAAGAAGGAGCGCATCGAGCGGTACCAGTTCGATTTCGCGCGCGGCGATGTGAGCACGAGCGGGATGGCGCACGCGGGCGAAAAATTGAAGCGGGCTAAGAAGGCCAAGGCGGGGGCGATCGTTAGCGATCACACGGCTGAAGAGTATATGGCCAAGGTCGAGACTGTTCGCGAGGGGATGCGGCAGGGCGACTACTACGAAGTGGTGCTGCGGCAGACTTTTCGTGCGCCTTACTCGGGGAGCCCGTCGGAGTTGTTCGAGAAGATTCAGCATGCGAGTCCCAGTCCCTATGAGTTCTTTCTGCAATTAGGGGAGGAACAACTGATTGGGGCGTCGCCGGAGATGTTTGTGCGCATTGAGGGGCGTCGCATTGAGACTTTCCCGATTGCGGGGACGGCTCGGCGTACAGGCGATCCGCTGCGCGATGCTGACAACATTCGGGAGCTGCTGAATTCGCGCAAGGAAGAGTCGGAGTTGACGATGTGCACCGATGTCGACCGCAACGACAAGTCGCGCATTGCGGTGCCGGGATCGGTCAAAGTTATTGGGCGCAAGTTGATTGAGTCTTACGCTGGGGTTTTCCATACGGTCGATCATGTCGAGGCTACGCTGGCGGAGGGCTTTGATTCGCTGGATGCGTTTTTGTCGCACATGTGGGCCGTGACGATTATTGGAGCTCCCAAGAAATGGGCGGCGCAGGCGGTGGAGAATCTGGAAAAGACGGCGCGCGGATGGTACGGCGGCGCGGTGGGGATGATCTCAATGGATGGCGACATCAATACCGGGATCACGATCCGCACGGTGCATTTGCGCGATGGTGTGGCGGCTTATAGCGCTGGGGCTACGCTGCTGTACGATTCGGACCCAGCTAGTGAGCACAACGAATGTCTGATGAAAGCTACTGGTTTTTTCAGGGCGCTGAATGCGGAGAAGAAGTCAGAGCCGGTGTATGCGCCGCGGGCCGAAGAGGGCTCGGGCGTGCGGCTGCTCTTGGTGGATAACGAGGATTGTTTCATTCACACGCTGTCGAATTATGCGCGGCAGACGGGCGCTGAGGTCATCACTTATCGGACGGGATTTCCGCTGGAGTTGATCGATAAGTTGCAGCCGTCGTTGATTCTGGTTTCGCCGGGGCCGGGGCGGCCTTCCGATTTCGGAGTGCCGGAGTTGGTGCGTTACGCTGCGAAACTGGAGATTCCGGTTTTCGGCGTTTGCCTGGGATTGCAGGGGATGGTGGAAGCGTTTGGCGGCGAATTGGGCGTGCTGGGATATCCGATGCATGGCAAACCGTCTCTGGTACGCAATCGCGGCGTGGGAGTGTTCGAGGGGCTGCCTGCGGAATTCCTCGTAGGCCGCTATCATTCGCTGTACGCTATCCCGGAGAAGCTGCCGGCCGTGTTTGAAGTCACTGCGGAAAGCGAAGACGGCGTGATCATGGGCGTGCGGCATCGCGAGCTGCCGATGGAGGCAGTGCAGTTCCATCCCGAATCGATTCTGACGCTGGGCGGCGACTGCGGCTTGAAGTTGATGGAAAACGTGGTGCGGGTGCTGGGGCGCGCGCGGGCCCGTGCGGGCGCTCGTTAGGTCGTAGTGGAGCATAGGTCACTTGCCCTATTTGAGTACGGTGCGCCATAATGAAACCACGCATGGACCTCCAACCTTCCGATCTCGTCTTCCTCGCAGTGGTCCTCTGGCTGGCGATCGAGTTGACCAGCGGCGGCGGCGGCGGGCGTCGCAAGCCGGTCCCAGTTGCGTCTTAGTTTTTTCCTTTCGAAATAGGCGTTACGATGGCTGAAGTCATCGTCATTGGCGGAGGCTTGGCCGGACTCGCCGCGGCAGCCGCATTGGGTGGGGCGGGGCACTCGGTGAGGGTGCTGGAAGCGCGGCCGTTTTTGGGGGGCCGGGCGACTTCCTACGAAGTGGGCAACGGCGAGGAAGCTGAATTCATCGATAACTGCCAGCATATTCTGCTGCGCTGCTGCGTTAATCTACTGGATTTCTATCAACGGCTGGGAGTGGAGCAGGACATCGCTTTTTCGCGGGAGTTCACGTTTATTGAGCCGGGCGGGCGGCGAAGTGTGCTGCGCTCCGGGATGCTGCCGGCGCCGGCGCATTTTGCGGAATCGTTTTTGAAGTTAAGCTTTTTGAATTTCGGCGAGAAGCTGGCGGTAGGGCGGGCGATTCAGGCGGTGGGGCGCGCGGGGCGACGCACGGACCTCGACCGCATCAGCATGTTGGATTGGCTGAAGGAGCAGCGCCAGCCGGCGCGCGCGATCGAGCGCTTCTGGCGGCAGGTACTAGTGAGCGCGATCAACGAAGAATTGGATCGCATGGCTGCCGCGCATGGGTTGCAGGTGTTCCGTCTGGGATTTCTGGCACGCAAGGACGCTTACGAAATGGGTGTGCCTAACGTTCCGCTGGGGCGCCTTTACAGCGGTGACGCTTGGAAGCGCATCGGCAATGTGGAGCTGTGCCTGCGCGCGCCGGTGACGCGGGTTGTGATCGACGGTGACAGCGTGCGGGGCGTGATTGCGGGGGAGCAGGAAGTTCGCGGCGATTATTACGTTTGCGCGCTGCCCTTTGAACGAATCAGCGCGGTGGCGCCGGAAATAGGCGTCGACGTGGGTGAGTTTGAGCACTCGCCCATCACTGGAATCCATTTGTGGTTCGACCGCCCGGTGACGGATCTGCCGCATGCCACGCTGCTCGATCGCACCATGCAGTGGATGTTCAACAAGCACCAGGGCCGTTACTTGCAGCTGGTGGTGAGCGCTTCGCGCAGCCTGACGGAGATGCCGCGCGCAGATGTGATTGCGCTGGCGCTGCAGGAGCTAGCCGAGTTCTTTCCGGAGGTACGCGGCGCCAAGCTCGAAAAGGCGCATGTGGTGAAGGAAATTCGCGCGACGTTTTCGGCGAAGCCCGGGCTCGAAGCGCATCGGCCTGGGAATCGAACCAAAGTGGACAACCTGTTTCTCGCCGGGGACTGGACCAAATCCGGCTGGCCCGCCACCATGGAAGGAGCTGTGCGCAGCGGTTATCTGGCGGCCGAAGCGGTTTTGGCCGCGGCGGGTGCGCCGCAGAAGTTTATCAAAGCGGACATCGCCTAGTGGACGAAATAGACCTTCATCGCTTCGTCGACGTCGCGTTTTTCCAGGGTCGGAGCGCGTTTCTCGAAGGCAGCAATTCCGCGAATGATTTTCATCAGATCGATTGGAAAGCACGCACGCAGGCCTTCCGAACTCTGCTTTAAGCATTCGCTGGTGATGTACGATTCCATTTGCGACGTGCAGGGGAGTTCTTGTTCTTCGCATACCCGCCGCAGCAATACGTGGAAGAGATCGGCACTGAGCGGCTCGATCTTGATCTTGTTCTTCAGGCGGCGCATGAAGGCGTCTTCAGCCAGATCGCTCAGCGGCAGATTGGTGCCGAATACCACGATCAATTCAAAGGGAATTTCAAAAGTGGTTCCGGACCATAGAGAAAGAATATCTTTACGGCGGTCGAGCGGAACGATCCAACGATTTAGCAATTCGCGGGGCGTGATGCGCTGTCGCCCGAAGTCGTCGATCAGCAAGATGCCGTTGTTAGCCTTCATCTGCAGGGGCGCGGCGCACACGCGGGTGACCTCGTCCATGCGGGTATCCAACATGTCCGCACGCATTTCCCCACCGACTTTCACCATGGGGCGGCGACACAACACCCAGCGAGGATCTACCACTTCTTCTTCCGTGTTGTCAGTGCGGTGAATCAGCGGATCATAAACCGTGATGATCTGGCCGGCGACTTCGACGGCGTGCGGCACGTAGATGAGGTCTTCTTCAAATATGCGGGGCAGGCGTTCCCCGATGCTGGTTTTCCCGTTGCCGGTGGAGCCGTAGAGCATGATCGCTCCGCCGGTCATCAGGGCGGCGCCGAGTTCGTTGATCACGTGGTCGGGCAGAACCAGGTCGTTCATCGCAGCTCTCAGGGTGTCCGCACTCAGGTCCAAGCGCAATGCCTGGATGGAAACCGACTGGTTATAATCCGCGAGCGGGACGGGAGCAGGTCCGGCGTAATGGCTCTTCTTCAGCGCCACCTCCGCCATCGCGCGGCCCTTGTTGCTGAGGGAGATTTCGTAATCGTCGCCGACCATGGCGCGCGTGTCGCAAAGCTGCTCCTTCTGCAGATGGCGATACATCGCGTGGATGATGGTGGAGCTGAGCTTGGACCGCTGCACCATTTTCGCGAGCGTCATGGCGCCTTCAAAGTAGGTGTACTTCAGGACCAGATCCAGCACCAAGCTGAGCGAAAGCCCAGTCTCCTGCAGGTGATGAGCTTCCTTCGGCTGATAAAGCGCCCGGTCTTTTGCGATCACTTTAGTATTCCCCCGAGGATTACTAAGGCCATGAAACCGATCTATAACCCACAGCCTATTTGTTTAGCATAGTGCTTTTGGGCGGCGTAGTGCATAGCCTCGAGCGCCACTCCCTTGACTTTGACGGCAGCCTGTGAAACTATTCCCAAGATTGCAAACAAGGGCGAGCAATTGTTTTTGTTGTAAGCAACAGGGGATTTACAGAGTTCTTTGGGGGGAAATATGAAAAAGATTGGTTCTCGGCTCTTACTGTTTCTGGCCGCGGCCGTGCTGGCAGGGGCGCAAGCCATCTCCACATCGCAGATCAATGGAACCGTGACGGATAGCACTGGGCTGGCCGTGCCGGGCGCGCAGGTCAAGGCCACACAGACCGAGACGGGTCTGATTCGTAATGTCACCACTGGCGTGGATGGCAGCTTCATCCTCACCAGCTTGCCGGTGGGTCCTTATCAGTTGGAGATCACCAAGGAAGGCTTTAGTAAGTATGTGCAGTCCGGAATCGTGCTGCAGGTGGGTAGCAACCCCACAGTCGACGTTGCAATGAAGGTGGGGACGGTGACGGAGCAGGTGCAGGTGGAAGCCAACGCGGCTCTGGTCGAGACGCGCAATGCCGGGATCGGCCAGGTGATCGACAATCAGCGCGTGCTGGAATTGCCTCTAAATGGGCGGCAGGTGACCGAACTAATCTTTCTTTCGGGGATGGCCACGCAGGTCAATGGCGCGGGGTTGAACTCCGGTGTGAGAAATTTTCCGACTGTTGATATTTCGGTAGCTGGCGGCCTTTCGAACGGCTTGACCTACCGGCTGGACGGCGGGACGCACAACGATCCTTACAACAACTTGAACCTGCCGCTGCCGTTTCCTGACGCGCTACAGGAGTTCAAGGTAGAGACCAGCGCGTTGCCGGCGCAGTACGGGCATCACTCGTCGGCGGCGGTTAACGCAGTTACCAAGTCGGGCACCAACGAATTGCATGGCGACTTGTTCGAGTTTATTCGCAACGGAGCGGTCAACGCGCGCAACACCTTCGCAGCGACGGCCGATTCCCTCAAGCGCAATCACTTCGGGGGAACCGTCGGCGGGCGGATTATCAAGAACAAGCTCTTCTTCTTCGCGGGCGTGCAGGGTACGCTGCTGCGTACTGCGCCCACTACGAATACCGCCAATATTCCCACCGCCCAAATGTTGGCAGGTGATTTCACCACGGTGACCTCAAAGACATGCAACTCCACCCCGATCACGTTGAAGACGCCCTTCACGAACAACAAAATTGATCCCTCGCAGTTTTCGGTGCCGGCCTTGAACATCTTGAAGCTTGCGGGATTTCCCGCCACCGGCGATCAGGCGTGCGGTGTAGTTTCGTTCGGCCGCCGGACGGCCAGCGATCAGTACGATTCGCTGGCGCGAGGCGACTATCAAAAGAGCGAGAAGCACTTTCTCTTCATGCGCTACTTGCAGGCGCGCCTCAATCAACCCTCGGACCATAATCCGGCGAACCTCCTCGCGGGATCGACGGCGAACCTGAACTTCCTCACGCAGTCGGTGGTCTTGGGCGACACCTACTTGATCGGCGCAGGGACTGTGAGCAGCTTCCGGGGCACGCTGAATCGATCGGCAGTGCCGAAATCCAGTCCGCAGGTCTTCTCTCCGAGTTCCGTGGGCATCAACATCTGGGATGGTGTTCCTGGACTCACGCGTATTGCCATGACGGGGGGCTTCAATATCGCGTCCAACAACGAGACTCCCAGCATTTACAACACTACGAATTTTGAGTTTTCAGAGGATCTGAATCTGGTGCGCGGAGCACACCAGATCGCCTTCGGCGCCGATTTCATTCGCGGATATATCAATGCCCAGTCTGGCCTCAATGCCTCCGGGCCCTTCACCTTTGCCGGCACGGTCAGCGGCATGGGATTGGCTGACTTCATGATCGGCAGACCATCCGCCTTCACGCAGGCCACCACAACCATGGTTTACGACAGGGGAAATTATTTCGGGGCTTACGTCCAGGACTCCTGGAAGGTGACTTCGCGCTTAACGCTCGGCATCGGCGTACGCTGGGATCCTTACCTGCCGGTAACCGCGAAGTACGGTTGGTTGGCCCATTTCGATCCCACTTTGTTTCCGCAGGGCCCGCGTAGCACGGTTTATACAAATGCTCCGGCCGGACTGGTCTTTCCCGGCGATTCCGCATACTCGGGAAATGGCGTGGCAAATAACCGCTGGAATAACTTTGCTCCGCGCGTGTCAATGGCATGGGACCCCCAAGGCAATGGACGCACATCTATCCGGGCTGCTTACGGCAGGTTCTTCGATTTGCCAGCCTTCAATAACTACATTGGGTTCGGTTCCAGTCCGCCCTTCGGGAACACTACGGCCGCTTTTGCGCCCGCCAGTTTCGCGAATCCCTGGCAGGGGATCCCCGGAGGCAATCCTTATCCTTTGACGATCAGCAAGAATGCGCCCTTTATCAACTTCGCTACTTATGAAAACTTTCTGACCGATCCCAAGACCACCTACTCCCAGCAATGGAACGTCAGTATTCAGCGGCAGTTGGGGCAAGACTGGATCGCGTCGGTAAACTATGTAGGGAACTCCACCATTCACATTTGGGGTGGCAACCAAGCCAACCCCGGCGTGTTGCTCGCGGGAGTTCCTAACGTGGCGTCCAACAGCCCTCTCTGTACGCCTACGACGAAGGCGGTGAACTGCACGGCGAATGTCAATACGCGGCGCGCGTTAGTCCAGCAAAATGCCGCGCAGGGAATCTTTTACGGCAGCATAAATCAGTTGGATGACGGCGGTACCGGCAACTATAACGGGCTCATGCTGTCGGTGCAGAAGCGCAGTTCGAAGGGTTACAGCGTCCAGGCCAACTATACCTGGTCCCACTGCATCAGCGATGTCGCCAATCCAGAACTGGCTGTGGCCGGCTCCAATTTCATGATTCCCGGACAGCGGTCGCCGGATCGTGGCAATTGTACGCTGGGAGACCGTCGCCAGCTTTTTAATTTGTCGGCAGTATATGAGACGCCGAAGTTCTCGAATGCCACCCTGCGGCTGCTGGCCGGAGGATGGCAAATTTCTCCCATCATCCGCCTGCAGAGCGGTCCCTACCTTACTGTGACCAGCGGACTCGACCAAGCGCTTTCAGGGCAGACCGCGTATGAGAGAGCCAACCAAGTGCTTCCTGATGTGTATCAACCTAACCGGACACCGAATAGCTACCTCAATCCCGCGGCCTTCGCGCAGCCGGCGCTCGGAACTTACGGCAATAGCGGCACCAACAACATTCTCTCGCCAGGATCCATCTACATTAATTTGGGCATAACGCGAACCTTTAAGATTCGCGAGCGACAGAGCGTCCAGTTCCGGTTTGAGGCATTTAATCTTCCCAATCTTGTAAACTGGGGCCCCCCCAACGGACTGACTGGAAACGGCACCGCCACTTCGACGGCGGGGTTTATTACTCCGACTGCGGCTCTGAACAGCCCTAACTTCGGGAAGATTCTTTCCGCCGACGATCCGCGGATCTTGCAAGGCGCGCTGAAGTACACTTTTTAACGGCGTGCGCAGCGCGGCTGCCCGCGCAGTGGTATTCTGGCATCGCAAGTGTTTCGAGGCCACCATCGCAAAGTCCGCCTGCTGTTTGGACTCTCTGACATTGTTCTAACCGCGCTCGCATTTCTGATCGCCTACCGGGTGCGGGTGGCGCTCGATCACGTTCCTTTGGAGCACGATTTCCATTTGGCGGCGCCGGTACAGGTGCTGCTCCTGGGTTGGTCCGTGGTGGTGTGGGTCTCGGTGGGGATGTGGTGGCAGATCTACGACCGCATCGATGCTTCCCATTCGCGCGTCATTCTGCGCGACACTTTCCGGCAATGTTTGCTGGGGACCGTGGTCATCGTACTGTTTGAGTTTGCGCTGCGCCTGGACCTCAGCCGCTCGTTCCTGGCGATGTTCGCGGTGTTCGCTTGGGCGCTGCTGTGCGTGTTCCGCTTGAACGCCGGGCGGGTCCTGGGCATGGTGCGCCGGGAATTTGGCGCTCCCAGCTACATCATGGTGGTGGGGCTAGGCGACGCGGCTATGCGCATGGGACGGCAGATCGAGGAAGCCGCGCCCTACGGGGTGCGCCTCAGCGGGTTCCTGGCTGAGCCGGGCGACGTAGCGCCGGAGGAAGTGGAGCTGGCCGCGAAATACCCGGTGCGGCCGTTGGCTCAACTGCCGAAACTGCTGGGGCAGCATGTGATCGACGAGATTATTTTTGCGGTGGACAGCCGACGTCTGGCTGAGCTCGAGGAAGTGTTCCTGCTTTGTGATGAAGAGGGGATCCGCACGCGGGTGGCCGTCGATTTCTTCCCGCATATCAACAGCCAGGTGTATCTGGACCGCCTGGGCGCGTCGCCTCTGCTGACGTTTTCGGCGACGCCGCATGATGAGATCCGCTTGCTGGTGAAGCGCGCGACGGACATCGTGCTGGCGGCTGCGGCTTTGATCTTAATCAGTCCCTTCATGCTGCTGATCGCGCTGTTGATTCGCGCGACTTCGTCCGGGCCCGCGATCTTCCGGCAAACTCGCTGTGGGCTCAATGGGCGGCGCTTCGTGTTCTACAAGTTTCGATCCATGTGCCGGGACGCCGAGGCGCAGCGTGCGTCGCTGGAACACCTTAACGCAAAGAGCACGGCGTTCAAGATCCCCAACGACCCGCGGCTCACGCCTGTTGGCCGCTGGCTGCGCAAGTTTTCAATCGACGAATGGCCGCAGCTGTGGAACGTGCTGAAAGGCGATATGAGCCTGGTGGGTCCGCGCCCGCCCTTGCCGGAAGAAGTGGAACAATATAAGCGGTGGCAGCGGCGGCGGCTGCGCATGCGCCCGGGGCTGACGTGCTTGTGGGTCATCAGCGGCCGCGATCAGGTGGACTTCGAGACCTGGATGAGAATGGACATGCAATATATCGATACTTGGTCCCTGGGACTCGATTGGAAGATCATGCTGCGGACCATCCCGCAGGTGCTGAGCGGCCGCGGAGCCCACTAACGAAATCAATATGCATCTGGTACCGACGCAAGACGAAGTGATCGAGCTGTTGCGCAAGACCGGCGGTCTGCGCAAGGGGCATTTTGAATATCCCAACGGTTTGCACACCAATGAGTATTTGCAGGTGGCGTTGACCATGCGCCACTATCTATCCGCAAAAATCTTGAGTGTGGGGCTGAGCCGGTTGATTCGCGCCCACGCGGATTTGCGCGCGCTGATTCCGGAGTTGTCGATTGTAGCGCCCGCTACCGGCGGATTGCCGGTGGCCTACGGCATGTGCGAAGCTTTGCGCTCGCGTCAAGTGTACTGGGCGGAGCGCGACGAAGCCTGCGACGGCTTGCGCTTCCGCCAGTTCCTGGAAATCGAGCCCGGCGAAAAGGTGCTGCTGGTGGACGATATTCTGCGCACCGGCGCCAAGATGACGGAAATTAAGAAGCTCGTGGAGAGTCACGGCGGCGAGGTGGTCGCGATTGCCGTTCTCATTCATCAACCGGAGCCGGGCGCCGCGACTTTCGGTACGCTCCCGTTCTATTCGCTGGCGCATCTGGACGCGACCTATTACAAGGACGCCAAGTCGTGCGATCTGTGCGAAAAGGGCGTGCCGGTCGAGAAGACCTGGGTTTAGCAGGCGCGCTCTATTGACGCTGGCCTCCTGATAGCACGAGTGTCTGGCCGGTGACCCAGCCGGCATCCTCCGACGCGAAAAAGACCGCGGCACGGGCGATGTCCTGAGGCTGGGCAATGCGGCCCAGTGGGGTTTGCGATTCCACTGTCTTGCGGAAATCACTGGCATCCAGGCCAGCGGTATGCACTCCTTCGGTTTCGACCATGCCGGGATTAAGGGAGTTCACGCGGATCTTCTTGGGCCCGAGTTCGCCGGCGAGCGCGACTGTCACGGCATCCACGGCCGCTTTGGTGGCGCTGTACACGGAAGCGCTGGGGACCGGCATCCGGCCCACAATGGAACTGATATTGATGATGGAGCCACCATTTCCGTCCATTAGCTTGACGGCTTCCTGGGTGGTGAGCAGCAGCCCCAGAACATTGAGATTAAATTGGCGGTGGAAGTGATCCGCGGTAATTCCCTCCAGCGGCGCAAACTCGAAGATACCGGCGTTGTTGACCAGAATGTCGAGTTTGCCGTATGCGCTTTTGGTTTCGGTAAAGAGGCGCTGG
>Ga0163163_10005828_pt1 | contig 10711 bp, 15 predicted proteins | sample S65metaG_FD_119766 | JGI IMG/M metagenome (GOLD analysis project Ga0163163, IMG submission 119766) | Switchgrass rhizosphere microbial communities from Kellogg Biological Station, Michigan, USA - S6-5 metaG | ecosystem: Host-associated > Plants > Roots > Rhizosphere > Soil | place: USA... | reverse complement strand
CGTGGCGCTGACGGTGGTGCTGATGCCGGCGGTCGTACTGCCGTTCCTGGTCATCATGAACAATCCCCAGTTCGTGAGGCAGCACAGGAGCGGGGCGCTCGGCAACGGCATGCTGGCGGCGGTCATCATCGCGGGCGCGATCATCGCCGTGATCGTGATCCCGCTCGAAATCCTGGCCGGATGATGGGAGAGACGATGGACGTCGTGCGAGACGTGCTCGACAAGCCGGTGTTCGATCGCGACGGGCGGCCGATGGGACGCGCCGACGGGCTTCTCGTTACCGTTCACGATGGCGAGCCTCCGCAGCTGGCGAGCATGCTGATCGGTCCACTCGCGCTGGCCGATCGGCTGCCGCCGCCGATCCGGCGCTGGATGGCGGCGCTCGAGCGGGTGTTCGGGCTGCCGAAGGATCGACCCGTCAGCCTGCCGTTCGGCCGCGTCGCAGCTGATGACATGCGCCTCTCCGTCGATGTGGCGGCCAACGAAACCTCGGCGCTGGTCGTTGAGCAACGGCTTCAACGTTGGCTGGCGCGGATTCCAGGGAGTCAGTGGTCGTGACGTTGCGCCTCGACAGCCTGGTTGGCCGCAAGGTCTGGACCGCCGACGGTCGCAAGCTCGGACGTCTCGAGGAGTGCCGGGCCGAGCGCCGTGGCGGCGCCTGGGTGATCACGGAATGGATGATCGGGCCGGCTGGCCTGTTCGAGAGACTTGGCCTCAGCGCGAGACTGATCCTGGACCTCGGTCGCGGCGATGGCTACATCGCGCGATGGGATCAGCTCGATCTGCGCAATCCGGTCAGGCCGCGGCTGTCGTGTCCGGTAAGCGAGTTGCGGCGGACCACAGGGTGATCGTACCTCGGAGGTCTCGAGTGCTTTCGGAACCGAAGTTGCAGTAAACGTGGGCAGGAGACCGACGATGGCAGATAACCCGAAGGCGAAGCACGGCGACAGTCAAAGCGGACAGAAGAACGATCAGGAAAAGAACAAAGATTCGAAGCGTCAACAGGGACAGCGCACACAAGAGGGCAATCAAGACAGCACCTTCGCGCAGGGCGGCGAAGGGGATCAGAGGCAGGACGGTGGGAACTTGCCGCTACAGCCGTCGCAGCGCCTTGATGGACGACGCTGATAGCCGCTGCCGCGATGTCCAGTAATCGGCCCACGGGTCGGTCTTGATCCGCTTCAGTCTCGGCAGCACGGTCCGGAGCGTCCAGCGCTCCGGGCCACTGGCAAGATCGCCCCACCCAACCGGCATCGATACCTGCGCCCCGGCTCTCGCGCGCGTCGAGAACGCCGCCACCGCGGTGTTGGTTCGATTGTTCCGCAGATAGTCGATGAGTAATCTATCTTCGCGGCCGACCTTGGCGAACATCGTTGTGTAGAGTCGGGAGTCGGTCCGTGTAATCGCGTCGCTGACATCCCGGGCGAATGCCAGGCACTCCGACCAGTCACGTTCAGGCTTGATCGGAACCACGACATGAAGGCCGCGGCCGCCGGTGGTCTTTGCCCACGAGTCGAGGCCGAGGGTTTTCAGCACGTCGCGAACGAGCTTCGCCGCGGTCACGACCTGCTTCCAGGTCACGCGGGGTCCGGGGTCGAGATCGAAGATGATGCGGTTCGGTCGGTCGACATCGGCGTCCGTGGAGTTCCAAGTGTGGATCTCTACGATGCCCATCTGCGCCAGCGACACGATAGCCTCAACGCTGTCCGCGACCAGATACTCACCCGTTTTGGTCTTCTCGCGAATACGCACACGCCGCAGCGCGTTAGGGCCCCAGGCCTTCGCGTGGCGAAGGTAATTACAGGGAGCCGCCAAACCATCGGGGCAGTGAAGAAGCGTCAGCGGACGCCCAGCCACGTGCGGCAACATCCAAGCGCCGACGGCGGCGTAGTAACGAGCGAACTCGAGCTTCGAGATGTCGAGGTCGGGATAGATCAACCGATCTGGATGCGAAATCCCGACGCCCGCCACCAACGGACGTTCGGCGTCGCTCGCCGTGGCCATGAGCGGGCGTCTACCGGTCGCCCTTGTCGCCCTGGCCGCTCCTGACCTTCGTCCTTGCCTTCTTGGGGATGTCGCGCGAGAGCGACTTGCTGACGTCGTCGCTCTCCTTGAACTTTCCGGCAGCACCACGCCGCACAAAACGCTTGTCGGTGCCGGTGTCGATCAGCGTGCGCTTCGCAGCCTTCTTCTTCGCGCCCTTTGCCGCTTTCTTGGCCATGTCGTCTCCAAAAGAAGCTGTGCGGTCCGCCCCGCTATCCCTCTGCCACGCGAGGCGAGCGCTTTCTAAGCTCGTCGATCATCTTCGAGGCGTCTGCCTTCGTCAGAGTCTCGTCGAAGGTCTCGCCCGCGTCGTTGCAAAGCGTTTCCAAATACGACCGCTGCGCGGCCGTCATGGGCTCGTCGCCGGTCTTCCAATGGTCGGGGTCGCGCTGCAGTCCGGGTTGGGTCGGGTTCTGCGTGTTCATGATGGCGAAGCAAGAGCAAGGCACGGGCCAAGCCGAGACCGGCGGCAAGATTTACCTTCGCTCGCGGAACGACAAGTATCTCGCGGTTCGGTCCCCCACCTTGTCGTCACTCTGATGGGACGGAGCGCATCCGACTGATGGGTCGCGAATTGAAGCTCGGAGTACGTGCCCTTTGATGTCAGAGCCGCGCGCCAGGTCGCTGCCAACTCCCGCGCCGCCTGATGCGAGGTGACGATCGTTGGCATCTCTGCCGGTCCTTCGTCGGGGCCAAATCGCAATTCGATTCGCCCGAAGTCCGAAAGGAACCGCGCGCCATTCGCTTGTGTAAAGGCTCCGAGGGGTTACGGATGGCTGACGAATCCGCGAAGGGCGGCGTACAACCGTGTCTACAAGCGCACGACCATCGGCCTTGGGTAAGGGCTGCCTGGTGATGCTGACCGCGTGCGCCACAATTGGGATGCTGAGTGGTGCTCTCGGTGCCTGGGCGCTCTTCTAACGCTTGTTCGACCTCCGAGTCTTCGCAGCTCGCGGGCGAGCCGACCTGCCGCTCGGGCTCGACACATTGCCGAACGCCATGTTCAGGCCCTCCGCGATGATCGCCTGCGAGAGAACCAATCCCGGGTTCCTTCACGATCATCATGGTCGGTAAATAGATCGCGTCGGGCGCGAAGGTTGGTTTACTCGTCGAGGCGGATGTCAGCCACCGCAAGGCGCCGCGTAAAGTGAGCCACGGGGCGGTACGACTTCACAATCAGAGTCGACTCGCCCAGCTGCGAGCCACCGACCGGATATTGTGCGAGCCGCTGGCGATCGCGAAACGGTACGGCGAATCCGAATTGACTGAGCGCGTCCGGATAGAAGTGTGCCGGGTATGGGCTGTAGTCCGGATCACATGCGCCGGTCGGCGGATTGCGCTGTCCCGTTGTTGGGTGTTCGAGCGTGATACTCACACAGGTGGGTGCCGCGCCGGAACTGACGCAGCCAAGTTCGATCTCATCCCCGTCAGCATCCAGCTTCGTCTGGCACCGGCCTAGCGCGCTCGATCGCTGGTCTCCGTTTATTGCCGCGATGGCCATTGGGGCGTCGAGACGAAACAGTGTGAGGGCGTAGTCGATCTCCAGGCGCACCGAGCGTCCGCGTACGCGCGCATAGACGTCGCCTGGCAATGCGATTCGCTGATGCAAGCGCACGTCTCCGCCCTCAGCGGTTCGTACCACGAAGTCGTCGCCGTACCCCAGCGTAGTGGTCGTGCGGCCGCGAAAGAGCGTCGTTCCCTCGTGATCGACGATACGCGCCTCGGCGCGATCGTTGACTACGAGCGATTCTGGTGGAAGCCCCGACACGCGGAGCGGCAGTGACACCCTGTTCACGGATACGGATGGTGGCTCCGCGACATCCTTTCCCAAGGATCGGTCGAACTCAATCGCAATCGGCAGTGCCGTGGCCGAGTTCGCCGATAGCCGCCGCTGGACCGAGAATGCCGAGTCCCAGGTTGACGAACTCAGCATGGGCGCGACGAGCACGGCCCCGACGGCGAGCTGGCGGGATCGTCGGGTGGCTCGTCGAAAATACTGCAGCGGGATGATCACGGCGGCGGCGACACTGGCGAGAACGGACCAGAACGCTGGCGTCATCCATTGCAGCCCGCTCCCGGCAAACACTGGGGGGGCACCAGCCCGGGCGAGTATGCCAACGAAGACGCCGGCGACCACGACGACCCACATGGCAAGCATGCTGGCTGCGACTTGCACGAGCGTACTGGTCATCGCGGCAATCGCGAAGACCGGCAGGTCGAACACGAGCACCATCAACGTGCTTCGTGAGAGCCCCGCGATAAGGACATCGCGAAACGCAAACCCTGCTGCCAGTCCATGGGCCAGATCGGCGAGCAGTGCCGGTCCCTGCACAAGCAGCACCATGAAGGTCAGCTTGGCCCTGAGGAGGTCGCTGCGGCGAATGGGTCGCACCAGCCAATCCTGCGAGACGCCGGGCAAGACATCCTGTTGAACGACGGCTACGACCAGGGCGGCCATTCCCAGCATCGTCGCCCCCGAAAAGAGCGACGCAACGGTGACCAGGCCCCGCGGCTCTCTGAAGGGTCCCAACGCCAACCACATTGCGGCATTCGCGAGCTGCGCGACCGTCACGATCGTCAGCAACGGCCACAGCTGTGCGCAGTCCTTTCGGACGATTCGCCAGGTCACGCGGATGCCTTGCCATCGCGTACAGCGCGTGCCAGTGACGTGTAGATGGTTCGGAGATCGACAGGCTCCACGTCGATGTGCGCGACGGTCCCGACGACGGCGGCGACCTTCGCTCGCAGATCGCGTTCGGAGAATCGCGTGTCGATAAAACTCAGCATGTACTCATCGACGCGCACATCGAGCCATTCGGCCGGGGGATGAACAGGTGCGCTCGGTGCGGCTTGCAAGCTGACGCGCACGAACCGCACGCGGGCGGCAAGATCACTCAGCGCTTCCTGAAACAGCAACCGGCCGCTGTCGAGGAACGCGACGTGCGTCGTCACGGTTTCGATCTCTGCGAGCTCGTGCGACGAGATCAGGATGGTCATGTCCCCGGCCTGGCGTCTGAGGCGATCGAGAACTTCGTCGCGGATCAGCGGGTCGAGGCCACTCAGCGGCTCGTCGAGCACCAGCAGCGCCGGTCGAAACGACAATGCGCAAACGAGCCCCATCTTCATCCGCATGCCGTGGGACAGGTCTCTGATCCTGCGATCCGGCGGCAGACGAAAGTGGGAGAGGATGTCGGTTTCCAGTGCGCGATCCCACGTTGGATAGAACGGCCGCAGGTAGTCGATGTACGCGGACACGGTCATGCGAGGGGGCATGTCTTGATGTTCGGAGACATATCCGATGCGCGCCAATTCTCTGAGCGATAGTGCGCGCGTGTTGGTGTCGAGTACCGTGGCCGTGCCGGCCGTCGGCTCGAGGATGTTCATGAGCACTTTGATGGTCGTCGTCTTGCCAGCGCCGTTGGCGCCGACCAATGCGAAGGTGCTGCTCTCGGGCACGTCGAAGCTCAGACCTCGCAGCGCATCGACGCGTCCGAACCGCTTCGTGAGGCGATCGGCGTGGACGACCATCTTATGCGCCCCCATCCATGTCGAGTGCAGTCTTGAGTGCCTGAAGTCTTTCAAGAGTGACTCGGACATGACGGCCATACAGCACGAATCCGATCGCGAGCACCATAAGGGCGGCGACGTCTACGACGGGAGACATCCCTGGCGGTGCGGCGAGATAGCTTCGAATGGCTGTGCCGACCAGTCCCATGACAAGCGCAACAGCGCACGCGGCCAGCCCGAGTCGAATCGTGAGGAGCAGTCGATGTGCGCGCGCGATCGTCAAGCCAAGCATCTCCGAGACCGAGGTGGCGGTGCCGCTCGCCCTGACCGTCCACATGTGGGACATCGCACCGGCTGCAAGGGTCGACATCACCGCGATCGCCACGCCGCGGATGATGAAATGCCAGGTTCCCATCGCCCAGCCGTGCCCGATCGTCCACACGCCGAGCCCCAACCCCGCGGCACACAGGGGCCAGCCGACCACCAGCCCGGTTGTAATGACGAGCGATTGCCGACGTAACCGGCTTCGCAGACGCGGGGACAGGACGGCAACGTCGGGAGTGACGGCCCGCCACGCGACGCCCAAGTCATCCCAAAAGCGATCCTGCGGTGTCGTCACGGCATGTCTCCCAGGTACTCGCGAAGCCATGATTTGGCCCGCGACAGGCGGATGGCCACGGCGTTTGCCGAAATCCCCAAGACGTCGGCGATTTCCTTCGGTGTGAGGCCTTCGAGTGCGAGCATCGCCGTCTGACGGTAGGGGAGCGGCAACGCTCGCACCGCCGACGCAAGTTTGGCGCCGCGGTCGCGGGTAATCGCGCGGCGCTCGGGACTGTCGCCGGAGGCGGGCATGTGCTCGCTGAGCTCGACAGACCGCGGCTGCCGGCTGGCACGCACGGCGTGTGTGATCGCGCGGTTGGTGGCGATCCGCGCGACAAACGTGCGCACGGAAGAGTCGCCGCGAAAGGCCGGCAAGGCCCGCCAGATGGCCAGAAGAATGTCCTGCACGAGATCGTCCACGAGGGCCGGACCGGCCTCGTATGTCCCGGCGATGCGCTGGATCATGGCGTGATGATCCCGCACGATCTGCTCAAAGACGTCTTCAGTCGCCATCGAATCGGAACCACACGCAACCGTCCTCGCTACAGGAATAGTCCTCGCGAGGCCATATCTCTTTCAGACGGTCGGCCAGTTCAGATTTCCAGCCCGTGTGGGCAAGGCGATCCTAAACAGAGCTCGCCACGTGACGTCCGAAGCTAGGTTGCCATCGTCGCGGGCGCGGCTGACGCCATCGAGGTCGATCGGAGCGCTTCCGGCTCCTACGAATTGCTCATGCCTCCGGCTGGAGACATCTTCCGATTGGGCGATTTCACGCTGAACGTCATAGATCGGCAACTCCTCCGCGGTGCGAACCCGCACGCTCTCTCACCGAAGTCGTTCGACCTACTGGTTGTGCTGGTTCGCGCCGAAGGTAGTCGGGTCACAAAGCTCGACCTGCTTGCTCCGTTGACGCAGAGTACATACGTAGGAGGACCCCAAACGGCGTGCGAGTGCTAACTGTTGATTATCGATAGAAGGGACGGAGGTTATGCGTCGGTAGCACTGTGGCAAAACTGTCCCAAAACCCTTGCTGTTGACTGCCTTGAGGTTATCGCTTGAGCGAAAGCAGATTCCCCAAGTTGTTGAAAACACAGAGAACCGATCGAAACCAATGGGGCTGTTGGAAGGGCAGGGTCTTCGCCCAAGGCAGGTGCGCTACCAGGCTGCGCTACGCCCCGACTCTGTGAAGACCTTGATTTTACTGCCCTTTCCGACAGCCGTTCGAGGATTGTCTTCGCTTCTGAGGCGAAAACTGTTCCAGAACGGGCCAGGCCCTCATTCGGAAACGTCGCTGAGTGGATTCGGGTTCCAATCGTCGCCCCAAGCAGCCGAGAACGGTTGAGAGACCGCCTTCTTCGTGAGGTCGTCTTCTCGGGCGAGCTCTGATTCCGGCTGGTTCTCGGAGTGCACCGCGGGCACTCCATCGAAGGCCGCGTCCCGTTCCTGAGAGTCACCCATATTCCTCGAGCGCACAATTAGCCTGGGTGCAAGAAGTGCGCCCTGATCCGAGCGGTGCGCGCTCAGGCGCGTGGTCGACGAACGTCGCTCGACACGACCGTCCACACCATCCAGACGCCGCCAGCGACGGCGGCCAGGAAGAGCAGCATCGCCAATCCCGGATAGCCGAAGATCGTGAAGCTGGTGCGGACCTGCATCAGCATGGCGGCTCCAATGATGAGGGCGGCGAGCACCGCGCCGAGCGCGATGCGATTGGCGACCTTCTGCAATCCGTCGATGATGGCTCCGTGATCGATCACCTCGACCTTCAGTCGCACGTCGTTGGCGGCGACCGCGTCGAGGATGCGATTGGCTCGTTCGGGCAGGCGGAGCGCGAACTCGCGAAGACCGAGGACGGCCGGCAACCAATGCGTGGGCCTTGCGCTCTTCGTCATGCGACGCCGCATGAGTACCGTGGCGTGCCGGCGCAGGGCATCGTTGACGTCGAAACTGTGGTCGAGCGCCAGCCCGATGTCGTGCAGGTTCAAGAGAGTCTTGCCCAGCAGCGGGAGTTCGGCTGGCATCCGCAGGCCGTGCCGGTGCCCGCAACGCGCCAGATCCAGCAGGACCCTGCCGACGTTCACGGCGTGGGCGGGTGAGTGCGCCTGTTGCGCGACCAGTTGCCGAACGGTGCGTCGCACCGCAGTCTCGTCGGCGTCGGCGGCCGGTTCGCCGAGGGCGACCATCACGGAAGCCGCTTCGCTGTCATCGCCGTCGGCAATCGCCAGCAGCAGACGGAACAGCCGTTCCTGCAGATTTCTCGGCAGCCGGCCGATCATGCCCACATCGATGAGCCCAAGCCGGTGATCAGGTGTGAGCAACACATTGCCGGGGTGCGGATCGGCATGGAAGAAGCCGTCGACGAGGATCTGCTGCAGGTAGGCGCGGAAGAGCGCGTCGGCCAGCGGCCGGCCGTCGATTTCGGTCCATTCCACCGGACTCACCGCCGTGATCTTGGTGCCGGGCACATAGTCCATGGTCAGGACGCGTCCGGTCGTGTAATCGTGAATCGGCAGCGGCACCAGCACCTCTGACACATCGCGCAGATGGCGCGCCAGCACCGCCATGTTGCGCGCTTCCTGCTCGTAGTCGAGTTCGGCCAGGATGGTGTGACGAAACTGGTCGAGTAGCGCTTGCACGTCCAGGCTGCGGGTGACGGCGCTGAAGCGTTCGAGCATCGACGCGACGTCACCGAGCGTGTCGAGATCGAGCAACACCTGCTCGCGAACGCCTGGTCGCTGCACCTTTACAGCTACGCGGCGCCCGTCGCGCAGTGTCGCGCGGTGCACCTGCCCAAGCGACGCGGCAGCGAGCGGCGTCGGCTCGAACTCGCCGAAGCCCTTCGAGAGCCGCACGCCCAGCTCCTCTTCCACGATGCACGCGACGTCGGCAAACGCGAACGGCTCGACGTCGTCTTGCAGGCGGGCCAGCGCCTCAGCATGAGCCGGTGGCAGCAGGTCGGCGCGGGTGGACAGGAGTTGTCCGAGCTTGATGAACGTCGGGCCGAGCTGCTCGACGTCGAAGGCGAGCGCCTCCGAATCGACCGTCGGCGTCCCCTCGACCGGCGGTGCCCCGGTCATTCCAGCCGTCCCGTATTTCGCGAGGAATCGGGCGAATTCAGTGTATCGGCTGAGCCGCTCTACGAACTCCATGCCGAAAGCGGAGCAATTGATGTGCCCGTCGACGATCAAGTGCGCGCAACTAGGGCGACGGGTCAGTCCGATCCGCCGAGGATGGCGAAGGCTTTGTCTGCATCGTGCGCCCACACGACCACTTGGACCCGGTTCATGCCGGGATGCGGTCGCATACCGGCAGCATCGTTGTCCTGGATGAAGGATTCGACGTCAGCGGCTCCGAGTGCGTTTCTTGCCAGTTCTGCGTCGAGAACGTTCTCGAATGTGCGGAGGACGACCAATTCAGATCTCTTCAGGCCCATGTTCGGAATCCGCGACACGCTTCTCTATCGATGAGTCGAGATCCTCGAGCTCCTCCCATGCGGCGGCAATGTCGAAGTTCTTGTCCAGTTGAGCGCGTTCGGCAATCTCTCGCCGTTTTGTGCTGCTGACTCTGATGTCCTCTACCAGTTGAGCTCGTTCATCTACAGTCATTCCATGTATCGGAGCAACTCGAATGCCAAGGCATCCACTGCGTCCGCGGCCAAGGGCTGGTTGGAAGGTAGAGTTCTGACGGATCATCGCTTGGTGTTCTAGTAGCATCGCCCCGGTGAAGAGCCAATTCCCGGCGACGGTGGATGAGTAGTCAACAGATCTTCAAGATCGACCGTAGTCAACGCATCCACAATGACGGGCTCGTCGTACGCGTCTATGAGGTGTTCGGCACCGACGAGTACGGGTGGGACCACAACCGAGAAGAGGCGCCACCCGATCGTCCCTTGTGCAAGTCGAAAGAACTGGCGGAAGCCGCCGCCGACGAAGCGCGCCGACGGTCGGGGCACATATGCGATGACAGCTGTTATGCGTGGCGGTCGCTCATGTGATCGCGATTGACGACGGTTCGGAAGCGCTGCCTATGCGCCGTCGCTCCAGCCTTGCGCCAGGTACGTTGCCTTCCACGCCGCGCAGAGATTGATGGCGTCTGCCAGACTCGCGACATGCTGCGAGCGGACGACAGCATCACCGCAAGAGCAGCGCGCCTCGAGGCCGCTTGCCGTGCTGAACACGTCGCAGGTCATCGAAGACTCGCGGTCGTCGGCGCGCGTCAGACTCCAGTATCTGGTGACGTGCTCGTCGCCCACCGGGCGATTCTAACTCTACCGCTCTAAGCGAGGCCTGGCGTGTTGCCGAACGTGGCCGTCTGTTCCCGAACCAGAGCGAGCAGTTCTTCGGGAGTCGTGGGCTTGGAAAGAATCGCCGTGAACGTGCCTGGCAGCCGTCGGCTGAACATGTCAGCCCTTCCGGAATAGGCGACGACTCTCACGTGCCGCGTCGATGGACTTTCACTGAGGAGCCTGGCCGTCTGAAGACCGTCCAGGACCGGCATCATCAAGTCCAGGAGCGCGACGGCCGGCTGCGCGTAGTGGGCGACGATCAGCGCTTCCACGCCG
>Ga0163163_10005827_pt1 | contig 10711 bp, 10 predicted proteins | sample S65metaG_FD_119766 | JGI IMG/M metagenome (GOLD analysis project Ga0163163, IMG submission 119766) | Switchgrass rhizosphere microbial communities from Kellogg Biological Station, Michigan, USA - S6-5 metaG | ecosystem: Host-associated > Plants > Roots > Rhizosphere > Soil | place: USA... | reverse complement strand
TGGAATGCTTCATGGAAGAAGTGGCGAGAGCAGCGGGCAAGGATTCGCTCGAATTTCGCCGCGCGCTCTTGAAGGAGCATCCCAAACACCTGGCCGTCCTCAACGCGGTGGCCGAGAAGGCCGATTGGGGCAAGCCGTTGCCGCCGGGTATTCACCGCGGCCTTGCGCAGTTCATGGGCTATGGCAGCTACTCGGCAGCGGTCGCCGAGGTATCGGTGAGCCCGCAAGGCAAGCTGAAGGTTCACCGCATGGTGATGGGGGTCAATTCCGGCCATGCCGTCAACCCCGGCCAGATCGAGGCGCAGGTGCAGGGCTCGGTGGCCTATGGCCTCACCGCCACGATGTACGGCGAAATGCCGGTCGACAAGGGACGGATGACCAGCCTCAACTTCGACAGTTACGAGATCGTGCGGCTTGCGGAAATGCCGAAGGTCGAGGTGGTGATCGTGCCGACCTATGATTTCTGGCGCGGCATCGGCGAGCCGACCATCAGCGTGGTGGCGCCGTCCGTGCTCAACGCCATTTACGCGGCAACGGGGAAGCCCGTTCGCAGCCTGCCGCTGAAGAACGTCAAGCTGGTATAGAATTCCGCCCGCGCGTCTCAACGAAGAAGCGCGCGGGCGTTTGCAACATCCGATCAATAATCCCTGTGAATAACCGTCTTGCTTTCAGAGCCGTCACCATGCTCCTTCTTGATGACGGTTGTGCGATCGGCGGGCTCGTGTTCCTTGATCACGGTCTTCTCGCGGACCCGGTCACGATCATAGTCGCGGTGGCCCTGACCAACCGTGACGCCTGCGCCGACCGGGCCGACCTGAACGCCCACGTCCTCGGCCATGGCCGGCGCTGCGAGGGCGCCTGTGGTAGCGGCAATCAACAAAATCTTCTTCATGTCGCTCTCCTTCCGGATTGAATGGGCTTTAAACGCCCTCAGCCCCGCGCTGTTCCGCGCTGTTCCGCACAAAAAAGCTGCAGGGCGTCGGGGTTTGAGGATCAAACCGGCGACATCGAGGTGCGGCTGCGCTTTGCCGCGAACGCGAGCGGAAAAAAGCTTGTTCCTTCGTATCGCCACACTTGAATTCACCTGTGGAACGGGATGACGGTGGGACGGTTCAGAAATCCGCATCAGAAGTCGGAAGGCTTGAATGTCGGGCCGAGTCGATCGTGTTCTGGAAGAGATTGGTCAATCCTTGCGCCCGCTGAGCGAAGCCCCGAGGGACGGGCGGTGGATTTTGGCAAAATCGCCGACGGGTTTTGTCGTTTGTCACTGGCAAGCCGAACCCTCCAACCTTGCCGGACCGAGCTGGACGGAAGCCGACGACGCCGAGCGCGGCTATCTCGATGCGTTCTTCAGCGGCTGGATCGACCCAGCGCGGTTGAAGCTGTGGGACTACGCAATACTTGCCGATCTTTTGATCGCGTTCATCGACGACGCCCGCGCCAATGGCGACGTCAAGACGCTGTCGATCCTGGAGCGGCGCAGCAAGGCCGACTGAATTGGCGCAAACCCGATCACAGAAGGCTACCCACCGCCCACGCCTGTTTCGTCCGGAACCGCGGGCTTCGCTCCATCGTTGAAAATTCCACGTCACTGCATTCCGCGTGAAGTGTCATGGAGAACAGTACATGCCGAAGGAAAACGAACTCGAAGGCCCGCAGGACCAGGGCGGCAAACACGGCGGGCAGAAGGGAATGCCAAGGCCCGCCGAGCGTCCCCGCTCCGACTCCGGTTCCGGTCAGGGAATCGTTCGCGACCAGCATGGTGAGGAGCAGCCGCGCGACAAGGAACGTGCGCAACATGTGAGCCGACAGGACCGCGGCGGCGATCCTCCCGGTGACAAGCGGCGATAGGCGGGCATCGGGACATCGCGGCTTGACGGCACGGGTGAAATCAGTCTACTTATGCAAGTAACAATTTGGCGTAAGCGGCGCCCGGCCACGCCACGATGTCCGTGGGCCGAACCAGCCGACAGGCCACGCGAAAGCAAAGTCCGGCGCTGCGTCTTGGGCCGCTGATGATCCGCGATGAGACGACGCGAAGCATGGGGTTGGGCGAGCGCTCCGGAGAGGCGGAATGAAACCTGCTGCCTTCGACTATGTCGCGCCCGAACGCCTGGAGGACGCGGTGCAGGCGCTGGTCTGCGCCAATGGCGACGGCAAGGTGATGGCTGGAGGGCAGTCGTTGATGCCGCTGCTGAACTTCCGAATGGCCCGTCCGGCAGTGGTGGTCGACCTCCTTCGCATTCCGCGCCTCAGGTCGATCGAACTGAGCGGCGACACCGTCAAGATTGGGGCGCTGACGCGGCACGCGGATCTCGAATTTTCCACCTTGATCGCTGCGAAAGTTCCCGTAATGGCTGCCGCGATGCCGCACGTGGCGCATTTGGCGATCCGCAACCGCGGCACGATCGGCGGCAGCCTGTCACATGCGGACCCCGCAGCCGAATTGCCGATGCTGGCGGTGCTTTACGGGGCCACGATCAAGGCACTGGGACCGAAAGGTGTCCGCGAAATCGGCGCCGAGGAATTCTTCGTGTCCGCGCTGACCAATTGTCTCGAACCGGACGAGATCGTGTTCGAGATCGATTTTCCAATTCTCAAGGGCCATTCCTGCTGGGCTTTTGAGGAGATCGCGCGCCGCTTCGGCGATTTCGCGCTCGCCTCGATCGCGTTGTCATTTGCAATGCATGAAGGCCGCATCGCCGACTCTCGCGTCGCCGTGATGGGGGTCGCCGATACGCCGCTGCGCCTTTACGAAGCCGAGGCCGTGCTTAACGGTGCCGGCCGCGAAGCCGAGCTTGCTGCCCGGTTCGCCGATGCGGTGCGCGCGTCCGTTTGCCCGCCGGACGATATTCACGCATCAGGAAGATACCGCAAGCACCTGATCGGTGCGCTGGCCGAGAAGGCGCTAGCGGTGGCGTCGTCTCGGGCGGTTGGAGAAAAACCGTGAAAAAGGATATCGCGGTCACGGTGAACGGGCGCGAATACGAGGCGCGCATCGAGCCGCGACTCCTGCTTTCCGATTTCCTGCGCGATACGCTCGGCCTGACAGGCACCCACGTCGGCTGCGAGCATGGTGTATGCGGGGCTTGCACCGTTCTTTGTGATGGCGACAGCGTCCGCTCCTGCCTGACGCTGGCAGTACAAGCCGATGGCGCGAAGATCCTGACCGTGGAAGGGCTGGGCTCACGCGATCAGCTCGATGCGCTGCAAAGCGAGTTTCGCGACAAGCACGCCTTGCAATGTGGCTTCTGCACGCCGGGCATGCTGATGACGGCGATCGACCTGCTCAACAAGTATCCGCTGGCAAGCGATGACGAAATCCGACAGGGCTTGTCCGGCAATCTCTGCCGCTGCACCGGTTATCAAAACATCGTCGCCGCGATCCGCGCGGCGGCGACATTGCGCATGGGAGGCGCCACATGAAGCTGCAGTTCATCTCTGCCGGGCGGCTTCGTCTGAAAAAGAGCATCTATGACAGGAACGCGGATCGAAGCGAATTGTTCGAGGCGCCGGTTTCCGCCGCACTGATCCGGCATAGACAAGGCAACGTGCTGTTCGACAGCGGCTGCCATCCGTCGGTGGTCGAGCATGGCGAGGAGCGCTGGGGTTCGCTGATCAAGGTAATGACGCCGGTAATGAGCGCGCAGGATACGCTTCTGCCCAATCTTGCCTGCGTCGGCATCAGTCCCGACGACATCGACGTGGTGGTCAATTCGCATTTTCATCCGGATCATTGCGGCTGCAACCAGTTCTTCCGCAAGGCCACCATCATGGCACATACGAGGGAGATCGACGCGGCCAAGGCAACTGAGGCTGAAAAAGCGGGCTATCTGCGTGCCGACTGGGATCACGGCCAGCCGATGGACGCGGTGAGCGCCGAGCGCGACGTGTTCGGCGACGGCAGGGTCGTGCTGCTTCCGTTGCCCGGCCATACACCCGGTACAATGGGCACAAAAGTTGATCTTGATCGCGACGGCTCGTTCCTGCTCGTATCGGATGCCGTAAGCCTTCGTGCCAATCTTGATGCGGATACCGCGCCGCGCAACACCTGGAACGCGGACGCGCTCTTAAAATCCTACGCCGAAATACGGCGGATCGAGAAGACAGGCGCAACCGTGATCTGCGGTCATGACGAAGCGCAGTGGCAGGGCTTGCGCAAGGGAGCGGATGGGTATGAGTAGGGACGACAACGTCCAATCCTCCGATCTTTTGAGGCCGCGCCATGTCGGCGCACCGATCAAGCGCACGGAAGACATTCGCCTTCTCACCGGCAATGGCGAATATGCGGCTGATCGCAAGCCGGAACGCGCCCTTCACGTCGCGTTTCGCCGCAGCGAGCAACCGCATGCGCGCATCGTGCGGGTCGATGCGTCCAAAGCGCGCGCCGCGCCGGGTATCGTTGCCGTGTTCACCGCGGGCGATATCGAAGCCGACTACAAGCCGGTGATCCCGGTATCCCGCATACCGAACTATTGCGCAACGCCCATTTTGGCGTTGGCGTCTGAAAAGGTGCGTTATGTCGGGGAAGCCGTCGTCGCCGTCATTGCCGAAGACCGTTATCTTGCCGAGGACGCGCTGGAACTGATCGATATCGAATACGCCACGCTCGGCGCTGTCGTCGACCCGCAGTTCGCGCTCACCGCGGACGCGCCGCTCCTGCATGCGGAAGCGGCCAATAACGTGCTGATCGCGCGGGAGTTCAAGAAAGGCGACGTTATCGCCGATCTTGCAGCCGCGCGTGTACGCGTTCGCGATCGCTTCCATATGACGCGAAAGGCGCCGCTTGCGATCGAGCCGCGCAGTTACTGCGCGGAATTCGAACGGCGGCGGGAAGCCATCACGCTTTATGCTTCCTCGAACGTGCCGGGTATCGTGCGCGACGCCATGTGCGAATCGCTCGACCTGCCGGGCAACCGGTTCCGGGTCATCGCGCCCGATGTCGGCGGCAGCTTCGGTTCCAAAGGCTCGCTTTATCCTGAGGAGATCCTGCTTTGCGTTGCGGCAAAGAAGTTGCGCCGCTCCTTGAAATGGACCGCGGACCGTTTGGAGGATATTTCCAGTTCAAGCCAGGCCTTCGCCGAAATCGTCGATGCTGAAATGGGTTTCGATGAAAACGGCGTGGCGATCGCGCTGCAAGCCGATGTGATCGGCGATGTCGGCGCCTATTCGATATATCCCTGGACCTGCGGGCTCGAGCCGGTGCAGGTCGTGAGCTTCCTGCCGGGTCCCTACAAGATCAGGTCGTATCACGGCGCTGTGCGGGGAGTGGCGACGAACAAGCCGCCGACCGGGCCCTATCGCGGCGTGGGGCGGCCGATTTCGACTTTCGTGACTGAGCGGCTGATGGATATGGGCGCCAAGGCGCTGGGGCTCGATCCACTGGAGATACGCCGTCGCAATCTCGTGCGCGCGGAAGATTTTCCGTATCGCATCGCGTCCGGAATCATCTGGGACAAGACGGGCTTTGTCGAATGTCTCGAAGCGGCTGCGCAAGCGGGCCGATATCAGCAGCTCCGGGAACTGCAACGCGCCGTGTGGGCCCAAGGTCGCTATTTCGGTGTGGGAATTGCAAGCTACGCCGAGCTTACGGGGATCGGTTCGCGCATCTCGGTTGCTCCGGGCATGCCGATCAATACCGGCTCGGAAACAGCCAAGCTGCGCCTTGATTCGACCGGCGCGATCACCGCAGCCTTCGGGGTAGCTTCGCACGGACAAGGATTGGAAACCACGCTTGCGCAGATCATTGCCGACGATCTCGGCGCGAAGTTCGAGGACATACGCGTTTTACAGGGCGACAGCGACGCCGTGTCGACGTCGACCGGCAGCTATGCCAGCCGCAGCGCCGTGCTCGGCGGAGGTGCAGCGAAACATGCTTCGCTCCTGTTGCGGCAGAAAATCAAAAAAGTCGCGTCGCATTTGTTGGAGGCGAGCCTTGAGGATATCGACGTCGATGGCAGCCGCGCCATGGTCATCGGTACCGACCGTGCGGTGAGTTTCCGCCAGATCGCCAAAGCCGTCTATTCCGACATGAAGACGTTGCCGGTCGATGCGCGCGAGGAGTTGGAGGCGAGTTATACCTACGATCCGATCAACGGAACGACGGCAGCCGCAACTCATCTAGCTGCGGTCGAAATCGATCCCGCGACGTGCTCCGTGAAAGTCCACGCCTATGTGGTTGCCGAGGATTGCGGCCGCATCATCAATCCCATGATCGTGGATGGGCAGGTTCACGGAGGCGTTGCACAGGGCATTGGCGCCGCGCTGCTTGAGGAATTGGTCTATGATGAAAATGGCCAGCTCGTGAGCGCAAGCCTGGCAGACTATATCATCCCTTCCGCTGTCGAAATTCCGGCCATGGAGGTCATCCACGTCGAGAGTTGCTCGGCGGTTGCGGGCGGCTTTCGCGGCATGGGCGAGGGCGGCACGATCGGCGCGCCTGCCGCCATCGCCAACGCGATTGCCGATGCGCTTTCCCCACTCGGTATCGATATTTCAATCCTTCCGATGACGCCGCAGCGAATCTTCACGCTGCTGGAGCAGGCACGCCCAGCATGGAAAGGAAAGAGGCCATGAACGATCTTTCTGGGCGTGTCGCCCTTGTTACCGGCGGCGGCCGCGACGTGGGCGCGGCGATCTCGGCAAGCCTGGCTGCGGCGGGCGCGTCGGTGGCGGTCAACTATCATTCCTCTCAAGATGAGGCCGCTTCTGTCGTCGCGCAGATTGCGAAATCCGGCGGCAAGGCAAAGGCCTACCGCGCCGACATTGCCGATCTCGAAGCGGTGCGAGGCATGGTGGCGAACGTGAAATCCGATTTCGGCGGCCTCGACATTCTCGTCAACAATGCCGGCCTGGTTCTGCGCAAGCGCTTTGTCGACACGACGCCGGAAGACTGGCGCCGGCAGATCGACATCTGCCTTTATGGCGCGATCCATTGCTGCCATGTGGCAGCGCCGCTGCTCGAAGCATCGGGCCGCGGGCGGATCATCTCGATCATGGGCGATTCCTCCCGTGTCGGTGAATCGGGCCTCGCGATCGGCGCCGCCGCGCGTGCGGGCACCATCGCGCTGATGAAGTCGCTGGCACGTGAAATGGGGCGAAGCGGTGTGACCGCCAATTCGATCGCGCTCGGCTTGATCGAATCCGCACATGACCGGACCTGGGTCGAGACCAATCGCGAAAAATTGGTGAAGGCTTATGCGGTCCGCCGGCTTGGCCAGCCGGCGGACGTGGCTCCGATGGTGACGCTGCTCGCCTCAGACGCAGGAAGCTGGATCACCGGGCAGGTCATCAGCATCAGCGGCGGCTTCAGCATGGTTTGAATGGCGGGGGAGACCATGTTGCACACAGGCCTGATCGCGCCGGTATCGGAACTCCTGGAGCGGCACAAGCGGGAGCGGCCGGATAAAATCGCCTACTGGGATTCAATAAGTTCGATCAGTTACGCGCGACTTGCGCTCCGCACGGCGGCAATCGCAGTGGCACTCGCGAAGAACGGCCTCGCGGAGGGCGATCGCGTTGCGATCTATCTTCCGAACGGAGTCGACTGGATCGAAGCCTGCTTTGGCGGACTGCGAGCCGGCGCGGTTCTCGTTCCCATCAGCTACGACGCCGCCGAGGCCGAAATAGGCTATCGGCTGTCGGATGCCGATTGCAGCATGGTCATCACGACACCGGCTCGCGGCGACTTGATCAAGAAGCTAGCGTCCGGATCAGACGACAAGATCACGCTGGTGTTTGCGGGGGCGGGCGCCGAGGGAGCGGATCTCTGGCTCGGTAAACTGGCGGCAGGAAACGGCGAGGGCGCACGCGATCCGGCGGATATCGACCGCTCGTCCTTTATCATCTACACGTCGGGCACTACAGGCCGCGCGAAAGGCGTGCTGCTTTCAATCCGCGGCATGTTGTGGATTGCTGCCTCATGCTGGGCGCCGATCCTCGGCTTGAACGACGAGGATGTCGTGCTGTCGCCGCTCCCCTTGTTCCATTCCTATGCGCTCAATCTTTCGGTGCTGAGCGTGCTCGCGGTTGGTGCCAGCGAGCATATCATGGAGCGGTTCTCGCCGCAGGTCGCCCTGGAATTATTGCAGAGTGGCAAATACACGTTGTTTCCTGGCGTGCCGACGATGTTTCATTACCTCTTGCAACGGGCGCAGGAAACAGGCGTCAGCCAGCTCGGCAACACGCGGCTATGTTTTTCGGCAGGCGCGATCATGCCCGCAGACCTGAACCGCTCGTTCGAGGCGCATTTCGGTGTCATGCTGATCGACGGCTATGGCATCACCGAAACCTCGACCATGGTCACGACGAACTGGATGACCGGCACGCGCGTGATGGGAAGTTGCGGGCTTGCGGTGCCGGGTCTTGCGGTTCGCATCATTGATCCCAACACGCTGGAGGACCTGCCGTTTGGCGCGGAGGGCGAGTTGATCGTTCGCGGGCCAAACCTGATGCACGGTTACCACAACAAGCCCGCCGAGACGGCGTCTGCTTTGAGAAAAGGCTGGTACCACACCGGTGATCTCGCGAAGTCCGATCCCAACGGGTATTTGACGATCACCGGACGGATCAAGGAATTGATCATCAGGGGTGGGCAGAACATTGCGCCCGCAGAAGTCGAGGAAGTCGCGATCCGACACCACCAGGTGATCGATTGTGCCGTTGTCGGCTTGCCGCACGCAACTCTTGGCGAGGTTCCGCACCTGTTTGTAGTCGCCGAGCGGAACCAACTCGATATCGATTCGCTGCTGGCGCATTGCCGCCTTAGCCTGTCATCCTACAAGATCCCGGAGGTGATCCATATCGTGCCGGAGATTCCACGCACCGGCTCCGGCAAGATCATGCGCTTCAAGCTGATCGAGGCGTTGAAGCGGGGATGAAGGCAACATGACCAGAACGAGTCTAGGTGACCGATCTCGGGCCCAACGCGTTGTAGTCCCGCGGATCGTAGTTGAGGCGATACTGCATATCGGCGGCGACAATCGGCCGGTGGCACTCGCTGCAGATCACGGTCGCCTGGAAATCACGCCCGCATTCGGCGTGCCGCAAAAGCAGCGGCGGCTTGCCCTTGCCGAGCCAGCGGTCGCCCCAGGCCAGCATTGCGACGAAAGGGCCGTAAAGGTCCCGGCCCATATCGGTCAGCCGATATTCGTAGCGCTCGGGTGCACGCAGATAGAGACGCCTGTGAAAAATGCCCCGCGCCACCAGGCGCGACAACCGGTCGGTCAGGATATTCGGCGCGATGCCGAGTTCGTTCTGGATGTGGTCGTAACGGCGATTGCCGAAAAAAGCTTCGCGGACGACCATGAAGCTCCATTTGTCGCCGATGATTTCGAGTGCGCGCGACACCGAACTCGGCCGCCCCTGCATGAAGCGACTATCATCCGAAGCGCGTCGGGTGTTGCGTCCAGGCTTGGCTGGCTTGCGGCCCGAGCCCGGCCCATCGCGAAATTCGACCCGACGGGCCTGCAGCCCGGTCAGGCATTCCGAACAGGCGACGATGGGATGAGTTTCGCAGCCGCATGCGCTATGGATCAGCACCAGAGGCGGTCGCTTGCCGACCGAAAGCCAGCGGTCGCCAAACTGCATCAACGCAATAAAGCTCGGATAGAGATCGAAACCCATTCTGGTGAGCCGGTATTCCTTGCGCTGTCCGGTTTCGGCGGCGATCTGCCGAAAGATCTGCAGCCGCGTGAGCCTGCGCAGGCGGTCGGTCAATGTAGCGCGCGGAATGTCGAGCGCCGAGCGGAACGCCTCGAAGGTTCGCGTGCCGAAGAACGCTTCACGGATGATGAGGAAAGCCCAGGCATCCGAGACAATGTCGAGCGTTCGCGCCACGGAACAGTTTCGCTGGCCACGCACCCCCCCTGCAGCCTTGTGCGCGCGGCGCGGGGCATCAGCAGGCGTCGCTTCGATCTTTGCCGCCGCCGAACGCGCCATCAGAATTCCATTGCAAAGCAGGGTCGCACCGATGCGCTGCCGCTTGATAATTGGGTCGAGGTTCACCTTTTACGCACAGGTCGTGACGGCATCGACCAAAACCCATCCTACACCGGCGCGCTTAGCGTATAAAGCCAATTTAGTCTATTTATGCAAGTTATTGAAAAAAGCAGGAACCAATTTGGTCTCGAGGCAATCACACCTGACCTCGGTTCTCATCAGGCGCTGTACGCGGAGCGAGCCCCTTCGGCTTGGCCGGCCCAGTGGGACGGGCTGACGGCACGGCACGGCGGTGGGGGCATCCTTGGGGGCTTGGATGCCGACCGAGCCGCAACCCGCCCCGAAGACCAACCCGCTTGGTCACCGGACGTTCCGAATAATCAAGGCCTCAGCATTGATCCGGCAGCAAGACCGCTGGCCTCTTTTCGGCTAAAGCCGCCGTGCAACAGTTTCGATTCGAAACGGCCTCGTGCGCCGCTTGATGCCAATCAAATCCTCGGGAACGCAGAACGGTTAGCATGATTGATCGTGGTGCAGATCTGGACGGAGTTTCGTCATGAGATTGCTTGCATCAGGTAGTGGCGGTTCCGGTGCGGCGGATTCGTTCCCATCTCTGCGGGCCAGGATGGTTGAACACGACATCGCCGCGCGCGGCGTGCGGGATGAGCTTGTTCTCGATGCGATGCGTAAGGTGCCGCGCGAGTTGTTCTTGCCGGGAAATCTGCGCGAGTTTGCCTATGAGGATTCGCCGCTGCCGATAGCAGGTGAGCAG
>Ga0163163_10005823_pt1 | contig 10714 bp, 4 predicted proteins | sample S65metaG_FD_119766 | JGI IMG/M metagenome (GOLD analysis project Ga0163163, IMG submission 119766) | Switchgrass rhizosphere microbial communities from Kellogg Biological Station, Michigan, USA - S6-5 metaG | ecosystem: Host-associated > Plants > Roots > Rhizosphere > Soil | place: USA: Michigan... | reverse complement strand
GGCGGACTTCTCCGCTACGAAACCGCTGGGGAACTTTGCGATGGCCTGATTGTAAACGTCAAGCGCACTCAGCAATCTTCCGTTCAGCTCTTCCTGCTTCCCGAACTCAATCCAATCGTCGTAGGTGCGCTTGCTGGGATCGGGGATTCGATACGACGGTTGCGGTCCGACATGTATCTCCGAGGGTGGCGCCCAGTCGTACTCGCCTTCGGTCTGTCGCAGAAGATTGGTACCGCGAGCGTCCTTGATCTCGATTGTGTACTTCGCTTGAGGATCAGCGTTTGGGATCTCGTGAAGCCATGCGTGTTCCGGCGTCAGGTCCTCTTTCTGCTGAACGAGTTGCTGTCTGCCCTTTGATACTGAGACGGAAGCCTGCGGGATCGTCCGGTTGGTGTTAAAACCAGCGACCAGCGTGCTGCCTTTACGAGTCATGCTCGCCACGCCGGCAAGATTAGCGCGAGAGATTCCTCCAATTTGACGGACGGGCATCCAGTATTCGGAAAAACGAATGACCTGCCGTGGCTCAAGAAATGCGTACGTCTCCTGGTTACGGAAGAGTCCAGCCTGAACCTCCAGGTATCCGCTGTTGTTATCAGAGAGCGCCTTTCGCCAATCGAGTCCATCGGCATCAACGCCCCACGACCATATCTTCTTCGCCGGAAGATCAGAATAGGGGGCGTAGTGAACGGTCCCGGTGTCCGTATGAGGATTCCAAACTCCCATGAAGTCCTCACGACTGCCGTGGGTGAACATGGAAACCGGACCCTTCTTGTGATTGCCGAGAAGGCTGTAGTCGACACCGTCGTCGTCCACGGGCCAGGTGTGGACTTCGGTGAAGCCATGCGTCGCGGCGAAGCGCATCGGATACTCGATGCGCGAATCATCCCATGCTTCGACGCCGGCATTGTTCCACCAATAGAAACGGTGCCTCACGTCGCTGCGATTGCTCAGCGTAACGCGCTGCTCGAGCACCGTTGATTTCGGGCGGAGAATCAGTTCGACGGACCATTCCATGCCGTAGACGCGGTCAACATTTCCAACCGTTGCTGACGCACTGCCGTCTTGATGCTGCGCAAAGGCGAAGCTGACGGGCGACATGGTGACCCAATTGTGCGAAACCGGAAAATTAAACTCGATGCCGAAGGCCGCCCAAGCTCCGCGATATGCAATGGCAGCCTTCTTGATCGACGGATTCGCGTAGAACATGGGCTTGCCAGAGATCTTGTCGGTACACGTATAAAGGTGGCCACCTATATCGGGCAGCACGGAGCACTTGAGGTATTCGTTTTCGATATAGATCGCACGCCACGCGTGATCGGCCCGGCGGCTCGTGAGATTGTTGCGAAGAGTGTAAGGATAGTTGAAGCGATTAGTAGTGAACTGGTCGAAGGGCGGATTAGGATCCGGCAATCCTTCTTCGTATGTCGGCAACGTTAGCGTCCCTTCCCAGACGCGCACCTGTGCGTGCAGGGAAAAGGCACAGACTAGTAACCCAAGAAGAGCGCTTAGCCTCAGTGTTCGCATTTGGATTCGCTGCAACCGCGTTTAAGAAACCTTACCGTTCACTTCCCTTCGACTGTCCCGGTTCAAGCGCGGGCGTGGCGATGTCCACAGGCTTCGGCTCGCCGTTGACGGACCCATGCCACACACTCCCGCCGAAGGTGGTGATGTAAACCTTATTGTGATCCTCGGGATCGGGAACTACTCGCTGTCCCCACTTGAAGTTGTACCCCGGAATACGCGTCCAATGTACACCGCGGTCGGTCGATCGCCAGGCCGAAGATTCAAATCCAGCGGCATAGAGGACGTTCGCGTCCACAGGATCAATGACGACATCGTAGACATGTCGATCCTTCTCCAATACTTGTTTCCATGTTTTGCCGGCATCTTCCGAGAGAAATATTCCCCCACCATCGCCATGGACACCGGAGGCACGTGCCCACGCTGCTAAATACAAACGGCTGGAGTCCTTTGGATCGACGGCGAGTCCATTCGGCGCATTAGTTCCCTTGGGCAGGCTGACCGCTTGCCAATGTTCGGCTCCATCGGTAGAGCGATAAAGAGCTCCGTCACCAGCGTTGCCGATGCTTCCATCCTCGGAACGCCGCGCGATCAACAGGTAGAGAGTACCCTCCGAACTGCGCGCGAGCCTCCAGGCGAAGGGCTGAGACTGGGTGATTCCCTGATTCTTCTGAGTCCAGGTCTTGCCATCGTCTGTGCTCTTGTAAACGCCTCGGCCAAATGCTGCCACGTAGAGAACTCTGGCATTCACTGGGCTGTTGGGATCGAGCAGGATGTGAGTTGGGGCGGTTTCCGGCATGCCATTGTTCGATTTCGCCCAATTCTTGCCGCCATCTTCACTGCGGCAAACGCCGCCCTTATAGTTCAACACCGAATTACGACGCCACATTTTGGGTCGCGGAAGATCATGCGTACCGCCGTTGACGCTCCACATGCGGCCCCGCACCTTTGGATCGAAGACCACCCAGTAGGTCGTGTTCAACCATGCTTCCGGCACGCCCATGGTGGAGCTCATCCAGGAAACTCCGCCATCCTCACTACGGAAGAGACCGATATCGGTGTAGGTAATGAATTGCCGTTTCGTATCGAAGGGATCGAAATGAATTCCATAGTTGGTCGTGACATCGAGGCCCGTGCTCGTCCAACCGGCACTGTTTACCTTGCGCGAATAAAGTGCGGCCCAGGTTTCACCGCCGTCGGTCGTGCGCATCGTCCGGCCGAGATCGGTGCCGTACGCCAGGTTGGCATCTTGATCAGCGACTGTCATGTTTAGAGGATTCTCGCCCCAGCCGGGCCCGAAGCGCTCGGTAATCCAGGCATCATGAATGTTCTGCGCACCCGCTTCCGATTCCTTCCAAACGAGCTTCCATTCGCCACCGGAGTTGGTGGTTTTAGCTACGCCTATCCAGGGTTTGCCATCGAGCATTAAGTGTTCGTAAGAAACGTACGCGGTTTCTGGATGTTGCAGGCTCGTCGCAACCGCCCGCACCTTCGCACCCTGGCCGGGCAGCTTCGAGTCTTTCCAGTTCGCACCGCCATCAGCAGAGACGAAGGCGCCCTTTTCCGAAGTCATGTAAACGGTGGGCGGGCCATCGGAGCCGAAGCCGAGTGAAAGATCACTCGCCGTGGAAGGCAACGGAAGATTCTTGACACCAGACGAACCCGCGACGAAAACGGCCTGTGTACTCGCCATATATAAGGTACGGGAGTCGGCCGGGGAGTGCGGGTCAATCCAGATGCGTTTGGGGCGGCCGGGCAGCTCCGCTTGTTTCTTCCAAGTCTTACCCTGATCTTGAGAGACGAAAAGTGAAGCGGCTTCCTTAGTGTTACCCGCGGCGACGTAAAGAATGTTCGAGTCCGCAGGATCGATAGCCAGAGCGGAGATCGTACCCAAGGGATCGGGATCCGCCAGAATGATCTCGTCAGCGTGATCGGAGCTCATCTTGACGTCCTTCACAGCGGAAGGACTTGGATAGACGAGACTCCAGTTTTCACCGGCGTCGGTGCTTCGCCACAAACCGGTCGCATGGGCGTACATGGTCTTCGGATCTTTCGGATCGAATGCGAAGAAGTCCACGACGCCGCGAAGATTGAACATGCGCCAGGTTTTCCCGGCATCATGCGTAATGTAGGACCCGGTCATGTCGCATGCGATTAGCACCGTATTAGTGTCATGCGGGCTGACAAGAGGGTGGAACATCGCGCCACCGCCGCCAGGACCGAGGATACGGAAATCGCCGGGACGCTGGGCTAAGACGCTGCTCACACACACTGCGACCATGATCAAAAGTTGGAGATGGCGTTTCATTGGCTCCTGCCAAACAATGCGGGACCTGCGTTCTTATTCTCGCGCGCAGCAGCGGCCGTACGTCAATCGGCTCATTGATGACGGCCGCTGACCCGCGGCGAACGGGGCTCTTAGAAGGTGATTCTCAACCGCAGACGAACGGTACGACGGCTGTCGACGTTTTCCTGTGCATAGGTTTTCTGCAGTATCCCAAAATCATTGTTCCTTTCAACACTATCGATCTTCGGCTTTAGGGTTGCCGAATCAACTGCCATATTGAAGCTGCCCAGTAGTGCGAACGATCCACCGCCACCGCCATCGTCCTGGTTGGGCGAGAACAACCGATGGTTGAACACGTTTTGGATATCCGCACCAAGTTCAGCGTTAACGCGCTCGCCGAAGCGGAACGATTTGTGCACACCTAGGTTTGCACCCCACGTTCCCGGTCCCATCAACAAGTTCCGTTTCGCAATGTTGGGATTGTCGAATACGTCCGCCCCAATAGGTGGCAGCTCAAAAGCATTTGGATCCCAAATCTGGTTGCCGCTTCGATGATTCGGATCTCCAACCACGAGTGGCCGGAATGACGGCCCATTGAAGTCCCCTACGGCATCGACAGAACCGATGCCGATATTTCCGGGAGCGATGGGATCGCAGTTGTTGCAGAACCAGAACGGCGTGAAGCCCGTGCCACTCTTGGCGAACATGTTCGTACTCGTCTGCCATCCGCCGATCAGGGCATCGGCCCAATGAGACATCGACGATCCGAACTTCCTTCCACGGCCAAAGGGCAGGTCATAGACGGCGTAGGCCACAAATCGATTGTGCGGAACATAAGCCTCTTGACCGTAGTCATGATTCGGTTCGAAGGGGTTGTATGCGATTCCGCCCAGGCTCGAGTTACCGGTATCCAAGCCGCTAGACTTCTGATCCAGGTATGTGTAAGAGACGTTGAGGAGCAAGCCGTGGCTGTACTTGTGTTCGAACTGTGTTTGGAACGCATTAGAACGTCCGTGTCCGAAATTGCCGTAAGTCTCGTCATAGCTGCCCAGTCCGGGGAACGGTTGGCGCGCTAAATCCGAATCCGAATAGTCACAATCTTCTCCCGGAGTGCAGGGCGTAACACCATCACCAGTCGTGGTGCCGAAAGGATTGTCGCTAGGCTTGATTGCGTTCAGGTCGATGCCTGCAATCAGGCCGCTCAGCGTGCTTCCGAGGTACGACAGACGAATAGAACTATACTGCCCGAGCTCTCGTTCGAAAGTGACGTTGTACTGCTGGATTCGCGGTTGCTGGAGTCCGACCGGGACCGCGTTGATGGCTGGCACTCCTGCGAAGCCTCTTGTGATGCCGCCGCCTGTGAGCGGAGTGGGCCAAGGCTGTAGCGGAGAGGGAAAGTCGTCGCCGTTAATGTCACAACAATTTCTTTTGGTCAGGATTTGATTGAAGGGAGTGCTCGAAAGTGGATCGCGAATCCCCTGAGCCGCTGAAGTCGGAAAGTAGAACCCATACCCGCCACGGAGGACCATCTTGTCGGTCAGCCGGAACGCGGCTCCGACGCGAGGCGCGAAATTGTTCTTATCCATACGAACGAGGCCGCGCCCAATATCGAGTCCAGACTGCGCTGCGGTGACCACTCCAAAGTCAATGACGCGGCTATCCAAGTACTGTAGGGTCTTGTCCGACGGAACAATGAAGCGTCCCTTCGTACCCGTTGTCGGATCGACGAAGTTCGGATCGAAGTTTGCGAGCAGATCGTTCTTGTCGATAAACGGCGTGATCAGTTCGTACCGGAGCCCGAGATTCAGTGTGAGCCTGGAAGATACCTTCCAGTCATCCTGAATGAAGAAGCCCTGTTCCCAATTGGTGACATCCATCGCCGGCCGCGGGACGCCGACATACGTGATGCTGGTTGGGCCCAAGCCCATTAGAAAGTTGGCAAATGGATCCAGTCCACCCCCGACGTAATTGATTACCCCTCGCGGGTTATTCCGGTTGAAGGAGAAGCCGTCGACCGCGGCATTACGAACGAAGTCAGCGCCCATCTTAAAGCTGTGTTTCCCGAGAATCCACGTGAAGGTGTCGCCGAACGTCAACAGATTTTGGTCGGTCGGACGATCCGTGTTGCGGTTCGTGGTGAAGGTTTGGACCGCATTGTTGAAGCTAATCTGTGGGTATCCATAGGTCGTCAGAGCGAGCGGCCCGGTGACCGCGGAATACGCATCAATTGCGCTCTGGTCAAACCCGATACTGGAGAGGAAGGTTCCCAGTGTTTGATTGCTGCGATTGTAGAGATGCTGAGTGTTAAACCCTCCGCGTGCTTCATTGATAATGCTTGAACTGAAGGTACGCGTATAGGAGAGCGACACGGTGTCGTTCCTGCGAATGGACTGTCGCAAACCGAGTCCCGAGTATGGGTTCTGAACTGCTGAATTTGCGCCTGTCAGTGCGGATGCGTTGTACACGGCATAAACGTGATCTTTATCGCCGAAATCGTGGTCCACGCGGAGGGTCCCAAGATCCTGGATTGATTGTCCCGAGACAAGAGTCTGGAAATCGGGAACCTTCCCGGTCAGGGGATCGATCGGTGCAGAAAGACCGATCGTGGGGTAATACGTCCCTATCAAGTTTTGCGCGTATGGACTTAGCAATCGCGACGGAATAGTCGTAAGGTGGGGCACCAGGATTGGTGGATCGCCGGGCTCCGCTTCGTTTACCAAAACTGTGTCAGCAGCCATTTCCTCGGGTGTCAACGTCACCCCATCCGGTATATGAGGCATTATGGAGGGATCTACTTGTGAGAAGTCTCCACCCCACGTGCTGGGATGCGGGAGATTGTCGGACGCAAAGTTGACTGGAGAAACGGACCAGTTTCTCTCATAAGCGGCGAAAAACCATGTCTTGCCCAACTTCGGTATCGGCCCACCGATGGATCCGCCGATGTCGGTGATGTTGAAATATGGATTTGGGTATTTGCTCTGAAACGGCGAAGGTGTGAATTCTGCTTTGCCGAGTTTGTCCTGCAACTGCCAGGCGGCAAGCGCCGAGTTCTTGTTGTTGTAAAAAGCGGATCCGTGGTATCCAGAACCACCCCGCTTAGTCGTCACACGGATGTTTGCGATACCCGCGTATTCGGCGCTGAAGTCATTCGACAGGACGTTAATGTCACCGACGGCTTCGAGCGACGGCTGGCTGTTGGTCGGTTCGCCGAAGATTCCGCCGTTCGAACGCTGCCCATCAAGCGAGAAGTTCGCGCCGTAGCTTTGGGCGCCCAGGAACTTGAACTCCCCATCTGCCGAACCTTGCGTGATATTCGGGTTCAGGTAGAGGAACGAGTAGACATTTCGGCTGTCGCGCGGAAGACCGATCACGGCAGCACTCGAGATCGTGTCGCTGATCGTCTGATCTTCGGTGTTGATGGTCGGAGCCTCGGAGGTCACCGAAACAACTTCCGTTGCTGACGCTACCTTCAGGACCGCGTTTGCGGTGACAGTGTCGCTGCCTCGCACTTCAACGCCGTTGATCTGCGCGGTATTCATGCCAGCCTGAGATACGGACACTTGGTATCGGCCCGAACTTAGACCGAAGACGCGATAGACGCCCTGGCTGTTGGTCTTGGTCTCGCGCGACGTGTTAGTGCTGAGATCGAGAATCACTACTTTCGCATTGGGGACCACGGCGCCACTGCCATCGGTGACCGAGCCGGTGATCGTGCCCAAGTCGGTTCCTTGAGCGAAGAGGAACTGGGCTAATCCCAAAATTGACAGCAGAACGAGAAATCTTACGAACCAAGTTGCCGCCTTCATAGCTACGCCCCCATTGCAGAATTTCAGGTGATGAGCTTATTACCATAATGCAACGTCAAAAAGCAAAGAAAAAAACATAAATAGAAACCACTGTTGCTCAAAACGAAAGTTACAGGGCTTGCGTTTCCTTCTGTCCGAAATAAGCGAATGTGTTAAAAAGCTAGATTTAATGCTATTGAATCGTTTGCCGGTTCGAAATGATTAAGACGACACGAACAGAAGGAATAAACAAAAAATAAAAGGCCGAGAACTTTCGGTTGTACACTCCTTTTCTGATTTCTGAAGCTTGGAAATTCCATGCGATCGAAAAACATGCGCGTGCTTCTCCTCCTGTTCGGGATTTTTGCCTCAAGGTTTCCGGCCGTCTGCCAGATAAACGCTCCGCTTGACCCGCCCCCTGGGCCAGCCCGACTGGAGACTCTCGTCGAAGCCAATGTTGTCGCGGTACACGCGTACCAGATCCTGCTTGCGCGCAAAGAGAAGAACACGGATGTTAGCTGTTGGCAGGCAACTGGCCTTAACGACAAAGAGCTTGAAACATTAGTCACTCACCAGACTGCCCTGCTTAGTTCGGCGGCCGAAGCCAAGCGCTGGGCGCTCGGATCGCCAGGTTCCTTCGATCCTACGAAAGACTTGCGGCCGTTGCTCACCGCAAAGCTCTCCTTATCACCCCGTTTACCGATGAACGTATTTGCCGCGTATCTCCGCGAAAAGGCGCCGCGGTTCAGAAATGAAGAAATTCGCGCCATCGCGAATCTTTACCAGACGGTTCTAGAGGTGGAGCGTGATGGAGATCGCCTGCAAGATCTCTATGCTTTTTACATTGCGCTCGGGCTACCGGTGTATATCGGCCAACTGGGGCTTCCCGGTAGTGATGCGGATCTGCTTGCAGGTGGCCGCCTTCTGGAGGGGCAGGCATGTCCTTCGCCATTTGGGCTGACTGCAGCCGAGTGGCAGATTGCCGGACGAAAGATTTGGAATTGGGGGGAGAAGAATCTTCACGTTCGGGACGCTCAAGTGCTGGCAGATGAACTCTTAGATGAACCAGACATTCAGGCGCTGAGGCCGAAGATGAAGGCTCTGCCTGCCCAGCGCATTGCCGTGATTGGACATTCTTTCACGATGGACTTGCACTGGTCTTCGCCGTCTGCGTTTGTTCCGATCGTGACTGCGATGTTCGCCAGAGAAAATCAGGCCGTGCAGTTCCGTCAGTTTCAGGGCGGAGGTCTGACTTCTTCACGCGCGATGAAGAATTTCTACAAGGAGGCGCTGGACTGGCATCCTGACACAGTTCTTCTTGTTGTGATCAATCGGACGGAGCAGGACTTCGCCGATCTGAAAACCATGGGAATGGGTTTCAAGGCTGCTGGTGCGCGAGTTGTTGTCTTCGATGACGTGCACGATCCCGACTCCAGCGATCCCGCAAAGCTGAAGCGGGAGTTGGAAATCGAGCGAGAGGCTGGCATCGAGACTGCAAACGTAAGCGCGATTTTGGCAGCCTCACCCGACAGAGTTCGATTCAGTTGTCTCGATCACATCCACATGACAGAACCGTATCATCGGCTAATGGCGAAGCAGTGGGTGAAGGTGATTCTTCGGATTCCACTTTCTGTCGAGAAAGAGCAAAACAAACTTAATCAGTGATTTGTGGAAGTGGAGGTTCCGAGAAGTTTCGCACTCTCTGCCAGCTTGAGGCACAAGTCCACGGACGGGTATACGTCTTCAATCGAAGGGCGGAGAGGTTCGTTGTTCGAAACGGCTCTAATGAGGGCGATGGCTTCGTCATAGAATCCATTCACAACTTCCTCTGGCACGCTTTCGTCGGTCTCTCTGATTATCAGGCGATTCTCCTGGTAGCAACGCAATCCGCGTTCGGGTCCGAAGGGCGATGTGACAATCGCGCGGAAGCTCTCCCCAATGAGTTCGTAGGTTTCTTCGAGCACGCCCGAGGTGGGCAGGATGTCAATCCGGCCGGCGACTCCGCTCTCAAAAGCAAGATCAATCCCGTACCAGCCGGCGTTCGAACTATCGTTTCCCAAGTTGCGGATGCTTGCTTCCTTGATATCGCCCGCAACATGGCGGAGTGCGTCTACCGCATGCACCGCGGTCGTCCAGAGAAATTCAGGTTCGGTCCGCGCATGTCGCGTCATCGTCGAGCGCACATATCGAAGTTGCCCGGCCCGACTGGCCCACTCGATGGCCTGGTTTAGAAGCGGCATAAAGCGCCGATTCACGGAAACCATATTTGGGGTGGCAGTCGTGCGAGCGGCTTCCCGTAGGGATTTGACTTCCGAGAGCGACGCTCCGAGCGGTTTTTCGATTACACATGGCATTCCAAGCTTCAGCAGCTTGATGCCGAGTTGCGTGATCCTCTCTACCGGGACTACCGCTATACAGGCCTGCAACTTCTCATGCGTGAGCATTTCATCGAGATCTGTATAAGCAGTCAGGAATTCGTACTTGCGGCAAAACAATTCGGCGCGGTCCCGCCTAATGTCGCAAACCGCAGTTAACTCCACTTCGGCTGTATGCGTGGCCTTGTACCTCGCCAGTGGAACGGCGTGCCCGATCTCTGAGTGTTCACCGCAACCGATCAGTCCGAGGCGGATCATTTTGAGCTTTCCCTTAATCGCGATGCGTGGCGGCGGAGGCCTCGATTTCGTACCGAGGATCGACCGCCGGAGCATCACCTCTCACAAAGTGTAGCGATACTCCGACCAGAATGGTCATCGTCGCAAACAACAAAACTGTTGAGCGCTGGCCCGCAGGAGCGCCAAACACCAGGAGCAGGCTCAGGAAACCTATGAACGAGATGGTACGGCTCAGAAATCGAAAGACCGGCGCTGTAAAGTCTGGCACGTCCTTCAGTTCGGTTGCGACATCGATTGGCGTATTCAAATTCTTGAACAAGCGAGCGCGTCCCGGCGTGTCGCCTCGATCGAACAGCATGCTTAAGAAGAAAACGCCAAACGAAGCCGGGATGATGTAGACAACCTGTTGAATCAGCGACCAATGATAGACAAACGCCCCGAGGATTCCGAGGACGAGGCCAACGGAGAATGAAGCCAGACCGGACCACGGCGGAGTTCGGCGCACTGCT
>Ga0163163_10005822_pt1 | contig 10714 bp, 9 predicted proteins | sample S65metaG_FD_119766 | JGI IMG/M metagenome (GOLD analysis project Ga0163163, IMG submission 119766) | Switchgrass rhizosphere microbial communities from Kellogg Biological Station, Michigan, USA - S6-5 metaG | ecosystem: Host-associated > Plants > Roots > Rhizosphere > Soil | place: USA: Michigan... | reverse complement strand
CTCGAGCTCGTCGACGGCGAGATAGATGTCGCAGGGCGACGGCGCAGCCAGCTTCCCTTCGCCATCGACGCTCGGATCGAGCAGCGCGAGGATGGTACCCGCGCAGTGGAAGTAGTGCCGGCCCTTCGCGACGCGCTCGCCCGGCATGCCGAGCACCGCCGCGTAAAAGCCCGCGGCGGCGTCGATGTCACTCACTTGCACGAGGATGCGAAACAGGTGCGGCGCCGCCATGTTCGAGCGGACCATAGTGTTGGGTCTCCGGCGTGGCAATCGTGGCGCCGCGCTTGCGCGGCGTTTCACCACACATAAGCGACTTCGAGCGCCGCGCCCGGTTGGAGCCGCCAGGCCCGCACCAGTGCGTGCGGTTGGCCCTCCTCCAAAACATCATAGTGGCTCTCGGAGGTCTGCCAGCGCAGCAAGCCGGAAGCGCCGAGCTCGATGCGCCCCAGGCGGGCCGTCACGCCTGCCTCGCTGGTGAGGAACACGCGCGGGCGCGCTCCGCCGGCGCCGGCGGAGCGCAGCGCCTCGGTGTCGGCGACGGTCGCCTGAATGTTCACGAGGTCGACATTGCCGCCCAAGGCGATGCGCGCGAGCCAGTGCTCGAAGGGCAAGCTGGCCGCCAGCCCGCCGCCGAGCCCCATGCCTTCGAGACCGATCACCACACCGTTCGCGCTCGCGGGCGAGGAGGTGAACCAGGTGCCACGCAGGTAGCTCGCGAGGACCACGCTGCGCGCGAGCCAGTCGAGCTCCAGCCGGAGCTCGGGTCCGTGGGTCATGGGCTCGCCGCCGCGCGCGTGAAACTGATAGCCCAGCGCCGTGTGCACCGGGAGCGGGAAGAGACCCGAGCCGCGTGAGGGCTCCGCGCGCGGTGTATCGCTGGCTGGCGATGCTGCCACGCCGGACGCCGCGGCGAGCCCGCTGGAGAGCGCGGCCGCTGCCGGCGCGACAGGCTCCGTTGCAGCGGCGATGGCAGCGGGGGGCACGGCAGGAGCCGCCGGGGGCTTCGGCGGCGCTGGCGGGGCGGGTGGAAACGCGCGCGACAGACTGGCTTGCGCCGTCGAGTGCAGCGTCTGCGCGATCACCTCGATGCTCACGTCGTCAAAGCCGTGGCTGAGCGGGATGGGCTCCAGCCAGCGCGAAGGCGATTCGCCCGGCTCGCGCCCGGGCGCTGTCACGTTGAGCTGCGCCGCGAGCTCGGAGGCGAGCAAGATCGTGATGCGCAGCTCTCCGGGAGCTGGGCGCTCGGCGCTGGGCAGCGCGCTGCCGACGGTGCGCAGCCGCACGTGCCACGGTTCCTCGCTGAACCAGTCGCAGATGGCGCGGCGCAGCTCTGCTTCTTCGGGGATGCGGCTCAGCGTCACCACCAGCGTGTCAGGGCCGGAGCCGCCGCAGCTGCCGAGATCTCGCCCGGCGTCGACCTCCGGCGCTGGACGCGGCGTCGCACGCGGGGCAAGCGGGGCCGCCGGCGGAGCATGAGCGCAGCCCAGCTCGAGGCAGAGCCCGACGGCAAGGCACAGCGCCGGCGCGGGCGAAGCGCAGAGCGCACCGCTCCACGCTCTGCGCCGCGGGCGCCGCTCAGGGCCCGAGCTGCTCCCGCGCGGCTGCTGCATAGGCGGAGGCTGGATATTGTTCGATCAAGCGGGTCCAGAGCTCGCGCGCACGCGCTGTCTCGCCCAGGCTCTGCAGGGCGCGTGCTTCGCCCCAGATAGCTTCTGCGGCCAGCTCACCACCTTCCCTGTGCTGGTAGGCCTCGAACCACTGCACCGCCTTCAGCGCGCGGCCCTCGGAGAGCGCGTGCTTGCCCAGCGCCATCTCGGCCACGCCTGCCTCGCGCGACTCGGTGTGGCGCAGCGCCAGGCGCTCGTACAAGGCCGCTGCCGCATCCCAGTCGCTCTTGCGCAGCTCGTTGGCGCGCCGGAACAGGACGGGCGCCGACTCCAGATCCGGGCCTTCTTTGCCTGCGCTGACGCTGCCCTCCGCGGCGGCGAGCCCTGGCAGCGGCAACACCGCAGCCTCGTCCGTATCCAGTCTCGCGTGCTGCGCGGCGCGCGGCTTCGGCTTCGGCAGGTGCCAGCTCGGCGTGGCATGCGGCGCTGCAACTCCGGATGACGCAACGTCCGGCACGGTCGCGGCAGCCGCGATGGCGGCGACGGACGGAGCGCTCGGCGCCGGACGGAGCGCGGCGCTGGGCGCGGGTGTCTCTGCCGGCGGCAGTTGCGTCGCGGGGGACTCGGCTGCTGCCGACGGCACCGGCTCGGCAGCGCGCGGCGCGAGCTGTCTGGCCTCGGGCAATACCGCGGCCTCGGGCAATACTTCCGGCGCCGCAGCGATCGCTTCGCGGGCCGCGCGCGGGGCAGGGTTCGCCACCGGGGTCGCTCTCACCGGCGCGTTCAGGGCGCGTGCGTCCGCAAATTGAACAGCCCGATAGCCGCCGAAGCTGGCCGCCGCCACCCCCGCGATCAGCACCGGCACCGATACCCAGCGCGACAGGCGACGCCGCGCTACGACACGCTGAAACGTCCCCGACCATTCCCCCTCCACCTGGCGCACGATGTGCTTGATCAGCGCCGCGTCGTTGCTCTGCGGAGCGCCCGCGCGGTCAAAGGCGTCGGCCGCCAGCAAGCTGAGCTGGTGCTCGCCCGACGTCTGCACGGCCATCTGCAGCCGCCGCTCGTCGGCCTCGCTCAGCGCGCCGCGCCGGCGTTGGGTCAGAAGTTCATCGATCGTGGTCATCGCTCCCACCAACAACTTCGAGCAAACGCCGATCTTCGAGCACGCGCATGCGCACCGCGTTCCGGCCCAGGCGCAGGCGGCTGCGCACCGTCTCCAGCGGCGCGCCCGTGACGGCCGCGATCTCCGGCATGGTCAAGCCCACCACATGATGGAGGCCGAGCACCTCCGCCTGTGCCTCGGGCAAGCTGCTCAGCAGCTGGCGGATGGCATCGGCAGCTCGCTCACCGAGCAGGCGATCCTCCGGCGTGGGCGGCAGCGTGCTCGCCGGGTACACCCCCTGCAGCTCCGAGAGGGTCTCGGTCTTGCGCGAGTGCGATGCCTCGCGCCGCCGCACGTTCATCGAGACCAGCATCGCCACGCGGCACGCGAAGTGCACGAGCGTGCACTCCCCGCGAAAGCGCGGCAGCGCCTGCAGCAGGCCGCAGGCGGCCTCTTGCGCGACGTCGCTGACCTCGGGATGCTGTGGCCCCAGCACCTGCCGGGCCACGCGCAGCAGCGCGGGGCCGAGCTTGGTGAGCAAGGCGTTGGCCGCCGCGTGGTCGCCCGCGGCGGCCCGGCGTGCCAGCTCGGCGAGCGGATCCATCACCACCGGGTCCTCCGCGCCCAGACGCTGGGGGGAGCCCGCGTCAGTGTTTGGTTCGCTCATCACCCGGGCGGTCGCCAGCTGATCGGCACTCCTCGTGACGAAGGAGCCCGTCGCGATAGACTGCGACGACTGGGAGCGCGAGAGCCTCTTCCACATAACAGGTCGTGATGAGGGAACAAAAACCAGTAGCGCGGGCCGCGAGAACGGGTCAGTGGTGCTATCAAACCTCTTTTTTGCTCGAGGGGTACTGGCTGGGTATGGAAAAAACGCTCACCTGCATGACCCGGTTCGCGCTGGTGGGGGTGTTGACAGCCGGTCTCTGTTTCAGTGCGGCGTGCCGGGACGATGGCATGGTCATTGCCGAGGAAATTCCGCCGGATCCCATTCCGTCCGCTTCGGTGGCCCAGGAGCCGACGCTCACCGCCGCCCAGCAGACCGCGCTCGAGAAGACCGCCGTCCAGAGTCTGTTGCAGCAAAACTGTGGCAGCTGTCACGGTGCTTCGGCGACGCGGCCGCCGCACAGCCTCGGTGGCACACCGCCGCGCTACGGCAACGACCCGATCGCGAACATCGACGATTTCGATGAGCTGGTGGCGTCCGGCCTGATCAAGCCGGGCTTGCCCGAAGAGTCGCCGCTGCTGCGTCTCGTGGTGAAAGGGGAGATGCCGCCCTCATCGTCCGGTCTGCCCCCGGTGAGCGGTGAGGACGTGCGCCGTCTGGAAAAGTTCATCGTGCGTCTGGATCCGCCCACGCGCGACGAGTTCGTACGGATCCTCGATCGCAACTGCGGCAGCTGCCACAACAGCGATGAGGGCAAGGCGGTGCTGCCGATCAACGACATCCTCGATGTCGGCGTGCTGGTGGCGGCAGGTCTGATCGTGCCGGGCGATCGCGATCAATCGCAGCTCTACACGCTCGTGCTCGACGGCGAGATGCCCCCGAAGGGCTCCACTGCGGCGGAGGTCTCCAACTACGATCTGGCGCGCATGGGCGGCTACATCGACATGATGCAGTAATCTTCGGCGGCCATGATCCCCGCGGCCATGATCCCCGCGGCCGTGATCTCACCCCAGCAGGCCCTGCAGCGCCAGCACCAGCGGCGTGGTCAGCGCGGCGAGCGCGGTCGAGAGCACCATGCTCGCGGCGACGGGACCCTGCAAGGTCTCGAACTGCGCTGCCACGAGGTAGACGTTCACGCCCACCGAGAGCGAGCCGAGCAGCACCACCGCGTGGCGCTCGATCGGCGGTAGCCCGAGCGCGAGCGCGAGCAGCCAGACCACCGCAGGCTGCACCACCAGCTTCAGCGCGGTGATGGTGAGCCCCGGAGCGAGGCCGCTGCGCACGCCGTATTGCGATAGACCGAGCCCGACCACCACCAGCGCCAGCGGCCCGGCGACGGTGCTGAGCGCGGCCAGCGCCAGCGTGACGGGGGAGGGCAGCTGCAGCTTGGAGAGCCCGATCGCTGCCCCGACCAGAATGCCGAGGATGATCGGGTTGCTGAACACACCGCGCAGCATCTGGCGGATGCCGGCGAAGCTGAACGAGCCGTGACGTGCCCACTCGATCGATACGGTGACCAGCGTCCAGAGCGTGAGCGCGTTGAACACCAGCACCAGCGCCACGCTCGGCATCGCCTCGGGGCCGAGCGCGAGCTTGGCGATCGGAACGCCGAGCAGCACGTTGTTCGAGAACACCCCGCCCAGCGCAAACACCGACTGACCCACGCCGTCGAGCCTGAACGCCAGCTTGCCCACCACCCGCCCCAGCCCGAACACCAGAAAGCAGCTGCCGAAGAACGCGATCAGCAGCCGCGCGTCCACCGGCGGCAAGCTCGACAGATCACTCATCAGGTGCACGAGCAGCGCGGGCAGTGGCACGGCGAACACGAAACGAGTGAGGCCACGCGTCCAGCTCGAACGCCAGAAGGGTGAACGCCCGAGCGCCAAGCCCAGTCCAGCCAGGGCGAACATGGGCGCGAGCAGCGTGAGGTAGTGCAGGAAAGCGTTCAAGACGGACCGGATTCAGTCGACCACAGTGGCTGGACTCGAGCGAGCGCGATGCTCGCACCGTGGCAGTCGGAACGGAAGCGCCGGTTTCAAATGCGGACACTGGAGAAACCCGAGGCGTACGCCCGAGCGCTGCTCGTGGCGGCATTCGCGCTCGGCTGTGGGGAAGATTCGGCGCCGCCCACACAAGCGAACCCCTCTGACCCGGTGCCCGGCGCCGAGGAGACGCAGTCCTCCGACGTTCCGCTGCATGCGCGCGCCTTCCTGAATCTCCCCGAGCGAGCCGCCGACGCCGCGCTCGCGCCGCAGTGGCTCAGCGCCACCGGCGCCTTCACGAACCTGGCGACCCTGGAGACCAGCGCCGGCATCCTCCCGTACGGCGTGCAGACCCCGCTCTGGAGCGACGGCGCGCACAAGCGGCGCTGGCTCTCGCTGCCCGAGGGCGGCCAGATCGACTTCTCGGCGACGGGCCCATGGACCTTCCCCCCGGGCACGGTCTTCGTGAAACAGTTTGCGCTGGCGCTCGACGAGAACCGGCCCGAGCAGCTCCGCCAGCTGGAGACGCGCTTCTGGGTCGCGGGGAGCGACGGCGAGTTCTATGGCCTGGTCTACAAATGGGACGACGATCAGCAGGACGCGCAGCTGCTGCTCGAAGGCGCGAGCGAAGAGCTGAGCATCGCTGGCCAGGACGGCAGCCAGCGCGCGCAGACGTACACGTACCCCGCGGTGACGGGCTGCAAGGCCTGCCACTCGCCGTCGGCGGGCCTCGTCCGCGGCGTGCGCACCCTGCAGCTCAACGGCAGCTTCGACTACGGCGCGGCGCGTGGCACGGACGCGGCTCCCGCCAACCAGCTGGCGGCGCTCGAAGCGCTGGGCATGTTCTCTACCCCGATCGGTGATCCTGCGCAATACGGCCACCTGAGCGCGCTCGATGACGAGAGCGCGCCGCTCGAAGAGCGCGTGCGCTCCTACTGGGACAGCAACTGCTCGATGTGCCACAACGACAGCGCAAACTCGCGCTCCTGGGATGCGCGCTACACGACCGCGCTCGCTGATCAGAAGGTGCTGCTGACCCTGCCGCTCTCGGGCCCGGGCGACAACGACCTGCGCCTGATCGTGCCCCAGGAGCCCGACCGCTCCTACCTGTTCTTGCGCGTCGACAGCGACAAGCCCGGCGTGCGCATGCCGCCCGTGCTGCGCAGCCGGATCGACGACAGCTACGTCCAAGTGCTCAGGAGCTGGATTCTGAGTCTGGAGCGGTAAACGAGCGGGTCTCGGCGAGCGCCACCCGCAACGCTTCGTAGCCATAGCGCTCGCGGATGCCATCCATCGCGCGGTGCAGGCTCTCGTTCGTGTCGAACAGCGATAGCTGTACGGCAGCGGGTCGCAGATTGGAGAGACGCAGACCGAGCAGGCGCACCGGCGTCCGGCGCTTGCGAGCCCGCGCGAATAGCTCTTGCACCACCGGATACAGCTCCAGCTCCGAGCAGGTCGGAGTGATGGTGCGCGAGCGCTGCAGCGTCTGAAAGTCGGAGTAGCGCAGCTTCAGCGTGACGGTGGCGGCCAGCATGTGACGCTTGCGCGCGCGCCAGCATACGCGCTCGCACAGCGAGCACAACATCGACTCCAGACGCGAAGGATCGCGCACGTCTTCGCGAAACGTCCGCTCGTTGGAGATCGTGCCGACGACCTCGCCCTCCGGATCGTGCTCCAGAAACGCGGGCCGATCGCGCCCGAGCGCATGCTCCCCCTCGCCACGGCACGCCCGCTGCAACGGCGCTGCCCAGGCGCCGAAGATCGGACGCAACGTCGCGAGCGGCGCGGCCATCACGTGCCCCAGGGTGGTCAGCCCCAGCGCCAGCAACTTCTCCTCCGCCACCGGCCCGATGCCGGGCAGCTTGCGCACCGGCAACGGCGCGAGAAACGCTTGCTCGTTGCCCGCCGCCACCAGGCGCACCCCGCGCGGCTTCGCCACTCCGCTCGCCACCTTCGCGAGCGCACGACTCGTGGCGATGCCCGCGCTCGACGGCAAGCCGACCTTGGCCTCGATCTCGTCCGTCAGCGCGCGCACGATGCGCTCGATCGTCGCGTCCCCGTCCGCATCTCCGGGCGCGGCGTGCAGCCGCTCACAGCCCGAGAAATCGAGAAACATCTCGTCGATGCTGGCGATGCGCGTGAGCGGCGTATAGCCCTCCGTGATGCGCCATACCCGGTCGGCATAGTCCCCGTACAGTCCATGCCGGGTTGGCAGATACACGGCATCCGGCGCGAGCTTGCAGGCCTCCGTCAGCGACATGCCCGAGCGCACCCCGAGCGCGCGCACCTCATAGCTGCACGAGGTGACCACGCCGCGCTGCCCGGGCCGCCCGCCCACGACCACGGGCTTTCCTCGCAAGCTCGGATCGAGCAGCCGCTCCACGGACACGAAGAACGTATCCAGGTCCAAACAGCAGATCCGGGGGGCCGCGAGCGCCATGCCGATGCATCTCGTTGACCCCAGTCTAACACTGAACTAATGAGCAGGTACTCCAAAAACTCAGCGACGCTGTCGATCCGCGCCGCCCTCGAACGTCATCTCAGTGACGCGCGCCCCAGCAGGGCCGCGAAACCCTGGAGAACGCACATGTCCACCCGCATCGCGCTGCTTTGCTCTGCTGCCCTGCTGGTCGCTTCGGCCGGCCCCCGATGGATCACCGGGACGAATGCGCCCGCCCGCGCGGCCTCGAGCCTCGCGGCCAAGCAACCCGTGGCGAGCGGGCGCCAGAAGATCGACGGCGTCGACTACTACTACGAGCTGCATGGTGCAGGCGAGCCGCTGCTGCTGTTGCACGGTGGGCTGCTTTCTTCGAAGAGCTGCTCCATCGACATGCTCACGCCCGTGCTCGACAAGCTGGCGGAGACCCGGCAAGTGATCGCCGTCGACCTACAAGGCCACGGTCGCACACCGCTCGGCACACGGCCCTTCCGGCTGGAGTCGATCGGCAACGACCTGGCGGAGCTCACACGCCGGCTCGGCTTCGGCAAGGTCGACGTGATGGGCTACTCGCTGGGCGGCGGCGTCGCGCTGCGGCTCGCGCTGCAGAAGCCCGAAGCCGTGCGCCGCGTGGTGCTCGTCTCCACGCCCTTCTCCGACGCCGGCTTCTACCCGGAAATCCGCGCCCAGCAATCTCAACTCTCCGCCCAGGCGGCGCCGATGATGAAAGACACGCCGATGTACCAATCCTACGCGGCGATCGCCCCCGACCCCGCCGAATTCCCGCGCCTGCTCGACGCACTCGGCGCCTACATGAAGCAGCACTACGACTGGTCCGCGGAAGTGCGCCAGCTGAAGGTGCCCGTGATGCTCGTCTACGGCGACAGCGACATGTTCCGACCGGAACACGAAATCGCGTTCTACCAGCTGCTCGGCGGCGGCCTGCGCGACGCCGGCTGGCAACGCGAACACCTGTCGCAGAACCGCCTGGCGATCCTGCCCGACCTCACGCACTACGACATCTTCACCACCCCGCGCCTTGCGACCGCCGTGCTGCCGTTCCTGGATGGGCGGAGCGAAGAGCTGGAAGCAGCAGGTCGCGTCTGGGAAGAAGTAGGAGGAGGGCTCGGTGCTTTGCGGCGCGTAGCGACGCCAGGAGTTGCCAGGCGAGCCGCTGCAGAATTAGGCCATTGAAGCAGACGTGCCCTCGCTGCGCTCGTGTCAAAGATCGCCTCAATGGACCGCGCCTGGATCGGCCAAGCGGAGCCGGTGCCGCTTGGTGGGTTTCATGTGGTTGCCTCCTGTTGAGCATTGGGCCGCTTTCGGACTTTGACCTGGGCCCAAAGTGCCGCTTATACGCTGGCTCGTGCGGCCGCTTTGTTGTCGAGGTACCTAACCTTGGAAACTCCGGCGCAAACGGCCCATTTCGAGCTTCTGCCCGTCGACTACCGTGCCATGTTGAAGCATGTCTGCGCGCCGGACCGGCGCGGCGTGTGGATCGAGCGGTTGCTTTGGTTTGGTGGCGTCTTTGTGGCGAGCTTCAGCCTGGCGCTTCTCGGAGGAGACCGAACGGCTTTTCTCGCGGGCATGGGGGTGGGGCTGTTGCTGATGGTCGTCAAGGGGCTGCGCACGCAGCTACGGCTGCAGCCGCGGCCCGGCGGTGCCGTGCTCTGCCGCTATGACATGAAGCTCACGCAGAGTGGGGTGCACATACAGACCGCCAACTGGACGAGCGACGTGCCTTGGCACGGCATTCTCGCCGTGGAGGAAACAGCCGCTCACTGCTTTCTTCGGATCGATACGGCCGGCGTCTACACGGTCCCGAAGCGTTCCTTCGCGAATGACGAGGCAACGCGGCAATTCGTGGACTTCGCGCGCAACTGCGTGTCGCGAGCAGCATCACCACCAGCGAGCTGAAGCTGAACCATTCGCCAGAACTGCAGCGCGACGTCGCGCTGCAGCGCTTTCGCGCTGAAGGCTGCGCTGGCGGGCGGAATTGGGTTGACGTTCGCTGCCTCGCATGGTCGTGCACACGTGGGCGATGTCGCAGGGTAGCTGGAGCTCCGAGGGGCGCGAGAGCAGCGAGGGAGGCAGCCAGCGCGCACGCGTGCTGGCGCTGCTGCGGGCGTTTGGCTGGAACGCGACGTCGTTTCAGATCCTGGAGTCGGGTCTGCAGTACTGGTTCGAGCCGGCTGGATGTGTGGCGTATGTCGACACGGGCCGGGCCTGGGTCGCGGCGGGGGCGCCGCTCGCGCCGGAGCAGTACATGGCGCGAGTCGCCGGCGGGTTCGTGCGCGCGGCGGCGGCGCAGGGCAGGAGCGCCGTGTTCTTTGCGACGGAGCGGCGGTTCGTCGAGCAGACCGAGTATGCCGCGCTGCCGATCGGGGAGCAGCCGCAATGGGACCCGCGGCAATGGGCGAAGGGGCTGGAGTCGAACTCGAGCCTGAGGGAGCAGCTGCGGCGCGCGCGTGCCAAGGGGGTGCGCGTGGACGCGGTCACGGCCGGGGAGCTCGCGGCGGGCACGCCGCTGCGGCAGGCGCTCGAGCGCTTGATCACCGAGTGGCTGCGCAGCAAGCCCATGCCGCCGATGGGCTTCCTGGTGCAGGTGGACCCGTTTCAGTTGATGACGGAGCGGCGGTTGTTCGTGGCGCGGCGGCAACAAGGCGACGCGCAAGAGGTGGTGGGCTTTGCCGCGGTGATTCCGGTGTACGCGCGGCAAGGTTGGTTTCTGGAGGATCTGATCCGTGGCGTGCGCGCGCCCAACGGTACGACGGAGTTGCTCGTGGACGCGGCGGTGCGCGACGCCGCCGCGCTCGGCAGCAGCTACTTCACGCTGGGCTTGTCGCCGCTCGCGGGAGCCGTGAGCAAGCCGCTGGAGTGGGCGAGCAAATACAGCGCCGGCTTGTATGACTTTCG
>Ga0163163_10005821_pt1 | contig 10715 bp, 5 predicted proteins | sample S65metaG_FD_119766 | JGI IMG/M metagenome (GOLD analysis project Ga0163163, IMG submission 119766) | Switchgrass rhizosphere microbial communities from Kellogg Biological Station, Michigan, USA - S6-5 metaG | ecosystem: Host-associated > Plants > Roots > Rhizosphere > Soil | place: USA: Michigan... | reverse complement strand
TTGCCTTGCTGATCGGCCCGGGCGATGTCATCACGCTTTCGGGCGATCTCGGCGCCGGCAAGACGGCCGCGGCGCGCGCTTTGATCAAATACCTCGCCGATGATCCGTCCATCGAGGTTCCAAGCCCTACCTTCACGCTGGCGCAAGATTACGACCTGCCGACGTATGCGCTGGTTCATGCCGACCTTTACCGCATCAACGAGGCCGCCGAACTCGAGGAAATCGGGTTGTCGCCGCTGCCCGAAGGCGTTGTGGCCCTGATTGAATGGCCGGAGCGCGCCAGTGAGGCGCTGCCTCCGGACCGGATCGATATTGCGCTGAGCCACCGGCCGGCGCTGGGATCGACTGCCCGAGCGGCCGAGATCACCGGTTACGGGAGAGCTGCCGCGCAAGTCAAAAGACTTGAGCAGCTCCGGCAGTTCGTCACTGATGCCGGCTTGATCGAGGCAAGGCGTCAGCGCATGCCCGGCGATGCATCGACACGATCCTATGCGCGGCTGATCGGGAAAGAGGGCCCCGTTATCCTGATGAATTCGCCGCGCCGGCCGGACGGGCCGGCGATGTATGACGGCAAATCCTATAGTGCCGCTGTGCACCTGGCTGAAGATGTCAAGCCCTTCGTCGCGGTCGACAACGGCTTGCGCGAACGCGGTTTTTCGGCGCCGGCCATTCACCAGGCCGACCTCGAAGCTGGATTTCTGGTCACCGAGGACTTCGGCAGCGAGGGATTTATCGAGGGCGATCCGTCGCGCCCGATTGTCGAGCGATATGAGACCGCGGTCGACATGTTGGCGGCATTGCACGAAAGCAAGTTGCCGGACGCGCTGCCCCTGGCGCCGCAGACCATCTACCCGATCCCGGCCTTCGATATCGATGCGATGCTGGTCGAGATCGGCTTGATGCTCGAATGGTATCTGCCGGACCGCGGTGCGGCACTTGCCGAAAACCTGCGCGCCGAATTCATGGCGCTATGGCGCAGCCTGCTAGCCGAGGCCACAGCAGGTCCCAAAACCTGGGTGCTGCGGGATTTTCACTCGCCGAATTTGATCTGGCTTGGCGAGCGATCGGCAATCTCCCGGGTCGGCCTGATCGATTTCCAGGACACGGTCCTCGGGCCCCCTGCCTATGATCTCGTCTCGCTGTTGCAGGACGCGCGGATCGATGTGCCGGAGCAGCTCGAACTGACACTATTGACGCGCTACATCATGGCAAGGCAGGCGGCGGGCAGCTTGTTCGATCCGGCGGGCTTTGCCGAATCCTATGCCATCATGTCGTCGCAGCGTAACACACGCCTGCTCGGCACCTTTGCGCGGCTCAACCGGCGCGACGGCAAATCGCAATATCTGCGCCACCAGCCCAGAATCTGGACTTATCTGACGCGCTCGCTGGCGCACCCGATCCTGTCCAGCATACGCAACTGGTATCTGGAAAACGTGCCGCCGCCACTACCCTGATTTACCGGTTGTTAGCCACCTTCCGCTTAGCTTCCCGGCATACCCCTGCCTTGCCGACGTGCAAGGCGCAGTTGCTTTGAGGGCGGAGCGAGACATGGTGGCAGAACGGCGCAAAGGAGAGCGCGTCACTTTCGATCGCGGATTTTCCGCTCATATGATGGGCATCGACGGCACGTGGCGGCGCGACTGTGTCATGGAGGATATTTCGGAAACCGGCGCCAAGCTCACCATCGAAGGCTCGGTCGAGGGGCTGCATCTGAAGGAATTCTTCCTGCTGCTGTCCTCGACGGGCCTTGCGTATCGCCGCTGCGAACTCGCCTGGGTCAATGGTGACCAGATCGGCGTCAACTTCCTCAAGACCGGCGACAAGAAGAAGAAAATGGCGCGACATGCCGCAGCCGACGCCTGACCGCCTTGGATTGCCTCGCCGTCAAAGGAACGTCACGTCCGGCGATTATTCGATCAGCCGATCCTGCGCTACCGGAATCGCCGTGGTATGATGCCGCATATTTTGATAATCAGAGACTGTATTCGCCGGCTGCGCGCAAATGACGCGGAACAGGCCGAAAATAAAGATTAGAGATATTTCCGGAATGCCCGTCCAACCCCCCAAAGCCATGGTACTTGCGGCCGGCCTCGGTCTTCGTATGCGGCCTTTGACGGAGCGCATGCCAAAGCCGCTGGTGCAGGTGGCCGGCCAAACGCTGCTTGATCACGTTCTGAACAAGCTCGGCGATGTCGGCGTGAGCGAGGCCATCGTCAATGTCCATTATCTGCCCGACCAGATCATCGATCACGTTGCGGGCCGCGCCAAGCCTTGCGTGATCATCTCCGACGAGCGCAACCAGGTGCTTGGCACCGGCGGCGGCATCGTCAAGGCGCTGCCGTTACTTGGGCAAGCCCCGTTCTTTCTCGTCAATGCCGATACGCTGTGGATCGACGGCGTACGATCCAACCTGGCAAGGCTTGCCGAAACCTTCGATCCCGCGCGCATGGATATCCTGCTGCTGATGGCGCCGACGGCAAGCAGCATCGGATACAATGGCAACGGCGACTATGCGATGTTGCCCGATGGCGCGCTGCGCAAACGGAAGGAACACCAGGTCGTTCCCTTCGTCTACGCGGGAGCTGCGATTATCTCGCCGTCGATTTTCGCCGACGCCCCGTCCGGCGAATTCTCGCTGACGAAAATGTTCGACGCTGCCAACGCGCAGGAACGATTGTTCGGGCTGCGGCTGGATGGCATGTGGATGCATGTCGGAACTCCGGACGCGGTGGCCGAGGCCGAGGAAGCCTTTCTCGAAAGCGTGGCCTGATTTTACCGTTATTATTCCGACCTCACTCCCTTCACATTACCGCCCGTGCCATGATGCATCCTGAAAAGCGAATCAGGAAAACCATGCGCGTCTTCACCGTTCCCGCGTCTGTGCCGTTCTTGCGTACCGTGATCGCAGCACTTGTCGACGGCAGGCTGGTCGATGGCTTTGAGGCGCGCACCCACCCCGAGCGGCTGGCGCACGCAACGCTCTATCTTCCGACCCGCCGCGCCGGACGATTGGTCCGTGAAATCTTCCTTGAGGAGATGAAAGCGCAAGCCGTGCTGCTTCCCCGGATCGTCGCGCTGGGCGATATCGACGAAGACGAACTCGCCTTTGCCGAGGAGCCGGAGGCCTACGGCGGCGCGATGTCGCTCGACATTCCACCGAAGCTTGGCGAACTGGAGCGCAGGCTCACACTTGCGAGGCTGGTAACGACATGGGCCAAAAGTCCGGTCTCGGCGCCCCTTGTCAATGGCGGACCGGCATCGACGCTGGCGCTGGCCGGCGACCTGGCACGCTTGATGGATGACATGGTCACCCGGGGCGTCCGTTGGGATGCGCTTGATGGACTTGTGCCTGACCAGCTCGACAGATATTGGCAGATTTCACTCGAATTCCTGCAGATTGCCCGGCAGGCGTGGCCGGCTCACTTGCGGGAAATCGAGCGGATCGAGCCCGCAGCCCGGCGCGATCTTTTGATCGAGGCCGAAGCAAAACGCCTGGCCGCGCACCCGGCAGGCCCGGTGGTTGCGGCAGGTTCGACCGGATCGATGCCGGCCACTGCGAAATTCCTGCAGGTGATTGCATCGCTCCCGCGCGGCGCGGTGGTGCTGCCGGGACTGGACACCGACCTTGACGACAACGCCTGGCAGACCATCGGCGGCATTCGCGACGCCCAGGGCAGGTTCACGACGCCGCCCTCGTCCAATCATCCGCAATACGCGATCCATGCGCTTCTGCAGCGGTTTGCGATCCAACGCCTCGATGTCGAAATCCTGGCAAAACCTTCACCGCGGGGGCGCGACGTTCTTCTCTCCGAGGCGATGCGCCCTTCCAACGCAACCGCGCGCTGGCAGCAACGGCTGGCCGAGCCCGAAATCGCCGCGAAGATCGCGCTCGGCATGACCAAACTCGCGGTGATCGAGGCCGAGAATCCTGAAATCGAGGCGCTGGCAATCGCAGTCGCGATGCGCGAAGCGCGTCACCTCGGCAAATCGGCGGCGCTGGTGACGCCGGATCGCGCTTTGGCACGGCGGGTCATCGCCGCCCTGGGCCGCTGGAATCTTGCCTTCGACGATTCCGGCGGCGATGCCTTGCTGGAGACGCCGGAAGGAATTTTCGCCCGCCTTGCGGTCGAGGCCGCAGCAAGCGAATTGGGGCCGCCGGCGCTGCTCGCGCTTTTGAAGCATCCGTCGTGCCGGCTCGGCGCCCAGCAAGGCGTCTTCTGGAAGGCCACCGAGGCCCTTGAACTGGCGCTGCTGCGCGGCACACGGCCGCCGGGCGGAAGCGGCGGACTCAAGCAGGATTTGGCGCGCTTCCGCCTCGAGTTGGAAAAATTGCGCGCCGGCGAAACATCCTCGCTGCATCGGGCCGAGCCGCGGACCAGGTTGCGGGATGCGGATCTGGACAACGCCGACCGGCTGATCGCCCGCCTGCAAACCGCGCTCGCGCCACTCGAAAGCCTCGATCCCGTCAAGCCCCATGATTTCGCCGAGCTCGCCCGATGCCACCGCAACGTGCTGAGCGAGCTGTCACGCGACGAGCATGGGATCGCGACCATCTTCGACACATCGCAGGGCTCGGCGCTCGCTGCAACTTTCGATGAGCTTCTTGGGCGATCGCAGAGTGGTTTAATGGTGCAGCTTTCGGGCTACGGCGAGGTTTTCCAGACCGCCTTTGCCGACCGCGTGGTGCGGCGAGCCGAAGGGCCGGATGTCCAGTTGAAAATCTATGGACCGCTGGAGGCGCGGCTGACGCAGTCCGATCGCGTCGTCATCGGCGGGCTGGTCGAGGGCGTATGGCCGCCCGCGCCGCGCATCGATCCGTGGCTGAGCCGGCCCATGCGGCACGAGCTCGGCCTCGACCTGCCGGAGCGCCGCATCGGTCTTTCCGCGCACGACTTCGCCCAATTGCTTGGCGCGGACGAAGTGATCCTCAGTCATGCGGCGAAAGTCGGCGGCGCGCCGGCAGTCGCTTCGCGTTTCCTGCACCGGCTTCGGGCGGTCGCGGGAGAACAGCGCTGGAAGGCGGCGAGGTCCGAGGGGCAGACATACGTTCGCCTCGCAAGCCGGCTCGACCATCCCGACAGAATCGCGCCGGCAGCGCAGCCCGCACCAAAGCCACCCCGCGCGGTGAGGCCGTTGAAGCTGTCGGTAACCGAGATCGAAGACTGGTTGCGCGATCCCTACACGATCTACGCCAAACATATCTTGCGCCTTACCCCGCTCGACCCCGTCGACATGCCGCTGTCGGCGGCAGACCGCGGTTCGGCAATTCACGACGCCATCGGCGAATTCACCCAATCGTTCGCGACCTCGCTTCCCGCCGATCCCGCCAGCGTTCTGCGTGTTATAGGGCAGAAATATTTCGCGCCCCTGATGGAACGTCCCGAGGCGCGGGCGCTATGGTGGCCCCGCTTCCTGCGGATCGCAAAATGGTTTTCCGGGTGGGAGATGGCGCGGCACGACGGTCTTGCCGCGATCCACGCCGAGATCCGCGGTGAGATGCCAATCCCGCTCGACGGTGATCGGACTTTCGTTCTGTCGGCGCGCGCCGACCGCATCGAACACCGCAGCGACGGCAGCTTCGCTATCCTCGACTACAAGACCGGCCAACCGCCGACCGGCAAGCAGGTGCGGATGGGCCTGTCGCCGCAGCTTACGCTGGAGGCTGCAATCCTGCGGCAAGGCGGCTTTCCCGGCATTCCGGCTGGTTGTTCGGTCGGCGATCTCGTGTATGTGCGGCTTTCCGGCAATAGTCCGCCCGGCGAAGAGCGGCGGCTGGAGCTGAAAATCAGGCAGGGCGACAAGGCGCAGTCGCCCGACGATGCGGCCGATTATGCGCATGCCCAACTGGCCGCGCTGATCAAGAAATTCGACGACGAAAGCGAGCCCTACACCTCGCTCAATCTGTCGATGTGGGCGAACCGATATGGCCAATATGACGACCTCGCCCGCATCAAGGAATGGTCGGCGAAAGGTGGCCTAGGAATCGAGGAATGGTGAAGGCGCCGCGCCATATCCCGGACGCGCTGCGTGACGCGCAGACGCGGGCCTCCGACCCCAGATCCTCGGCGTTCGTTTCGGCCAATGCCGGTTCGGGCAAGACCCATGTGCTCGTGCAGCGCGTGATCCGGCTGCTGCTCGACGGCGTTGCGCCGGAAAAAATCCTTTGCGTCACGTTCACCAAGGCGGCGGCCGCCAACATGGCGGAGCGCGTGTTTTCAACCCTCGGCCACTGGATCACGCTCGATGACGAGGCGCTGGACAAGGCGATCGTCGAGATCGGCATCGCGCGTCCCTCGCCGGAACTGCGAAATATGGCGCGCAAACTGTTCGCCTGCGCGCTGGAGACGCCCGGAGGGCTGAAGGTCCAGACTATTCACGCGCTGTGCACCAGGCTGCTGCAGCAATTTCCGTTCGAAGCCAATGTACCAGCGCGCTTTACCGTGCTCGATCAGCGCGACCAGAACGAGATGATGGAACGGGCGAATCTCAAGGTGTTGCTGGAGGCCGCACGCGAGACAGAAAGTGCAACGGGAAGGGCGCTCAACATCGCGATGGCCAGTGCCGCCGACGTCACCTTCAAGGAAGTCGTACGCGAGGCGTGCCTTAGCCGTGATCATTTCATGGCCTGGAGCGACGCCGCCGGCGGAGCGGAGGTGGCGACCGCACAGTTGTGCACGGCCCTTGGGATCGACCCCTCCGACAGCATCGACGCGGTCGAGGAGGATATCGTCGATGGACCTTATGTTCCGCGGTCACGATGGCAAGAGATCGCGCTGGTGCTCGAAACGGGCAACGCCACCGATCAAAAGCAGGCCGATCGGTTGCGCGACGCGCAGACATCCAGCGATGGTGCGCGGGTCGACAGCTATCTGGGCGTTTTCCTCACCGACAACGACCGCACGCCGCGAGCAAACGTGGTGACAAATGGTTTTGCCGGCAGAAACCCCGCCGTCGCGCATCTGCTCGAACAGGAGGCCTTGCGGCTTGGCCCGCTGATCGAACGGCGTCGTGCATTGGTTGTGCGCGACCGCACGCTGGCGCTGTTTCACATCGCAACTGCCGCCGCCGTGCATTACCGGAACGAGAAGCAGGAACGCGGATTGCTCGACTATGACGACCTGATCGACAAGATGCTAGCGATGCTGCACCGGGTTTCCTCGGGCTGGGTACATTACAAGCTCGACCGCGGCGTCGATCACGTGTTGATCGATGAGGCGCAGGACACCAGTCCACGACAGTGGGAAATCATCGCCCATATCATCGCCGAATTCACCGCCGGCGCGGGCGCCCGCACCGGAGTCGTGCGTACGATCTTTGCGGTCGGTGATGAAAAGCAGTCGATCTTCTCGTTCCAGGGCGCGGCGCCCCATGAGTTCGACAGCCGGCGCAGGGAACTGCACCGGAAATTCAGGGATGCCGGGTTGAAGTTCGATCCCGTCAATTTCACCTATTCGTTCCGTTCGGGAGCCGCGATCCTGCAATCGGTCGACTACGTGTTTCGAAACGAGGAAATCTACCGCAGCATTCACGCGGAATCGGCCTATCCGCTGCACCAGGCGCTCCCCGATGCCGGGCCGGGCCTGATCGATCTCTGGGAATTGCAGAAGCCCGATGACAAGCAGGATATCGAAGGCTGGCGAGCGCCATTCGATGCGGTTTCGGTGACATCTCCCGAAGTACGTCTCGCCAAGCGCATCCAGGCCGAGATCAAGTCGCTGGTCGAACGCGGCATCACAACGGGACGGGCGGGCGACCGGCGGCCGCTACGCTATGGCGATATGCTGGTCCTGGTGCGGCGGCGCGGCAATGCTTTTGATGCGATCATCCAGGCGCTCAAGCACGCCGACATTCCGGTGGCAGGCGCCGACCGGCTGAAATTGACCGAACACATCGCAGTCATCGATCTGATGAATCTGGCCGACGCGCTGCTGTTGCCGCAGGACGATTTGGCTCTCGCCGTGGCATTGAAAAGCCCAATGTTCGGTCTTGACGATGACGATCTGTTCAAGCTGGCCTGGCAGCGCCGCGGATCGTTGCGCGAGGCCTTGCGCCGGCAGGCAAGGAGCGATGAAAAATTCCTTGCGGTTTTGATGCGCCTGGAGACATGCCAAGTCCGCTCCATGAGCGAGACGCCTTTCGCTTTCTATGCCTGGCTGCTCGGCGGCGACGGCGGCAGGAGACGCATCCTGCAGCGGCTTGGCCCCGAGGCCAACGATGCGCTCGATGAATTCCTCGAACTCGCGCTCGGTTACGAGCGAAAGGCGCCCGCCTCGCTGCAGGGCTTCATGGCGTGGCTGCGCACGGCCGACCTCGAGGTTAAGCGCGACATGGAGATTTCTCGCGACGAGGTGCGCGTGATGACCGTGCACGGTGCCAAGGGGCTGGAAGCGCCGGTGGTGTTTCTGGCGGATACTGCGGCTTCACCGACGGATACGCAGCGGCTGAGGCTCATTCATCTTGCACCGGACAAAGCGGCACCTCGCTCGGCCGCCGTCGTGGTCTGGGCCGGAAAAAAGGCCGAAGACCCGCCTGCCGTAGCGGCAGCCCGCACGGCAATGCTTGGCGAAACGGAGGACGAATACCGTCGCCTGCTTTACGTCGCGATGACTCGCGCCGCCGACCGTCTCATCATCGGCGGATGCTTGCCGGGCAACATGAACACGGTGCGCAAATTTTCCTGGTACGACCTGGTCGGCAAGGGACTGGAAAATTCGCCACTGCACCTGCAGGTGATCGAGACGGCGGAAGGCTCGGTAAAGCGTTACACGCGCGCCGAAGACAGCGCTCCCACCGCCGGCACGGCTGCGCCACGACAGACCACGCAGATCGAATTGCCGTCGTGGCTCTACGAGGCAATGTCGCCGCAGGCTTCAAAGGATGCGCTTTTGCGCCCCTCCGACGTCGATGAAGATCAGCGCCGCCGCTTTCGCGCGAGCCGATCCGCGGAGACGCGGGCGCTTGCTTTGCGCCGCGGCACGATGGTGCACCGGCTGCTGCAATCGCTGCCCAACATCGCCAGCGAGCGCCGTGCCGATGCTGCGCTCACCTATCTTGCGCGCAATGCTGCGGACTGGAGCGCTGGCGAGCGCGATGCACTTGCAAGACAGGTGCTTGATCTGATCGCGGACAGGCGATTTTCGCCGGTGTTCGCACCCGGCAGCCTGCCTGAGATCGCAATCGTTGGCCGACTTGAGCGAAAGGACTTGCCGCCTGCCTCGGTCTCCGGGCAGATCGACCGGTTGGTGGTGACCCCTCAGGAGATCCTGATCGTCGATTTCAAAACCAACCAGGCAGCGCCGGCTTCGGCAAAAGGGGCGCCGGTTGCTTATATCCGCCAGCTTGCACTTTATCGTGCGGTGCTGGCGAAGCTCTATCCGGAAAGGTGCATTCGCGCAGCGTTGCTCTGGACCGAAACCCCTGAATTGATGGAGATTTCCGCTTCCGCGCTGGACGCCGAACTGGCATCCGTTCTCGGCGGGACGGCCGTGCTTGACCCGGCAACGGACCGTTCATAGGTTTAAAGCCACCATCGAGGCGGCGATTCCCGCCGCATCTTTCCGAACTGAACGAGGTATCCCCAATGGCCGTTGGCAAGGTTTCTGACGCCGATTTCGAAAGCGAAGTGCTTAAAGCGACCGGCCCGGTCGTCGTCGATTTCTGGGCCGAATGGTGCGGCCCGTGCCGCATGATCGCGCCGGCACTCGACGAAATTGCGGGGGCAATGGGTGACAAGGTCAAGATCGTGAAGCTCAACGTCGACGAGAGTCCGAAGACAGCTTCCAAATACGGCGTGATGTCGATTCCCACGCTGATGATCTTCAAAGGCGGTGAGTTGGCCTCGCGCCAGGTCGGTGCCGCACCAAAGGCGAAGCTGCAGCAATGGATCACGGCTGCGGTCTGATCGTCTCGCGCAGATGATTTTTCAGACGGCCGGCGAAAGCCGGCCGTTTTGCGTTTGGCATCGTTGGGAGAGCCGAATCGGCGCGCGCATGTTTTTGTAGCCTCACAACTCGAGGGGACCTCGTTCCGTCGCGGGGTTCAGTGCGAAGAGCCTCCGTTCTGATTCAGTCAGAACCAAAAAGGGTCTAGCGCGGCTCCGCGCCGTTGGCCGCCAGTACACGGCCTGCAAGATATAGCGAACCCGTGATCAGGATGCGCGGCGGCACCTCATAGGCAAGCCGCGCCAGCGAGGCAATCGCCGCCTCAAAGCTTGCGGAAATCTCCACGCGCATGCCAAGCGCGCGGGCGGCATCCGCCAGCCTTTCCGGCGGCATGGCGTTGTCGCGCTGGGGAATCTTCACCGCGATGATATGGCGCGTGAGGCCTGCGAAATTGGCGAGGAAGGCAGCCGCGTCCTTGTTTGCCATCATGCCGACGATGACCACGAGCGGGCGCGACACACGCTCCTCGAGGTCAGCGAGCGCGGCCGCAGCTACCCGTCCGCCTTCGGCATTGTGACCCCCATCGAGCCAGATTTCGCAGCCCTGCGGCCCCTGCTCCGTGAGCGCACCGGCCGCCAGGCGCTGCATCCGCGCCGGCCATTCCGCGTCCACGATGCCGGCCTCGAATGCCGAGGGTTCGACCTTGAACCCATCCACCGCGCGAAGGGTTGCGATGGCAAGACCGGCGTTGTCGAATTGATGACGGCCAAACAGCCTTGGTGCCGCGAGGTCCATCAGTCCGCGATCGTCCTGATAGACGAGGCGTCCGCGCTC
>Ga0163163_10005820_pt1 | contig 10715 bp, 12 predicted proteins | sample S65metaG_FD_119766 | JGI IMG/M metagenome (GOLD analysis project Ga0163163, IMG submission 119766) | Switchgrass rhizosphere microbial communities from Kellogg Biological Station, Michigan, USA - S6-5 metaG | ecosystem: Host-associated > Plants > Roots > Rhizosphere > Soil | place: USA... | reverse complement strand
CAAAACGATTATTGCACTTCAGCGTGCGTTCCGGCGCTCACATCTCTCGCCGATTCTCTAGCGATTTTGAGATCGTGACTTCGTCGGAGAATTCGATGTCGCTGCCCACGGGAATTCCCATAGCGATGCGCGTCACCTTCATTCCCAGGGGCTTCAGCAGGCGCGAAAGATAGACAGCGGTGGCCTCGCCTTCGACCGTAGGATTGGTGGCGAGAATGATTTCCTGCGCTTCGCCACGGGCGATGCGGTCGAGCAAGCCCTTGATCTTGAGCTGCTCCGGTCCGATGCCGCGCAGGGGAGAGATCGCTCCGTTGAGCACGTGATAGATTCCTGGAAACGTGCGCGTGGTTTCAAACGGCAGGATATTGTGGGGCTCTTCCACCACGCAAATCTGCGTGCGGTCGCGGTTGGGATCGCGGCAGTAGGGGCATAGCTCCGAATCGCTGATGTTGTTGCACTCGGCGCAGATGCCCAGGTTGTCCTTGACGTCGAGCAGCGCCGTGGCCAGCCGCGCGGCGTCGTCGCGCGCGGAACGCAGCACGTGGAACGCGAGCCTCTGCGCGGACTTCTGCCCTACGCCGGGCAGACGGCGGAACTCGTCGATCAAACGCTGGAGCGGCGCGGCAAAGTCGGGCATGGCAAATAGGGAAGTGGGCTAAAACATTCCCGGGGGCAGGCCGAGACCGCCGAGCATTCCGCTCATCTTCTTCTGGCTTTCTTCGTCGACTTTCTTGGTGGCCTCGTTGCAGGCGGCCTGCACCAGATCCTGCAGCATCTCGACGTCGCCCATCACTTCGGGATCGATCTTGACGCCCGTCACGTTCTTGTGGCCGTCCATCTTGATAGTGACCATGCCGCCGCCGGAGGAGCCTTCGACGCGGATCAGCGCGACTTCCTCCTGCATCTTCTGCTGCATCTTCTGGGCCTGCTGCATCATGGCCTGCATGTTACCGGGCATCTTCATGTGGTTCTCCAATCGCGCGCATGGTTGGGCTGGGCGCTCAGGTATCCTTCAAATTTCTGACGGTGCGAACTTGGGCATCCTCGAAAACATCCTGAAAACGTTTTACTACGGGATGCGAGAGTGCGCGGGCGGTGGCTTCGTCTTCGCGTTTCGGCGCGGCTGCAAGGGGGGTCGCGGGAGTCGCATCTCCGATCTTGATGGTGACTCGCACTGGCCGTCCCGCGATGCGTTTGGCTGCGGCTTCGAACTCGGCTTGCTTGAGATAAAGCTGATACATCTTTGGCGTCGTGAATATCAGTTCGGTCGGCGACTCGGCAAGTTCGGTGTGTTCCAGCGCATCGGCGACGTGCGTAAGCTTGGCTTCGAGCAACGCGGCGTGGAGACGGGAGCGCAAGTCGCCCGACGTGGGCAGCGGTGCCGGCGCAGCCTTGGGTGGGCTTACGGACGGAGGCGCAAGCTTGGCCGGGTTTGCGGCGGCTGGCGCAGGTTTCGGCGGGGCAGCTGCTCCACCAACTCCACCGCTCAAACCAGCCAGCGCCTCTTCAATCGGCACCAATCGGCCGGCCTGGACCATCCGCAACAGCCCCATTTCCAAGTGCAGGCGCGGCTGGAGCGAGCTTTGCAAATCACGGAATAGGTCGAGGGACAATTGCAGGTAGCGCGTCAAATCGTCTTCGCTGAAAGGCGCGGCGGCCTCGGCCAGTTTCTGTTGTTCGGCTTGCGATGCGGCCACCAGGCGCGTCTCACCGCCGGCTATTTTCACCACCAGCAGGTTGCGGAAGTGACGCGCGAGCTCGCGCGCGAAATGCTGTAAGCTGCGGCCGTTGGCTTCGAGCTCAGCCACTACGTCGAACATCTTTTGGGAGTCGTTGTTCGCGAGCGCTTGCGTCACGCGCCCCAGTGACTCCAGCGAAAACATGCCGAGCAGCGCACGCACTTCGGCCGCATCCAGCTTGTCTCCGCAGCACGCAATAGCTTGATCGAGCGCCGATAGCGAATCCCGCACACTGCCTTCCCCGGCGCGCGCCAGCACGGCGACCGCATCGGCATCGGCGGTGATGCCCTCCTGCTGCATGATCCATTCCATGCGCTTGACTAACTCGGCGAAATCGACTGACCGGAAGCTGAACTGCTGGCAGCGGGACACAATGGTCGACGGAATCTTGTGCGATTCGGTAGTGCACAGGAGGAACACCACCCACTCGGGCGGCTCCTCCAGCGTCTTGAGCAAAGCGTTGAAGGCTTCGCTGGTGATCTGATGGGCTTCATCGACGATGAAAACCTTGTAGCGGTCCCGTGCGGGGCGGAAGCGGACGCTCTCGCGCAGCTCGCGCATTTCGTTGATGCCGCGGTTGGATGCCGCGTCGATTTCGATCACGTCCATCGAGGAACCGCTGGCAATCTCCAGGCAACTGGCGCACTTTCCGCAGGGCGTGGGCGTGGGTCCCTGTTCGCAATTCAGACAACGTGCGAAGATGCGCGCCACGGTGGTCTTGCCGGTACCGCGCTGGCCGGAAAAAATATAGCCGTGCGCGATGCGCCGCTGCGTGATGGCGTTTTCGAGTGTGGTCTTGACGTGTTCCTGGCTGATCAACTCGTCAAATGCCTGCGGCCGGTACTTGCGAGCGATGACTTGATACATGTTGGGGATGCGGTGCGTCTTTAGCGTGCGCTCAGCGGATATGCCAGACCCCGGGTAATCCGCGGCACACGGGTTAAACCGCTACCGTTGCTTCCTTCCGGACCTGGCGGGGTTTGCAGCCGCCCGTTGCACGAAGCCCGGAGCCTGACAACTTCCTATGCTAGCAGATCGGTTACGAGCGCTCATTTTTTCCGCGAGAGTGGGCTGATGGTGAACAAATCGTCGGTCAGATTCTGGTTGAAGCTCACGGAATCCGCAAAAATCTGGTAGATCTTGTCGCCATTCCGCTCGCGCGTGATCTGCTGCGGCCATTGGATGCCCTGATTATCACGATAGCGGTCGAAGCGAGTGACTTCGTCATCGCGATCCTTGGTTTTCGGATCCAGACGCGAGAAGGATTGCTTCGAGGGGAGCTTGGTCGTCTGGTGAATAAATACGCGAACGGTGAAGTTCGCGGCATCGATGACGTCCACGATGTCCACCGGCACGCGATCGACAACGTCGGAGCCGACAAATTCAAAGTCCATTCCAGGCTCGTGCAAGCGTTGGCGAAAAATGTAGAAGATGTTGTGCAGCGTGGTTTCGCGGTAGCGATCAAATTCTTCGACCGGGAGTGGTTTCGGGCCGCGGTAGGTGATATTGGCTCCGCCGTCCTCACGCAGCACCACCGCCGAATCTTCGTTCTTTCCGAAGGATTGACGCTCGCGCACGCCCAATTCCTGAGCGCTTTTGGCGGGGTTGACGGTGAGGTAGCGGGTGTAGATTTTCGCGATTGAGAGTCCCGAAAGGTTGTCGCGGTAAAACGAATAGGCGCGCCCGGTTTCAACGCGATCCTGCACCTGGAGAAACTTATCGCCACCCAAGGCGGCGATCGCGTCGTCGATTACTTTTTTCCCGCGCACGTTGGCTGGGGTTTGGGCAGCGGAAAACGCGGCGAGCAGCAGGAGGACGAGCGCTGGTCTGAACATTGTTGGTCTGAACAAGGAACCTACAGCCTCATTTTACCGGCGCCATTACCGCAGGTACTGGCGGTATGCTCAAGTCGATCTTCTCGACCTTGCCGATCCCACTCAGTGGCTTGCCGAATTCCGCGGGATTCCCCACGGCCACAATACTGAGATTCGCCGGGTCTATGTGTTGCCGCATCACGCGCAGGACGTCGGCGCGCGTCACGGCCGCCACCTTCTTCTGGTACTCAAAGAGGAAATCGTTAGGGTAGCCGAAATATTGATACCTCAGCACGCGAGACAGAGTCTTCGCCGGGCTGTCGAAAAAGAAAACGAAGCTGTTCAGCACGGCATCCTTCGCGGTCTTAAGTTCCTGCTCGCTCACCTCTGCCGTGCGCATTTTTTCGAGCTCACCACGAGCCGCGACGATCGCGTCCGCGGTGCTGGGAGATTTCGTACTGCCCACGATGCGGAAGGTGCCGGTGTGATCGTAGGACGCTCCCCAACCGGCGCCAATCGAATACGCCAGGCCCATTTTTGTGCGGATCTGCGACATCAGGCGGCTGCTGAATCCGCTGCCCAGAATATTCACGGCGACTTCGAGGGCCGGATAATCGGGATCGCGGAGAGTACCGCCCAGGAGTCCGAGGGAAAAGAAGGTTTGCGTGACGTCGGCCTTTTCGGCTAGGAATACGCCGGGCGCCGGCTTCGCGGTAACCGCTGGAAAGGCAGGTACCGGTGGCTGTTCGGGACTCCAATCGGCGAACAGTTTTTCGAGCTGTTCCTTCATATCGGGAGTCGAGAAGTCGCCGTAAATCGCCAGCATGATGTTCCTCGGAAAATAGTAGCGATGGTAGAACTCCTGCACATCGTTCCTCTTGATGCGGGCAAGGTCGGCGTGCTCGATATTCCATCCGTAGGAGTTATCGCGGCCGTATAGAATACTGGCGATCTCCCGCTCGGCGATGCCTTGAGGGTCATCATTGCGGCGATCGATACCGCTATGCGCCTGCGAGATGGTGAGATCGATCTTTTCCTGCCTGAACGCGGGATCGCTCATCACCGCCTTAAATATGCCGAGCACCGTTCCGGCATTTTCCTTGAGTCCGGAAAAGCTGATGCTGGCGCTGCTCTCGCCCATGCTCGATTCGACTGACGCTGCGATGTTCTCCAGTTCCTCGTCGATTTGATCGCCGGTCTTGACGCTGGTGCCGCCGGAGCGAAGCACGTCCGCCATCACGCTCGACAGGCCGCGCTTATCCGGCGGATCGAAGAGGTTGCCGGTGCGGACAAGCGCCAGCCCGTTGATCAGCGGCAGCTCGTGGTCTTCGAGCAGAAGGACACGCATGCCGTTCTTGAGCATGAAGGACACGGGGTCGGGAACCTTCACCTGTTTCAGTGGCGGATACGCCAGCTGCTGATAGGAAGGGCCGGTTTGGGCTATGGCTGCCGATGCGAGCAGCAAACAAAGCGAAAGCATCGCGCAAAGCGAAAGCATCGGGCGCGTCACTTTGCACCCTCTTTCCCGGAGCCCGCAGCTTTCTCAGAGCCGGCGTCAGGCACGTAGGTGTAGGCAACGGTCCGATGTTCCTTCACCAGGTAGGTGTTGGCGACGCGCGCGACGTCATCCGCGGTGACCTTGTCGTATTCATCAAGTTCGGTGAACAACTTGCGCCAGTCGCCGTAGTTCACATAGTAGGTGCACAACTCCGAGGCGAGGCCAGCGTTACTATCCAGCTTGCGTATCAACCCAGCCCGCAGTTTGATCTTCACGCGCTGCAGAGTCGCGTCATCCACCTTGGTGGTCTTGACCTGCTGTATGATTCGATCCAATTCCTTGCGGTTTTCTTCCGAAGTGTGCCCCGATGAGGGTGCGACATAAAACAGGAAGAGCGAGGGATATTTTCCACCGGGAAATTCGGGGGCGCTGCCGGCGCCCAGCGCGATCTGTTTATCCCGCACCATTTCCTTGTAAATGATGCCGGTGCGGCCATCCGAGAGAACCGCGTCCAACACCGCCAGCGCGGCGGCATCCGGTGAGTGCCGGTCGGGACGCTTGTAAGCGATGATGACGAAGGGCTGGGCGGGCGACGACACCGTGGCGGTCTTCTCGCCTTCCTGCAGCGGCTCCACGGTGCGGTACTGCAAGGGCACGGGCCGGGCCACTAAACGTCCGAAATATTTTTCGGCGAGGCGGCGGGCTTCCATTGGATTGACGTCTCCTGCAATGCCCAGTGTGATGTTGGCGGGCACGTAGTGTTGCCGGTAGAAGCGCTCCGCGGCGGGACGGCGGAAGTGTTCGATGTCGCTGGCCCAGCCGATGGCTTCGTTGTGGTACGGGTGCGCGGAAAAGGCGGTGGCCGACAGGGCCTCGATCAATTTACCTTGCGAACTGGATTCGACGCGCATGCGGCGCTCTTCGCGCACGACATCACGCTCCTTATAGAACTCGCGGAAGACCGGATTCAGGAAGCGGCTGGATTCCAGCAAAAACCACAGCTCGATGCGGTTGGAGGGGAAGCTATAGAAGTAATTGGTGGAATCCTCGCCGGTGCTGGCGTTCATATCCTGGCCGCCGTTGGATTCGACGACGCGATCGTACTCGTTGGGCTCGACGTAGCTGTCGGCTTTCTCCATGGCGGCTACCAGCTCGTTGGAAATCGCCTCTATTTTCTTGGAGTCCGCGCGCGGCCCTTTGTTACGCTCGGCGTCCAGGCGGTCGTAGACCTGCTCTACCGCATCCATGGCGGCCTTCTCCGCCAGCCAGTTTTTGGTGCCGATGGTGGGCGTGCCCTTGAACGCCATGTGCTCGAACATGTGCGCCAGGCCGGTTTCGCCGCCGGGATCGTCCACCGAGCCTACGTTGACGTAGGTGTGGAACGATACCACCGGCGCGTCGTGGCGCTCAATGACGATGAAGTGCAGGCCGTTGGCGAGCGTGAATTCGGTGACTTTCTTTTCGAAAGACTTCTGGAGGTCGGCGACGGATTGGGCAGCCAGCAAGCAAGGCAGCAGAAGGAACAGTGGGAGACGAAACCTCATGCTTTAAGGGTAACAGGAGCGTTTACTTCGGCTGGTCAACGTAAATGCTTTCGAACGGACCGATGCCGCTGACTTGGATCACCGTGCCTGGGCCGTACCATGTACCGTGATGCGCTCCCGCCGGAATCACGACGTAAGCGCCCTGCTCCAGTTCGCTGCGTGCTCCGTTCACAGAAAGACTGAAGGGACCGGAGAGTACGGTGATGTGTTCGTCGTGCCGGTGCCAGTGCAGCGGAACAATGATTTCGCGATCGGTGCGAAGGCGGATGACAAAGCTCCCGGCGTGGGTCGGGTCCCCGTACAGCACCGCCCTTTCGGCTCCGTCAGCTACTGGCTGCCAGACCAGACTTTGCATGACCACAGACTAGCGCAATCAGCCTGGAACATGCGTCGGCGAAATGCGACTACTTGCCGCCCATGATTTCGGTTTCTTTGGCTTTGGACGCGCCGTCGATCTTCTGGATGTGGGCGTCGGTCATTTTCTGGACATCGTCCAGGGCGCGGCGCTCTTCGTCCTCGCTGATGAGTTTGTCCTTCAGCAGCTTCTTCAAGTGCTCATTGGCGTCGCGGCGGATGTTGCGCGCGGCCACGCGATGCTCCTCGGCCACACCGTGCAAGCGCTTGACGATTTCCCGGCGGCGCTCCTCGGTGAGCGGCGGAACCGGCACGCGGATCAGCTTGCCGTCGTTGGCCGGATTCAGGCCCAGATCCGAACTGCGAATGGCCTTCTCGATGGCGGCGATCTGCGAGACGTCCCAGGGCTGGATGGTGATGAGGGCCGGCTCGGGCACGTGCAGGTTGGCGACTTGATTGAGGGGAGTGGGCGTGCCGTAGTAATCCACTTTCAGGTTATCGAAGATGCCCACCGAAGCGCGGCCAGTGCGAATGCTTGCGATGGCGTGCTGCAAGTCCGACAGCACTTTGTCCATGCGGGTTTTGGAGTTGGCCTCCAGATCTTTGACGTTCTTAAAAGTGTGATTAGTTGCCGCTGGCGGTTCAGGTTTCATAATGTGAACTCAAGAGAACATCCGGATTCAAGAAATCAGTGTACCGATGGGCTCGCCCATCGCCATACGCATTATATTGCCGTAGACGTTCAAATTGAAGACCACAATGGGTAGCTTGTTATCGCGGCACATGGCCACGGCGGAGGCGTCCATCACGCGCAGGTTTTTCGCGAGCACCTCAGAGTAGCCGATTTCTTCAAAACGCACGGCGTCCTGATTCTGCAGCGGGTCCTTATCATAGACGCCGTCGACGCGCGTGGCTTTGGCTACGATATTGGCGTGGATCTCCAGGCCGCGCAGCGTAGCCGCGGTGTCGGTCGAAAAATAGGGGTTGGAAGTGCCGGCAGCGAAAATCACAATGCGGCCCTTTTCCAGGTGACGGATCGCCCGGCGGCGGATGTACGGCTCGGCCACCTCATTCATGGTGATGGCGGTCATCACGCGGGTGGGCACGCCCTGCTTTTCGAGGGCGTCTTGAAGCGCCAGCGCATTGATCACGGTAGCCAGCATGCCCATATGATCCGCTGTTACGCGGTCCATGTGGCGCGCCGCGGCCGCCACGCCGCGAAAGAAGTTGCCGCCTCCCACTACCAGGCCGATCTGCACACCGGCCTTGGCTACTGCAGCAACTTCTTCCGCGAGTGCCTGCATACGCCCGGCGTCCAGGCCGAAGGAACCTTCACCGGCCATCACTTCTCCGCTGAGCTTTAGCAGAATGCGTTGGTATCGGGGCATGCGTTCACCGCGCACAGCCGAGGTTCCCGGTGCGCCCATGGCGCTACTCTCCGCTGGTCTCTTCGGCCGCGGCCGTATCGCCCACTTTGAAGCGGACGAAACGCGCCACCGAAATGTTTTCGCCGAGCTTGGCGATCTTGGACTTGATCAGATCGGCGATGGTGGTGGTATTTTCCTTGATGAACGGCTGTTCCATCAAGCAGACTTCTTCGTAGTACTTGGCCAGGCGGCCTTCAACGATCTTATCGAGAATTTTCTCGGGCTTGCCCTCACTGAGAGCACGGGCGCGCGCAATGTCCTTCTCTTTTTCGATGGCGGCGGCGGTCACATCCTCGCGCCGAACGAACTCCGGATTCGCGGCAGCCACTTGCATGGCCAGGTCCTTCACGAGTTCCTGGAAGGCATCGGTACGAGCCACGAAATCGGATTCGCAATTGACTTCGATCAAGACGCCGATCTGCGCGCCGGCGTGGATGTAATTGCCGATCATGCCTTGCTTGGTCGAACGTGACGACTTCTTGGCGGCGGAGGCGATGCCGGCCTTGCGCAGGACGACCTCTGCCTCACCCAGGTCTCCCTTGGCTTCGACCAAGGCCTTCTTGCATTCCATCATCCCAGCCCCGGTGCGTTCCCGGAGCTGCTTCACTAGCTGTGCACTGATTTCCATAGTTTCCTCAACCAAAACACACCTCACGCGCTTTCTTCGGCTTGCGCCCGACGCTGGTCACACGGCTACCGGTCAGTTGGTCTGAACCGCTTCGTCGACTAACTCGGCGGCGGCAGGTCCCTTGCGGGGCAGCGACATCGACGGCAGATCCTCGTCGGGCATGGATTCCGACATGAGCTGCTCGGAGAACTTGGGATCCATCAACTGCGCGTACTCGGGGATATCTTCCATCGGAGTCTCGTCGCTGACGATTTTCTCGGCCGTGAAATCCTGCTCGCTGGCGAGCTGGCGGCCTTCGACCACAGCGTCGGCGATCTTGGTGGTGAAGAGGCGGATGGCGCGCAGCGCGTCATCGTTGCCCGGAATCACGTAATCCACCTTGCTGGGATCGCAATTGGTGTCGACCACGGCCACCACCGGGATGCCCAGTTTGCGGGCTTCTTCGACGGCAATGGCTTCCTTGTTCGAATCGATCACGAACAGCAGATCCGGGAGCCCGTTCATGTCCTTAATGCCCGATAGGTTCTGGTTGAGGTGCTTGCGCTCGCGCTCAAGGCGAATGACTTCCTTCTTGGCGCGGCCGTCCCAAGTGCCTTCGGTGGCCATGGCGTCCAGTTCCTTCAGACGCTTGATGGATTTTTGCACGGTAGCCATGTTGGTCAGCAATCCGCCCAGCCAGCGCTGGTTGACGAAATATTGACCGGAGCGCAGCGCTTCCTCGGAAATCGCTTCCTGCGCCTGGCGCTTGGTGCCCACAAAAAGAACGGTTTTGCCCTGCGCGGCCATTTCGCCCACGTAGCGCATCGCGTCCTTGAACAATTTGAGAGTTTTTTGCAGATCTATGATGTAGATCCCATTACGTTCGCCAAAAATGTATTCTTTCATTTTTGGATTCCAGCGCTTGGTCTGGTGCCCGAAGTGAACGCCGGCTTCGAGCAATTCTTTCATACTAATCGACGGCAAAATACCTCCCTGCCTGCACTATGGTTGAACCCGGATTCCACGGCCCAAAGCGGAATTTGTGGCCCGGGTGAATACTTCAGACGATAACGGATCACCAGATCCGCCCAAAAAACCCAATCCAAACAACGACGTTTAAGTCCGCCAACGGTTCGTGCGCACGACGGCGCGCAAATCCAGCGGAGTCTCGCTAGCGCTTCGAGAACTGGAAGCGTTTGCGGGCACCCTTCTGCCCGTACTTCTTGCGCTCGTGTTCCCGAGCATCCCGAGTGAGGAAGCCCAGTTCCTTTAATTTGCCGCGCAGCTCAATGTTGAACTCGAGCAACGCGCGTGCGATGCCCAGTTTCGCCGCACCGGCCTGGCCCGTGGGCCCGCCGCCGGCGGTGGTGATCAAAATGTCGAACTTGTCCGCGGTCTCGGTGGCCAGCAGCGGCTGCTTCACGATCGCCCGCGCGGTATCGCTCGGAAAATAGTGTTCAAAGGTGCGCCCGTTCACCGTGATCTTGCCGTCGCCCGGCCGCAGATACACTCTCGCCACCGCGCGCTTGCGGCGGCCCGTACCCAAATGTTGCACTAATGCCAAAATCGAATCTCCTTCAGATCGCTAGATCGCCAAGGCCATTGGCTTCTGCGCGTCATGCGGGTGCTTGGGACCCGCGTATACCTGCAGCTTCCGGTACATCTGTTTGCCCAGCTTGTTCTTCGGAAGCATACCCGAGATCGCCTCTTCCACCATCCGCTGCGGACGGGT
>Ga0163163_10005819_pt1 | contig 10716 bp, 9 predicted proteins | sample S65metaG_FD_119766 | JGI IMG/M metagenome (GOLD analysis project Ga0163163, IMG submission 119766) | Switchgrass rhizosphere microbial communities from Kellogg Biological Station, Michigan, USA - S6-5 metaG | ecosystem: Host-associated > Plants > Roots > Rhizosphere > Soil | place: USA: Michigan... | reverse complement strand
GATCTCGGCGTCGGAGATGGCGCCCAGTCGTGTGGCGGCGAGTGCCCGGCCCGCTTCCGTGATGCGCACATCCTCGAAGGTGGCGCCTTCGAACGGCAGCGCACGCATGCTGATCATGCATGTCGTCCGATCGTGCCAGATGGGGAGATCGCGCCATCGTGCCAGGTTGACCTTTGGCGGTCCGAAGGACGCGCCCACGTCCTGAATCATCGCGAGCGGCCGCATGCAGTCAGCTCCGCCCCCATCAAGACAAATCAGGCGTTGGTTCTGGGACTTGTTGTCCCAGTGAGCCAGAAACGCCGCGACCAGGCGGAACGCATCCACCTCCGCGCGCGGCGCATCGACCTTGTCGAGCTCACGCCACTCCCAGCCTGACACAGCGTCTGTTTCAATCGCGGGCGCCGGGAATTTGTGCTCGACCGACACCCATTCGAAATCCGTGAAGCCGTGCTCGATCTGTTCGGGGACCAGGAGAAAGTGAAACGAGCGCCGGAGGTGCATCGCGACGAACGGGTGGCGCGGGCAGCCGTAGCAACGAAGGCGTGGCACGATCGTCACGACGTCCGACGCATACCCGAGCATCCGCAGCAGCGCTGACGCGGCCGCTTCGCCGTGAATCTCGGAGTCGTGACCGTATTTCACCTTGACCGTGTCGCCGCCGGCGAAGACGCAGTCGAACTTCGGTGTGGTTCCCGATGGATCCGACGGCGCAAAGCGGCACGAGGGCACCGCGTGGGTCAGCAGATCCGCGGCGAGACCGTCACGCCGCTGTTGAAAGGCGTCCGGGGCGATGAATGTGGCGCGCCGCAGGACATCGAGACGCCGTTTGGCGGCGTCAGGCCCGGTCAATGTAATTTCGGCAGCATGGCGCTCGTGGAAGTTTCCGGCCGGCGGGATCGCTGGATACTCAGCGGCCGCCAGCCATGTGGAGACGCCAACAGCTGAGACGAGTAAGGCGGTCGCGGCCACGAGACTTGGGCGCACACTCTAATTGACAGCAAAGAAACTGCCGACCTTCATGCTGATTGGCCGGTCGAGCTGGCGCGGGGTCGTACGAATCAGAGAATGCGCTTGCCGAGGGCAGAAAGCGCGAGCTCAGCCGCGAACTCAGCCGTCGCGTTGCGGTTGTCGAGCGTTGGATTCACCTCGACCAGGTCGAGCGCGATGAGCTGATTCGAGTCCGCCACCAGCTCCATGATCATGTGCGACTCGCGATAGTCGAGTCCGCCTCTGACCGGTGTGCCCACGCCGGGTGCGATTGATGGATCGGACACGTCCAGATCGAAGGAGACGTGAATGCCGCCGGTGCCAGCGGAGGCCAGCTCGATGGCGCGCTCGGCGACGGTGGCGATCCCCTGACGGTCGATGTCTTTCATCGTGAAGACGTGAACACCAGCCGCGCGAATCTGGCCCTTCTCGTTCTCGTCCAGGTTGCGGATGCCCACCAGAACCGTGTGTTGCGGCAGGACGCTCGGGACGGTGCCGATCGAGGCCAGCTCCAGCGGTTCCCGTCCGAGCAGGGCGGCCAGTGGCATGCCGTGGACGTTTCCCGAGGTTGTCGTCTCCGGTGTGTTCATGTCGCCGTGCGCATCCACCCAGATCAGGCCGAGCGGCTTGCCGTTGATGCGTCGAATCCAGTCGGCACTGGCAGCCACGGAGCCGGCGGCCAGGCTGTGATCACCGCCCAGGACCAGCGGTACGGCGTCGGCCTCCAGCGACGCGAGACAGCTCGCGTGCAGCGAGCGGCACACGGCCGCGATCGGATCGATGTACTTCTTGTGGCGATCGAGCGCGTCTTCTGTTTCGGCAATCGGCGCCGGCAGATTGCCTTTGTCGATTACCTGACGTCCGAGCTTCGCGATCGCCTCGCCGATTCCGGCGATGCGGACCGCTGATGGCCCCATATCCACACCGCGGCGGGCGCCGCCGAGATCGAGTGGAACGCCGATGATGTGGACAGGTTTCACGGGCGGGACTCGAGCCCTACTTGAGTTTGTACGACACGGACATTCCCTCGCCGGATGGCGACACCACGGTGGTGAAGAGCGAGGGGTGGCTCTCAATGGTTTTCAGAAACGGCTCCATCTCGCTCTTCTTGTTCACGACATTGTGCGCGGTGAACACAGCGCCAGGGGTCAGTCGGGGGAACACCATGTCGAAAAACTTCTTGTAGTCCGGTTTCCAGGCGTCGAGGAAGACGAAGTCGAACGTGCCCTGCAGTTTTGGGATTTCAGCGAACGCATCGCCCTGCACCACGCGCACCACATCGTCGAGGCCGGCCCGCTTGACGTTCGCGGCCGCTTCCTTGGCGCGCCCCGGGTCGTACTCGATCGCCACGACGTGTCCGCCAGATTCGCGCGCGCCAAGGCCCAGCCAGATGCCGCTGTATCCGCTCGCCGCACCGATCTCCAGAATGGACTTTGCTCCGCGCGTTGCGACAAGCACGCGAAGAAACCGTCCGTCCTCCTCGGATACGGCCAGCTGTCCCTTGTCGGCGGCCTTGATGCTGCGCAGCACCGATTCGATCTGCGGCGTCAGCGCGCCTGAGCCACGAAGCGGTGCAACGGACTGAGATGAGAGAAGCAGGCCCAGGAGGAGCGTAGCCACAACGCGCATGCACGCGATTCTATGCCACGAAAATCACGGCGACTTCGCCTTCTTTGTCGCAAGAAACGTGGCCGCCCTGATGGCCGTCTGGCGTCCGTCGGCGACGCAATCGGGAATGCCGATCGCCCGGAAGCCGCTCCCGGTGACGAACAGTCCCGGAATGGACGCAAGCTCACGGTCGATTGTCGCGACCCGCTGCAGGTGACCCACCTCGTATTGCGGACTCTGTTTCGTCCACCTGAAAATCCGCGTGAACAGCGGCGCCCCGGTGATGCCCATCAGCTGACGCAGTTCGTCAACGACCAGCTTCGTCAGCTCGTCATCGTCCGCGTCCAGGCGCCGTGGATCGCGACCGCCACCGAGAAAGCCACGCATCAGCACGTGTCCCTCGGGGGCGCGATGCGGCCATTTCGACGTGACCCACGTGGCCGCGAGCAGTGGACTTCGCTCGATGCGCGGCACGACGAAGCCGCTGCCAGCCATCGGATGCGCAATTTGATCGCGGCGAAAGCCGAGTGCCACGGTCGCCGTTGAGGCGTAGGGAATGCCTTCCGCGAGCGCCGCGATTGTCGTGTCGAAGGCGCGCAGCAGCGAGGCGGCGACGTACGCCGGCACAGCGAGAATGACCACCCGTGCGTCGACCGGTCCAGCTGACGTTTCGAGACGGTAGTGCGCGTGCCGATGAAGGTCGGTCACGCGCGTCGACACACTGATGGTGCCCGGCGTGAGCGCCTGGCCCAGAGAGTCCACAAGCTCTCCGATACCGCGGGGCAACGAGACGAACGCTCCCTGCGGCGAGGGCCGCGCGCGCATTGCGCGGAACGCGCGAATGACGCTGCCCGACTGGCGCTCCGCCTCGAGCAGTCGGGGGAAAAGCGCACGAATCGACAGGCGATCGACGTCACCTGCGTGAATGCCGGCGAGGAGCGGTTCGGCCAGGTAGTCGACCGCTTCCTGCCCAAAGCGTCGTCTGACGAACGTCCCGACGGATTCATCCTCGTCGCCATCGCGCCGCGGCATGAACACTTCACATGCCATCCGGAGGCGTCCGCCGAGCGTGAAGACCGAGGATCGGGCCAGGGATCCGACGTCGAGCGGGAACCCGAGGAACGAGCCTTCCGCGATCCGATGGAGGCGCCCGTCCCGGAGGATGTATGCCGTGCGCGGCGTCAGCGTCGAGATCAGACGGTCCGCAATCCCCAGTTCCCGGCAGAGCGCGACTGCGGCGGGTTTCTGCACCAGGATCGAATCGGGACCACCGTCGATGATCCAGTCGTCGAAGCGCTCGGTGGTGATGACGCCGCCCGCGCGGGGAATCGCTTCCAGAACGCGGACGTTGAGCCCTTGCCGCTGGAGTTCGTAAGCGGCCGCCAGGCCGCTGATTCCGCCACCGACGATGGCGACATCCAGCATCTATTTCATCCGACGTCCCGCGGAGTGGACGTACTGCGCCAGCATCTGCACGTGCTCAACCGGCGTTGACGGCAGGATGCCGTGCCCGAGATTGAAAATGTGTCCCGGACGTCCGCCGACACGCCTCAGTACCTCGTCGGTCTGCTCGAACATCCGTGCGGTCGGACCGAGGAGGAGCGTCGGATCCAGATTGCCCTGTACGGCGTGACGGCCTCCGATTCTGGTCCACGCCTCGTCGATGGGAATGCGCCAGTCGACGCCAATCACGTCGCCGCCCGCGTCGCGCAGCTCCTCGAGAATCGTGGACGTGCCGGTGCCGAAGTGAATGGTCGGGACGCGGCCGGCGATCGCCTGGAAGATCTTGCGAGTGTGAGGATAGGCGAACTCGCGGTAGTCGGTGGAGCTCAGCGTGCCCACCCACGAGTCGAAGATCTGGATGACGTCGACGCCGGCCTCGATCTGCGCAATCACGTAATCCGAGACGACGGTCGCGAACATGTCACACAGGCGGTGCCAAGCGTCGGGATGGCCGTACATCAGCGCCTTCGTGCGCGCGAAGTTGTTTGAGTGGCCACCCTCGATCGCGTACGACGCGAGCGTGAAGGGTGCCCCGGCAAATCCGATCAGAGGTACGTTTCCGGCAAGCTCGTGCTGGATCTGCCGGATTGCGGTGAGGACGTGGCCGAGCGCTTCACGGGGCTCGAAGACGCGCAGCGCCTCGATGTCCGCAGGACTGCTGATCGGCCGCTCGATCTGCGGCCCTTCGCCCTTGATGAAATCAAATGGCAGCCCCATCGGCTCCAGCGGCAGCAGCAGATCCGAGAAGAGAATCGCCGCGTCGACGTCGACCCGTCGGACTGGCTGCAGCGTGACTTCGGTGGCCAGATCCGGGACACGACAGATCTCGAGCAGCGAATGGCGCTCACGCAGCGCCCGGTACTCCGCCATATAGCGGCCCGCCTGGCGCATGAACCACACCGGTGTTGTATCCACCGGCTGGCGCCTGCAGGCCTTCAGGAACCTGGAATTCGTCACTTCAGGGCTTGACCGGGACGCGCAACAGCTCGCGCGCGAGCGTCACCAGCTCTTCGATCCAGATCGGCTTGAAGCGCAGTTCGGCGCCGAGCGCCCTGATTTCGTCCCGCACCTCGTCATCGAGGCCATAGTCGCCGGTGACGATGGCGACGGGGGTGGTGGCCAGCCCGGAAATCGCGCGAATGGCGCGGAGAAACTGAAGGCCGCTCGTGAGCGGCATGCGCAGATCGAGCACGATCGCATGGGGCTGGTGTGTTTGCGCCAGCGCCAGCCCTTCCTCCGCGGACAGGCCCGCCCAGACCTCGTAGCCTTCCAGACGAAGCGTTCGCGAAAACGAATCCGCCGTCGCCCCGTCGTCGTCGACGATCAGCACCCGCGGCGCCGTTGAGCTGCCCCCAAGCATCCGGAGATTGTGACACTAACCCACCAGATTTAATCGCTTAGAGCGTTCATGTGACCCGACGACGCGGAGGGCTTGTGCTATATTCACCCGTCTTCGCCAGCTTTTTGGCGGTATTTTGAGCCGCTGGAGCGTCAAGATCCCAGTCATGTACACACGCCGGAGGTTGTGTTGAGCCCGATTCTCGTGCGGCCGGTCCGCGAACAGCTCGAGCACGACCGCGTCATCCGACTGCTGCAGGCGAAGTACAAGAGAAAGTCCGACACGGCGATCAATCCGGGCAACGAGCAGAACGCACCCGTTGGCGGACCGCCTCCCTGGTATCCAGACCTGGTGCTTCAGACCTCCGACAAGAATCGTCGGCTGCTTGGCGTCGTCGAGGTCGAGACCACCGAATCGATCAACCACCTGGAAGCGATGTCCCAGTGGGGCGCGTTCTCGCGTCTTCGGGTTCCGTTTCACCTGTACGTTCCAGCCGGGTCGGTTGACAGCGCGCGACGGCTCTATACCGACTTGAATATTCAGGTGACGGAGTTCTGGAGCTACAACTCGTTCGGAGATCAGATTCGCTTCACGCTCGTGAACCGGACGAATCAGCCGCCAGAGTCGAAGGTCGCGGCCCGGCCGGCGAAGGCCGCAGCTCCGAGAGCGGCCGCCACGCGCAACCGCACGCCGCCGTCGGCTCCAGCCCGATCTGCACGGCGGCCTGCACCCGCCGCTCCCCGGCGCAAGCCGGTTGCTGCCGCAAAGGCAAAGGCCGCACCGGCCCGTCGCGGTGCCACCAAGACTGCATCGAAGTCCGCGCGTTCCACCAGATCACAGAAGCGGCGGTAGGCCGCGGTGCCGTTCCTGCGGGTCATTCGCGATAGACGTGGGTACGAGACCACGTACCTGATGCACTGGTATCGCGACGGAAACCGGCAGCGATCGCGCATCCTTTATGTGTTCCGGACCCCGGGCGGCGTTCGTGTCGGCCGCGATCCGCTCGAACCGTCGGTCTTGCGCGAGCTCGAGACGCGGCATCCGGAGATCGCATTCGAGTGGAAGGCGATCCGCGAGAACCAGCAGGTCATCGAACCAGCGGCCGAACAACGCCGGAAGCGGCCGAAGGCTGAAGACGTCGCTACCGCCCCGGCTCCACAAGAAGCCGCGCCCGCCGCATCCGTAGCCGCTCCGGCCGCTCCTCAGGCTGACGCGCCGACCCGGTCAAAGCCGATTCCGGCGGCGATTACCGGAGCGACGCCGGACGAGCACATCGCGTTTCTGCAGGAGTGGTATCCAGTCATCCGCGAGCGGATCGAGCAGCGGATCAGCGATCCAGCGCGCCGCGAAACGCTGCACGCGCTGGCCGAACGGATCAACCCGTCGGCCTGGACTGATGCCGACCAGATTACGGCCGGATTGCCGCAGGCTGCCGAAGCGCTCGAGCGCCTGTCGCGTGTGTTTGCGCGGCGACGCCGCCGCGGCAGGCGCCGGTCCGCGGAACCAGACACACCTCCACCCTCGTCTGAACCCTCCTGATGGACTGGTTCGAGCCGCTGGTGCGACAACTCGCAGACCTTGGCGGCTGGGGGCCTGTTCTCTTCGTCGGCATCTACGTCCTGGCGGCGATCACGCTGGCACCGGCGTTTCTCCTGACGTTTTCCGCCGGGGCCGTGTTCGGGTTGTGGCGGGGCACCCTGCTGACCTATGTTGGCGCCGTGCTCGGAGCCTCTGCCGTGTACGCGGTGGCCGCACCGCTGGCGCGTTCGCGGGTCCTACGCTGGATCGATCGGGATCCGCGCGTGTCGGCGACGCGGCGTGCGGTCGTCAGGGACAGCGCCAGGATCATGTTCCTGCTGCGGCTGTCGCCCCTGGTGCCGTATAACCTGCTCAACTACGCGCTGGCGTTGAGCGGCGTGAGCTATCGCGACTATCTGCTGGCATCGGTGGGAATGATTCCGGCAATCATCATGTACGCCTACTACGGGACGGTGGCTGGTGACGTTACGCGCATCCTTGCCGGCGTGTCACCTCGCCGCGGTACGGAATATTACGTGATGCTGGTGGTCGGGCTGATTGCGACCTTCGCCGCTACCCATATGATCGGCCGGGCCGCAAAGAAAGCGATGGCCGAGGTCGAGACAAGTAACAAGTGAGAAGTAAGAAGTAACAAGTAAGTGGACAAGTGGCTTCCGCCTTCAGGCGGAAGGAGTTGCTATGAGACGCCCCATTCAATTGATGCTCATCGTCGCCGCCAGCTCCGTGCTTGCCGCGCAAGGTGGTGGGGAACAGCGCGTCACGCCATCAGAAGTGAAGTGGCCGGCGCCCGCGGCGGGAAGCGTGGGCACCTCGGGGAATGCGGGAACGCAGACGGTGGTGCTGAAGGGCGATCCGACGAAGCCAGGTCTGTACAGCATGCTGTTGCGTGTCGGGCCGAACACGAGGATCGAAGCGCACGCGCACCCCGATGATCGGGTGGCGACTGTGATTTCGGGAACCTGGTACTTCGGCTACGGCGCGAAATTCGACGAGAAAGCGTTGAAGATGCTGCCACCTGGCAGCTTCTACACCGAGCCGCCGAACACGAATCATTTCGCGATGACGCGCGCGGAAGGTGTGACGATTCAGATCACGGGGACCGGGCCGTCCGGGACCTCTTACGCAGATCCGGCGAACGATCCGGCACGCAAGAAATAGAACGCAGTGTCCCCCATCAGGCGGACCCTCATATAATCCGCCCACCCCTTTCCAGATGGCCCTGACTTCCGGAGCGCGCGTCGGTCCGTACGAAATCGTCTCGCCGCTCGGCGCCGGCGGCATGGGCGAGGTGTATCGCGCTCGCGATTCGAAGCTGCAGCGCGAGGTCGCGATCAAGGTGCTGCCAGACCACCTCGCGGCCGATCGCGAACGCCTCGCGCGCTTCGAGCGCGAAGCGCAGGTGCTGGCGTCACTGAACCATCCTCATATCGCGCAGATCTACGGATTCGAGCAATCGGAACACGCGAACGCGCTCGTGCTGGAGCTGGTCGAGGGCGACACGCTGGCGGAGCGTATTGGCAAAGGTCCGCTGCCACTGGACGAAGCGCTGCCGATCGCGCGGCAGATTGCGCAGGCACTCGAAGCGGCGCACGAGCAGGGCATCGTTCATCGCGACCTGAAGCCAGCCAACATCAAGATCACGCCCGCCGGGGTCGTCAAGGTGCTCGACTTCGGCCTGGCAAAGCTCGCGGATACGGCTGTCGGATCAGCCAGTCACGCGTCGCGCACCATTTCGCCGACGCTCACGTCGCCGGCGATGACCGGCGTCGGCACGATTCTCGGCACCGCCGCCTACATGGCGCCGGAGCAGGCGAAGGGCCGTCCCACCGACAAGCGCAGCGACATGTGGGCGTTCGGTGCGGTGCTCTACGAGATGCTCACCGGCATCCGCGCGTTCGATGGCGAAGATGTCAGCGACACGATGGCGGCGGTGTTACGCGGTGAGCCAGACTGGAGCAAGCTGCCGGCGACCGTCGGTCCCGCGCTGCGCACGTTGATTCAGCGATGCCTGGAAAAGGATCGAACGCAGCGGGTGGCTGATGCGGCCGCAGCGCTGTTTGTCCTTCGAGAGCTTTCAGGGCCGGCGGTCGCTTCGTCGCTGCCACCCGCGACTCCGCGCCGAAGCAGTATCCGATGGTGGGCCATTGCTGCGGCGGTCATCCTCGCGTCGTCATTGGCGATGGGAGCGACATGGTTTGCGATGCGTCCCGAAGCGGCGCGTATCGTTCGCTTCGATATCACACCGCCACCTGAAGCGCTTTTGACGGTTGGTCCGGCAGGTCCCAATCTGGTGATCTCTCCCAAAGGAGACCGCATCGTTTACCACGCGCGTCATGGCGCAACGACGGCGCTGGAGATGCGCAGCCTCGACACCGGTGAGGCCGGTCCGCTGCCGCAGACTGATGGCGCGACCCATCCGTCGTTCTCGCCTGACGGCACGCACATCGCGTTCTTCAAGGCTGGCAAGCTTTACAAGCTCACCATCGATTCGCATGTGCTCACAGCATTGACGAATGTGTCTGATGGCAACGGCATCAGCTGGGGAAGCCCGGACACGATCGTGTTCACCCGTCCCGGATCCAAAGGGGGGTTGTTTCGCATCGCCGTGGGAGGCGGAACGCCGGAACAAATCACGGCACCCGATGGAAAGGCTGGTGAACAGGACTACGTGGCTCCGTGGGTGCTTCCCGACGCAACCACCGTCCTGTTTGTGGTCCGATCTGCGGCAGGCGGCAGCTCAAAGCTGGCGATCGCCGGCCGTTCGTTGGCGTCAGGGCAGCAGAAGATCCTTGTCGAAGGCGCTGTGCATCCTATTTACGCGCCTGGCGGGTACCTCTTATATGTCCAAGGCAGCGTGCTGACCGGCAACCGTTTTGATGCCACTCGCCTCGCGCTCATCGGCCCTGCCGTTCCTCTCGTGAATGGCATCGTCACCAAGGGGAACTACGCGAATGTGGGCCTCAGCAGCGACGGCACGCTGACCTACATCCCGGGTAGCACCATCAATTACGTGAGCCGATTCATCTGGCGCGGCCGCGACGGACGGCTGATTGGCGGGGCCGGTCCAGAGAAGCTGGAGTATCCCCGCTACCCTCGGCTTTCTCCCGACGGCCGCAAACTGGTAGCGACTGTTGGCCCTGCGCAGGAGGGTCACGTATGGGTGTTCGACATCACGGGCGCAGCGCAGCCGTACAAGGTCACGTTCAACGCGCACAACACTCAGCCCATATGGTCCCCGGACGGTTCGCGTGTGGCGTTCGTCTCCACACGCGATGGCCCATCCCGGAATATGTTCGTCGTTCCGGGGGATGGCAGCATCGTCGACCCGATCCATCTTGTGGCCAGCGACAAGGACAAGACCTCTCTCACGTGGTCTCGTGATGGATGGCTCGTGTACAACGAGCTCGGCGACTCGACGCGGACAGATCTGTGGAAGCAACCAGCCGGCGGCGGCAAAGCCGAGCCATGGGTGCAGACACCGTTCGCCGAATACAACGCGCTGTTTTCAGCCGACGGAAAGTGGGTGGCGTACGTGTCCGATCCGGCAGGAACGGATGAGGTCTGGGTCCGCCCGTTTCCCGGACCTGGATCACCTGTCCGCGCGTCGGTCGCCGGTGGACACGATCCCACCTGGTCCCACGACGGGAAGGAATTGTTCTATCAGGAAGGATCGAAGCTGATGGTGGCGGCAGTCGCGTCGACTTCACCACTGCAGATGCAAGCTCCGAAGATGTTGTTCG
>Ga0163163_10005818_pt1 | contig 10717 bp, 9 predicted proteins | sample S65metaG_FD_119766 | JGI IMG/M metagenome (GOLD analysis project Ga0163163, IMG submission 119766) | Switchgrass rhizosphere microbial communities from Kellogg Biological Station, Michigan, USA - S6-5 metaG | ecosystem: Host-associated > Plants > Roots > Rhizosphere > Soil | place: USA: Michigan... | reverse complement strand
TTTAATCCAAACAAAGCTGGGGCGGAAGGATTCGAACCTTCGAATGCAGGATTCAAAGACCTGTGCCTTACCACTTGGCCACGCCCCAATTCCTCCGCGATTCACTCACGCCGTTCTTATAAAAACGCTCCGCAAATATTCCAGCCTGGATAACGGCCGAGTTACCCGTGCTGTACCATATTGATGCAGCTGAGAAGCAGCATTCACTGCTTCTTCCTGCCGATCAAAACGGCCGAACACTGCAGAGCCACTCCCGGACAGCAGGGCCTGTCGAGCTCCCTCCCGCAGAAGCGTACTCTGGATATCCTTTAAAACAGGATGATGCTCAAAAACAGTGCTTTCGAAGTCATTTCCGGGCAAATCCACTTCCCTGCCCGGAGCGGACGGGTTGTGGAAACCTTTGATGGTATTGGATTCACCGGACACCGTCAACCAGGAATACGCGTCTACTGTTGAAATATGAAATTGGGGATGAACCACGACCAGCCAGTAATTGGTCTCGTCCTCCTGCGGAATGACTTCATCACCGCGGCCTGTCCCTAATGCCCTGCCCCCTACGGTGAAAAACGGCACATCCGATCCCAGGGACCTCAGACACCTCAGAAACGCAGTCGGAGAAAGAATGTTTCCATACATTTGCTGCAACCCCATCAAGGTAACCGCAGCATCTGCACTCCCCCCGCCGAGTCCCGCACCTGCAGGAATATTCTTTACCAACTCGATGTGCGCGTGAATCGACACGCCAGTCGCCCTTTCGAATTCGCGGACGGCGCGAACCACCAGGTTGCTGGCATCATGGACACATTCCAGTGGGCGCCCGAGGCTGACAAATTGAAAAGTATCCGCGGGGTCGATTCGAATCTCGTCGTACCAGTCGATGGTCTGAAGAATGGTTCGAATCTCATGGTACCCGTCCGAACGCCGGCCAAGGATTTTCAAATCGAGATTAATTTTCGCGAACGCTCGCAACAGCATAAAGACGCGTGAAAAAGCCGGGCTTCAACAGACCTGTACGGTATAGAACGCGAAGCGCATAGTAAGCCACCGAGCGGCTGACAAACCAGAAGGGGTAGATCGGATCGCCACGCCGAACTTCCACTTTCGCTGCAAATTTGGCAAGCAATTCCTCAAGAGAGGCCGGATCAAAAAAATGGACGTGATCCGAAGACAGCATGTGCGCATAAGTCACGTCGTTTTCCTGAAGTCGATCCAGGCTTTCAGAGTTGGGAACGGTTACAAGTACATTTCGGCGGGCCACGCGGAATGCTTCCCTCAAGATGCCTTCGAGCTGCGGTACGTGTTCGATAACTTCCAACAACATGACGGTGTCAAAGGAGCGATTCGGGAACGGCAGAACCGAGTCGACCGCAACTACCGGCAGTCCGGAAACGGACGCCGAGACCAGGTACTTCATATTGATTTCAGCCCCGACACATTTCCTGCCCTGTTCTGCAAGTGCCAGGCTATATGCGCCGTAACCGCAACCCAGATCCAGAATCGTGCTCCCCGCATGCTTTGCGGCAAATCTCACAAACGCGCCGTAATGTTCTCCGGGTTTTGCGGGCAAGCCGGGTTGATAGACGTCATCTCGGGTTTGAAGCATAAGTTCTGTTGGTGTTTCCGGACTCCCGAATTCACGTGCTTCCGGAAACGCTGTTATTATCAACGGCCTATCTCGCATCCGACACGGAATTCTGGATATGGCGAATCGCAAAGTGAAATTTAAGCCGGAAGTTTTCAAGAATCAGCTCGAATCGGTGCGAGCTCTTCGGCAGGAACTTGCGATCAAGGAAAAGGAACTGGCCGATCAGAAATGGGTATTTGAACAGTTCCTGCAGTCTCCAACATGGCGATTTACTTATCCGGTCCGATGGGCCGCGAACCAGTTCCGTAATTTCAGGAAAATGCTCACCCCTGGTTCCAGCGAATCGACGGATATTACTCCAGTAGAACTCGTCGAAGAGGAGTTGGAGGATTCGGAGCCCAATTCCGGCCTGACCGCAAAGTCCTCCTATGATCACCAATTCCGCATCTGGTTCGAAAGCTTTCTGGTTTCCGGCGCCAGACTGGTACTGCCCCAGTCCGAAACTCCTAAAGTTTCAATTCTGCTGGTTCTGTTTAACCGATCGGAACTGACATTTGCATGTCTGAGATCCGTCGTGGAATGCGGCGGTGAAGATCTGGAAGTGATCATAGTGGACAACGCATCGACAGACGACACTCCAAAACTGCTGGATCGCGTGTGCGGCGCTCGAATCATACGCAACCCCACCAACCCGCATTTTCTGCTTGCCGCAAAACAGGCGGCTCGAGAGGCAAAAGGCGAACACATTTTATTTCTGAACAATGACGCACAACTGCTGCCCGGCTCCATCAGCAGCGCGCTTCGCACGCTGACAAGCGCGCCCGACATCGGAGCCGTGGGCGGCAAAATCGTTCTTATGGACGGTACCCTGCAGGAAGCCGGAAGCATCGTCTGGAACAGTGGATCGTGTTTTGGATACGGCCGTGGAGACGACCCGCTGGCGCCTGAGTATATGTTTCGGCGGGACGTGGACTATTGCTCTGGAGCGTTTCTGATGACGCCGCGCCGTGTGTGGGAACAGCTCGGCGGTTTCGACGAGGCCTTCAAGCCTGCATACTATGAAGAAGCGGACTACTGTATGCGGCTGTGGGAATGCGGCCTTCGCGTCGTCTACGAACCGGATGCCGTTGTTATTCACTACGAATTCGGCAGTTCGAAAAACACTGCCCAAGTCGCAACACTTCAACTTGACCACCAGCGCATTTTCATGGATCGTCACCGTGAAACACTAAAAAAACATACATCAAGCAACGCGGGAGATGCCTTAAAGGCACGATCGCGGAACACGAACGACCGGATTCTGTTTCTGGATGACCGGGTACCGCACACCTGGCTTGGCTCGGGATTTCCACGGGCGCGGAAAATGATTTTTTCACTGCTGAAGCTTGGTTTTTTTGTTTCGGTCTATCCGCTGTCTGAAACCAATGAAGCCTGGGACCTTGTCTATGCGGACCTTCCTCGTGAAATCGAAGTCTTAACCGGACTTGGATCGCTGATGCTGGAAATGTTTCTGCGAGGACGCAGGAACTACTACAAATGCATTGTAGTCAGCAGACCTCATAACATGAAGATTCTTCAGTCGATGATGCTGGACCATCCGGCCTGGTTCACAAACATCCGGATCGTCTACGATGCGGAGGCCTTGTTTAGCCGACGAGACGAAATGCTCCGGAAGCTTACGGGAACCCCTTGGTCGGTCCGTGAATTCCAGGAAGAACTGAATAAGGAAATCGCACTGGCATCAGAAGCCCACTGTGTTATTTCCGTTTCCGCGAGGGAAGGAGCCGAGTTTTCTCAAAATGGCATCCGGAACGTTCATGTCATCGGACACGCCATAGACGCAAACCCTAAGCCAGTTGAGTTCGAACGTCGGTCAGGCTTGCTCTTTGTTGGTGCAATACATTCCGAAACAAGTCCGAATGCCGATTCAATGATCTGGTTTCTGACGGAAGTGTTTCCCCGTATTCAGAAGAACCTTGGAAAGACGATCCGCCTCACGATAGCAGGAGTCAACGAGTCGCTGCGAATTCGAAATCTTGCCGGTCCCTCGGTCCACATTACAGGGTATGTTCCCGACCTTGGCGAACTTTATGCCAACGCCCGACTGTTCATTGCCCCAACTCGTTACGCTGCCGGGCTTCCTCATAAGGTTCATGAGGCTGCCGCTCACGGCCTGCCGGTGATCGCAACATCACTGCTGGCCAGTCAGCTGGAATGGACGGAACGCGAAATCGCAATTGCCGATGACGCAGAATCTTTTGCCGCACGTTGCTGCGAACTTTACGCCGATCCGGAGAAGTGGCTGAATATGCGAAACGCCGCCCTGGAGCGCGTAAAAGCAGACTGTTCCCCCGAAAGTTTCGACAGGTCCATGCGAGACCTTATTCATGCGGTGGGCCTGAAGTGAGGCTGGCTACCTGCCTGAAAGCTTTTCCCTCACCGTAAAAATGGAAAGCCCAAAGGGCAGGTCATGATTCTCGGCCCACGCGTTTTCCATGCGATGCCATTCAAGCAGGGCGCGGTTCAACCACAACGGTGTGAGATTCGTGTCGGCTGTTGGATTGCCGGAGGCCGGAAAGATGTTTCGAATTGAGCGAACCAGGACGGCGATCGGATAGATGGACGCAAACGTCCATGTCATCCGGCGTCGACGCCAGATGGCCGGAGCGAAGAGCTTATCAAACTGGCTCCAGGTGTATCGCCGCTTGTGATGAAGGGCATCGTCATGTCCGCCGAGAAGGAATGGATGGGCTGGTACCGCAATGAGCAGAACTCCTCCGGGCCGAAGCACGCGATACGCCTCCGCAATCAGATCGTCGTCTCGCTCCACATGCTCGATCAGATCAAACGCCGTCACAATATCGAAACTCTCCGAAGCAAAGGGCATCTGCTGTGAATCCGCGCAGACCAGTCGGGATACGCCCCGGATGCGTGAGAAATCCAGAGCCTCTCTTGAGAAATCCAGGCCGAAGGTCGCCTTGTCCTGACTTTGCTCCTTGATAAACAGGCCGGTGCCGCAACCAAGATCCAACAGGCGGGGCTTGCGATCAGGTGTGCGAGGACAGTGTTTTGCAACCATGCGGCGCATCAGATTGATTCTTCCCTGAAACCACCAATGATGGTCTTCAAGGTCAAACATGCGCTGGTATTCAATCGATTCCATAATGTGAAAAGAGTTCAAGGATGGTGGCGAGGCGAGCGCTCAACTCCACTTGACGGCTCGTTCGTCATTGTATCGGAGTTCGCCGGGAATCACTGAATGCTGTAATTGAAAGTCAGCTTGATATTGAACGCAACGGGCTGGCCTGCGCGGTTCAGAGGTTTGAATGTCCATTTCTTCACGGCTGCAATGGTATCCACATTCATTTCCGGGATCTGCGAGTCCGTGACCGTGGCATTGGCAACAGTTCCATCCTTGCCGATATTCACCTGCAGCGTAATTTTTCCAGCCTTGCCACCCTTGACGAGGGTGTCCGGGTACTCGGGCAGCACCTGTCTGAGAATTTCAACCGCATTTGTGGCTTCATACTGATAATCAATCTGGCCCGCTCGATCCGGCTGAGGAGGCGGTGTCGGAGTTCTCGCAGGTTCACGACGGGTCGCTTCCGCGGCCACGGTCTCCAGCAGCTGGTTGACCTGCAGTCGTTCCGCCTCGATACGAATATCCTGAATTTTCTGATCCAGTAAAACTGCCTTCTGGTTGTAGATTGCCGCCGCCGCACGATCGGCATGGGGTAACGCGGCAGCCAGCTTTGCAGTGTTGTAGGCGTCGTCGTACCGGTGCAATGCAACCAGGGTTTCGGCGCGAAGGATATAAAACCGATCCGCGTATTCCGGCTCCAGGGCGACAGCGCGATCCAGCAGAGGCAATGCTGCGTCCGCCTGAAATCCAATCGTCAAGACGCGAGCCAGTTCGGCGTGGGCGCGCCCCATCAATGGAAGCAGACGAACAGCACGCTCGAGTGCAGCGATCTGATTTGTAATGACCGTCGGATCCTGTGATTCAATAGTACCGAAGTGATATTGAACCAGCCCGCGGTCGGGAAAGTCCGCTACCGCTCTCGTCAATATAGGAACCGCTTCACTCCCACTTGTGAGTTTTGCGAAAACGGCCCGTGCTGCGCGCGCGTCATCGGAATTGCCTTCGTACCACATTGAAGCCTGGGTGTTCTTGCGTGCGGCGGCCAGCACATCGCCCCGGTGTATGGCAACACTGGCAGACGAAACCTCGTGCGATTGAATATCCGCTGCCGTCGCACCAGGAGGGATACGCGTATCCATGAATTGACTGAGCTGCTCCGTTGCCTTGCCTTCGTCAATGGAGAGCCTGGAATCTCGCCCGGTCTCCGCCTTCAGTGCGCTGATATAAGCACGTAACTCGGCGGGGTGTTCATCCAGGACGATTCGCAGGAACCGGTAGGACTGAATCCTGAACGGGCCTGCAGGATCACTGTCCTTATATGTCCCGCTCGGAACAATGGTGAGAATATCGTTTACCGGCATTCGATCTGCAGGAACAATGCGCTTGTTTTCCGGGCCCCTTCCCACTTTTCGGAAATACTCCGCCGCAGCTTCTTCCAGCCAGAATGGGTGCCACAGCACCATTCGATCCAGAAACAGGTGTCCCAGCTCATGACCTACTTCGTTTGCAATATCATCTGGAGAATTGTCCTGTGCCACAATGAATACCCGATCCGCTCCCCGCACGATATACGCGGAACTGTAGGTGTCTATTCCGGTATTGGGTGGAGTAACAGGCGGCGCAGGCGAAAGAAAATCCTCGGTGTGCTTGAAAAGCAGAATCTCGATTGGAAATTGTCTTTTAGGGACAATTCCAAATGCGTTCTGAAAAGCGACAACCCTCTGCTCCAGATCCGTCACCAGACGACGGCCTTTCGCTTCTGTCGTATCAGTGATCAGAGTGAAGTTTCCAGAATTGATTTCAAACCAGCGTTCATTCTGTGCCTGCCCACTGCATGGTAGAGCAAGCAGCAGCATTGCACACGCGAACGCACGGAACAGATTCATGCACCGATTATAGGCCAGATCCCGCCGACTCAAATCAAGAGTCCGGAATCCGTAATGGAGATCCGTTAAGATTCTGCCGCGGACGGGCACCCGTTCGTGTTTTAATTTTGGCTATGCATTTCACTGAAATCCTCAATGGATGGAAATCTGTTCTTGCTGGCCGCCCGCCTATTTTATCGATAGAGATTACAAAAGAATGCCCTCTCACTTGCCCCGGCTGCTATGCATACGGGCCGGATCATCTCGGGGGAGATTCCATACTTCGACAAGTCAGTGATTTTCAGGGACAGGCTCTGATTGATCGAGTGATTGGTCTGGTGGATCAATACCGGCCTCTGCACGTGTCCATTGTCGGTGGAGAACCGCTGGTACGTTTCAGGGAGTTGAATCAGATCCTGCCCATTCTCGAATCCCGGGAGATTCATATCCAGGTCGTCACGAGCGCTGTTCGGCCGATTCCGATCGAATGGGCAAAAATCAGGCGAATGACGACAGCAGTCTCCATCGATGGTCTTGCGCCCGAACACGATGTCCGCCGGAAACCAGCCACGTACGAGAAGATACTGAAGAATACCGAAGGGCATCAGATTACGGTTCATTGCACCATCACGCGTCAGATGACGGAACGCCCGGGTTATTTGCGTGAGTTTATGGAATTCTGGAGCAAGCAGAAACAGACGAAGCAAATCTGGATGAGCATTTTTACTCCCCAGATTGGTGAAACCAGCTACGAAATCCTGCCTCAGGAGAGTCGGAAGCAAGTCATTCGCGAATTGCTTGAGTTGCGAGAAGCGTTTCCGAAACTGGCGATGGCAAAAAGCCTGATCGAGGCCTATGCAAATCCGCCCTCGGACCCAAGCCATTGCATATTCGCGAGAACCACGGCAACTGTAACCGCAGACCTGAAAACGCGAATCACGCCTTGTCAGTTTGGAGGGACGCCCGACTGCTCGCAATGCGGGTGCATGGCATCTGCCGGGCTGACGGCCGTCGGCGAATATCGCCTGCCGTGGATTGGTATTCGTGCGGGCACCATCTACAACGCTTCTCTGGGTATCGGAGACATGGTTGCGAAATTGCGCGGAGATAAGTCGCCTATTTCTTCTCTAAACAACCGCGCTGCTGCGAATTGATGCAGCGGCCCGCTGGGTCAGCACCAGGGACACCAGTGTGACGGCGGTTTGTAGAAGGTCAGCAGTCTGCCGAAAGTGATAACACCAAGCCAGAGGAACAGCGAAGCTCCTCCAATGATGCGAGCCGGCAAAGGCGCATTCTCACCGGGTCCAAGCGACTTTACCTTCCGGAACATGGTCGTATAGAACAACAGGACATTTACGCCCGCAAGCGCCATGAACAAGACCTTCAGCTGAAACGATGGGTTGAACATGAAGAGTTCTGGAGCCGCGGTGAAAAAGCAGATTCCCGTGAGAACGTTGATGCAATATCCCAGAATTCCCCATCGCACCAGTCGGTGAAGTGATGGAAGCGCGATGCTGCGCCCAAGCCCCAACAGTCGGAGGTCGAATAGTCCCACCGTTCCAATCAACATGCTCAGTCCAATGAAGTGCAGCGATTCGGCCACGGGCCATTCCCAGTTCCCGCGCATGTAGTATGCAATAGTTGTGGTCGGCAACCAGTGCAGCATCATGTCCATGAAATTCCTCAACATTGAACATCCGCCATCAGCCAGGTGCAGGTATAGGCCAGCAGGCGACCGGCTACGATCGCTCCCATCCAGAAGCACAGCGACAGGATCGCCAAAGCCTTGCCGCTCCGGCCTTCAAGAATCACTCGCCTTCGGATCAGGACCATCAACACCATTCCGACTGCAATGCATCCCATCTTGGCGAAGAAAACCGGATTCGTAAAAGCCTTGGTCGGATAGCCGATCAGCAGCAGAAGTCCCGAAATCAGATTGATGGTGAAGCCAAACCACAGGACCGGGAAAAATCGATTCATCGAAGGCAACGGGATTTGCGGAGCAAATCCGAGAACGCGCAAATCCAGGGCCGCATTCGTTCCTGCGAGGAATGCCATGCCAAAAGCATGAACGATCAGGAACATCGGAAATACCAGAAGAGAGGGCGACTCCCGAATCCAGACACTGAAATCCGTGTGTTCAATCCATGCTGTGAAATGCACGAGCGGGAGTCTACCGTGAGACTGACTCTCACGTAAGCACCTAAAAGGGTAATTCCCATCCGCAAAAAAAGTGTGATCCACATTTCTTCATTATCGCGATATAGAGGTTAAGCCTCCGCCGGAGGCATCGTGAACGGAGGCATCGTGAAGCGACTCGCAGGGCATCTCTATTTCTGGGTACTGGTTGCAATCGTGGCTGGAGGCACGCTGGGGTACCTGTTCCCGGACCGGGCGGTCGCATTGAAACCGCTTGGGGATGGATTCATTGCATTGGTGAAGATGCTGATCAGTCCCATTATTTTCTGCACCGTTGTCCTCGGTATTGCCGGCGCGGGCGATATGAAAAAAGTGGGCCGTGTTGGCGCAAAGGCGCTGATCTACTTTGAATTGGTATCCACACTTGCGCTTGGTATTGGATTGCTGGTGATGCACGTGATCCACCCTGGCACAGGATTCAACGTGGACCCCGCCACGCTGGACGCCAAAGCAGTCGCATCCTACGCACAAAAAGCAGCGGAACAGAGCACGTCCGGCTTCCTGCTGCACGTCATACCGGCAACTTTTACAGACGCATTTACCGGCTCAGGAGACCTGCTGCAGGTTCTTCTCGTCGCCATACTGTTCGGATATGCGATGACACGGATGGGACCGAAGGCAGATTCGGTTCACCGGTTCATTACGGAGTGCTCTCATATTTTTTTCGCCATGATGAACGGCATTATGAAACTCGCCCCGCTGGGCGCCGGCGGTGCGATGGCCTTCACCATTGGAAAATATGGAATTGGGGCGCTACGGCCGCTGATGTACCTGATGGGCAGCTTCTACCTGACGTCTCTCCTTTTTGTTTTTGTTGTCCTCGGAACGATTTCTTCGTTTGCGGGATTCAACATTGTTCGGTTCCTGCTCTACATCAAGGAAGAGTTACTCACCGTCCTGGGGACGGCTTCCTCGGAAGCGGGACTGGCCCCATTGATGGCAAAGCTGGAGAAACTGGGCTGTTCGAAGTCCGTGGTCGGCCTGGTTGTGCCATCGGGATACTCGTTCAATCTCGATGGCACCAATATCTATCTCACGATGGCGGCGCTTTTTGTGGCGCAGGCATTGAACATCCACCTTTCGGTTCGGCAGGAACTGACTCTGCTGGGTGTGGCGATGCTGACGTCCAAAGGAGCCTCGGGCGTTACCGGCGCGGGATTCATTACACTTGCAGCAACACTGACGGTCGTGCCGGCAATACCTGCCGCCGGCCTGGCTTTGATTTTAGGCATCGATCGATTCATGTCCGAAGCACGGGCTTTAACTAATTTCGTTGGCAACGGTGTCGCAACAATCGTCGTATCCGGCTGGGAGAATGACCTCGACCGCAAAAGGCTGAAAGCGGAGCTGAATGGCGGCGCGTAAGGGCCACGTAAGGGGAAACGCGGAATAATCGGCGTTCTACAGAGGAATGTTGCCGTGCTTCTTCGATGGATTGGAATCGCGCTTGGTGTCGAGCATCCGGAGTGCGGAAATCAGTTTGGAGCGCGTGAACTGCGGCTCAATGATTTCGTCGATGAATCCGAGCTGGGCGGCAATGTAAGGATTCGCGAATTTTTCCCGAAATTCGTCCGTTTTTTCCTGCCGAACTCTCTCCGCATCCTTTGAAACCGACAGTTCCTTCCGGTAAAGAATATTCACGGCCCCTTCCGATCCCATCACTGCGATTTCTGCCGTCGGGTATGCGAGATTCACATCTGTCCGCATGTGTTTGCTCGACATCACGCAATAGGCACCACCATAGGCCTTCCGCGTAATCACCGTGACCTTGGGAACCGTCGCTTCCGCGAACGCGTAAAGCAATTTGGCTCCATGTTTGATAATCCCGCCAAATTCCTGATTCGTGCCGGGCAGAAATCCGGGGACATCTTCAAAAGTGATCAGGGGAATGTTGAATGCATCGCAGAATCGAACGAATCGCGCCCC
>Ga0163163_10005815_pt1 | contig 10719 bp, 10 predicted proteins | sample S65metaG_FD_119766 | JGI IMG/M metagenome (GOLD analysis project Ga0163163, IMG submission 119766) | Switchgrass rhizosphere microbial communities from Kellogg Biological Station, Michigan, USA - S6-5 metaG | ecosystem: Host-associated > Plants > Roots > Rhizosphere > Soil | place: USA... | reverse complement strand
TGGGATCACACCAATTACGACGTGACGGTGGCCGCGCGTCTGCACGCGCGAGTGGATACGGTGTCGGCCGAACTCCGAACGCTGCAATCGCTCCCGCTGCAACCGCAGGCCCGGACGATGGTGACCATCTCGAAGACCGATCTCGAGTGCGCCGCCACCCGGCTGCATGCGCGGCCGGACAGTCTCGAGCTGGAGCATCTCAGTCGCTGGATCGAGATGGTCGAGCGCCAACTGCGCGTCGTGCGCACCGGCGACGCCTGATCACACCGGGCCGCTACCCGGCCACCGCGGCCGACCCCGGGTGACAGTAAGCTGCGGTCATGCACCGCGACACGCAGATTCTCGAGGCCGGTTACCCCCGGCCCGCCACGCCCGGCGCGTTCGTCCCGCCGGTGCAGTTTGCGTCCACCTTCACGGCACCCGGCGATCCCGCCGAGTACGCCTTCACCTACGGGCGCGTGCACAACCCCACCTGGGTGGCGTGGGAGGACGCGCTCGGCGTGTTGGACGGCGGCGAAGCGGTGGCCTTTGCCTCGGGCATGGCGGCCACGGCGGCGCTCTTCGGCATCACCCTGAAGCCGGGCGACGTCGTGGTGATGCCCGACGACTCCTATTACCTGGCTCGCGTGGTGGCCTCGACCTGGCTGGCGACGATTGGCGTCACGGCCCGATTCGCGCCCACGGCGCACGACGGGCAGCTCGAGGCGCTCGACGGTGCGACGCTGCTCTGGATCGAAACGCCGTCGAATCCGCGGCTCGACGTGTGCGACATCCAGCGCCTCGCGCAGGCGGCACACGACCGCGGCGCGCTCGTCGCCGTGGACAACACCACCGCCACCGGCTACCTGCAGCAACCGCTGGCGCTCGGCGCCGACTACGTGGTGGCGTCCGACACCAAAGCACTCACTGGGCACAGCGACCTCGTGCTGGGGCACGTCACGGCCGCCACGGCGGAACGCGCGGCGGCGCTGCGCACGTGGCGCACGCAACAGGGCGCCATTCCCGGCCCGATGGAGACATGGCTGGCGCACCGCTCGGTGGCGACGCTCCCGCTGCGGCTCCCTCGCCAGTGCGCCTCGGCGATGGCGATCGCAGGGCTGCTGAGCACCAACGACGGCGTCGACGCCGTGCTATACCCGGGCCTGCCAAGCCATCCCGCGCACTCGATCGCCGCACGCCAGATGCGCGCCTTCGGTCCGATCGTCAGCTTCGACCTCGGCACGCGGGCACGGGCCGAAGCCTTTCTCCAGGCCCTCACCCTGGTCCGCGAGGCGACGAGTTTTGGCGGCGTTCACTCGACCGCCGAGCGTCGGGCCCGCTGGGGCGGCGACGCCGTGGGCGAAGGGTTCATCCGCTTCAGCGCCGGCTGCGAAGCAGTGGAGGATCTGCTCGCGGACGTCCAGCGCGGCCTGCACGCGCTGTAGGCTAGGTGTTATCGGAGTTACCGAGCGGCGCAATCGCGGCCAGGGGCCCGAAGTCGGCCACCGCATTGTGCACCGCTCGTAACCGCAGCCGAACCAGCCTCAAGAGCACTTCGACGTTGTTCACCACGTCGGCCGTCAACTCTGCGGCCACGCGATCCGCCGCTGCGTCGATCAGTGCTTGAACGTCGTCCAACTCTCTCAACGCCGACGGATGCCTGGCGATCCTCTTGAGATGACTGACCTCGAGCGTTGCCGCAAGAATCCGTGCCTTCAGGCCGTGGTCGATGGTGTCGTTCATCTAATCGTGAGGACCTCTCACCACCGTACCAACGCGCTCGAGTCAAAGATATAGGTGACATGCCTTACCGACTCAGCGCACGCATGGCGCCGGTGGGCAACGTGGCGTGGAACGTGCACTTTGGACCCTCCAGATAAGCAAGGAGGGCGCGTATGCGAATGAAGATGCTGATGACGGCACTGGCGGTCGCAACGCTGAGCGCGTGGACGCCAGCGGCCGCGGACGAATCAAACAAGCTCACCAACTTCACGTTCAGCAAGGCCGTTCAGCTGCCTGGCATCACGCTTCAGCCAGGCAAGTACCGGTTCGAGCTGGCGGATCCGCAGTCGGACCGGCGGGTGATCAAGGTGAGCAACGAAGACGGCTCGAAGCAGCTGGCGATGTTACAGACGGTTCCGAACACACTACGCGACCCCGCGAAGGATCCGGTGGTGATGTTCGGCGAAGCGCCGGCGTCTGAGCCAGAGGCGATCAAGGCGTGGGTGTATCCCGGCGAAACTATCGGGTACGAGTTCGTCTATCCGCACGATCAGGCCGTCACGCTGGCCAAGCGGTATCACACCCGCGTGCTGTCGAAGTCCGGAGACAAGGTCGAGCGGGTGAACGAGGCGGGCACCTCGTCGCCGGCCGATTCCCACTAGCTGGTGGGGCAGCGACGGTCGCTCGCGCGGCGAGCGGCCTCGCTGCGTGTCCGCCCGTCACGAACGCGCTCTGTAGACCGATGAAATCTTCTTCGCGACTTCCACGTCCCGGTCCGTGACCCGCCCCCCGAGGTCGTAGCGGGTCAGCTCGAAGGTTATCTCGCCGTAGGCGATGTGGACGTCGGGATGATGATCAATCGTCTCGAAGTAGGCGACGAGACTGTTCACAAAACTCAGCGATTCCACGAAATCCTGAAATTCGAAAGTTCTCACGAGCTTCTGCTGTGCCAGCTTCCAGCCAGACAGCCGGGGCATGATGGCTCGCAGCTCCTTCGGTGTCAGAACCTTTGGCTTGTCCATGACCGTTCGATCTAACACGTCGCGTACCAGCAGAGAGACATTGGAACCTCGACGGCCTGGCTTATCGGTTGACGTCGCCGTGGTCGGTGCCGGCGCGGCCGGGCTCGCCGCCGCACGGGATCTGCACCTGGCCGGCCACTCCGTGCTCGTGCTCGAAGCACGACACCGTCTGGGTGGACGCATATTCACGCTGCGGCCGCCTCGATCGGTCCTCCCAATCGAATTGGGAGCCGAATTCGTGCACGGACGTGCCGACGACCTGACGACGATTGCCAAGGCAGCGGGTCTCGCGCTGCTCGACATCGAAGGGACCCGCGTCGACAGCAGCGGTTCGAAGCTGCGGCCTCTGAACGACTTCTGGGAGCGGCTCGACACGGTGATGCGTCGATTGCCGGATGGACGTGAACGGGACCGGAGCTTCGCCGACTTTCTTCGGAGCCAGCCCGGTGGCCGGACACTGGCCGCGAACCGGCGCCTGGCGCGCGGCTTCGTCGAAGGCTTTCACGCCGCGGATGTCGAGCGCGTCAGCGCCGTGAGTCTGCACGAGGCCGGTTCCCCGGCGGGCGATGAGCGCGAGCAGCGCCTCGGTCGCGTCATCGACGGCTACGACCGCGTGATCGACTGGCTCGCAACGCCGATTCGGAAGCGGATTCGGACGGGCAGTCCGGTCGCCCGCATCGACTGGCGGGATTCGCGCGCGGTGCGGCTGACCATCGCCTCGGGTTCCAGCTTGCGCGCCCGGGCCGTCGTGGTCACGGTTCCGGCCGGCGTACTGCAAGCGTCGGCTGCCGGTAAAGGGCCGCTCCATTTCGATCCCGCGCTCGAAGCCAAACGATCGGCACTGAGCGGATTGGCCATGGGATGGGTCACTCGCATCGTGCTGCTGTTCGACGAGGCGGTGTGGGCCGACGAACGATTCGCCTCGCGCACCGGCATTCCGGGCGATCTCCTCACCTTCGTGCAGGGCGCGTCCACGGACTTCCCGGTGTGGTGGACGGCCTATCCCACTCGTGTCCCACTGATGACGGGATGGTGCGGCGGTCCGGGCTCGGCCGCCTTGTCACGGCTGCCGGCCGCCGAGCTGACACGCCGGGCGGTCCGCTCGCTGGCATCCCAGCTGCGGGTGGACCCGGTGCGACTCACACGATTACTGCGCGGGTCGTGGTATCACGACTGGAATCGCGACCCGTACGCGCAGGGAGCGTACAGCTACCAGGTGGTGGGAGGTCACGACGCCGCATCGGCCCTGGCTCGCCCGGTTGGCGGCCGCCTGTTCTTCGCCGGCGAGGCCACCGATACCGAGGGCGCTACCGGCACCGTGCATGGGGCGATCTCCAGCGGTCGACGCGCCGCGCGACAGGTCAAACGAGCGCTCAGCCGTCACGTGGTATAAGGGCTCGCTTTCCTCGAGCATCGCCATGCCGCGCTTCCTTCATGTCGCCAATGGCACGTCCACCACCGCGACGATTGCGGCGGCGGGTATTCCCGGCGCGACGTCGATCTGGGCGGATCCGTTGCACGACGGTCCGGTGCCCGGCGGTCTCGACGACGACGCGCTGGCGGCGGTGCGCGCCGCCTATCACGCGCCGTCGGCCGCGGCGGCCAATCCGGTCAACGATTTCGGACGCTGGCGGCAGGTCATCACCGACCATGACGCGTACGACGAACTGATCCTCTGGTTCGAGCACGACCTCTTCGACCAGGTGAACCTGATTCAACTGCTGCCGTTCATTCATGCCCACGTGCCCGCGTCGAAGACGGTGAGCCTGATCTGCATCGGCGCGTTTCCGGGCCGTCCGACATTTCATGGTCTTGGCGAGCTGAAGGCCACCGAGCTGGCGTCGCTGCTGCCCACCCGCCAGCCGGTCACCGCCGCGCAGTACGAGCTGGCGGCAGAGGCCTGGCGCGCGTTTCGCGAGCCCAGCCCCGAGGCGCTCGACGCGCTCGTCGGCAGGCCTGAAGCCGCAGGCGGGTCTGAAGACCCGCCACGACGGACCGTGGCGCTTCCGTTTCTTGCGCGCGCGTTGCGGCGCTTTCTCGAGGAGTACCCGTGGACACGCGACGGGCTGTCGCGCACGGAGCGGCGGCTCCTCACGCTGGCCGCCGACGCACGCGCCGACTGGCCAGCGTCGTTTCCCCGCATGCACGAGGGCGAGGACGTCTATTACATCAGCGACACGGCGTACGCGGAGCTCGCCGAAGCGCTATCGGTCAGCAAGCCGCCACTGCTCACCCGCAGCATCGAGTCGCCGGCGCTCACCGCCGCAGGGCGCGACGTGCTCGAAGGGCGCGCGGATCGCGTGACGCTGTGCGGCATCGATCGCTGGCTGGGCGGCGTGCACCTGCAGGGCCACACCGTCCCGTGGCGATGGGATGACACGGCCGGACAGATCAGGCGGGCCTGAAGGCCCGCAACCACAACCCCTCAGTTCTTGATCGGCACGTCGTCGATCGGCTCCCGATGCAGCCGCTCGATGAAGTCCTGGAACACCGGGTTGTACGAGTGCTGTACCCGCGGCCACACGCCGTCGTAGAGCGCCGGGTTGTGCACCCACTGCCGGAAGATCGTCATCCAGCCGCGGCTGCGCGGGTTGGCGCGATGCGCGCGGTGCTCGAACTCGAACTCGAAGAACACGTTCTCCATCAACTGCAGCTGCTCGACGATGTAGACGAACTGCTCGTCGGTGGGCTGCGTGCCGGTCCAGGCCGGCGGCGGGTTGGGGCTGGCCAGCGACGGATCCAGGAGCGACGTGAGCCCTTTGGTACCCAGGCGCTCCACGATCTCCGCGTAGGAATCGTTCAAGCGGCTCGCAGCCGCGGGCTCGATCGGAATCTTCGCGTACCACTTCATCGTCAGCCGCTGGAACAGCGTCGTCAGCGGCGGGGGCGGCGCGGGGCGGCCACGCCCGGGAGTACGGTGCTCCACCACGCCCTCGAACGCCTCGCGGAAGATGTGCAGCCCGAGCCGGCGGTAGCTCTCGAACTGCGACTCGCTGAAGAACTGATCGCCGGTGCTCTGATGCGGAAAGTCGGGGTTTTCCGACTGGTACTGCAGCACGTCCGCCGGCTCGTTGCCGGTGAGGCTCGACTTCAGATACAGCAGCCAGCCCCGAGCACAGTGCGTGGCCGGCTGCACGTTGGCGAACTGCGCGTTGGGGCCGGTGCCGGCGCTGACCACCGACATCGGCACGGCATTGGCCGGATCGTCCGTCTCGGGATAGAGGATGGTGCCGATCACGCAGTGAGCGGTGCTGCGCCCGTTGGTGAGCTTGATCGGATGCGGGTCGATGTCGATCTCCACGCCGAAGTCGGCGCGGCACTTCCGCACCGCCCCGCCGAGCGATCCGAACGTCAGCTGCCCGTCCTGCTCGCCGTCGCCGATGATGATGTAGCGGCAGCGCCGCCGCACCAGTTCATAGAGGCCGAGGTTTTCGAAGTGGCCGCCGTCGGACAGGTTGACGAACTGCGTGCGCGCGGTGGTGTTGGCGGTGAGCTCGGCCAGCAGGTACTTGAGCGCGAACGATGGTCCCGGCAGGCGGCTGGCGCTCTTCCACCGAGGATTGCCCAGCCACCAGCCAAGCCGGCCATCGAAAATCGTGAGCAGGAACGCCATGGCCGGCGACGTGGAATACCCGGCGTTCGGGCTGGCGGCCGCACCGGAGATGGCCATCGCCTGCCCCACGGTGGGGCCCTTCGGGTCGCTGTACCCCATCTCGCCGAGGCCCTCCCGCGTCTGGCGGTAGCCGTCCGGTTCGAAATCGCGATCGTCGGGCATGTCCGCGCCGGCGTCCTTCACGTCGAAGCCGCAGTACGACGGCGTCATGATGAACGAGGCGCCTTTGCGCTCCTGTTGCGAAAGCTCGCTCCCCACGTTCAGGTTGAGCGTGGTGTTCACGATGGCGTACGGCCCGTTGTAGCCGCGATCGGGCGTCAACTCCGAGAGCGCGAAGTCGTCCTGCGGATCGAAGCCGGTCAACCGGTTCGGCTCCCGCGTGGACGCGTTGGACGCGCCCAGGTAACAGCGCACCAGCCGGTTCTTGTAGAAGTTGTGCAGCGAGAACTCGTTGATGTTGATCCGCGCCGACGCGATCGACGCGATCAGCATGCAGGCGAGCAGCAACAGCGCCACGCGCTGCAGCCGGCCGGTCACGTCCACACCTTTGGTGAAGACGGTGTGATAGCCCGCCGCAAACGCGTTTGCAGCGGCGAAGCGACGTTCCAGGAAGCTGAGAGACGACCGGTTGATGCTGATCTCCACCGGTTCCGCCGGCGGCGGCACGCGCACGTCCACCTGCAGCGCCTCGCTCACCGGGGCCTCAGCCGGCGGCGAGGTGATGCCGAGCGTGGCGGCGAAGGCTTGATGAACGCCGAGGGCCACCAGCAGCAGATACGCCACCATGATGAGCGGTGGCGCCAGCCCCACGAGCCAGTCGAGCGGGCTGCGCTTGCCCGCCTCTTCCGCACCATCGGTCTTGGCACTGCGCCCGGCCAAGAGGCCGGCGGCGCCGGTGCCAATCCAGGCGGCAATCGCCGTCAACGTCGTCTTGCCGAATCCGCCGAGCGCGGCGGCCACGGCATATGGTCCGTAGAAGGCGATCCCGAAGAGCACCAGCCAGCCGGCGGTGGCCAGCGACAGCAGCGCCCCGCTGCGCGCCAGCCACTCGCGCGCGCCGTCCGGATAGTCCGCCCCCATCAGCCCGATCAGCAGCGAGACGCTCAGCATGAAGGCCGCGGCCACGAGCGGCGGCCCGAGCGTCACGCGCGTCCACTCGTCCCAGGTCGCGTCGTGGCTCCACAGCAGGTGCAGCAGCGCCACGAACAGCGCCGCACTCGCCAACGACATCCAGATCGGGTGGAAGATCTCCCAGAACGTGGCGCCCGCCATCTGCTTGTGCGTGTTGCGGTATTGCCGGCGGAAGCCCCCGAACGTCTGGAGCACGAAGAACAGCACGAAGAACATCGCGCCCAGCAGCCCCAGGCTGCTGCGGAACGAGGCGATGTTGGCTTCGATGCGCGCGCCGGTGTCCCCGGTTCCCAACACCAGGGCGGCGACGAAGACGATCACCGGGGCCAGCCACGGGTCCGCCTTGGCGAGCCACGCGGGCTTTGCGGCCTCGGCCTTCCCGCTGACTTTTCGCTCGGGCGGATCGAGGAGCCCGCAGCGAATGACGATCTCGGACAGGTTCCGGATAGCGATGGGCAGCGTGCTCGCAATCAGGATCACGGCCACGAGGGCCATCGCGTAGTACGGGATGTTCGGCAGGTAGCGGGCCACCGGCCACTGCTGGACGAAGTAGAAGAGGTAGGTGGCCAGCACCGCCGCGCCCAGCGCCGGAATCAGGATCAGTTGATTCAGCAGCACGTTGCGCAGCCAGATCGATCCGATCACCCATGTGTCGGCGGCAAACAGCCCAGGACGCGGAGCCAGGTAGTTGCTGTACTTCCGGAGGAACGACACGGGATCGTCGTGCGGCAGATCCGGGACCGCGTGTTCCATCGGGGAGAGCCGGTCGCTGGCGCGCGACAGATCCCCGCGGCAGTGATTCCGGATGAACGCGTGCAGCCACGAGCCGATGTAGCCGCCACCCGAGACGGTGGACAGGTAGTCGATTCTGGAGAGCAGGTTGCTTTCCGCCAGCCCCTGAATGATGCCGAGGTTGAACGTGGCTGAACGGATGCCGCCCCCTGAAAACGACACGCCGAACGGCTTGAGATGGTGCGCATCCTTGATCGCGTCGCGGCTGGCGGCACGATCCGGCGGCGGCTCCACCGGTTGCCCCGCCAGCTCTGCCAGCTTGGCCAACGCCTGCCGTCGTTTGCGCAGGTGCTCGTGCTCGGTTCTCAGAACGGTTTCAAATGGAACGCTCATCGGCTGGCACCTCTACGGCTGCGCACGATGGTAGGCGACTCTTCCGCTTGTAACGTTCAAATTGTGCGAACCGCACACGCGAGGCGAAGAAAGCGTGCAGGCCCCCGGGCGCGGCGTTGGTGGCCGTTCGTCCTCGTGCTCGAACTCACCGTCGGCGGGCACCCACCTCGCGCGCAGAGCGCGTCCGACTCCACCCGCCCGTGCCGCTCCTCACCCGACGTTGCGTGGCACTCACTGGCACCTCCCGCCGATCGCGACGTCCTCGATCGCTGGTGCGACAGTGTCGGGCCGCCGCTCGTCACACCCGACCCGCCGCCGGCGCACGCCTTGGCGACGGTCGTGGTGGCCACGTGGAATGTGCATGCAGGTAACGGGGACGTCGAGGCCTTTCTCCACATGTTGTCCACCGCTCCAGGCGTGCGCGCGCCGTATGGGGTGGTGCTGCTCCTGCAGGAGGCGGTGCGCACCGGCGCCGAGGTCCCGGAACGCTACCCGGACCGCATGCGCCCGCCCGGCAGCATCCGCGTCCACGGACGCCAACACGACGTCGGAGCGCTGGCGACGCGGTTGCGCATGCAGGCCGTCTACGTGCCCTCGATGCGCAACGGGCGGCTCTTTCCCTCCGACGCTCGCGAAGATCGCGGCAACGCCATCCTCTCGACGTTGCCGCTCGACGGGCTGCGCGCGATCGAGCTGCCGTTCGGACGACAGCGGCACGTAGCCGTCGCTGCCCGCGTGGTGGTGCCAGGCCTGCCGCCGCTTCGCGTGATGAGCGTCCACCTCGATCCCAGCGGCCATCGCACCGAGGAAGCCGTGGCCGTCGTGCGCTATCTCAGCGCCACCAACGAGCCGACGATCGTCGGCGGCGATCTGAATACCTGGTTGGGTCGTCGCGAGGCCGCGCTGAAGACCGTCGCCGCGGCGCTGCCGGAGGAAGCGTGCGGACGCGTCAAGACGAATACGTGGCCGTGGCGCCTGCAGGCGCCGTTTGGCTGGTGGCGCGGACGGCTCGATTATCTGTTCAGCAATCTGCCGTCGGATGTGCGGCGCTCGTGCCAGACGATCCCGCAGCAGTTCGGCTCGGACCACCGCCCCGTGATGCTGGTAGTTTCCGTACCGGAATGATCGTCAACGCCGCTCGAGGCGCTGGAGCACGTCACCCATCCGATCGAGACGAGCGTGGATGAACGCGATCTGCTGATCCGTGTCGACTGACCGCTGCAACAAGGTCGTCATGTGCTCGGCCAGCAGGCGCGTGTCGCCCTTGACGTCCTCGATCAGCACCTTGACGCCACGGATCTCGTCGCGGAGCTCCGCCTTGGTGACCAGTGTTGGCAGAATCTGCTCGATTCGACCCACACGTTGATCGAGGCTTTTGAGTACGGCTTCCATCTCGGAAATCAACATCGGCCCAGAGGCCCCAAACGCTTCGACGGTCGATGAGTGTCAGCGATGTTCGATTCGTTCGAGGCGTCGCAGTACCTCGATCATCTGACTCATCAACGTCGACAGGTGCTCGGCCATCAGGCGAGTGTCGCTCCTGGAATCCTCGATGAGGACCTTGACGCCACGGATCTCGTCGCGAAGTTCGGCCTTGGTCGCAAGTCGCTCGAGATCCGTCTTGGTGGCGAGCGACGGCAGAAACTGCTCGATGCGCCCAACCCGTTGCTCGAGGTTCTTGAGTACGGCTTCCATCTCGGAAATCAGCATCGGCCCCAAGCGCTCCTGTACGGTGCACGCCGGCCGACCGCCGGATCCTAGCACCAACGCGCGCTAGTAGAATGAGCGTGCCATGGCGTGGGACTGGATCGAGAAAGGCGCCAAGCGCCTCCAGGAGATCGGCGGCGAATACAAAGAGCACCAGGCGCTGGTCGAGGGGCTGCTTGCGCTCGACCCGGTGGCCGCGCAACTCGAGGTGACGCGGCTGTGGCCGGCGATGCAGGGCCGCGCGCGTGCCGGCGTGAAGATGACGCTGGCCGGCCTTACGCTGTCGCATCAGGCCGCGGCGGCGAGCCCCGCGGCGACGCAGCGCGCCGAGCGGCTCAAGGCGCTGCACGCCGCCATCGAGCAGGCGGCGCGGGCCACGCCGACAGCCGGCGCCTCCACCGAGGCCACGGTCACGTCCGG
>Ga0163163_10005813_pt1 | contig 10719 bp, 6 predicted proteins | sample S65metaG_FD_119766 | JGI IMG/M metagenome (GOLD analysis project Ga0163163, IMG submission 119766) | Switchgrass rhizosphere microbial communities from Kellogg Biological Station, Michigan, USA - S6-5 metaG | ecosystem: Host-associated > Plants > Roots > Rhizosphere > Soil | place: USA: Michigan... | reverse complement strand
TACTACAACTCGGCGAAGTTCCACTACCTGCACGTCTCGCACGACGAGGACCACGGTCGGCACCTGCGCGTGATGACCTGCACGCCGGATTCGCCGCAGTCGGATGCCTTCACCGCGCCCATCCGCATTCCGGCGGGTCGCATCGAGCTGCGCGTGGAAGTGGACTTCGAGCGCCTGCGCTTCGCATACCGCGTCGCTACTGGCGCGTGGAACTGGCTGCCGGAAATCTTCGACGCCAGCATTCTCTCGGACGAAGCGACGGCGCCCGGCGCGCCGAATTTCACCGGCGCATTCGTGGGAATGGCCTGCCAGGATATGGCGGGTACGTCGAATCCGGCGGACTTCGACTGGTTCGAGTACCGCGAGCGCGACTACCAGCGGACGCCGGAGTAGTTGGGCGCTAGACCGTCAGCAAGGTCTTGATCGCGCGCCGTTCGTCCATGGCGCGATAACCTTCCGCGACTTCTGCCAGTGGCAGCGTGAGATCGAACACCTTGCCGGGATCGATGCGGCCGCCGCGGATGAGGTCGATCAGCTCAGGTAGATAGCGCCTCACCGGCGCCGGGCCGCCGTGCAGGTGCACCTCGGAGAAGAACAGCTCGATGCCCGAGATCTCGACGCCATGCGAAACGCCGACGAAGCCCACGTGGCCGCCCGGCCGCGTGCTCCTGATCGCCTGCATCATGGCTTCCTGGCTGCCCACGGCCTCGACCACCGAATGGGCGCCGAGCCCGGTGGTGAGTTCCCTGATTTTCGCGACGCCGTCTGCGCCGCGCTCGGTCACGATGTCGGTGGCGCCGAACTCGCGCGCCAGCTGCTGGCGTTTCGCATTGCGGCTCATGATGATGATGCGCTCGGCGCCCATGTGCCGCGCAGCGAGCACTGCGCAAATTCCGACGGCGCCGTCACCCACCACCGCCACGGTCTTCCCGGGTCCGGCCGCCGCTGCGTCCGCGGCAAACCACCCGGTGCCGAGCACGTCCGACGCTGCGAGCAGTCCGGGGATCTCGTGTTTCGCCGGCAGGTCGTGCGTAGGCACCAGCGTGCCATCGGCGAGCGGCACGCGCAGGAACGGCGCCTGTGCACCTTCGGAGCCGATGGGCTGCGCATGCACGCAGCGGCTCTGGTAGCCGGCGCTGCAGATCGCACAGGTGTTGTCCGAGGCGAAGAAAGATCCGACGACGAACTGACCGCGGCGCAGGTTCTTTACCGCGCCGCCGACCTCCTCGACGATGCCGCAATACTCGTGGCCCATGGGCACGGGCCCACCGGGCGGCGTACCGATGCCGCGATAGGGCCAGAGATCCGAGCCGCAGACGCAGGTGGCGGATAGTTTGAGGATCGCATCGGTGGGCTCGAGGATCCGCGGGTCGCTGCGTTCCTCGAAGCGGATGTCCTTCGGGCCATGAAGTACGGCTCCGAGCATGGCGATCTCCTCGAGCGGGGACGGTCAGCATACGCACACGCCGCCCTGCGGAAAGGCGGCCGCGTCCGAATCTCGCGTCGGACGCGGCAGCGTTCAGTTCTCGCGTGCGGCGCTGAATTGCCAGGCCGGATCTCGGCACAGCGCGCAGTCCTTGCCCACGAAATTCTTCGCGGCCCGCTGCTCGCCGCGCAGCTGCCAGTCGAGCCACGCGACCACCGCGGCCGCCGCCTTGCCACCATTGGGTTGCCAGTAAGTTCCGCCGTGTCCCACGCCAATGAGATTGCCGAGGTATACGGGCACGTGTTTGATGCGCGTGACGTCATCCATGCCGTTCGCATAGGCGATGTCGGTCTCGCCGCCCAGGATGTAGAGAGTGGGCGTGTGAATCTGGTCCAGCAGCGACTTCGACACGTCGAGGCCCGAGATTCCTTGTTTGTTGTCGTTGAATATGCCGCTGTTCATCACGATGAGCGTCTTAACGCGCGGATCGGATGCGATCTGCAGCGCCTGCAACCCGCCGCAGCTGAAACCTGAAATCGCGACGGCGGATTTGTCGATGCGTCGGTAGTAAGGGCTGCTGGCATCGTCGTTCTGCGCCAGCGCCCAGTCGAGCGCGCTGAGCAGGTCCGCCGACGTGGTCGGTGGTTTGGGCAGCTTGCCGTCCGTCGGGGGCTGGCGCCGCTCGGGCTCCGACGGCGCAACCGTGGCGCCGGGGCCGCTGCGGATGCGGCCGGGTGCGATCGCGAGATATCCATGCGAGGCGATCTCGAGCAGGTGCAGGCGCGAGCTCGCACCGTCGTCCGAACATGCGCCGTTGCCGAACACGTAGATGCCGAGCTTGCGCTTGCCGAGTTTGCCGAGATCCGACGGGCGGTAGACGACGTGATCGGGAAGTGAGGGCACTTCCTCCTTCAGCGCCGGATACTTTCCCGTGCCCGCGGTGTCCGGAATCGCGTCGAGGCGCGCACGTTGCTCCGCCGCGGCCGAAATGACGGGTAGTTCGATCATGGAGGGGGCCTCGGCGCGATGCAGTACCGTCACCACCGGCGCGGGCTGTACCTTGGCCGTGGCACGGGCATCTGCGAACTGCAGCGTCAGCCGGACGCGGTGCCCGGCCTTGAAGATGTACGACGTGGGCAGGAACTCGAATTCGGCCTCCACCGGAACACCGGGCTCCAGCGGCTGCACCGAAGCCTGCGTGAAGGGATGCCAGGGCAGGCCCATGGTTTCGTACGGAGCCTTCGCCGTGGCACGCAGCGACGCGCGCAGCTTGCCCTCGATACCCACGTAGGTGTGGGTGCCGTCGGCGGCCACGTCGTCGATGCGCGCGATGATGTCGGCATCGTCGGCCGTAGAGGAAAGCCAGATTCGCGCGCTGGCATGGCCGGTCACCTCGGTGTCCTGCGAGAGCGGCGCGCTGAGAAATGTCAGGCCGGTCGACCAGAACGCTTCCGCGTCCGTCTCGTAGCTCACCGTCTTGCGCGTCGCGCCTTCGGCGGACCTGGGCGGCTCGGCCAGCAACGCGCCATCTCCGAGGTAGAGGGGTGTGCGTTGCGCACGCGGCGGCCACGCCGGGGACGATTTCCACGCGCGCTCCGGCGCGGCGTTGTACGTGTAGTAAGTCACGGCGGGTTCGCGCATCACGCCGTTGTCGATGCCGCGCAGCCAGTGATCGAAGAACCGCAGCTCCTCGGTGACGATGTCGAAGCCCGTGTCGGTGAGCACCGTGGCCCAGTCGCAGTGTTTGCCGGGCCCGAGGATCAGCTTTTTCGGCGTCTGCAGGTTGTTGAACGTGTACGCGGGCCCGTGCCCGGTGAATCCTTCGGCCCAGTTCACCGCGGCATACACGGCGATGCCGGATTTGTTGATCGCCTCGGCGTAGCTGTGCGGGCTGCTCTCGAGCCACCAGGGGCCGCCGAATTCCGCGGATTGGCTGTCACGAAAGGGCACCACGCCCGCCGTCTCGAGATTGCGCGCATGTTCACCGATGGCCGCGGCCAGCAGCTTGCCGCCGGTGTCGCCATCGACGGCCACGGCGCTGCGGTCACGCTCCTCGCGCGAGGCGCCGCGCATCATCATGGTGGGCGCGCCGCGCGGCGTGATGCCGCCGGCCGCCACAAAGGCGTACACGTCCCACTCGCAGCTCATCGGGAAAACGGCCTTGAGACTGGGCGGTGCCGTCGTCAGCGCCTGCATCTGGCTGCCGCCCGTGGCCGAACATCCCCACATGCCCACCTTGCCATTGCTCCAGGGTTGTTTGGCCAGCCACTCGGTGATGTCGTAGGCATCGAAGCGCGCGGCCTCCTGCCACTCGCCGCGGTTGTAGCCGGCATTGCGACCGAACGAGGCGTACAAGCCGCGGAAGTCCGCGACCGCGACCGCGTAACCGTACTTGACCAGCTGCAGCGCCTTGCCCGGGTAGTTGGCCGCGGTGAGGCCATTGTTGGTGGTGCGCCGGTTGTACGGCGTGTGCATCCACACGACGGGTAGTTTGTCGACCGCAGGCTTGCCGGCCTGCGTGGGCAGGAACACGTCGATCGCGAGTCGCGTCCCATCGCGCACGGCCACGTACCGCGAGGTGAGCTGGTAGCCGTCGAACCGGACAGCCGAGTAGCCGCGATATTCGCCGGGCCTGGACACCTTCGGCTCATCGGCCGAAGCGCCGTCGAAAACCAGGAACATGCAGGCGATCAATGACAGACGGGTAGTCAGGGGCATGCGCACCTCAGCGTTGGTTACCCGCCAGAATCTCGCGCCGCTGTTCGGCGTCGTATCCCAGGGATTCGAGAATTTCCTCGCCGTGTTCACCGGCGCGCGGCGGCGGCTCATCGATGTGTGGCGAGTCCTGGCTGAACTTGAATCCTGCGTTCACGATTTCCACGGCCTCGCGCTCGGGCAGGCCGGGCACGTTCAGAGGGATCCGCAGCCCGCGTTGTTCGAGACCTTGCAGGCTCACGGCCTCGCTGACTTCGCGCACCATGCCGCAGGGCACGCCTGCATCACTCAGTTGTCGCTCCCAGGTCGCCGCGGGCTGGCTCGAGAAAACCGCTACCAGCTCCGCGCGCATGTCGCTGCTGTTCCGACGCCGCAGGTCCGGAGTCGTAAACCGCGGATCCACCAGCCAGTGTTCGCGCCGCAGCGCGCGTGCCAGCGTCTCGAACTGCGCCTGCTGCACGACGCCGAGCGAGATCTGGCGGCCGTCAGCCGCATCGAACACCGCGGAGGTGGGCTGGCCGCTGTAACCGATGTTGCCGGTGCGTTCGAGCGTCTTGCCCGTGACCAGGTAGGGCACTACGGCCGAGGTCATGAACGCGATGGCCGCGTCGAACATGGCGACGTCGATGTGCTCGCCGCTGCCGGTGCGCTCGCGCCGCAGCAGCGCCGCCAGGATGGCGAACGCGGCGGTTTGTCCGGTCAGCGTGTCCACCACCGGAAAGCCAACCCGCATCGGGCCGTCGCCGTGGTCGCCGCTCAACGACATCATGCCGCTGGTGGCCTGCACGATGTTGTCGATGGCCGGCCAGTCGCGCCGGGGGCTGCACTGCCCGTAGCCAGAGACCGAGCAGTAGACGATGCGCGGCTGCAGCGAGCGCACACTCTCGTAATCGAGGCCGAGGCGGCCCATGACTCCGGGACGAAAATTCTCGAGCAGGACGTCGGCCTTGCCAATGAGGCGGCGCGCGGCATCCAGCGCGGGCGGGTGCTTGAGATTCAGCGCCAGCGACTTCTTGCCGGCATTGACCGCGATGAACGCCGGCGACATGCCGTCATAACGGCGGTCGGCGCCATAGTTGCGCATGGCGTCGCCGACGCCGGGCGATTCGATCTTGATGACGGCCGCGCCGAGCAGGCGCAGCAGGTGCGAGGCATACGGGCCCGCCATCACGTGGCTGAAGTCGACCACCCGTATTCCCGCCAGTGCACTGCTCATTCTCGTTCTCCGGTACATTCCACCGCGCCATTGCCTGCACGCGCCACCACCGTCTGCGCGTAGCGGTACAGCCGCAGGCCATCGATTTGAAAGCGGGCCGCGAGTCGCGCGTTGCGCTCTGCGACTTCGTTGTAGACCTCGAGGAAGCGCCGCTTGTCAGCATCCGAGGGTGTGGTGAAGACCATGTGGTTCTCGTGTCCGGCGGCTTCGCCGGCGAGCTGCGCGCGCCGCAGCTGCTGGTCGAGCTCGCGCTCCCAGACCGCAACACTTTCATCGAGGATGGCGCGCTCACCGTCGCTGAGTGTCGACCAGCGCGGCAGCCCGATGGCGCGCGCGGCGTAGGCCCCCCGCGGCACGCTGATCGTGTAGAAGTAATGCGCCACTTCGGCGAAATGCAGTGAGCGCAGGGTGTCGGCCGGCGCCACCACGCCGTCGAGCACGCCCTTGGCGAGCGCCGAGTACACCTCGCCCATGGGCATGTCCACCGGGTCGGCGCCGAAGCGGCGCAATACTTCCAGCAACTCGGCGGGAGCGCGCAGGCGTAAGCCCTGCAGGTCGTCGAGCGTGTGCACCGCGCGGTTGCGCGTGACGATGCCGGGCAGGTTGCCTCCCTGGACGGCGAGCACCCTGAGGCCGGCGAGCTCACGGCTGAACTGCGGATCGACCCGTTCCATGCAGCGGTACAGCGCCACCTGCTGGGAAAAGGTGGTCAGCCCGGCATAGAACGCCGCCTGCACGTGGATGAGGTGCGCGCCGCCGCGTGCGTAGATAGGCGTGATCAGTCCCACGTCCACCACGCCGTGGCGGATCTCGCTCATCGAATGCTCGGACGACAGCACCGAGCCCGACCAGTACGGCTGGATGCGCAGGTGTCCGGCGGAACGCGCGGCGATCCACTGCATCCAGGCGATGTCAGCGCGGCTGAAGGGATGCGCCGGGCTGTACTGTGACGCGTACGTGAGCACGGTGACGCCACGGGGCTGCTCGCGCGCACACGCCGTGAACAGCCCGGCGACCACGACTACCGCGACGCTCACGCGCGCCTTCATATCAGGTTCCGCGAGCGCAGGAATTGCGCCACGTGTTCGACCATGCGCTCGTGGTTCCACTCCTTCGCGTCCACCATGTCGGCCGCCAGGCGCAGCACCGGGACGCCCGCGGTTTCGAGCGCGTGCTGCGTGAGCAGCGTGCCCGACTGCGACAGGCGATTGTCCGGCGGTACCAGCACCACCGCTGCATCGATGCCGCAGCGGCGCGCCTCGTGCACCATCCAGCCGTTCATCCACGGCGGCAGGTGCAGCACCTCGTTCATCGAACACACGCGGCTGGCCAGCGCGTGCAGCGGCTTGTCCTTGAGCTCGCGGATGTATTGCGGTCCGGCGAACGGCATGTACATCGACCAGACGAACACCGCGCCGTAGCGGTCTTCGAGCGCGCTGTAGAACCCCGGGTCGTGCCACAGTCCGGCGCCTATCCACATGAGCCGCACGCGTTCGTTACTGCTCGCGCCGATGCCGCGAGCGACGCGCTCGGCGACCTCGTCGCGGAACCGGCGCGCATGCGCAATCGCCCACGCCGAGCCGCGATGCCACTGCGGAATCATGGTGTTCGGCATCTGGTCGGCAATCGAGACGGGGCAGGGACGGGCAGCGCCCACCAGCCGCGCGGCTTCCGCGATGTAACCTTCCTGCTCGTTGACACCTTCCATGAGCGCGTGGAATTTCTCCGCGTCGAAGCGACGGCCGGTGCGCGTCTCCAGCAGCTCGATGAGCGCGCGCATTTCCTTGACCAGCAACTCGATTCGCCGCGGCTCGTAGATCTCTTCCCAATCGTGGTTCGAGCGCAGGAACCATTCCGGGTCCTTGTGCATCCAGCCCGGAGCTTCGAGCGGGAAGAACTCCGTGCCGAGCGCCTCGGCCCATTGCCCGAAGACGTGGCGAATGCACTCGCAGGTGAGGCGCGCGACCAGCACGGTGGGTTTCGGCAGGCCGCCCCAGGGAGCGGTCGCCGGATCGTTGTCGAGCGTGCAGGCGAGGCCGAGCGAGCAATAGCGACAGCTGTTGCCCGGGTAGCCCAGCTTGTCGAGCACCGCGAAGTAGCGCGGCGAGAGTTGCTTGGCGGAAATGTAGGCCGACCACCACTGGTTGCTGATCAGCGGAATGTCGAGTGCGTGGAAAATCTCGTGCGGCGTGTCGGCCTGCGCGATCGCGAACGGTTCACCGTTGTCGACCACCCGCCGCCTGAGGTCGGCGACGAACTGTCGCTGGTGCGCGGTGGCGTCGGCCGTGCAGGCCAGGTCTTTGCGGCTTCGCTGCCCGCTCATTTGAATACTCCGAGGTTTTCGAGCTCGGCCAACCGTGTTTCCGTGAGGCCGCAGATGTCGCGCGCGATGCGCTGGTTGTGCTCACCCATGCCGGGGGCGCGGAACGGCGCAAGGCTGGAAAGCGAAAAGCCGATCGGCGTGCGCATGTGTCCGAACTCACCCAGCAGCGGATGCGCCAGGCGCACCAGGGAACCGCGCGCGCGGATCTGCGGATCCCGCCCGATGAGATCCGATACGTCCTGCACCACGCCCGCGGCGATCTGCATGCTCTGCAGGTATTCGACCGCCTCCTCGTCGCGGCGCGAGGCGCACCAGGCCGCGAGTGCCGCGGCGCGTGCCGAACCGCCTGCGTCGGCGAGCCGCTCGGAGCGTGCGAACGCCTGCCATTGCTGTTGCGTATGGAAGGTCACGGCGATCCAGCGCTCCGCTTCGCGGCTGGCGTACACGCCCTGGTGGAACACGCGCGTATCGGAGTTTCCGGCCCGCGACGACGCGGCCCCCGGCAGGAAGGCATCGCGCATCTGCTGCACGCACAGCTCATACATGGAGGCGTCGATGTGGCAGCCGTGCTGGTGCGCACGCCGATGTTCGAGCGCCGCGATCACCGCGGCTGCCATGGCATACGGCAGGATCACGTCGCCGTAGGGAGCGGCGCTCGGGATTACCGGATCGCGGTCAGGCCAGCCGGTCAGGAAGGTGCGTCCGCTCAACGCAGCGCCGGTGCCGTCCACCCCCCAGCTGCGCGCGAGCGGCCCGGTTTGCCCGTAGACACTGCCGGACACCATGACCAGGCCGGGATTGCGGGCAGCCAGGCGCGGGTAGTCGAGGCCTAACTTCTCGAGCGTGCCGGGCGAGAAGTTCTCGACCACGACGTCGGCCCAGTCGATAAGCGGGTCGAGCACCTCGCGGCTCTCGGGCTGCTTGAGGTCCAGTGCCAGGCTGAGCTTCGAAGTATTGAGATGCGAGAACCACGGCTTGTCGTCGAGATTGCCGGGGCGAGACGCGGCCACCTGCACGTCGAGTCGGGAGAGGCAGGGGCGCGTGCGGGACTCGAGCTTGATGACCTCGGCGCCCAGGTCCCCGAGTGTCTTGGTGGTGATGGAGCCTACCAGCGCCCAGGAAAAATCCAGGATGCGCACGCCGCTCAATGGTCCGCGTTCCGGGTCGCTGCGGCGCTCATCCGCCTGCCGGGACGGCTGCGCCGCCCGTTGCACTCGCAGGAATCTGCCGGGCTCGCGGCCCGCGGGCGTGTCGCGCCAGAAGCCGCGCGCCTCGAGATGCGGATCCGCGAGCACGTCGGCCGGCGTCGCGACCACGGTGGCATTGATGCCGCGACGACGGCCCTCGTCATCGATCTCGGCGCGCGTGCGCGTCCTGAAGAATGCGGCGATGGCGGACTCCCAGCGTTCGCGCGTGGCCGCCTCGAGCGTCGAGCGGTTGTAGGTGTTCCAGTCCACCTGCGCGAGCGGGTTGTCGACGCCGCAGGCGTCCATCCAGTCACTGAGTCCCTGGTTGGCCGGTGCACCGAATCGTCCGGTCATCAGCGAGTGGAAGCAGTAGCCGTCCTTCAGCGCCCAGATGCAGCGCACCGTCGCGCGGCCGTAGTTGAGCGCACCACCGGCACGCCCCAGCAGGCGGCGGTCGAACTGCCACACCAGCACGCCGTTGACGTTCCTCGAGAAGGCGACTTCCTGCGTCGATACGTCCACGTGCTGGCCCAGGCCACTGCGCCGGCGCTCGGCCAGTGCCGCCAACGCGCCCACGGCCGCAACCATGTCGGCATGGAATCCGCAGGCGTCCAGCGCCTCCTTGACCGGTGGTCTGTCGATGTCGCCGACCAGGCGCAGGATCCCGCCCATGGCCGAGGCCACCAGCTCCGAGCCACGCCAGTGGCTTCGCGGCCCGGTGCTGCCAAACGTGCTCACCGAGACATGCACCAGGCGCGGGTTCGCCGCCTCGATCTGCGCGCGTGAGAGGCCGGTCTCCGCGATACGCGCCAGCCCGAGATTCTCGAGCAGCAGGTCGGCAGCGGCGATGTCCTGCGCAGTCAGCGCTGCGTCGACCTTCACGACGTCGGCGCCGAGCTCGCGCAGGAAACGACCGAGGGGACTTTCGTGCGCGTCCCGCCAGGCCAGCACGCGGGTGTCATCGAGCAGTTTCATGGAGTCTTCCGGAGATCGCGCAGGAAATGCATGACCTGCGTCAGTGAGGCCGCCGACACGTGCGCGGGCTGGCGCGCGAGCAGCAGAGAGGGAATTCCCGCGTCTTGCAGCGAGCGCATCTGCCGCGAGATCTCCCACGGCAACGCCTCGTCTTCCTCGCTCAACCAGACCAGCACGGCGTCGACGCGGTGCTCGCGCGCGCGCTCGGCGAGCCAGCGCGCATTGCCTCGCATCGAGAGCGCCGGCGACTCGCGGCGGTGGAATTCGTCGGCGATGGCCGCGATCGGATCGCGCTGGCTGCGTTCGCCGGCGCCCGATGACTCGGTGAGCTCCAGCACCAGCGAGGCGCCGCCGGCCTCGATGGCGAGGTGCAGCTGATCGTCGGGTGGCGGATCACCGGCGAGCATCACGCGACGTGGGATGTGCAGTAGTGAGGCCTGGTCGAGCCAGTGGCGCGCGCCATGGTCGAAGGATTCGCGCCAGTCACAGCCCGCCGCGAAATCGAATGACCAGGCCGCGCTGCCGCGCAAGGGCGCGGGCAGAAGCCGATGCGTCCGCACGGCATGCGCCAGGTCTTCGCGGCGGCGCACGCGCTGCAGCGCCGCGTCGAGCCGGTGTGCCACGGTCCCGAGTTGCGTAGCCAGCTGGCGCGTGGAATCGACGGTGTGCTCGAGGCTGCTGGCGCGCGCGAGATTGGCCACGTCGTACAGCAGCGGCGCCGGCCCGGCGCACAGCCCACGCCGCTGCAACTCGCAGAAGTAGTAGTAGAGCCGCTGCCCGCTGTCATCGTCGCGGGCGAAGACCACGGCCTCGAGGTGGTCGAGCGCGCCGTTCAGCCACTGCGCGGCGATGGCACGCAGTGATGGAGCGAAAGAGG
>Ga0163163_10005812_pt1 | contig 10720 bp, 6 predicted proteins | sample S65metaG_FD_119766 | JGI IMG/M metagenome (GOLD analysis project Ga0163163, IMG submission 119766) | Switchgrass rhizosphere microbial communities from Kellogg Biological Station, Michigan, USA - S6-5 metaG | ecosystem: Host-associated > Plants > Roots > Rhizosphere > Soil | place: USA: Michigan... | reverse complement strand
CCGATGGAACGTCAGGTGCGAGTGGAGGGTCATGTGGTAAAAATTCCCGATGCAGAATCGAGCGCGTATTTTCATACCCGGCCGCGAGAAAGTCAGATTGGCGCCTGGGCGTCTCCCCAAAGCGAAATCATTGAGAGTCGGGATGTGCTGGAGCAGAGAAAGACGGCACTCGAGCAAAAGTACCAAGGTAAAGAGATTGAGCGTCCCCCTTACTGGGGCGGTTACAGATTATCACCGGATAGGATTGAGTTTTGGAAAGGTCGGATCGGTCGCTTACACGATCGCATTGTTTACAGTCGAGCAGTAGATGGTACATGGACCATCAAGCGCCTTGCTCCGTAAGCTCATTTTCAGATTGGTCGCAAAGCACTCTTCAACAGCTTCTTCTTCAAGTCGACATAACCTTGCTCGCCGGCAACCAGATCAGCTAAGACGCTTTTAACACCGCGGTGTCCCCGTGCAAATTCAATCATCCGCTCGGTAAAAGGTGCGCCCCAGAAATTTCCATAAAAACGTTGCCGCATTTGGGCTGCCTTTCTGAGCTCCGCGCCAAAGTCTTCCTGCCAGCGTTTCTCATAAGCATGCGGTTCTCCACCGCAGTAGCTTTCCGCAAACAATTGGGCAGAGCGTAAAGCATAATAAATACCTTCGCCGGTAACTGGATCCGCAAAACCTGCGGCGTCACCCAGCAAGGCCCAACCGTCACCACTATTTTTTCTCCGGTCCCAACTTATTGCGGAGAGACCTGGTATCCGGGCGGCGTATCTCTCTGCAGTTTCACGCAGCTCATCTCGCAGAGTAGCGTCACGCGTGCCATCACGCTTCCAAAAGTTCACTGTCTCGCCACCTGGATGCTGGTAGTAACCCACCATAAAATCCCAAAGCAGACCATCCAGTGGTTCATGCTCAAACGCATCCTGAGTAGTAGCTATTCCGAAAGAGATGTGATCAGGACGTGGAAATGCCCAGGCGTATCCAACCCAATTCGGCAGAAATGCAACTACGGTTGAAGCGGAGTCTCGTTCCGGAAGAGGCGCACGATATCCAAATGCCACTTCCATATCTGAAGGTGGCAACGCTCCAACCAACAACTTAGCTACAGCGCTGTTGGCGCCATCTGCACCAACGAGTATCTTTCCTCGCCACTCGACACCGTTATCGTTTTTCAAAATCCAGCCATCGCCACTACTTGTAGCCTTTCGCACCGAAACTTTTTCATCGAAGATAGCGGCTCCGGAACGCTGAGCTCGCTCACGCAAATAGTTATCGAAAGCCAGTCGAGAATAGACCGCGAATGGTTGTTCGAGTTGAAGGTGCAAGCGCTTTCCCGCAGGAGAGTAAAGATCTAACTCGTAGATCGTCCGGCCAACCGCGTTGAGCAGCTGAGGCCATGCTTTTAGCGCTTTGGTTGTGACGCCACCGCCACAGGCCTTCGGTTTACCTTTCGGTTGACCGTTGAACAGAGCCACTTTCGCTCCATTTTGAGCGAGCAACTCCGCAGCATAGGCGCCTGCTGGTCCGGCGCCGACAATTAATAAATCAAACTCGTTCATTCGTATGAAGACCTTGGCCAGAAACTATCACCATCATAGAGATTTTCTTCCTCAAATCAATTGTGGGGTATGGAGAGTTGGCGTTAGAATACGGCTGTTCCCGCGCAAAAATTTCTAACCCCTAATTTAACTGGACTGACCGAAGTTACGATGATGAGTAACGCAGGCTCTATAGTCTTTTCCGGAGTAGCTCCACATCCACCTATTATGGTGCCAGAAGTGGGGCAGGAGGCGCTGAAGGATGTTCAAGAGTCGATCGAGGGCATGGCCGAGTTAACTAAGCGGGTTTTGGAAAGCAAGGCAGATACAGTCGTTCTTATATCGCCGCACGCTCCACTCGAAGCTGACACGTTTGTGGCTTACGGCGAGCCACTTCTTTTTGGCGATTTCACCCGGTTCAGAGCCCCTAAATCGACCTTTTCTATTTCCGTCGACCTGGACTTGTTGCACGAGATATCTAAGAGCGCTGTTGAATATGATTACGAAGTAACGATGCTGCAAGCACGAAACCTGGACCATGGTTCTGCTGTCCCACTCTACTTCCTTTTGGAAAATGGTTGGTCGGGCAAGGTCGTCGTTTTAGGTTATAGCTTTCTGTCGAACAGAGATCATTTGTCGTTCGGGTCATGCATCAGCAAAGCAATATCACAAACAGATCGACGAGTAGCTTTCATCGCCAGCGGCGACTTGAGTCATCGACTGAAGGCTGATGCGCCCGCAGGTTATAACCCCAACGCACACCGATTTGATGACCAGGTCCTCGAGGCCTTTCAGGAAAACTCTCTCGAAAGAATAGTGAACATCGACGACCAACTGCGGCGTCTCGCGGGGGAGTGTGGCTACCGCTCGCTGTTGGTAGCGATTGGTGCGATCGAGTCAGTCGAGACTGAATGTGACGTCATTAGCTACGAAGCTCCGTTTGGAGTCGGGTACCTGGTTGCACAAATCAGCAACGACAACCAACAACCAACTTCGATCGCTGCTGAGATTCCAGCACTCGCACGAAAAGCAGTCGAAGCTTTCGTCAAGACCGGAGCAGCTCCGGATCTGGGATCGTCTGAATCAAAGAGGCTGGGCCAACCCGCACCATGTTTTGTCTCGCTGAAGACTCGGGATGGCGAATTGCGTGGTTGCATCGGGACTATTGAGCCGGCGAAAGACAGCCTCGCAGAAGAAATCGTCTCAAATGCGATCGGGGCGGCTACACACGATCCCAGGTTCTATCCCGTCGAAAAACATGAACTCGAAGATTTGACTTACTCCGTAGACGTCTTGATGCCCGCCGAGGAAGTTGGGATAAATGATCTGAACCCCAGCGTCTATGGCGTGATTGTTGAGTCTGACAACGGATCAAAACGAGGTCTTTTATTGCCATCGATAGAGGGAGTCGACACTGCGGAACAGCAGGTTGGAATTGCATCGCGAAAAGCCGGAATTGCATCGGGTGAACCAGTTAAGTTGTATAGATTTCGCGTAGAGAGATTTCCGGAAGCACCGAGGGTAGAGGGCTAGGCAAGCTTCTATTTATCATTGATCATCGGATGACCTTGCAGAGGATCTAACTCATCCCACCACGTAACAAGCTATCGCGGAACCCGCGCAACGCTACAGAACACAGGAGCGGAGCGACTGCTGCCGACAGAACGTGATGTTGCAGTCGCTTCGCTCCTGGTTCTGTAATTAGGCGCCCGCAATGGTCAAAGCACCTTTAGTTTCCTGCTTGTCATCTCGAATTAGACGTCGAGGTTCTTCACGTCGAGCGCGTTGTCTTCGATAAATTTGCGCCGCGGTTCCACCGCATCTCCCATCAAAACGGTAAAGATCTCGTCCGTTTCGACGGCGTCGTCGATTCTCACCTCGAGCAGCGTACGCTTATCGGGATTCATCGTAGTTTCCCATAACTGCTCAGGGTTCATTTCTCCTAACCCTTTGTAACGTTGAATCGTAAGGTCTTTCTTGGCGGCCGCCAGGACTTTTTCCAGCAGTGCATCTCTGGTTGGAACCTCTTCGCTCGTACCGTTCTCTCCGGAAAGAAACGGAGCGGCCAGTTGGTCCTCTAGTGAGCGGAAAATCTCGACCGCTTTTTGAAACTCCACATAACTCGCGAAGTTCCAATCAATCGCCACATTGATGCCCGACGTGGCTACGGCTTCGATTTCCCAAAGACCATGTTCCTCATCAGTAGTTAGTTCAGTTTTGAAACCAGCCTTGTCCAAAGCTCCTTCGACCTTGGCCATCAGATCCCCGTCCTGGAACAGCTTACGAAGAGTCATCCCCTCTTTCCGCAGGACTCCCTTTGGTCCAGCTATCGCCTCGAGCAGCGTGTTGAGCAGGTGCGCGTCTCCGGCCAAACGACGGGTGGCACGTTCGCAATAGCGTTTGAATTCGACCATCTTCTCGAGCGCCTTTGCTAGTTCACGACCCTCGATAGCCGCCGCCGAGCCAGACGGAGTGATTTGCATATCGGCAGTCGCCTGACGCATCAAATAACGAGTCATCGAGCCTTCGTCTTTGATGTACTCCTCTTTCTTGCCGCGCTTTACTTTGTATAGCGGCGGCTGCGCAATGTAGACATGTCCTCGTTCTACAAGTGCGGGCATCTGGCGATAGAAAAAGGTCAGTAGCAAAGTTCGAATATGGGAACCATCAACATCAGCATCGGTCATCAGAATTATCTTGTGATAACGCAGTTTGTTGATATCAAAGTCGTCTTTTCCAATGCCAGTGCCGAGAGCCGTAATGAGCGACTTAATTTCGCTGTGGCCCAACATCTTGTCGAACCGAGCCTTCTCGACATTCAGAATCTTTCCTTTTAGAGGAAGAATCGCCTGGTTCTTTCGATCGCGACCTTGCTTGGCAGAACCACCGGCCGAGTCGCCCTCAACGATGTAAATTTCGGAAAGCGCCGGGTCCCGTTCCTGACAATCAGCGAGTTTGCCGGGCAGCATGGTCGAGCCCATGGCGCCCTTTCGCACTATCTCGCGCGCCTTTCTTGCTGCCTCTCGCGCTCGCGCAGCATCGAGGGCTTTACCGACGATCTTTCTGGCGACCGTGGGATTCTGTTCGAAAAATTCGGTTAAACGATCATTGAGGAACGACTCGACAGCGCCTTTCACATCCGAGTTCAGCTTCCCCTTTGTTTGTCCCTCAAATTGCGGCTGCGGCAGTTTTACAGAAATAACCGCCACCAAACCTTCGCGGACATCATCTCCGGTGAGCGAACTCTTGAAGTTTTTGGCTAGACCCGACGACTGTGCATAGGCGTTGATCGTCCTGGTAAAAGCCGATCGAAAACCGGAAAGATGAGTTCCCCCGTCGACTGTATTGATGTTGTTTGCAAACGAGTAGACCTTTTCGTCGTATGCGTCGTTGTATTGAATTGCAACTTCAATGGAAAGACTGTCGCCTTCCTTTTCGAAGTAGATCGGCTTGTCATGCAGCGTCGATTTGTTTTTATTTAGGTGCTTAACAAACTCCGCAATTCCGCCTTTGTAATAGAACTCGTGTGAACGCTCAGGCTCCTCCCGCTCATCCTTGATCGTGATCCTGATGCCTTTGTTCAGAAACGCCTTTTCTCGTAAACGCTCCGAAAGTTTGTCAAAGCTAAAATTCGACTCGGTAAATATCTGGGAATCCGGCAGAAACGTAATCTTTGTCCCACGCCTGCGCGTTTTGCCGGTCTGCTTCAATGGGGCGACAGGGATGCCTCTCGCATACTCCTGTTCGTAGGTCTTGCCATCGCGCCAGATTTCCAGATGCAATCGCTCTGAAAGGAAATTTACGCACGAGACACCCACTCCGTGAAGTCCACCTGACACTTTGTAGGCATTCGAATCAAACTTTCCGCCAGCATGCAGCTTCGTCATTACGACTTCGGCTGCTGATCGTTTTTCTTTCTTTATCTCGTCGACTGGAATTCCTCGTCCGTTATCAATAACAGTGATCGAGTTATCAAGATGGATTGCGACTTCAACAGTGTCGCAAAAACCAGCTAAGGCCTCGTCGATCGAATTATCTACAACTTCATAAACTATGTGATGAAGGCCAATCTCACCGGTCGACCCGATATACATCGCCGGACGTTTTCGAACTGCGTCTCGACCTTCAAGTATTGTGATTGATGACGAATCGTAAGCCATGCTCTTTTTGGTTACTTTAGTTCCTGGTGTTACCAATAGATTCTCCTACCCAAATCAAACTAATTTGTTTATTCAAAAGTGCTTTAATTACCCACAAATAAAGTGTCCGTCGCACACGATTCCCGGACCATCCCCTGCTCAATTTCGAATACTTCTGCTCTGGAAAGGAATCCTTCAACGTGCGTCCTCTTTGAGGTAGTGATGAAGGTTTGAGTGCGATTCTCAAGATACTCAAGGAGATGCCTGATTCTTCCTTCGTCCAGTTCCGCGTCAACGTCGTCTATCACGAAAACCGGAGCGTCATTCGAGTCCAAATTATACAACGAAATCGCCGCTAAGTCCAATAATAACAATGCGCTACGTTGCTGTCCGGAACTCCCAAAAACCTTGATTTCACGCCCATCCAGATGGATCTCCAAATCGTCCCGGTGAGGCCCGATCAACGCATGGCCCGAAGCCAGTTCAGCCTGCATCCTAACTTGCAATCGCTCACGCAGAACTTCTTCATAACTGGCTGTATTTTCCTGTTTATCTACCGACGACAAATACCGAGTGATCAGTTCTTTTCGATCAAACAATTGACGTTCAAGAGTCTCATTGAGTCGCTCGACGTAATCACTCCGTTCGCGATGAATTACCACCGCCAGCTGTACTAATTGGTCGTTCCATGGCCCGAGCATTTCAGCCACTTGGTCCACCTGGTATTGATCCTCACTCGCACTTTGGAGCAGTCGATTTTTCTGTTTGATAACTCTTCCATAGTGCGCAATGGTTTGCAGGTAGGCCGGCTTGATTGAGGAGATACTTCTATCCAAAAATCGTCGCCTAGCGTCTGGCGTTCCACGAACTATTTCCAGATCTGCTGCCGTGAATGAAAACACCTGAAGTTGAGACAGATAACGAGTCAGGGTTTCCCTCTTACCATTCACGAGAATACCCTTGGTATTGTGCTGAAGTGTAACCTGCAGTTCTCGCTCGAGCTCGTGTCCTGTAGTCACGGTTCCACGGACGAGAGCCAGGCTTTCGTTAAACTTAATGGCTTCCTGGAGTCGCTGGGTGCGAAACGACTTGGTCCGAGCAAGAACATAGATAGCTTCGATCCAGTTTGTTTTGCCCTGGCCGTTTCTACCAAAGATAATATTGAGATGCGGGCCCAACACTAACTTTCCGGTGAGATTGCGAAAGTTAGTTGCTTCGATCATGGACAACAGCATCCAGCAATCTTAACACAGCAGAAGTTTGGTATTAGCGACTTGATCGGTTTGAAATCATTAAGCCAGAAGAGATTGGTCAGGCTAATTTGTTGCCGGGAAATCCACAGTGCCGACCATAAAAGAAAAGCGCTCCCAAAAATCGAGAGCGCTTGATAATGCTAATGTGTATCCCGAGATCAAATTCGCATCGGCATGACTACATACTTGTAATCGAAGTCACCTGTTTCAGATGGTTTTAATTGCGCCTGTGAATTTCCATCCTTGAACTCGAAGGCAATCTTCGAATCACCAATGACATTTAAAAATTCCTGGAGATATTGAGCGTTAAAACCAATATCTGTAGTCTCGCCGGTATACTCAGTTTGGATCGTTTCATTCGCCTCGCCTTCTTCAGCGTTCTGCGAACTAATTACCAGCTGATTGGGCTCAAGATGAAAACGAATCGCGTGCGATCTCTCATCTGCCATCAACGCAACTCGCCTGATCGCCAGGTTAAGTAAGCTACTGTTGAACTCGACGGACTTGTCGTTGTTCTTCGGCATCACCATTTCGTAGTTTGGAAATTGTCCGTACAACATCCTGGAGATCAGGAGCCGATCGCCAATCTGAAAGTAGATGTGATTCTCGTCCATTCCGAGACTTATTTCTTCGTCAAAACCAGTTGTTAGCTTCGTTAATTCGGCTAAAGTCTTGCGTGGAATTAGCGTATCGATGGATTGAGTTGAGCCGTTTTTTGTCACGCCTTTTTTCTCAACATATGCCAGGCGGTGACCATCAGTAGTGACCATTCGGGCACCTTCGTCATCGAGCATAAACTTGGCTCCTGACAAGGTGTAGCGAGATTCTTCTTGGGTAATCGCAAAGATGGTGCGGTCGATAAAAGTCTTAAGAACACTTGCTGCAATCTTCGTCGGAGCTGACTTAAACGACGGGACTTCAGGGAACGCATCTCTGGCCACACCGACGAGTTTAAAGCGAGCTCGATCACAGGTGACTGTTACCCATTCATTTTCTTCTTTTTTGAATCGGACGGGAGCATCCGGTAATAGCCTGGCAATCTCGAAAAGTTTCCGTGCCTGAACACAGATAGCGCCCGGCGTGGTTATCTCCTCAGCATCCATGTCGCAGCGGATAGTCACATCCAGATCCGTGCCTGTTATTCGGATTGAATTCTCGCCGACAGATTCGATCAGAATGTTTGAAAGGACCGGTATCGTATTTTTCTTTTCGACAACCCCTTGGACAAAGCCAAGTTCTTTCTGAAGGTTCTGTTTACTGACTACGAATTGCATCGCTCTCACTCCCTCTACAACTTTCACACTCACTTTGTTGTTCTACTAACAGATAATTACTTTAAAGAATATCTAGTAGTAATAGTAGGTAGCTGTGAATCTGTGGATAAGCGGCTAACTCAAACAAGCACTTCAATTACGCATGAAGACTCGCTGTGGAACCGACCTGCAAATGCTTCCTACAATTTCGGATAACTAAGCGGTGGCGCTACCTTAACATATTTCCACAAAACGTTCGTTATCGCCTGTGCAAATTATCGACTTACTTTTCCAACGACTCGGTTAGTTCGCTGATGAGGCGCTGTAACGTTTCATCGGTCCGCACCAACTGGTCTACTTTTTCAACAGAATGCATCACTGTAGTATGGTGCTTACCGCCAAAGGAGCGACCGATCTCCGGGTAACTATGCTTGGTAAGATTCTTACAGAGATACATGGCGATCTGCCGAGGATGCGAGATGTGTCGAGCGTTGTTTTTAGATAGTAGCTCATCCACGCTTAGTTTGTAGGTGCTGGCAACGAGCTTTTGGATCTGCTGGATTGTGATTACACCCGGCTCTTCTTCTTTAGCAATATTGCGAATGGCATCCTGGGCCAAAAGTTTTGAGATCGGTTCACCACGAAGAGACGAGATAGCAATCAGACGAATCAACGAGCCTTCAAGTTCTCTCACATTGCTCTTGACTCGACCGGCAATAAACATGGCTACATCATCAGGAATTGAAACTCCTAAGAGGTCACCCTTGCGTTTGATGATTGCTATCTTAGTTTCGAGATCCGGTGGTTCGATATCTGCAATTAGTCCCCACTCAAAACGGGAATGCAGCCGTTCTTCCAGGGTTGGTATTTCCCTCGGGGGACAATCGGAGCTGATAACAATTTGTTTTTGCTGATCGTAAAGAGCATTGAACGTATGGAAAAACTCTTCCTGCGTTCGTTCCTTGCCAGCCATAAACTGAACATCATCAATCAGCAATACATCGACTGAACGATACTTCTCGCGAAAACTCTGAGTCTTGTCGTAGCGGATCGCGTTGATCAAATCATTCATGAATTTCTCTGACGAGATGTAGCAAAGCGTCAGATGATGATTTCGAGACTTAATTGCGTGTCCACATGCATGCATTAGGTGGGTTTTGCCAAGACCTACTCCACCATAAAGGTAAAGAGGGTTGTAGGTTTTCCCGGGAGCTTCAGCCACAGCCATCGAGGCAGCGTGGGCAAACTGATTACAGGAACCAACAACAAAACTTTCGTAGGTGTACTTTGAACTCAGGCTGGGTTCCGGAAGCTGGTTTTGAGTCTGAGGAGCCGGTACGCTATGACCGTTGCCAATCGTTGAAGTCGAAGAAGGGGGCGGCGAAGGTGTGACGTCGTAGTTTAAAGAAATCTCGGCCGGAGCTTTGGTTTCAACGATCTTTGATTCTGCCCCTTTTCCGATCACCCAACCAAAAGAATAACCTCCGAGCGAAACGTCCCGGAGGGTTTCGTTTAGGAGACCGGAATAGTTACTGACAACCCAATCCTTGAGCACTTCATTTGGCGCACGGAGGTTGATCACGTGTTGCGAACTGTCGAGGCTCTCGAACTGGATGGGCGTAAACCAAGTGTCTAACGTCTGCCGATTAAGTCGTCCACGGAGCGAGTCCAGAATCTCACCCCAAACATTACCAGGAAAAGAATTGTTCATTCGATGAAACGCGCTGGAGGGGGCTTCAAATTGACCAAAGCTCGTGCAATAGAACCGTACAGCCGAGATTACAGACCTATCGAGAACTCTAACCTTACCTACTCCAACCAAATCCCGTAACCAGCAGCCCTATCTTGAGTTTCAACATTTCCACAGGGATTTCCACAGTTAGTGGAAAAAGCAGCAAATGCTTAAAGTAGTTCTTTAAAGTCTATGTTTATCAACTAGTTACAGACGTGCTGACTCTCGAGGCGTGCGGAGACTAACATAGAAGTTTCAGCATGATCAAGGTGACATGGGGAATAAAACAAATAGTTTAACGGCACTCAGCATTTGGCTGCGTGGAGTATCGTTATAATACGACAGTTCAATCGCGTTAAGACCCTACGCTGAAACCAAATAGGTGTGCTCTGCGTTAAATAATCCTCGGATGGAAGCGCTGCGCGAGGTGCAGTCTGGTCCTGAAACGAGTAAAAACAGGCGTCTTTTCTTGACACACAATAGGCGCGCGATTAGTCTAAGCGTTTTCGTTTAGAGGAGAGATAGCAGACAATGTCGAAGCGAACATTTCAACCAAACAATCGACGTAGAGCCAAGACTCACGGTTTTCGGGCTCGAATGGCAAGTAAGAATGGCAGATTGGTTTTAAAGAGACGGCGAGCCAAGGGTAGAAGGCGGTTGACCCCGGCGCATTATTAAGAAGTCTTCGTCTCATGCAAACGAGTTTGCGGGATCGTTCGGAGTTCCAAAACGTATATCGTAATGGCAAGCGGTTCGATGGTGACTACATAACCGTTTTCGTGATTGACAACAAAGGATTGCAGCATAGGTT
>Ga0163163_10005809_pt1 | contig 10723 bp, 11 predicted proteins | sample S65metaG_FD_119766 | JGI IMG/M metagenome (GOLD analysis project Ga0163163, IMG submission 119766) | Switchgrass rhizosphere microbial communities from Kellogg Biological Station, Michigan, USA - S6-5 metaG | ecosystem: Host-associated > Plants > Roots > Rhizosphere > Soil | place: USA... | reverse complement strand
TCCCGGGAGTATCGACGAACACGATCTGTGCTTGGGGCAACGTAAGCACGCCTTGAATCGACGTCCGCGTGGTTTGCGGTTTCGCCGCCACGATCGCCAGCTTGGTCCCCAGCAGCGCGTTCAGCAGCGTGGATTTCCCGGCGTTAGGGCGGCCCAGGATGGTGACGAATCCTGCGCGATGTTTGAATTTCTTCATTCTCTGGCCACGGCCTTCGCGACCCGGACCTGATCCACACGCACCTGGTTTGCGGACAGCACCTTAATCGAAAGGCCGTCGCGTTCAAGCGATTCGCCGACCTCCGGCACGTGCCCCAGCCACTCGGTGACCAGCCCGCCCACCGTGGTCGACTCAGTGTTTTCCGGCGGCCGGAAATCGAGCAGGGATTGAAGACGGCTAACGTCGAAGCTGCCGGAGACGATGTAGCTGCCGTCGGGCTGGGCGCTGAAATCACGCTCGGGCTCGTGCTCGTCGTGGATCTCGCCGACGATCTCCTCCACCATGTCCTCCATGGTGACGATGCCCGCAGTAGAGCCGTATTCATCCACCACTACAGCCATATGCGCGCCTTCTTCCTGCATCTCGCGTAGCAAATCGTTGACCGGTTTGGTTTCCGGAACCGCGCGAATCGGACGCGCGATATCGCGGACTTTACGTTGGGCGCGTTCTTCATCGCTCAACTCAAACATGTCGCGAACGTGAACGAAGCCAGTGATCTGGTCGATATTATCTTCGTAGACCGGAATACGCGAGTACTGCTCATGGATCACGATCTCTCGCAATTCTTCGAGCGACGCGTCCTGGCGGATAGCGACAATGCGCGGGCGCGGCGTCATGATCTCACGCACGGTCGTATCGCCGAATGCGACCACCGATTGGATCAGCTCGCGGTCGCCTTTTTCGATGATGCCTTCTTCTTCGCCCGCGGCGATCAGAGCGTCGATGTGTTCCTCGGGTGTGGGAGCTTCGTCGGCCTGCGGATGGTCGCCGAGATCGAACACAGATTGCAGAAAGTTGAGCGCCCAGGTCAGCGGCCGCATAAGCAGCGCCATCAAACGAAACACCGGAACCAGCGGCAGAAGTCCATGTCCCGTGCTCTTCCGGTAGATGATCTGCGGGATGACATAGGTTCCGAGGATGGAATAAAACCCCACCAGCAGGACAGCGACCGTGAGCGCTTCCCAGTCCTTTACGCTTTGCGCGGTGAGAGCGAGAGTCAGGCAGCCCAGCACGGCTAGGCCGAGATGTTTTACCAGCGAAAACGTGAGGGCCCCGAGCTCGGTCTCAAGGCCGATCTTGGCTTCGAGCGTGGCCTTGAAAAATTCCAGTGAGGGCAGCTCGCGGGCACGAATGCGCAGGGATTCCAGATACAGCACTTGAATAGTGGTGGCCAGCGTCACCAGGATCGCTACCGCGAGGTCCAAGACCAGGAAGAGTAGCGTCATCGCTTGACCTTTTTATCGGTGGCACGTTCGATCAGCCCGTCCGGCAATCCCAATCTCTTACGCCAGCGGCTTTCGGCTCGCGCCATTTCGCCAGAGTCGGACTCATGATCCATCCCCGCCAGGTGCAGCGCGCCGTGGAGCATCAAGATTCGTAGCTCATCGGCGAGCGAATGTCCACGCTCGACGGCTTGAACGCGGGCGCGGTCGATCGAGATGGCGATGTCGCCCGCGAGCCCATTCGGCTTCGCCGGTGGAAACGACAGAACGTCAGTCGCCTGGTCTTTCCCGCGAAACTCCCGGTTCAGGCGGCGGACTTCTGCGTCATTGGCGATCAGGCATGCGATGGCCCGGCCGCGCGCGACGCGCCGCGTGAGCTCGGCCAGAAAGCCCCGCAGCTCTCCCCGGTCGATTCTTCGGGAAGTGTGGAACAGCAACGGTATGTCGTCGGGTGACATGGAGGCGGCCTCAGGCCGCTGTTTCAGGGACCGTCACCGGCTCCGCGGCAACCTCGGCAGGTGTCGTCGGTTCCGCAAGTTTCAGTGACAACTGGCGGTTGACGCCAATGATTTCGTTGTAGCGCTCGTAGGCTTTGACGATTTTCTGCACCAGATTGTGGCGAACCACGTCGCGGTCGTCAAATTGCACGAAGCTGATGCCTTCCACGTTGCGCAGAACGTCCACCACTTCCACGAGTCCGCTGCGCATCCCCTGCGGCAAATCGATTTGCGTCACGTCGCCGGTGACCACCATCTTGGAATTGAAGCCCTGCCGGGTCAGGATCATCTTCATCTGTTCGGGCGAAGTGTTCTGGGCTTCGTCCATGATGATGAAACTGTCGTTGAGCGTTCGGCCGCGCATGAACGCCAGGGGCGCGATTTCAATCGTGTTACGCTCCAGCAGCTTGTCTACTTTTTCCGCCTCGATCATGTCGTAGAGCGCGTCGTAGAGCGGACGGAGAAATGGATCGACTTTTTCCTGCAGCGTGCCCGGCAGGAAGCCGAGGCGCTCGCCGGCCTCGACCGCGGGACGAGTCAGCACGATGCGGCTCACCCGCTTCGAGAGCAGCGCCGAAACCGCCATGGCGACGGCCAGGTAGGTCTTCCCGGTGCCAGCAGGACCGATGCCGAACACCAGATCATGATGTTCGATGGCGTCGAAATAGCGGCGCTGGTTCATGGTCTTCGGCGTAATGATCTTCTTGCCGAAGCTGCGCTGTTTGCCGCTTTCCACCAGGCGCCGGAGACTCGCGTTCGGGTCCGCCGTCACCACACGCAGGAAGCTGTTGAGATCGCCGTTATTGAATACATGCCCGGCTTGCATCAACGCCACATAATCGTCCAGGATACTGGCGGCGCGTGCGACCGCCGCGTCATCGCCTTCGATCTCCAGCGCGTCGTTGAGCAACCGCGTCCGTACTTGAAGGCCAGATTCGATCAGGCGGATATTTTCATCGCGGGTCCCAAACAGGGATTCAATGCCACGGCTGATTTGTACGCTGGATTTCATTCAGAGGAAATGCGGGAGTGTAACTCGAAACCGGACATCCGCAGGCGCGGAGGCAGGATCAACATCTACCCCCATCATAGCAGAAAAAACGGGATAAATTTCACCAAAATACAGGCCGGACGGAAGCGCTCCAGCCGACCTGCCATGGGATGGCAGGCCCTTCTCAATGCGCGACGGCGTGCTCTACTTTCAGCGATTCCGTCAAATAATCCATCGCCGTTGCCACGCCGCCCTTGCTATGCGGAACGCCGGCGATCTCCAGACCCATCTCGACGCCGCACAGGGTTCCCGCCAGCATCAGGTCGTTGAAGTCGCCCAAGTGCCCGATACGGAAAACCTTGTCCTGCAATTTGCCCAGGCCGGTGCCGAGCGGCATGTCGAAGCGCTCCAGAATCACTTTGCGGAGGCCGTCGGCGGAGTGGCCGGCGGGCGTATAGATGGCCGTTACCGAGTCGCTGTATTCCCGTGAATCGGCCGTTACGTTGTCCAGGCCCCAGGCTTTGACGGCGCGACGCGTGGCCTCGCCGTGGCGCTTGTGCCGCGCAAATACGTTCTTCAAGCCTTCCTCGCGCAGGAGCATATGCAGCGCCTCTTTCAGGCCATATAGCAGATTGGTAGCCGGCGTATACGGGAAGAATCCCGCGGCGTTTTGTTTGATCATCGGCTCCCACTCCCAGTAAGCTCTCGGGAGTTTGGCCGACTTCGAAGCCGCCAGCGCTTTTTCACTGACCGCGTTAAATCCCAGGCCGGGCGGCAGCATCAAGCCCTTTTGCGATCCTGTCACGGTCACGTCGACTTGCCACTCGTCATGCCTAAAATCGATCGACGCCAGCGACGAGATAGTGTCCACCAGAAATAGCGCCGGATGATGCGTGCGGTCGATGGCCTCGCGAATGGCGGACACACGGCTCGTTACGCCGGTCGAAGTCTCGTTGTGCACCACGCAGACGGCCTTGTATTTGTGGCCGCGATCTTCCGCCAGCTTAGCTTCGATCACCTGCGGATCGGGAGCGTGGCGCCAGTCCGTTGGCACCACGTCGACGTCCAGGCCCAGTCTTCGCGCCATCTCAATCCACAACGTGGCGAAGTGGCCGCTTTCGAACATCAGAATCTTGTCGCCGGGCGAAAGCGTATTGGTCAGCGCGGCTTCCCAGGCGCCGGTGCCGGAGGAAGGGAAGATAACCACATGTCCCTTGGTCTGGAAGACCTCTTTCAAGCCCGCGAGCACTTCCAGCCCCAAGCGGGCGAAATCCGGACCACGATGATCGATCGTTGGGCTCGACATCGCACGCAAAACACGCTCGGGTACGTTGGTGGGACCCGGAAGCTGAAGAAATTGACGGCCGCTTGAGTAGGACATAGTTTTATTCCAAACGATTTATTGTACATCGAGCCAAGAGGGCGCCGTGGATTTTCAAACACCGGCCGGCGGTGGTCGGTCCGCGACCTGGCGGCGGACGAATCGCGCGTAGCGGCGCCCAGATCGGATGCGACGCTCAGGCGCCACCTGCTATCATCTAATTTCACTCCAACGCATGTCGCTCCCTGCTGAAATTGTCTGCGCCCATAGTCCGGACTCCGATGACGCCTACATGTTTTACGCCCTCGCTACGCGTAAAATACGGTCGAATCTGGTGCAGTTTCGCCATGTCCTGGACGACATCCAGACGCTAAACCAGAAGGCGCGGGCGGGCGAGTATGAGCTGACGGCGATCTCCTATCACGCCTATCCGTATGTTGCCGACAAGTACCAATTGATGGCCGCCGGGTCGAGCATCGGCGACGGGTACGGCCCGATGGTAGTGGCGTCGCATCCCATGTCTGTCGACGAACTGAAGGGCAAGCGCATCGCGATTCCCGGGCGGCTCACTACGGCCTATCTGACAATGCGCTTGATGCAGCCCGACTTCGAAGCGGTGGATACGCCATTTGATAAAATTCTGGATGCGGTCGTGGAACGCAAGGCCGATGCCGGCTTGATCATTCACGAGGCTCAGTTGACCTACTCGAATGCAGGCTTCCATAACGTCGTTGACTTGGGCCGCTGGTTCAAGGACACCTACGATCTGCCCTTGCCGCTGGGCGCCAATGCGCTGCGGCGGGATCTCGATCCGGAAACGGCCAGCGAGTGCTGCCGCCTGATGCGCGATAGCATCCAATACGCCATCGATCATCGTGAAGAAGCGCTCAATTACGCGTTGCAATTTGCCCGCGATATGGACCCCGCGCTGGCGGAGAAATTCGTGGGTATGTATGTCAATCACTACACCGTGGATTGCGGGGAGATCGTGCCCAAGGCCGCGCAGAAGCTGCTCGATATGGGCTACGAGGCAGGACTGATCCCGCACCGCGTTCAGGTCGAGTTTGTGCGGTGAAACGAATATTCGTTCTGTCGTTATTCACGTGTCTCGCAGCGGTTTTCGCCCTCCTGCAAGCGCAGGATGAAAACGTCAAGGGGCGCACCCGCACGGTGCGCGAACTGGCGAAGCAAGGCGAAGACGCGATTCCGAAAGTCGGTCCATACGTAAGCGACCCGGACGTATCGGTACGCGTCGAAGCGGTCAAGGCGCTGATCCAGATTGGCGGTCCTAAGACTCTGGACGGACTGGTCCGCGCCGCCGGCGATAACGATGCGGAAATACAGATCCGGGCAACCGACGGCTTGGTCAATGTGTATCTGCCAGGCTACGTAAAGACCGGGCTTAGCGGCCGGATTTCACGCGCCGGCAGTTCTGTGACCGCGAAATTCAACGACACCAATGATCAGGTGATCGATCCCTACGTGCAAGTGCGCCCCGACGTGATCGTCGCTCTAGGGAAACTCGCGAGCGGCGGCGCGAGCTTGGACGCGCGAGCCAATGCTGCGCGTGCGGTGGGAGTGCTGCGCGGGCGTGCGGCGATCCCGGATTTGGTCGAGGCCCTGCGCTCCAAAGACGACAAGCTGATGTATGAGTCGCTGGTAGCGATCCAGAAAATTGGCGATCCGGAAGCGGCCCCGCGCTTTAGTTTCCTGCTGGGCGATCTGGAGGAAAAAATTCAAGTCCAGGCGCTGGAGACCACCGGCCTGCTGCGCAATCGCGAGGCCGCGCCGAAGGTGCGCGACGCCCTGGAGCACGCGCGCTCCGTGAAGGTACGGCGCGCGGCGCTCGAAGCACTGGCGATGATCGCCGATCCGGCAGACCATGCCATCTTCCTGCAGAACCTTTCCGACAAAGACGACCTGGTTCGGGCTGCTGCGGAAGAAGGCTTGGGGCGGCTGAAGGATCCGATGGACCGATCGGCGCTGAATAAAGCGTTCGAGACCGAGCATGGCATGAATCCGCGTCTGTCGGCGGCCTTCGGACTGGTCATGTTGGGCGCGTTGCAGACCGACCGATACGGGCCCTTGCAATATCTTCTGAATTCCGTGAACCAACGAGCCTGGCGCGGAGTGGCCAGCGCGTTCCTGATCGAATTGGCCCGCGAGCAGCCCATTCGTCAGACCATTTACGGCATGCTGGGCATGGCCACCAAGGACGAGAAAATTCAGTTGAGTATCGTCCTGGCGCGTTCCGGCGACAAGGACAGCATCCCGTCGCTCGAAATGCTTTCGAAGGATCCCGATCCGGATGTGGCGGCCGAAGGCATCCGCAGCCTGCGCATTCTGCGGGCGCGGCTGCCGTAACAGTTGAAGCGCGAAGTTATTTCGCTTTCTTCTGCTTCTGTTGGCCGACGCGGACCTTGAACTGTTTCGCTTGCGCTTCCTGGTAGCCTTTCCAGTCGAACCTCTGAGCGGCCTCCGACAGATATTTATTGACGTCGATATCTTTGGGGAGCACAGCCATCAGGCTGGCGGACATGGTGCCGTCGGGACTGGTGATGCGGTACCGTTTCACGTTCGGGATGGACATAACATACCCAGGATAGCATTTCCGAAGCATTTCCGCCCCAACGGCATGCGTGCGCGATATACTACTACTTCACCGGACCAACTGGAGGGTCACCGAATGAAACGCATCATTCCCATCGTTCTTGGCGTGCTGGGAGTCGCAGCCAGCGCTCTCGCGCAAACTGACGCGGACATGATTGCCCGCGCCTTGGCGGCCGCTCCCGCCCAGCAGAAGGAGGCCGCCACGGTGGTCAAGTGGAAGGCCGACGGCACCTATGACACCATCAAAAAAGGCACCAACCGCCTGGTCTGCTACGACCGCTCCGGCGAGCCTGGACGCGCGGCGTTCGCGGTGCAATGCACCAGCCTCGGCAATCTGGAGCGGGTCGCGCAGAACCGGAAGTTCGAAGCCACGCTGGATAAGGCCGCGAGACAGGCGGCTGTCGACGCCGCAGAAGCCAACGGCACTCGCGTGAAGCCGGAGTTCGGAGCGGTCTGGTATACGATGAACGGTCCCGACCAGGCGACCGCTCGCCTGCACATTACGGTTGCTGTACCCGGAGCCACCACGGCGTCCATGGGACTGCCGGACAATCCCGCAAAAGGTGGCATGTGGATCATGAATGCCGGTACCTCCACCGCCCATCTGATGACGCCAGGCCACTAGAACGCCATGAAACCCCTGCTGTTGAGTCTGCTGGCAATCGCAGCCCTGACGGCGGCGCCGGAGAAGCACTTCTTCACCGGCGTTATCACGGATAGCATGTGCGCCCTTGGCGATCATTCCCAAATGAAAATGGGACCGACGGATGCCGCGTGCACCATCGCCTGTATCCGGGAGCACGGTGCCGCCTACGTTCTCTTTGACGGAAAAAAGGCCTACGACTTAGGCAACCAGCAGACTCCGGAGAAGTTCGCGGGCAAGCGCGTGACGATCACCGGCACGCTGGACGGCAAGACCAACACCATCCAGGTGGATTCCATAGCCGCCTCGAAGTGAACCGCCGAAACGGCAGGGCATCGGCGCGCGTCCCACTGCCAAGCGCGATAATCAGAAGAAAGCAGTGACGTTCAGATCCTTACTTGCATTGTTGGCGCTCGGCCTCGCCGGCATCTCAACCGCGCCTGCCCAAGGCAACGGTGCGCCCGATCCCGTGTTCTCCGTGGTACCGTTCGAACGCTGGGTGGCGGAAGGCGCGCCGACTGCTCTCCGCTGGTCCGTGCGGGTGGGCGCGGCCGCACTCAACAACCATCAAAGGCTCCAGAGCAGGGTGGAAATTCAAGTGGATGGCAACGAGCTTGTCAGTCGCAAGGGGCACGGCAAGCTAGGGGTCATGATTCAATTCGAGGACAGCGCCAAGCGGTTCTACCAGACTCATGGAGCCATAGATTTGCAGGAGGTGAAGGATGATACCGGCAAATCCAACATCCAATACCTTCAGGACGCCTTTGTGCTGCCGGGCGATTACCGCGTGAGCGTGTTGATTTTCGACGCGCAGACACGCGATCATTGGGCCGAGCAAAAAACACTGCACGTGAATCCGCTGCGCAATGATCCGCTGCCGGGCGCATGGAAGGATCTGCCGGCCGTGGAACTGCTCCCCCCGATGGAGGCGCCCGATAGCTGGTACATCCCCTACCTCAGCTCGCGTTTGCAGCTGCCCGTCGCCACGCGCCGCCCGGTTCGCGTTGAGGTGCTGATGAACGCGTCGCCCTCCGGACCGAGCCGCGGGTTAAACACGGGAACTGCCAACAACCGGAACCTGGCCAACCTGGTGCCTGCGTTGAAAGTGTTTTCGCAGATGGAGGTGGCCGGCGGCAGCCTGCACGTCACGCTGCTGGATATTTCCAATCGCCGCATCATTTTTGAACAGGACGCGGTGCGCGAATTGGATTGGACGCGCTTGGGCGAAGCACTGACCCAGGCCGATCCCAACAAAATCGACGTCCGCTCGCTGGAGCATCGTGAGCAAAACGCACCGTACTTTTTGAAGCAGGTACGCGAGCGCCTGGCCCCCTCAAGCACTGCGGCAGCGGCTGGGGCCGAACCGGTTCGTGTGCTGATTGTTCTCGCGGCGCCAATGACGCTGGATTCCGGGGAAAAAATCCGTGTGCCTGAATCGGAAGCGAAGCAGCAGGGCCCGTTGTATTTTGTGCGGTACCATTTGCCGCCGGAACGGACGCCGCTGGGGTTTGAACCGCTCTCGAGGATGGGGCGGCGATATCCCGGGGGCATGCAGCAGACCGGGCCGCCTGAGGCGTTCGATTCGCTCCAACCCCTGTTGAAGCCGCTGCAACCGCGGCTTTATGACGTCTTCTCACCCGAGCAGTTTCGCAAGACGCTCAGCACCTTGCTGGATGAAATCGCGCGGCTATGAAAGGGGCGTTGCCGGGCGAATTATTGCCCGCGCAGCCACTGACGCAGAGCCAGCGTTCGCCGCCTATCCTTACGCCCGCCGTTCCAACTGAGGCAAGCCATCAGGACCATGGTCAAAGCACGGGCGGCGAAGTCGAATGACACGGAACGGAATCGGATCATCGCGAGCGCCTGGGAGTAAGGGATGCGCTCATTTTGCCAACTACGTCGTGAGGCTCAAGCTCCTTTTTCCAAAGGAATAACCGAACAGCATGCATAGAAGCGTGCCTCCAAGATTTTAAGTCGCCGGCCTCCGACGTACTTTTCTCGGTCGAACGATTCTGCCACAAGCTCGGGTGCTCGCACAAGTGGGGGAGCGCCTATCTTTCGTCCTGGCTCCCGTCTCGCATCTACGCGCGTCGCCGGCGAGTTAAGGTACCGGGGTGGCGATGGGCTTGCCCTTCTCCACCACATAAATGGCCGCTAGTTTGAGCGGCTGCGTCCCGGTATTGCGCGCATCATGCTTTAAGCCGGACTTCACCACGAAGCCGTCTCCGGCTTTGAACTTCAGGGCCGGCTCTCCATCGATCAGCAATTCGCCCTGGCCCTCCATGACGTAGGTGATCTCATCGCCGGGATGCGTATGATGTCCGGCGTTCGCTCCGGGCGCGATCTCGACCGACGCGATTCTAGCCTCGCGGCCCGGGACCGACACATCGCCCGTGAACACGACATTGCGCTTGATTCCAGGATTCTGGGCCCACAGACCGCTGGCTGCCGCAACGAATCCAACCGCCACGAGACCTGCGGTTAGCAAACCGCCGACCGTCCACTTTTGAATCGATTTCATCCTTTGCTCCTCGCCATGCTTGTTAAATTGACGCAGATACGATCATGGCATGATTTCGGACGCAGCGGTTTCTAGGCGCCTGACGAAGCCCGGCTATTTCGCCAGCGCCGGCAAGGTGGTAAATGGGCGGGCTGCTCCGGTCGGAATGCGGATGCCCAGCGCGCTGGATATCTGTCGGACCCAACGTGAAATTTACGCAGGTAATTCAGTTCTGAGCCAAGGCGGGGCGTTCGCGGATGCCGGCTGCCTGCTCGAACGCGTGGGCCACTTGCAGAACGCCCCAGTCATCGTGGTGTCGCCCTACAATCTGCAATCCCACCGGCAAGCCTTCCGGCGTAAAACCCGCTGGGACGGAAATGGCCGGCAGCGCCGTGGCGCTGATGAAGTAGCAGGACCGCATCCAGTCCACATAAGTTTCCAGGCGATGCCCGTCGATCTCGGTCACATACTCCTGATCGATATCGAACGGCGGTACCTGCACCACTGGCAATACCAGGAAATCGAAGCGGGCCATGAATTCGCCGATCCCCGCAAAGAGTCGCGAACGTAAGGTCTCGGCGCGCGCGATCTGCGGACCCGTGAGCCGCGATCCGCGTTCGATCTCATCGACGACTGTGCGTTTCATCTGGGCGCCATGCGGCTCCAGGAGCTCTCCGTGCTGCTGATAGAATCCCAGCGCGCGAAGAGTCTTGAAGGCTTC
>Ga0163163_10005808_pt1 | contig 10723 bp, 4 predicted proteins | sample S65metaG_FD_119766 | JGI IMG/M metagenome (GOLD analysis project Ga0163163, IMG submission 119766) | Switchgrass rhizosphere microbial communities from Kellogg Biological Station, Michigan, USA - S6-5 metaG | ecosystem: Host-associated > Plants > Roots > Rhizosphere > Soil | place: USA: Michigan... | reverse complement strand
CGGCGTCTTCTTCGCCTTGTCGGTAACGATCTCGACCCCCATCATCAGGCCGCGCCCACGAACGTCGCCCACCATCGGCAGAGTGTTCGGCCATGCCTTCATGCGATCCAACATGTAAGCGCCGACCTTGCGCGAGTTCTCGACGCCTTCGCGCTCCAGCACATTGATGGTCGCCAATGCTGCGGCGATGCAAACCGGATTGCCACCGAATGTCGACGCATGCGAACCGGGCACCCAGTCCATGACTTCTGCCCGAGTCAGCAGTGCGCTCAATGGCATGCCGCTGGCAATACCTTTTGCGATAGTGATCATGTCGGGCTCAACGCCTGTGTGCTCAACCGCCCACCACTTGCCCGTGCGACCCATGCCTGCCTGCACTTCATCGACGATCAGCATGATTCCATGCCGATCGCAAATCCCGCGGAGTTCCTGCATGAACTCCGGAGGTGCCGGCAGGTATCCGCCTTCACCCTGGAATGCCTCAACGACGATCGCCGCGCACTCCTCTGGCGGAACCTCGGTGCGGAAAACCCACTCTTCGATGTACTTCGCACAGCTGCGCGCATACTCGGTGGCGTCGGTTCCTTCCGGACGCCGATAGAGGTTCGGATACGGTACATGCACAACGCCCGGAACCAGGGGTGCAAACCGCCGGCGCTGCTGTGCTTTCGAACACGTCAGCGACAACGCTCCCATCGTACGTCCGTGGAACGCTCCGTAGAACGCAATCGCCCACTGCCGCTTGGTGTGATACCGCGCGAGCTTCAACGCCGCTTCGACGGCTTCCGCGCCCGAGTTGCCGTAGTAGACCTTATGCGGTCCCTTCATTGGCGCGATCGACGAGAGCTTCTCGCCGAGAGTGACCATGTTCTCGTAGTAGAAATCGGTGCCGGACATGTGAATCAGTTCGCCGGCCTGTTCGCGTATCGCTGCCACAACTTCCGGATGGCAATGTCCTGTCGAGGTCACGGCAATCCCTGCCGAAAAGTCCAGGAACTCGTTCCCGTCCACATCCTCGATCACGACGCCGCGACCACGCTTGGCCACCAGCGGATAAGAACGTGTGTACGAAGGCGAAATGATTTTGTCATCGCCCGCCAGAATGCGCTTGGCGTTGGGGCCCGGCAACGCTGTCTTGATGTTTGGTCCTGCAACAGTTTTCGTAGTCATGACTAATCTCCCAATTCTCAAAAGTCGGTGTTGGATGGCCCACAGGTGCGAAGCATATGCGGGGCAGTCCCGAAGGACTGACGGGACCGGAGTTTTGGGGATTAACTAGTCGCCTGCAAACAGGTTAGGGCGGGATTGCGACGGCGCAAGATGCACTTCGGCGCGGCTGGAAACCGGCCGGGACCATGGATAGCGGACTGTGCTCATCAGGCGCATCGTCAGCTGTCATTATAGCTTTGTTCTTCCGGACGCGTAACCCCCGGCAGACAGCGCCTTTTCAGCTACTTACATGAGCAGGTGACCACCATCACGAGCCATTGGGTTGCGTCCTAGGCAGAGGCGGCTTCCGCATCCGGCAGAACCTTTTCCTCTGCTTCCGTGGCTGTCGGATAGAAATCGAAGAACTGCGCTGTCTTGGTGACCTCGAGCACGGTGCGTGCCCGCTCCGTGATGCCTGCAATCGCCAACTTGCGTCCACGGCGCTGGCGCGACACGTTGGCATTCACTAATGCGCCGATCCCTGCCGAATCGACGTACGTGATCGCACTCATGTCCAGGATCGTTACCGCCGACTCGTCTTCGCGCATCATCGCCTGGAAAGCAAAGACCTGCTGCAACTCAAGCGCTCCAACCAGTTCAACGACCGTTTGCCCCGGCTTGGCGCCGGCTCGGATTTTGATCTCAAGAGTTCTCATGAGATGTGAATTGTAAGTACTGGATGAGAGACCCATTGTGAAAACTCTGTTAAAACCGCATCATCTCCGGCGGAAGGTCACCCGAGCCCGGTCATCTTCCATCAGGAGTTTGTGATATTTCGGCGCCGCCACCAATGCATCCAGCGATTCCGGCCAAGGCCACTCTTTCGACGTTGTTAGCGAACCCACAGCCGCTCCAAATTCAGACGATTCGGCAGGTCCGGATTTTCAATCGTCAATGGCTCAATCGTCAATCGTCAATTCTGTCCTTCGTCGTTTAGAATCAAAGATTCACCGGACCCTGATAGACACACCCATGCCTCTGCACCTCTACAACACGCTCTCCGGCAAAGTCGAGGAATTCAAGCCGCTCGAGGACAACACCGTCCGCATGTATAACTGCGGGCCGACCGTCTACGACTTCGCCCACATCGGCAACTTCCGCACTTTCATTGCCATCGACATCCTGCGTCGTTGGCTGCGCGCTAGTGGATACGGCTTGAAACACGTCATGAACATCACCGACGTGGACGACCGCATCATCGCTAACTCCGCGAAGCTCGGCATCGGCGTGCGCGAGTACACCTCAAAGTTCGAGAACTTGTTCATGGAAGATTCCGCCATTCTCGGCATCGAGCGACCAGAAGCCATTGCGCGTGCCACCGAGCACATGGATGACATGGCAGAGTTCATCGACGGTCTTTTGAAGCAAGGCGTCGCCTACAAGACCGAGGACGGCTCCTATTATTTCCGAATCACCAAGTTCCCCGAATACGGCAAGCTTTCCAAGAAAGACCTCGCTCATATTGAAGATGGAGCACGCGTAGACTCTGATCGCTTCGACAAAGAAGAGGCCCGCGACTTCGCTCTCTGGAAAGCGCCGAAACCGGGCGAAGCATTCTGGGACACCAAGATCGGCCCCGGCCGCCCCGGCTGGCACATCGAGTGCTCAACGATGTCGATGAAGTATCTGGGTGATACCTTCGACATTCACGCCGGCGGTGAGGACCTTATCTTCCCGCATCATGAGAACGAGATCGCGCAATCGGAAGCGCTGACCCACAAGCCTTTCGCCAAGCACTGGGTCCACGTCAGATTTCTACTAATCGAGAGCGACAAGATGTCCAAGTCGCTTGGCAACTTCCACACCTTGCGTGACCTCATCTTGTTAGGCCACAAGCCGTCAACGATCCGCTTTCTGCTAAGCTCGGTTCCCTATCGCAAACAACTCAACTTCACCTTCGACGGGCTTGTCACGGCCGCGAACTCCATCGAGCGTCTCCGCAACTTCAAGCTGCGCCTTGAAACTTCGCAGTTTCCGGAAGGTCGGAACAACGAAGTCGTACAGATGGCCGACACTGCCATCGCCGGCATCGACTCTGGCATGAACGACGATCTCAACACCGCGCAGGCCAAGGCCGCAGTCTTCGACCTGGTGCGCGACGCCAACGCTGCCGCCGACGCAGGCACTGTCCGGAAAGACGACATCCCGCATCTGCTTACGGCGCTCAGAAAGTTCGACGCCATATTCGACGTCCTCAGCGACACCGACGGCGAGAAGATCAGGGCGGTTGTCGATTGGGCAAAAGCCGAAGGGAAAGAGATCAGCCCCGCGACCCTCGAACTCGCAAAGGCCGCGGCCCTAACTGACGCTCAGATTGAAGACCTCGTCGCCGAGCACTCCGCCGCCCGCAAAGCGAAAGACTTCAAGGCCAGCGACGATATTCGCAACCAGCTAGCCGAACAAGGCGTGATCCTGGAAAACACAAAAGAAGGCGTTCGCTGGAAGCGCAAGTAATACGACTCTTCTTGGCACAGCGTATAAAAAAAGGGCAGGCTTTTTACGCCTGCCCGAGAAGACTATCCCTCATTTAGAACGTAAACCTTGCTCCAAACTCACTTTGGAACGACCGCGGAATGGTCGTACTCGTCGGGTTGATGAACCCTGCCGGCGTCCCGAAGTTCGCTGGGTTGCTGATGTCGTTGTGGAAGTTATTGCCGTAGTTCGCCCGGTTGGTCAGGTTCAGGAACTGTGCGATCAACTGCAAATTGCGACCCTCCCCGATCTTAAAGTTCTTGGCGATGCGTGTATCCATTTGGAAGAACGGATCGCCGCGTAACGGATCAAACTTCGCAATCGTGCACTGTCCGCTGTAGAAGCACGTCTGGATATCCTGACGCGCCTGGTCCGCAGAACCTCCAGAAGCAACTACAGACGCGATGTACTGTGTCCCCCAGAGGTAGTTCTTCGTGTCATTCACTGGAACCACGACTGCCGTTCCCGTGCCCCCACCGGTGTTCAAGGTGTTATACGAGTTCGTCAGGTCATACGGTCGGGCTGATCCAAACTGTAGGATTGGCGAGAACTGGAATCCTTTGCCCAGGTCGACAATTCCACTGATGGTGACATGGTGACGCTCGTCGTTTGGCGAGGGACCGTATTCATAGCTCGCGAACGGGTCAAAGGCAACGCGCGGGTAATTGCGAAATGAGCCGCCGCCGCCATTGAATGAGTTAGCCCACGCCAAGGTGTAGTTTGCGTTTACCGAGAAGCGGTTTGACATCTGCTTACGGAAGCTGAAGTTGACGCCGTCGTAATGCGAGCGCCCAATCGATTCCTCGTTGCGGATGCTCGTCAACACTGGAAGACCTGCTGAGACGAATGCATCATCGAGAGGACTGGTGCAGCAAACGCCGTTTACCGGAACTCGCTGAATGATGTTGATCGTCTTGTTCTCGTGCAGACCTAGTGAATGAACGTACTCGAGTTCGAATACGGAACTGTTAGAGAGTTGCCAACTGGTTCCGACGTTGAACTCTTCTGTCACGGGGTTCTTGTAGTTCGGGTCGATGATTCTGCCGACGCTGCCCTCATTCAGTGTTGACGAAGGTGCGGGAATCGTCGGAAGCGGGTCGACCCCGTATTGCCACTGCCCGAGTGTCTTCCCGGTACCCGGTACCAAGTCGCCCGTAGATGTCAGATTAAGGCTCTGCTGGAAGATCGTTGGATTGCTCAATTGTTCCATGAACAAGGGGATGTTCTGGAAGATGTTTCCGTAGTAGAGACCGAAGCCTCCACGCAACAGGAGTTTCCCCGAACCGGTCATGTCGTAGGCAAATCCGATTCGTGGGCTGAAGTTCTTTGTATCGTCGTGTGGAGTGCGCTGAATGTAGGGGTTCGTGATTGGATTGTTTAGCGCCGCCAATTCTTTGTAGGTCGCACTGGTAGCAACCGATGCCGCACCAACCATGTTGTAATCTCGGTCCCAGCGTAGGCCAAGGTTCAAAGTCAAACGACGAGCTACCTTCCAGTCATCCTGGAAGTAGAGCCCTAGCTGCTTTGTACCACCCGGGACGTTCGTGCTCGGGTCGCCGTTTGCGATGCCCATCGACGTAACCGCTCCCGGCGTCGCAAAGCCCTGCGGGAAATAACCGGGGCCGCAACCATTGACATTGTCGGTTACGGCCGCCAGGATGCAACTCGGGTCCGCACCGAATCCGAGAGTTAGTGTCGAACTGAATTCGAAGAATCCGCCCAGCGAGGGTTCCCAGAGGTAGTCCACGCCAGTCTTAAACGTGTGATTCCGCCAGGTCTTCGAGACGTCATCCTTGAATTGCCACTTGCGTTGATAAGACTGCTGCGGAACGTTGGTGTTGGTTCCGAACGACGCCGAAGGAAAAGTTACAAGCGGCGTCGAGATGTCGCTTGCGATGAGGTTATTCCAATACTGGTATCCAAACGTGAATTGATTCACAAACGAATTCGTCAATGCAGAATTCAACGTAAGGTTTGCGACCTGCATGTGATTGACCGTGAAGTTCCCGTTCGTCAGGTCACCTGTCCCGTCCGATTGGTCATTCAATCCGTTGTTTGCCTGCGACGCATAACTGACGTACGCAGTGTGCTTGTCGCTGATTCTCCAATCCATGCGCCCGTTATAGCGAGTTTCAAAGAACGGTGTCGGCAAAACTGCGGATGGCTGGGCTTGCAGCCCATTGGCGGCTGCCAATTCCAGTTCGCTCAGTGCTGTCGGGTCCTCTGCGAGGCTCGTGTGTTCACGCTGTCGTTCAATGGCAAAGAACCCAAAGAGCCGGTCTTTCACAACGGGGCCGCCAATGCTGCCACCAAACCACTGGCGGCTATACGGCGGATTCGACTTGGTTCCGTCGGTCAGCTTCTGGTCAGCATTCATCGCTTGATCTTTGAACATGCCGAAGACCGATCCGTGATATTTATTCGAACCCGCCTTCGTGATCATATTGATCGCGGCGCCTTCCGACCGGCCGTTCGCCGCTGAGAATCGCTGCGTCGAGATGGAGAATTCCTGCACGGCTTCCAGCGGAAGCTGCATGACCGGGCCGCCAACTGTATTGTCTTTGTTGTCGATGCCGTTGACCGTTACGTTTACATTGCGCCCGTTCTGTCCATTCACGGAAAGGATGGCATAGCGATTCTTGGTTGGATCATATGAGTCTGCCGCTTTAACCCCGGGCGCGAGATAGGCCAGATTCGCCACGTCACGTCCAATCATCGGAAGTTCTTCTACCTGCCTCGGCGTGATGTTCTGGCTCACATCGGTCTTTAATTGGTCCACCAGTGGAACTTCGCTCGTGACCTCCACGATTTCCGTAGCGGTGCCGGTCTTCAAAGTGAAATTTTGCGTAGACGTTGCTCCAACCAGTGTCTGCACCTTGGCAGCAGACGCCGTTGCGAACCCCTTGCTGGCAACTTTTACGGTGTAGACACCTACTTGTAGCGGCTCAACCACGTAGGAGCCGTTACTGCCTGTTGTAACGGTTCGTGTCACACCAGTAGCCTCGCTGGACACCGTGACCTCTGCGCCCGACACTGCAGCTCCGCTACCATCAACAACGGTGCCACGGAGAGCCGAGCTAGCAGTTGCTTGCCCGAACATCTGAATACACGTTCCGAGTACCAGCAGAACAATTCCCATCCGCCGGATAGTTTTCGCTGAAACCATTGCGAATCCTCCTTCGCTGATTGACTTGGTCGAAACATCCGGCACCGCAATCGCAAGTGGACCCTGACCGTGCTTGGGAATACACCGCATTGCCCGGACACGAGAACAGCCTTAGTTCTCGCGAGCAGTGGTGTTCAAAACTCGAATCGTGCTGGTCCCGAACAACGTATGAGGTGGAACGGGAACTCACCTCAACCCCGGATTGAAACTCACTCTTGCATTCCCGAGGCCACCTCTTTTTACATCTCTAAATCGCTGAAACGAAAAAAGCTCTCCCCATTTACGCAAAATGGGATTTTCTGTTTTCAGAATGCGGTCGCGAAACGGTCTACGATTCTTCATACTCGCGAAGCTGTAGTCGACACCGCGCAAAAAAAGGCAGGCACGATTGTGCCTGCCTGAAGGACACGTTCTTTTTTAGAAGGTAAGTCTCACACCAAACTCACCGGTAAGAGAACGCGGAACGTTCGTAGCCGTCGGATTGATGAAGCCCGCCGGTTTGTTGAAGCCGTTCGGATTGGAAATATCTCCGCCGAAGTTCGCGCCATAGTTCGCGCGATTCGTGAGGTTGAATGCCTGCGCAACCAACTGCAAGTTCACTCTCTCAGCGAATTTGAAATTCTTCGCCAGGCGAGCATCGAGTTGGAAGAAGTTGTCACCACGCAACGGATCATACTTCGCGATCGTGCACTGCTGCGTGATGTAGTAGCAGTTTTGTGCACCAGCATTGTCGCCAGAGAACGCGAGGTAATTCGTGATGTCGCTCTTTGGTACAACCACTGCGTTGAACGTACCGCCACCCGTGTTCAGGGTGTTGGAAGCATTCAACAGGTTGAAGGGACGCGCCGTACCGAACTGAAGGATTGGCGAGAACTGGAACCCCTTCGGTAGCTCGACGATGCCGCTGAGTGAAATGTGGTGCCGCTCGTCGTTCGGAGACGGACCCCATTCGTAATCGGCGAAGGGTCGATAGGCGTCGCGTGGATAGTTGCGGAACGAAGCTCCGCCGCCGTCGTACGAGTACGCCCAACCCAGGGTGTAATTCGCATTGATCGAGAAGTGATGCGACATCCTCTGACGGTAGCTCAAATTCATGCCGTCATAATGCGAACGCCCAATCGATTCTTCCACGCGAACACTGGCCAGTGCGGGCAGGCCGCTGGCCGCAAACGCCGCATCCAGAGGACGGGTGCAGCAAACACCACCGACCGGAACCTTCTGGTCGATGTTGATGGTCTTGTTCTCGTGCAGTCCCAACGTATGTACGTACTCTGCTTCGATTACCGCGCTGTTCGAAATCTGCCAGCTGTAGCCTGCGTTGAATTCTTCGGACAGCGGGTTTCGATAATCCGGATCGATCAGACGTCCAATGCTGCCGGGGTTCAACTGCCCCGACGGCGCAGGAATTGTGGGTAGAGGACTGACTCCATACTGCCATTGTCCCAGCGTCAGGCCAGTGCCCGGAACCAGATCTGCCGGTGACGACAGGCTTAATGTCGTCTGGAAGATCGTGTCGTTGTGCTGCTGCTCCATGAAGATTGGGATGTTCTGGAAGATGTTGCCGTAGTACATCCCGAATCCACCACGAAGGATGTGCTTGCCCGATCCGGTTACGTCATAAGCAAAACCAACTCGAGGACTGACGTTCCTGTTGTCGTCCTTCGGCTGTCTCGTGACGAACGGATTCGTAAGAGGATGATCCAGCGCTACGAGTTCCTGGTAGGTGCGGCTGTCGCGAACGGCTGCCCCGCCCACCATGTTGTAGTCCTTATCCCAGCGAACGCCGAGGTTAACCGTTAAGCGCTTCGACAGCTTCCAATCATCCTGGAAGTACAAGCCAAACTGCTTCGTTCCTCCTGGTACGTTGGTGCTCGGATCGCCATTGGCAAGCGACATCGCGGCGATGGCGCCTGGGGTTGCAAATCCCTGTGGATAGACACTTGGTCCGCATCCTGCGGTGCTGGCATCCGGGCCAACTCCGAGGATGCAGCTCGGGGTTACGCCGAAATCGATTTCCAGCGTGGAGTTGAACTCGAAGAATCCACCGAGTGTCGGTTCATAGATGTAATCCACGCCAGTCTTGAAGTTGTGCTTGCCCCATGACTTCGTGAAATCGTCTTTGAACTGCCACTTGCGCTGATAGGACTGTTGCGGAACGTTCGTATTGGTGCCGAAGCAAACGCCACCGAAGTTGCAATTCACGCCGTTGCCGGGGAATGTCACCAATGGAACGCTGGTGTCGCTCGCGATCAGGTTATTCCAGTACTGGTATCCGAACGTGAACTGGTTCACCGCTGTGTTCGACAACGTCGAGTTCAGCGTGAAGTTTGCCAACTGCATATGGTTGACGGTGAAGTTGCCGGCCGTCAGGTCCATGTAACCATCGGACTGGTCGTTCTGGCTGTTGTTCGCCTGCGAAACGTAGCTGATGTATGCAGTGTTCTTGCTGTTAATCAGCCAGTCCATGCGGCCGTTGTAACGGGTTTCATAGAACGGCGTCGCCAATACTGCCGCTGGCTGTGCTGCCAGGCCAGCGCCCGCCGCAAGTCCCAACTGGTAGAACGCATCCGCCGATTCCGTCTGGCTCGTGTGCTCGCGCTGTCTTTCATACGCGAAGAACCCGAACAATTTGTCCTTCACAAATGGTCCACCTACGCTGCCACCGAACTGTTGGCGGCTGTATGGTGGGTTGATCATTGTGTAGCCGCCCGTGCCATCCGGACGCTTCTGATCCTTGTTCAATGCGAGATCGCGGAAATATCCGAATACTGATCCGTGGTAACTATTCGATCCCGACTTGGTGATCATGTTGATCGCCGCGCCTTCTGAGCGACCGTTTGCCGCTGAGAATCGCTGCGTAGAAATTGCAAATTCCTGCACCGCTTCCAGCGGAAGCTGCATGACCGGGCCACCGACCGTGTTGTCCTTGTTGTCGATGCCGTTTACGGTCACATTGACGTTGCGTCCGCTCTGTCCGTTTACCGACATGATTGCCGAACGATTCTTCGTCGGGTCATACGAGTCGGTCGCCTTCACGCCAGGCGCAAGGTATGCCAGGTTAGCCACGTCGCGGCCGATCATCGGAAGCTCTTCCACTTCCCTCGGCGTGATGTTCTGGCTGACATCGGTCTTCAACTGGTCCACGATCGGAACTTCGCTCGTCACTTCGACGATCTCCGTCGCGGTACCGGTCTTCAAACTGAAGTTCTGAGTTGTGGTAGAGCCTATGAGTGTCTCCACCTTATTCGCTGCGGCCGCTGCGAATCCCTTCGACACGACCTTCACGCTGTACACGCCTACCGGCAGCGGTTCCACGACATAGGATCCGTCGCCGCCCGTCTTCGCCGTGCGTGTGAATCCTGTGGATGTGCTGGAGACGGTAACCTCAGCACCCATCACCGCAGCGCCGCTTCCATCTACCACCGTACCTCGCAACGAACTGCTGGCCGTAGCTTGCGCAAACACCTGTACGCAACCGACGACCAGCAGCATTGCGAGGCTAATGCATCGAATGATCTTCGCCATACTGTGCACTTCCTCCTACGTTGATTCACTCTCGATAGCCGCAAAACGCCTGAATCAAGGGACCTGGTTCCGTAGCTGTGGAGGTTACCGAAACTCTGGTCAACATCTATCCCGCCCAACTACGCGCTAAGAAAGAGTGCAGATATTCCAAACACCGAGAGTTGTTCGCTGTGGAACATTGCACTTGGCTAACCATGGGCCGCCTTAATTTCAAATCGTTGTGAGAGAGGAGGTTAGAAGAAGGTCATGCAGAATGGATTTCAAAGCTTGGAAGAAAAGGCAGTTCGTCTGACCGTTGGGACCGCCCGTAGTTGGGACAAAATGACAAATTTGGGGGATGAATGGAAGGAT
>Ga0163163_10005806_pt1 | contig 10723 bp, 11 predicted proteins | sample S65metaG_FD_119766 | JGI IMG/M metagenome (GOLD analysis project Ga0163163, IMG submission 119766) | Switchgrass rhizosphere microbial communities from Kellogg Biological Station, Michigan, USA - S6-5 metaG | ecosystem: Host-associated > Plants > Roots > Rhizosphere > Soil | place: USA... | reverse complement strand
CTGCTGCATCAGTTCGGATACATTCCGGTGGCAGGCGAGTCGCTGACTCACGAGGGACGCACGTTTACCGTCGAATCCATGGATCGCAACCGGATCGCGCGAGTAAAGATTCTAAATGCGCAGCCGGCCGAAGCTAGCGCGCCGACGGAAGACGGCACACCGGCAGACGGCGACGGCGCGCAGGCCGACGCTAGCAAAGTGTCCTGAAGCGTCGCATGCCCACTGACATTTCCTTGTTGTTCATTGAACTGGGCATAGCCATTGTGGGGCTGGCGGCATTGGCGCGCCTCTCCAGCCATCTGGGCTTTTCGACCATTCCGCTGTATTTACTCGCAGGCTTGGCCTTTGGCAAAGGAGGACTCGCTCCTCTGCCGCTCAGCCAGGAATTTATTCACGTTGGCGCGGAAATCGGAGTTCTGCTGTTGCTGTTCATGCTGGGGCTGGAATATACGGGCGAAGAACTGAAGCAGCAACTGCAAACCGGATTGCCTGCGGGGTTGGTGGATCTGGTCCTGAACTTCCCGCCGGGCTTGATCGCCGGTTATCTCCTGGGATGGAGTCCCTTGGCGGCCGTTCTTTTGGGCGGCGTCACTTATATTTCTTCTTCGGGAGTGATCGCGAAAATCCTGGCGGACACAGGACGCCTGAATAATCCCGAAACTCCCGCCGTCATGTCCGTGCTGGTGCTGGAGGATCTGGCGATGGCGGCCTATTTGCCGCTGGTGGCGGTACTGATCAGCGGTGGAACGGTTCAGGTGATGGTGACGTCGGTCGCGATCGCAATCACGCTGGTCTCGGTGGTGCTGTTTGTCGCGATCCGCTACGGGCAGCGCCTCAGCCGATTTGCGGCGCACCAATCCGACGAGGTGATCCTGCTCTCGGTGCTGGGTTCGGTGTTGTTAGTGGCCGGGCTCATGCAACGGTTACAAGTGTCGGCTGCCATCGGCGCGTTCCTGGTGGGCACCGCGATTTCCGGCCCGATCGCGGAGCAATCCCATCGCTTGCTTGCGCCGCTGCGCGATCTTTTCGCGGCAACGTTCTTCTTCTTCTTTGGGCTCGAAATCGATCCGGCCAGTTTGGTGCCGGTGCTACCGGCCGCCGTCGGCCTGGGAGTCTTCACGGCGCTCACTAAGGTAGGCGCAGGATATTGGGCAGCACGACACAAGGGCATCGAGTCGGCGGGACGTTGGCGTGCAGGCGCGATCCTGATGGCCCGCGGCGAGTTCTCTATTGTGATCGCGGGGTTGGGAGCCGGGATCGAACCTCGGCTCGGCCCGTTGGCGGCCGCTTATGTGCTGCTTTTGGCCGTCGGCGGACCTATTGTTTCGCGGTTGGTGCGGTAGGGAAGCCATCTGGCCGAAAAAACCTGGCCGAAAAGCACCACGAACGGTTGGAGTCGGCCATTCCTTGCTGTTGGAAGGATCGCCAGAGCATTTGGATTCAATCGTTTTCACTCTGGTAAACGACTTGCAATTGTATTGGCGGAACAAGGAGTCAGCCATGAAAAAAAATCGGACTGGATTAGGAATTATTTTGACGGGTGCTTTGATGCTGATGGGACTCATGGTTACCACCAGCACCGCTAACGCGCAGCGTGTTGGGTTTGGAGTCACTTTTGGACCGGGCTATTATGCGCCTCCGCCGGTGGCTTATGCAGCTCCGGTGCCTTATGCTTACGCGCCTTACCCGGGATATGTGTGGACTGACGGCTATTACAACCCCTACGGCGTTTGGGTGAATGGCTTCTGGGGCCCGCGTTACGGGTATGGGTATCGAGGCTATTATGGACGCGGGTTCGTAGGTGGGCGCGGTTACTACGGACGGGGCTTCGTGGGTGGACGCGGCTACGGTGGGCGATTTGTCGGCGGACGCGGACACCGCTAAGTGTAGCATTTTACGCGTTGGCCGCCCCGTAATGTTTACCGGACGGCCCCTTCTTTCGGCTTCGTATTTTCAATAATTTAGGTTTTGGATCGTGTCGTGCATCACGATAAGTCGTAGTGGTGAAAAGTGTGTAACGAGGAGAAAGAGACAATGAAAAAACTATTAGCAGCTATGTTATTGACTGCAGGGCTTGGGATGGGCCAAGTTTCCATTGGAGTTCGTATTGGACCGCCTCCCCCGCCACGCGTCGTTCGTGTCCGACCGGTTGCCCCCGGGCCAGGCTATTTTTGGGTGGACGGGTATTGGTATCCGAACGGGAACCGCTACCGCTGGCATGAGGGTTACTGGAGCCGCCCGCCATACGAAGGCTCCCGCTGGGTGGGTCCGCACTATCAAGGCGGAATGTTTTATCAGGGCTACTGGGATGGTGGCGGCCGTGGGCGGTTCGACCACGATCACCGCTGGGACCGTGACCGGAATCGCGACTGGGGCCATGATCGGGACCGGCGTGACCGGGATGATCACCGCTAGTTGAAACTCGGGCAGCGTGAGCCGGGCAGCATGCTCGGCTCACGCTCCGCAGGATCTATATCTTAGCCCGAACCAATCAGCACTGTCCGACTCACGGGGTGGCAAACGCAGAAAACGCATCACCCACGAGTATCTTTCGGATAATCGTGTGAGGCTTGGCCGGTTTTCATCGACTATCTTTCGATAAATGTGTTTAATTCCGCGGACATTGTGGCTACAATCTAATCAACGATGGTGTCTCCTCCGAGCACCTACTGAGGGAGGGGGCGTTGGATTCGTCCACGTTCCTTCTCCTCTCCCATACCCCCTCATAGTGACCGCTTAGAACCCTCCTGCAAAGTTGACCCCAGCGCGATTCCCGTGGTACCGTAACGTTTCGGGCTACGTCGTCGTAAGCGTCTGTCTGAAGTTAGCTCCGTTCCCTTACCAAACAATCTGATGGATCAGACTTTGCATGCTCTCGGTGGGATACTGCTGAAATCTATCCCCACCGTTGTCTTGCTGCTGTTCCTTTACTTCTATCTAAAGCTGATGCTATCCGGGCCGCTGACGCGGGTCCTGAAACAGCGCGACGAGTTGACCGTCGGCACCCGGGCTGCGGCTCAGAAAAGTCTGAAGGACGCGGAGCGCAAGGTCCAGGAATACGAAGCCAAAATGCGGGAGGCTCGCGCGGAAGTTTATCGCGAGCAGGAAGAGACCCGGAAGCGGTGGCTGGAGGATCAGGCAAGTCAAGTGGAAAGCGCCCGCGCGCGCACCGGGTATACCGTCCAACAAGCCAAGGAACAGATGGCGGTTGAGATCACCGCCGCGCGGCAGACGTTGGCGGCATCGGCCGCGGAGCTGGCGGACCAGATCGCCAATGCAGTGCTTTCGAGGAGAGCTGGATGAAGCAGGTTTCGGCGCGCGTCTCTTCGCTTACGTGTCTGCTGCTGACCGGTGCGACTTGGCTTAGCGCACAGGAGGGCGGCGGGATGCCCGAACCGAGCGCTGGTTGGAAGTGGGCCAATTTCGTGCTCCTGGTAGCGGGTTTGGGCTACCTCTTGGCGAAGACTCTGCCTCCGCTATTTAAATCGCGCACCGAAGAAATTCAGAAGGGCATAGCCGAGGCGCGCGCCATCAAACAGGATGCCGACAAGCGCGCTGCCGAAGTAGACGCGCGCACCGCTGCGCTGGGCGCGGATATCGAGCGGTTCCGAGTAGAGGCCAAGGCCGAGATGCAGCAAGAAGGCGAGCGCATCCGTCAGGAGACGGCGGGGCAGATCGCGCGGCTAGAGAATCAAGCTCAACAAGAAATCGAAATATCCGGGAAAATCGCGCGCCGTGAGTTGAAAGGCTACGCCGCCAAGCTGTCGCTGGATCTGGCGGAGCAGCGCGTTCGGGAACGTCTGAATCCGACGACCGAGCAGGAACTGGTGAATGCTTTCATTCAAGATCTAGAGCGGGAGTCTAAGAGTTCATGATTTCCGTCGTGGCAGCGCGCTATGCGGCGGCACTTGCCGATGTGGTTACGGCGGGCGTGCACGCTTCGAGCACGGCGCAGGCGGATCCGGCGGAGATTACCGCGCAATTGCGGGCTGTAGACGACTTGATCGGATCGTCCAACGAATTGAAGAACGCTCTGGCTTCGCCCGCGGTGACGCCTTCGAGGAAGCGAGCGGTGATGGCGCGACTGCTGGCTCCGATGAACGTCTCCGCCCAGGTGCGCAATTTTCTGTTTGTCGTGATTGACCACCGGCGAGTGCATCAACTGAAGTCGATCATCGAAGCGTTTGAGAATATCGCCGATAAACGCCTGGGTTTCGTGCGGGCGGATGTGGCCAGCGCTACAGAGATGCCGGTGGCCCAGCGCAACGCTTTGGAAGCGCAGCTCTCGCGGCTGGCGGGCAAGAAAACCAGACTTCGTTACACCACCGATCCGGCGCTGGTGGCGGGCGTGGTGGCGAAAGTGGGATCGACCGTTTATGACGGCAGCGTCCGCGGGCAACTGGAGCGCCTGCGGCTAAAACTGGGGAGCCAGTAAGGCTTCGGGCACTTTAAAAAAGGAATTATGGCTCAGATTCGGGCGGATGAAATCTCGCGCCTGTTGCGCGAGGAGATCGAGAACTACGATAAGGCGGTTAACGTCGCCGAGACCGGCTCGGTGATTTCGGTGGGCGACGGGATCGCGCGCATTTACGGCCTGGAGAACGTGATGGCCGGCGAACTCATCGAGTTCAAGGGCGGCGTCTCCGGCATCGCGTTGAACCTGGAAGAGGACCAGGTGGGAGCGGTCCTATTAGGCGAATCCTCCGGCATCATGGAGGGCGACGAGGTTCGCCGCACGGGACGCATCATGAGCGTGCCGGTGGGCGAAGCCATGATCGGACGCGTGGTCGATGCGCTGGGCAAACCGATCGATGGCAAGGGTCCGATTGAGGCCAAGGGCTACAACGCTATCGAACGCATTGCGCCGGGAGTGGTTGACCGGCAGCCGGTGAAAGAGCCGATGCAGACCGGCATCAAGGCCATCGACGCGATGATTCCGATCGGACGCGGGCAGCGCGAGCTGATTATTGGCGACCGCCAGACCGGCAAGACCACGGTGGCGCTCGACACCATCATCAATCAGAAGGGCGGCGACGTCATTTGCATCTACGTCGCGATCGGCCAGAAGCGCTCGACCGTGGCGCAGGTGGTAAAGACGCTTGAAGATTACGGCGCGATGGAGTATTCGATTGTGGTGGCGGCGACGGCGTCCGATCCGGCTCCGATGCAGTATCTGGCTCCTTATGCGGGTTGCGCGATCGGCGAGTATTTCCGCGATAGCAGCCGGCATGCGCTGTGTATTTACGACGATCTTTCGAAACACGCGGCGGCGTATCGCGAGATTTCGCTGCTGCTGCGGCGGCCTCCGGGACGCGAGGCGTTTCCGGGCGACGTGTTCTATCTTCACAGCCGTTTGCTGGAGCGTGCGGCTAAACTGTCTGCCGATCAGGGCGGCGGTTCGCTGACGGCGCTCCCGTTCATCGAAACGCAGGCGGGCGACGTTTCGGCCTACATTCCGACCAACGTGATTTCGATCACTGACGGCCAGATCTACCTGGAATCGGATTTGTTCAACGCGAATATCCGGCCGGCGATCAACGTCGGCATTTCGGTAAGCCGCGTGGGCGGCAATGCGCAGATCAAAGCCATGCGGCAGGTGGCGGGCAGCTTGCGCTTGAACCTGGCGCAGTATCGAGCGCTGGCGGCGTTTGCGCAGATGGGCTCGGATCTGGATAAGACCTCGACGGCGCAACTTACGCGCGGCAGCCGCATGGTGGAGATTCTGAAGCAGGGGCAGTATTCACCGGTGCCTGTCGAAAAACAGGTATTGATCATTTACGCCGGTACCGAGGGATTCCTGGACGATGTGGCGCTGGACAAGTGCCGCGCCTTTGAAGAGGGCTTGCTCAAGTTTGTGGAGAGCGCGCATCCCGGGATGCTCTCGACCATTCGCGAAAAGAAGGCGCTGGACGATGCGTTGAAGGGCCAGATGTCGGCGGCTATCAAAGAATTCAAGACCAGCTTCATCGAGGGACAAAAGACCAAGTAACATGCCGAGTCTTATCGACATTCGGCGGCGCGTCCGTTCGATCCGCAACACGCAGCAGATCACCAAGGCGATGAAGATGATCTCGGCGGCGCGGCTGCGGAAGGCGCAGGAGCGGGCGCTGGCGGCGCGGCCTTATGGGAAGATGCTGCGCGAGATTCTGGCGAACGTGGCCGCGGCGGCTAGCCAGGAGCCGGACGCGGGCGGAAATCCGCTGCTGGCGGCGCGTCCCGAAAACAAGATTTTGGCGGTGGTGGTGACGGCGGACCGCGGACTGGCGGGCGGCTTCAACGCGAACCTTCTGAAACTCGCACAGCGTTTTGTGAACGAGCATAAGAACGCCGAATTGAGCTTTGAGCTGATCGGCCGCAAGGGTCGCGACTATTTCCGCAAGCGCGAGGGTCGAATATCCGGGGAACACCTGGATATGATGCGCACGCTGAGTTCGGCGTATGCGGATAAGATCTCCGACGCCATTATCGAGCGGTTTTCGAGCGGCGAGATCGACGCCGTGTACCTGTTCTCCAATCAATTTAAGAGCGTGATGGCGCCGACGCTATCGGAGACGCGGCTGCTGCCGATTGAAGTGCCGAAATCGCAGGAGCAGGTGGATTACATCTACGAGCAGAAGCCCGAAGAACTGCTGGGCACGCTGCTGCCGCGCTACATCAAATTACAGGTGTATAGCGCGCTGCTCGAATCGGTGGCGGCTGAGCACGCGGCGCGCATGACGGCGATGGACGCGGCGAGTTCCAATGCGTCCGACGTGATCGACAAGCTGACTTTGTATATGAACCGCGTGCGCCAGGCGAGCATCACGCGCGAAATTATCGAGATTGTGAGCGGCGCGGCTGCTCTGGACTAAAGCGAGGTTTACATGAGCGTAATCGGAAAAGTGATCCAGGTGGCCGGGCCGGCCGTGGACGTTGAGTTTCCCGAGGGGCAGATTCCGGTCATCCGCACGGCGATCCGCATCACCAGCGAAGGTTATAAGGTGCCGGACCCGATCGACATCATCTGCGAAGTGGCGCAGCACATTGGGGAGGGCCGCGTCCGCACCATCGCGCTGCAGCCGACCGACGGCCTGGTGCGCGGCATGAAGGCGGAGAGCCTGGGCCAGCCGGTGACGGTTCCAGTGGGCAAGGAAACACTGGGCCGCGTGCTGAATGTGATCGGCGAGCCGGTGGACAAGATGGGTCCGGTGACGACGGCGAAGCGGTATCCGATTCATCGCCAGGCGCCGGCGTTTGACGAGCAGGCGACTGAACTGCAGATGTTCGAGACCGGCATCAAGGTGGTGGATCTTCTCGAACCCTATTTGCGCGGCGGAAAGATTGGATTGTTCGGCGGCGCGGGCGTGGGCAAGACGGTCATCATTCAAGAGCTGATCAGTAATCTGGCCCAGAAGCATGGCGGCGTGTCGGTGTTTGCCGGCGTCGGCGAGCGTACGCGCGAAGGCAACGATCTGTGGCTGGAGTTTCAGGAGTCCGGCGTTATCGATCCGAAAGATTGGCGGAAATCGAAGTGCGCGCTGATCTACGGGCAGATGACCGAGCCTCCCGGGGCACGTTTGCGCGTGGCGCTGACGGCGCTGACGGTTGCCGAATATTTCCGCGACGAAGAAAATCAGGACGTGCTGCTTTTCATCGACAACATTTTCCGTTTCACGCAGGCGGGTTCGGAAGTCTCGGCGCTGCTGGGCCGCATGCCGAGCGCCGTGGGATATCAGCCCAACCTTGCGTCAGAGATGGGCGATTTGCAGGAACGCATCACGTCGACCAAGAACGGTTCGATCACGTCGGTACAGGCGATTTATGTGCCGGCTGACGATTACACGGACCCGGCGCCCGCGACGACCTTCGCGCACTTGGACGCGACGACGAACTTGTCGCGATCGATTTCGGAGTTGGGTATTTATCCTGCTGTCGATCCGCTGGCTTCGACTTCGCGCATTTTGGATCCGCGCGTCATTGGCGAGGAACACTACAACGTCGCGCAAGAGGTGAAACAAGTTCTGCAGCGCTATAAAGATCTGCAGGACATCATCGCGATTCTGGGCGTCGATGAACTTTCGGACGAAGACAAGGCCACCGTGGCGCGCGCGCGCAAAATCCAACGATTCCTGTCGCAGCCGTTTACGGTCGCTGAAGCGTTTACGGGGCTGAAGGGCAAGTACGTGAAGGTCGCCGATACCGTGCGCAGCTTCAAGGAAGTCGTGGAAGGCAAGCACGACGAGATTCCGGAGCAGGCGTTCTACATGAAGGGCTCGATCGACGACGTGCTCGAGACCTGGGAAGAAATGAAGAAGAAGGGTTAACCTTCCGTGGCAGACACTTTCCAGATCGATATCGCGACGCCGGAGAAACTGGTGCTGCAGCAGCAGGCGGATTCGGCGCAGATTCCGGGCAAGGATGGCTATATGGGCATCCTGCCGGGCCACGCCGCGCTGCTCAGTGAACTGGCTGAGGGTACGCTTTCGGTGACGCTGAAGGGCCAGACGCAGAGCTTCCACATCACGGGCGGATTCGTCGAAGTCCGCAACAATCATGTGAAGGTGTTGGCGGATAAAGCGGAATAGCTTTACTCTTCTTCTTCCTCTTCGCCGGTCTTCGCGGCCTTGGCGGCGGCGACGATTTTCTCGGCCTGCGGGCCGGGGACGAAATCGTAGTGATCGAACTCCATGTGGAAGGTGGCCCGTCCCTGAGTCATCGAAATCAGGTCGTTTTGGTAGTTGAGCATTTCGGACATGGGCACGTGCGCTTTGATAATCTGAGTCCCGCCCTTGGTATCCATGCCTGAGATGCGTCCGCGGCGGCCGTTCATGTCGCCCATCAGGTCGCCGGCGAATTCGACTGGCGCCTGCACTTCTACGTTCATTACCGGTTCGAGCAGCGCGGGCTTGGCTTGCTCCATGGCGGCTTTGAAAGCCTTGCGGGCGGCTAGTTTGAACGACATTTCCGACGAGTCCACGTCGTGATACGAACCGTCGTAGACCACCACTTTGAAATCCACCACGGGATAGCCGGCGAGATAGCCTTTCTCGGCGGTCTCGACGATTCCTTTTTCGATGGCCGGGATGAAGTTGCGCGGGATCGCGCCGCCGAATACTTCATTGGCGAATTCGAATTTGCCGCCGCGCGGGAGCGGCTCCAGGCGAATCCAGCAGTCGCCGAACTGGCCGTGTCCTCCAGTCTGCTTCTTGTGGCGGCCTTGCACATCGGCTCTCCCGCGAACGGTTTCGCGATAGGGAATTTTGGGGGCGTGCAGTTGGACGTCCACGTTATAGCGCTTCTTCAGGCGGCTGACGATGATCTCGACGTGCTGCTGCCCGCTTCCGGCGAGCAGGAATTCCTTGGTCTGGGGATCGCGGTAAAAGCGCAGGGACTGGTCTTCTTCGAGGATCTTGTGGATCGCGTTGCCCATACGGTCTTCATCGTTGCGCGTCTTGGCAGAGATGGCGTAGGCGATGGAGGGCTCGGGCAACTGCACGGGCGGATAGGCGATCAACGACGCTTTGTCGTCCAGAGTGTCGCCGGTAAGGGTGTCTTTCAGTTTGGCCACGCCCCCGATGTCGCCGGCGTGTAGCTCCGTGATGGGGTTGATGGTTTTGCCGAGCAGTGTGCCGATGTGCGACAAGCGCTCGCCGCCACCATTGCGGGCGTTGATCTCATTCGCGTCGTTCCTGAGAATTCCAGACACCACCTTGAAATAGGTCACGCGTCCGGCGAAGGGATCGGCAATGGTTTTGAACACGAATAGCGAGGTTGGCTCGGTATCTTTGACGGCGCGTTCCTTGTCAGCGCCGTTGAGCATCCCGTGCCAAGGCTCGCGTTCGGCGGGGCCCGGGAAGTACTCGAGTGCGAAGTTCAAAACCAGGTCGGCACAAGCGTTGTGCAGCGCCGAAGAACACAACACCGGGAACATGCGGCGCTGGCGAACGGCATCGCGCAGGCCCTCACGAATGTGCTCCACCGGCAGCGTGCCGGTATCGAAGAACTCTTCAAGGTAAGCGTCATTTCCCTCGGCAACCATTTCGACTAGGGCTTCGTGGGCGGCCTTGGCTGCTTCGGCGAGGTCCGCGGGGATCTCGCCTTCTTTTCCTTTCCCGTCGCCGTCGGGCGTGTAGGTGTAAGACTTCATCTGCACCAGATCCACCACACCTTTAAACTCTTTCTCGGAACCGATCGGCAGGTGAACTGGAATCGCGGTGCGGCCAAAAAACGACTGCACGCTTTCGAGGGCGCGATCGAAACTGGAGCGCTCGCGATCCAGTTTGTTGATCACAAGGGCGCGCGGAAGGCGAAATTCTTCGCAGAAGGACCACACCTTTTCGGTCTGAACTTCGACACCGGCCACGCCGTCCACCAGAACGAAGGCCGAATCGGCCGCAGCGAGCGAAGCCTTGGTGTCATTGATAAAAATGTTGAAGCCCGGCGTGTCGAGCAGGTTGATTTTTTTCCGATTCCACTCGGCTGCCGCCACGGCTGTCGAAATCGTAATCTTGCGCGCAATCTCTTCGTCGTCGAAATCGGTAACGGAGGCACCCTCATCGACGCGGGTGAGGCGGCTAGTGGCGCCTGTTGTATACAACAGACCCGCTGCTAAAGTTGTCTTCCCGGAATGCCCGTGGCCGATCAAGGCCACGTTCCGGATATCGCTGGTTTCGTAGACTTTCACTGGAATTAAGCTCCCTTAACCGAGTCGCAAACTGTGGATCTTATCACAACGCAGAAGGTT
>Ga0163163_10005805_pt1 | contig 10724 bp, 5 predicted proteins | sample S65metaG_FD_119766 | JGI IMG/M metagenome (GOLD analysis project Ga0163163, IMG submission 119766) | Switchgrass rhizosphere microbial communities from Kellogg Biological Station, Michigan, USA - S6-5 metaG | ecosystem: Host-associated > Plants > Roots > Rhizosphere > Soil | place: USA: Michigan... | reverse complement strand
TATTCACTTTTCGTACCCGGTTGTCACAAAAAAATCTGGTACTCCACCCATTAGTACAGATTATGCCGTTGAGTGGAGAGAGTTTGTCAATCAGTTTCCTTATGGAAATATTTATGATTGGCTCCAATTCATAGATGCTGAAAATAAACAGGGAAACATTACCGCCCACGAATGCAACGACATCATTCGCAAACTCAATTTGAAAAGTTTTGAAAGCGGGTATAAGATACTTTTAATGTGGATGCCCGAATATTTAGGCAAGGAAGGAAATAAGCTGCTGAAGATGATAGAGGAACCGCCCCCCGACACATTATTTATACTGGTTGCAGAAAACGAGGGCGAGGTTTTATCAACAATTTTGTCCAGATGCCAGTTAGTTAAGATACCCGGGTTGGAAAGCGAGGACATTGAACAATATTTACTTTCAAAAAAAGCATGCACAACAGAACAAGCTAAACAAATTGCCAATGCAAGTGATGGTAATTATCGTGAAGCTTTAAGTTTGATTCAGCATGCAGATGAGGACTTTCATGGCTTGCTTCGCGAATGGCTTAATACCAGTTTAAAGAATCAAACCATAATGCAGGTAAAGTTGATCGAAGAAATTGCGAGGATGGGAAGGGAAAAACAAAAGCAATTCCTGAAACAGTTTACACATTTAATAGAACAGGCTGTTCGGCTTCAAATAGCTGATGATTTTTTAAAGGACAGAATGCTAAATGCCATGTCGCAGGTAGAGCAGGATTTTGTTTCCCGGCTTAACAAGGCAATCTCTTTTGAGCAAAAAGAAGCCATTGCCGAAGAACTGGATAAAGCCACTTACTATATAGAAAGAAACGCCAATGCGAAAATTCTTTTCCATGCCCTGACCATAAAAATCTTCCATATTGTTAAAAACAATGTTGTAATCACCGTTTAAAACCCTCAGGCATTTCTCTGCAATAAAAAAATTATATTTGCCTTAATGGTGCCCAGGCGCCACTCAATATATATCAGAGGTCATCGGCTACGTGTGGAATGTTTTAATAAGCTATCGAATACTCTCTATAAATAGTCATCGTCACCATGGTCAGGACAAACGTCTATCGACTTAACTGGCATCATTGACTCATTGTCACATTAGTGTTTCATAGCTATTCTACAGCCGGATCTCACAATTACAATTGCTCATTAGGGCATGAACAATTGATTTGATAACAAGGAAATAAATTTAGTATGGGATGTGATAGCTGTGGAACCGGCAAACCGAATGGATGTAAAAGCAATGGTGGTTGCAGCACAGGTGGGTGCAACCGTTTGAATACCTACGATTGGCTTGTGAATCTTCCAATTTATGATGTTGATGACGCCTGCAGGGTAATAGAAGTAAGTTTTAACCAGGGAAGTCGCAAAGACTTTTACCGTAATAATTCATTGCAATTTTTTGAAAAGGGTGAATTCGTCACTGTCGAAGGTGTGAGTGGTTTTGATGTTGGAGAAGTTTCGCTGACAGGGGAAGTGGTTCGCATCCAAATGAAAAAAAAGGGAGCAAATGAATTTAATCCTGAAATGAAAAAAGTGTTGCGACGTGCCAGTGATCGCGATCTTGAAATATGGAAACAAAATAAGGCAAGAGAGAAAGAAGCTGTGATCAGGAGCCGTGCTATTGCCCGCCAGCTTAACCTGAACATGAAGATGAGTGAAGTAGAAATACAGGCTGATGGTAAAAAAGCAACTTTCTTTTACATAGCTGATGACCGTGTTGATTTCAGGGAACTCATTAAAATTTATGCTTCTGAGTTTAAGCTAAAGGTGGAAATGAGGCAAATTGGTTCAAGGCAGGAAGCAGGGAAAGTAGGCGGAATTGGAAGCTGCGGCAGAGAGCTTTGTTGTGCTACATGGCTTACCGATTTCAAATCTGTGAACACCACGGCTGCCCGTTACCAGAATCTCTCCATCAATCAAACAAAGCTCAGCGGTCAATGTGGTCGTCTCAAATGTTGCCTGAATTATGAACTGGATACTTACCTGGATGCTTTACAGGGTTTTCCTGAAAATGCCGATATGCTACAGGTATCAAGGGGAACAGCAACACTCATAAAAAAAGATATTTTCAAAAACCTTATGTGGTATGTATTGCCAGAAAGCAACAAGCAATATCCATTGACCATTGAAAGAGTGAAAAAAATAAGATCACTTAATCAACAAAATATTATCCCGGAAGAACTGGAAGCAGTGGATGTAACCGGCAAACAAAAAGAAATAGAACCCGAATTTGTAGACGTCGTTGGTCACATTACCCTGAAAAGTTTGGAGAAGGCGGATAAAAAGAAACAACAAAAGGCAAGGGAACAAAGACAGCAGCAACAAAAACCACAACAACCAAAACAATTACCGAGGCCCAACCAGCAGCAAATCCAGAAAGGCGGTCCACAACAACAGCAACGGCCAATTCAACCAAGGCCTAATCAACAGAAGGGAAACCAACAAAGGCCTCCTCAACCACCACAAAGACCAAATCAACAAAGGCCAAACAATCCGAATCCGAAAAAAGATTAAAACGCTTTTGCCTGAACCTGATTAGAGACTGATTTTTCAGTCTCTTCTTTTTGCAAGGCCCTGTAAATGGCATCTTGAATTTTTCCACGCACACTCAATCTGCCCAACAAATTGCTATCACGTCCTTCAAAAACACGGTTCGATAAAAACACATAAACCAAATCGGCTTTTGGATCTACCCAAACACAAGTGCCTGTAAACCCAGTGTGACCAAATGTTTCAGACGAAGCCAATGCCGATGGATAAGGTTCCTTTCTTGTGGCGTTGTCCTTTTCAGGTTTGTCAAAACCGTATCCCCTCCTGCTGATGTCACTATGATACTGGTTGAAATAATCGATCGTTTCTTTTTTCAGGAAATGCTGGCCATTCAATTCGCCTCCATTCACCAACATCTGGTACAGTAATGAAAGGTCATACGCATTTGAAAACAATCCTGCATTACCCGATACATTTCCAAAAACAGCTGCCGATTCATCGTGCACATAGCCCCTCATAAGCTGGCGACGGAAATAATTATCGTCCTCCGTGGGCACTACCCTTTCCACTCCAAAATGTTCAAATGGTTTGAAACCTGTTGTAGCCATTCCAAGTGGTGCATAAAAGGTTTTGCGCACATATTCATCCAATGGCATTCCACTTACTGCCTCGATGATCTTGCCCAATAAAATAAAATCAATATCGCTGTAAACATATTTGCCTTTGATACCTAAAGGCACAGTGGCAATCATCTTCATCATACTATCTTCCCAATCGTTGCGCAAATACAAACCACTGGCAACAGGTTTCGTGAAATCAGGTTTCCAAACATCACTGTAGTAAACAGCTGAAGGTCTTTTAGTTTGAGGATCCAAAGTTTTTCCCCAGAAATTAATTCCGGCTGGCAAACCCGCCTGGTGTAATAATATATCAGTCAGTTTCAGGTCCGCTTTATCCGATGCCTGCATGGATGGCAAATAATCCCCCAGACTTTTGTTGATATCTACTTTCCCCTGCTCATACAATTTCATTATTGAAACCGTAGTGGCTGAAATTTTTGTAACCGAAGCCAGATCATAAATGCTTTCCAAAGTAACAGGCAATGACCTGGAATCGTATTCATAATGACCAAATGCTTTATGATACTTGATCTCTCCGTTTTGAATGGCTAATACCTGGCAACCTGGAAATGCCTTCCTTGCCATGGCATCATAAACAATGCTGTCAATAGCCAACCAGGCAGGTGACACACCAGTTGGAATGAAACGTTTGATGACGATTCCTGAACCAAACGAGCTACTATCAATAGTAACTGGTAATTTTCCATTGGATGCCAGCTTGCCCTCAATAAAATCGGCAGCTACGTTTTGAAAGATTTCATCATCCTGGTATATAGCCACCAGGGTTGGGGCCTTGAGAAAATTTTTAGTAGCATAAACATTTCCAAAAACAAAATTTGCTGTGGTGTTCGTTTGAAGCGAATCCCATAGATCTATGGCGGTGCTTGAAATATTGTAATTATTAGCAGGCTTCTGGGCATAACTATGAACACCAACTATAATCTTGTTGTATTTATTCGATCGAATAGAATCCAGGATTTTTGATGCTTTATCCGAAGAGTCTTTATAATTAAGATAGTAGGTGTCTGCATTCAATTCTTTTTTTAGGCGGCTACCTAAAACAGTGGAGTCTGCACCAATACCAACATAAACTAAATGTCTCGTATTCATAATAGGCAGCAGTCGATTGTCGTTGTTCATGACAGTAATTATATTTCTTGCCACCTGCGCTTTAATAGCGTCTGTCTTTTCATTGAGATCGGCTAAAAGGTTTGCAGTATCCACAATTTGAGCATGATTCAATCCCAACTGGTATTTAGCATGTAATACTTTTTTTACTTTCTCGTCAATATCTTTCCATTTCAGCTTTTTCTTTTTGATGGCGTCTTCAATTGCATTGATGGCGTCTGGAACATTTTCAGGTAAACACAACATATCATTACCTGCAATCAATGCCTGCACTGCTGCTTCGCCCCCAGGAAAATATTTACTCACTCCTTTCATCTCCAATGCATCCGTAAACGTGAGTCCGTCATAATTCAATTCATCGCGCAACAACCCTGTGATATTTTTTTTTGATAACGAAGTAGGCTCATTCGGAGTATTGTCAATTGCGGGGATAGAAAGATGTGCAATCATGACGCTGCCAACTCCCGCCTTAAACAATTCTTTAAATGGATACAATTCCAATGAATCCAGTTGGCCCATGCTCTTGTTAATGACTGGAAGATCCAGATGCGAATCCACATCCACATCACCATGGCCTGGAAAATGTTTGGCACAGGCCATTACACCCGCATCCTGCAACCCTCTTGTATACGCAACACCAAACCTGGCAACTTTGTATTTGTCCTGCCCAAATGAACGATAACCAATTACCGGATTGTTTGGATTATTGTTGACATCCACAACAGGTGCATAATTTACATGTATGCCCATTCGCTTGCATTGCCCGCCAACAGCCTTTCCCATTTCATAAACCAATTGATCATTATTCAGTGCGCCGAGTGTTAATTGAAAAGGATATTTTATAACGCTGTCTAGACGCATGCCCAATCCCCATTCTGCATCAATGGTCATCATCAACGGCGTTTTGGCAATGGATTGGTAATAGTTAGTAAGGTCGGCTTGCCTCAAAGGTCCTCCCTGGAACCAACACAAAGCACCTACATTATATTTTTGAATGAGGTCAACAACCTGCTGAACATGCTCCGGACCCAAATTGCTATGCGCCCTTATTACCATAAGTTGTGCAAGCTTTTCTTCCTTTGACAAAGATTTAAAAATGCTGTCTACCCAATCACGGGCAGAAAGCTTGCTGTTGTATTGAGCGTAGGAACTGAATAAAATAAAAAAACTAAAGAGTAAGGTGAGCGCCTTCTTCATAACTTAAACAATCGAATGGAATAATAATCTGAGGCACAATTTACCACAAATCGATTAGCCCATGTTTTAAAAACTTGTGAACAGTTTCAAAGTCTTTCTTGTATTTTATGTATCTCTTTAATAACTCGTTTCGTTTCGCAAGCATTATCTGTATCCAAATAATGCATAGTGTATGACTTATAACTAAACACATTTACCTGATTTTTCCACAACCTAAAAAGAAGCTCTGATAAGATCCACGTTATCAAATGCCATTCTGTATTTTTGAACGTTTCAAATAAGAAGTGTGGCTGACCGAATTCAATTATTGCCTGATAATATTGCGAACCAGATAGCTGCGGGAGAGGTGATTCAACGTCCTGCCAGCGCAGTAAAAGAATTGCTTGAAAACGCTGTTGATGCAGGAGCCACCGAAATCAAACTGATAATTAATGATGCAGGTAAATCCCTGCTGCAAGTTATTGATAACGGCCATGGAATGAGCGAAACCGATGCCCGTATGTGCTTCGAACGCCATGCCACCTCCAAAATCAAAAATATCGATGATCTTTTTCATATCCGCACCATGGGTTTTCGCGGGGAAGCCCTCGCTTCCATTGCGGCTGTTGCCCAGGTGGAATTAAGAACCCGAAAAGCTGACAATGAAATAGGTACCTGCATTGAAATCGAAAATAGTATGGTAACAAAGCAGCAGCCAGTTGCCACCCCTGTTGGAACCAGCATCTGCATGAAAAATTTGTTTTTCAATGTTCCGGCACGCAGAAATTTTTTGAAAAGCAATGCTGCCGAGATGCGTCACATCATTGATGAATTTATTCGTGTGGCGCTGGCATTTCCCCAGGTATTTTTTTCCCTCATTACCAACGGGCAACAAATTTTTCACCTGGAAGCCGGAAGCTTAAAGCAACGCATCCTGCAAATACTTGGAAGTAATTACAATTCAAAACTGGTTTCAGTTAAAGAAGAAACTGATTATCTGAATATTTATGGGTTCGTTGGTAAGCCCGATGTTGCTAAAAAAACAAGAGGTGATCAATACTTTTTTGTAAATAACCGTTTCATTAAAAGCCCCTATCTGAACCACGCGGTGATGAATGCATTCCAGGACACAATAACGTTAGATAGTTTCCCAATGTATGTCCTGTTCATTGACCTGGACCCAACGCAGGTTGATGTAAACGTGCATCCAACTAAACAAGAGATCAAATTTGAAGATGAAAAGATTGTATATGCCTTTGTCCAGGCTGCAGTAAAACATGCATTAGCCCAATTCAGTATTACTCCGACGTTGGATTTTGATTTAGACAGCTCCATTCAACAACTCGAATCCATTCAAAAACCATTTACTGAAGAAAAAAAATTGGAAACCGCTTCGTCCAGCATTTACAGAACATTTACAGAAGCTAACCAGGCACATAAAATTGAACCAGGCGAATTAAAGCATTGGAGTGATCTGGGCGAACAGCAATCAGCAATCATCAACCGGCAATCAGAGTTTCAATCCCTTGGCAGGTTTCTTCTAAATACAGAAGAAGAAACGGTGACCCAGTTAACTACTCACCATTCACCCCTGGCCACTGATGAAACGGGCTTAACTCAATTGTTCAACACGTACATTCTTGCTCCAACTGCTGAAAGCTTTTTACTGATTCACCAGCAACTGGCCCATGAACGAATTATTTACGAACGAATGACCAATGCATTGCAGGGCAAAGCTGTTGCCACGCAAAGAAGTTTGTTTCCTTCAACTATTGAACTCACTCCTGCAGATGCAATTTTATTAAATGAATTACTTCCTGACCTTCATCAATTGGGGTATACTATTGAACCATTTGGCAAATCCGCATTTGTGATACAGGGAACGCCTGCAGATTTTGAATCAGGTAATGAAAAAATAATCCTGGAGAAAATTTTAGAGCAATACAAACATTTCAGTAGCGAAATAAAACTGTCAAAAAGAGAAATGTTGTTGCGGACGGTTGCATGGCAGCAAGCCATTAAAACAGGCACTTCTTTAACTGAAAAAGAAATGCAGAATTTGATCAGTGATCTTTTTCAATGCCAACAGCCAAATACCTCACCTGCCGGCAAGCCTACTTTTCTTGAGTTCAAAAAAGATCAGCTAGAAAAAATGTTTGGTAAATAAGCCGCATTTAAAGCTTACCCGATTGCCAGATTCTGTATCGAATCATTAATTGCAGGGATTGATTTTTTTCTTCGTCAACTGTTCCATCGGGTCTGGTATATTTAATGTAAGGTTGAATATCTTTTGTATACCTCAAACCAAATGAAAACTTCTTCCATTGGTAATCGGCCTGCACTAAAAAATGTACCTGCGTTTTGTAAAGGAAAGAATCAGTAAAGTGTTTGATATGAATAATCTCTTTGAAATTAGTTGCAGTTTGGGTCTGTGCATTCCATGTATCAGTTTCCTTTTCCGTGACAGCTCCATAAAACCGGCTGTACATTCCACCCAAACCAACCGACAAATTTGGTTTCAAGTAGTAGTTAAAACTGAAAGGTAACTGATGGTAATACGTTTTTTTCAACCGCATGGTGGTCATGGTCACATTCATGCTGGTGCTATCAAATTTTGTGTTTTGGTGATACGAAAGCTCTTTCACGGATTGCGCAGCTCCAAATCGAAACTCTCCCATTACAAACCATTTTTTTTCTTTTTGAAGTTGAATAAAAATGGAAGGAATATAATCGGCTAACGATCCTTCTCTCCCGTAATAGCTATAAGGAACCGTAGTTTGTCCGGCGATTGGAATTTGCTGCTGCAGGCCCAAACCGGCTGCCACTATTAATTTCTTTTTATCAGATTTAGTTTTCTTTTGAATGGCAGAATCAAGCGGTTGAATTAGGAAGTCCTGGTTAACCGAATCTTTATGTGTTTGATTTTGTTGTTGATCAATTATTAAAGAAGTATCCGAATTAAATTGCCTGTCATTTCTATTGGAAATTTGTTCATCACCGATTTTATCCGGCTGTTTGCCACCAATACTTGGTGCGGATTCTCTAATCAAATTCTGATTTTTAGAAGCTTTAGGTTTTAATTCTGGCTTCCATCTATTATTTTTTGAATTAGTATTTACTGCATTTTTGTTTGTGTGCACTGAGGAAAGGCTTTCTTTTTCTACCACGGTTCCTTTTTCCAGTTTGTTTTCTTTGATCAAAGACTTTGAAATTATTTCCGGCTTTTTACTTTGCTCTTTTTTATATTTTAGTTTTTGAACCTCATTTGAAGAAGAAGTCTGTTTTGCTTTTGTGGTCTCATTCCACCATCGCTCAGGGCGCACAACCAACCATGCAATTGTTAAACCAACCAATAATAGCAGCCCCCATCCAAAGCAACTAGTCAAAAGGACAGGCGGAACAATTCCATCATCATCCCTGTCCAGCATTTCTTTCATCTTTTGCCATGATGCATTTTCATCCGGCAATTGAAGATCATTGAACTGCTGATCCATGTTCTCATTATGCAAATGTTCGCTCATGAAATTTTCACCTTTGGTTGATTTATCAATTGTTGTAAATTTTTTCTTGCTTCACTCAAATGCCATTTGCTTGTTCCTTCGGTAATATTTAATAACTGTCCTATTTCCTTATGTGTGTATCCCTCGATTACATAAAGATTAAAAACTGCTTGTGTTGCAGGCGCCAGCCTTCTTACCTGGCCAAGCAATTCTTCCGTCTTTATTTTACTGATCACTTCCGGCGCAATATGAACTTCGGTTTCTGCATCCAGTTCATTAACTTTTTCAAGCCGTTGTTTCTTTTTAATAAAATCCAGGCAGCTGTTAACAACAATGGTACGAATCCACGTGTACAGGCTCGCCTGTAAGGACTCGTACCGTTGTATATTTTTGAACACTTTTAAAAAACCATTATTCAAAACTTCAACTGCGTCTTCATCATTTTTAGTATATCGTAAACAAACAGTTATCATAGCCCTGTAATAGTTTTTGTATAACCTTTCCTGGGCTTTACGGTCGCCTTTTTTGCAGCCACTGATGATATCGATATTCTCCTGCTCGTTGTTCAATGATGGTTTAGGTTAGGGAACAAAATTGTTCCTGTCACGAAAAATCAAAACGTTCGTCGAACTCTGAACGTACACGATATGCTGTGTGTTACATTGGAGCCGTCTTTAAACTGACCGGTAAAGCTTCCCTGATAAAACTGTCCCGCCGAAGCCGGGTAACTGGTTAGGTTCACGTTGAATGGTTGGATCAATATATTTTGATGATAGCTGTGAACGTCAAGCCAATATAGTGGATATGTGCCTGGTGTTTGTGCTGTTGTGGCAATTTGAAACTGTATAACGTTTGGGGACCTAGCTCCAAAGATCACAATTGAACCGGTTGCGGTACCTAAAGTGTCCGGCTTGGAATATCCCATTAATGAGTCGCCGGCCACAAAGTGATAAGTTGTTCCATCAAGCGTATAATCAATAAACTCGGTAGAAACCGTGCCACAGGCAGCCACAGCTCCAAAATCAGTGTTTGGAGACGAAACTAATAGAGTGGTTGTATTACCTTGTTGTTGTGCTGTTTCGTCAACTCCCAAAACCTGTGCGTTCAATCCATTAATATTACACAATACATAATTGGTAGAGAAATTTCCGCTGCCATCAACCTTTGCATAATGAACTGCATTATTGATCGACACAATTGCATAACCCTTTGTTACAGTACCACCTGAACAGTTAGTAAGCTTCCCCTTAACAGTTACCACACCTGGCGTGGCTGTAGGAATTGTTATCGTTCCAAGGTTGATGCTTTCATTATACGGACCGATATTTTGCGAGTATACAGGTGCGTTACAACCATCCATTACTTGTAAAACCAGATTCATATTTGCAGGAACGGGTCCGTTGATTTGGCCAAGGGAGTCAGTAAAACCATGAGCAGATCCATAATAATTGCCTGCAGTCGGCTTGATTACAATAGAAGCATTGACCAGAGGTTGACCATTAGCTGTTTTAAAAGTTGCAGTGACCATCACCGTCTTTACAGGCACATCGCAATTCCAATAAGTGAAATGTTTTACGGTTCCTACATAAGTATTTCCTTGTTTAGTTGCGTTTCCTTCTTCCTTCCAAAGGCCTGTTGCTTCATCTACATACCATAAAGGAATAGTTGTCGGCGCCGAAGCTTGAGCAGCGGATGGAATCGGTGAAGTTAGAGTAGCTGTGCTTCCTGATTTAACCTGCAACTTTTCTCCGGTTGACGATTCCAGTTCCACCGCCATCATTCCATA
>Ga0163163_10005804_pt1 | contig 10726 bp, 9 predicted proteins | sample S65metaG_FD_119766 | JGI IMG/M metagenome (GOLD analysis project Ga0163163, IMG submission 119766) | Switchgrass rhizosphere microbial communities from Kellogg Biological Station, Michigan, USA - S6-5 metaG | ecosystem: Host-associated > Plants > Roots > Rhizosphere > Soil | place: USA: Michigan... | reverse complement strand
CTCCACGTTGACGTTTCCCTCCTGCATCTCAACCAGCCGTTTGGTGATGGCAAGACCCAGCCCGGTGCCCCCATACTTGCGGGTAATGCTGCCGTCGGCCTGCGTGAATTTTTCAAAAATCGCCGTGAGTTTGCCGGCTTCGATGCCGGCCCCGGTGTCGCTGACCGCGATCTTCATTTGGGCCGGCCCGTCGGCGCTAGTGGCAGTGGAGAGCCGCAGGCATACCCATCCTCGTTCGGTGAATTTGAGAGCGTTGGATAGAAGATTGGCGGCGATCTGGCGCACGCGGAGAGGATCGCCGATGATCTCCGACGGAGCGCCGGCGTCGATTTCGAAATGCAGCGCGATTTTCTTCTGCGTAGCGCGCGCCTGGAAGGACTTCACGCAATCTTCCAGTACCGTTCGCACATTGTAAGGGATGGCCTCGATCATCATCTTGCCGGCTTCAATCTTGGAAAGGTCCAGAATGTCATTGAGCAAAGCCAGCAGCGCGTAGGCCGAACGCTGGGCGATCGCCAGTTCCTCGCGTTGCTCGGAGCTGAGCGCGCTATCCAGCACCACTTCCAGCATGCCCAGCAGGCCGTTCATCGGCGTGCGCAATTCATGCGACATGTTCGCTAGAAACTCGCTCTTGGCCTGACTGGCGGCGAGCGCGGCCCGCATGGCTTTTTCCAGGTCCTCGGTGCGCTGCCGGATGCGCTCTTCGAGAAGGTCGCGGTGTTGGCGGATCTCGGCCTGCGACGTATTGATTTCGGCAATCATCTGGTTGAAGCTTTCGCCCAGATATTGGATTTCGTCATGCGTGGAACTGATCTGAATTGGTTCGAATTTTCCCTCGCGCACCGACGTGATACCTTGCTGAAGAAGCGCTAGCGGACGCCCCAAGGCGCGCATGGTAAACCGCGAGATCAGACCGCCCAGCAGCACTACGATCGCGCACATCAGAATCGCTTTAGGCGCGTTAAAGGCGTGGTTCCGCACGTCCCAAAGCACGATCAGTCCCACCATCCACAGGAACAGCAGAACGGTGAAACGAGAGAACTTGGACGACAGCGAACGGAAGTTGGCCGACTTTATTTCATCCACCTTTTCAATGGTGCCTTTTCTGCGGCCGAAGCACCATTGGAAATTGACCTTAGTACTTCTAAGGTCGCCCTTTAGTTTTCATAGGACTCCGGTTAGTAGGGTGCCCCTCACGCCTTAATTTTTCGGCGGCCGTCGGTATTTCATTCCGGATTGTGCCAGCCGCCGATGTCGTCCGCCAGCCGCTCCGCTTCCGGCGGCCCCCAGGTGCCCGGCTCGTAGACCTGCAGAGGCAAACTCCGGTCCGTCACGCCATCTACGGCGGACCAAGCCGTCTCCACCGCATCCTCGCGGATAAAAAGCATGCCATCGCCGCGCATCGCATCCGACAATAGGCGCTCGTAAGGGCTCACGGCGCCGTCGATATCGAGTTTCATAACCGACAACTCACTAGCCATGGGGAGCAGGTTGTAACCCGGACGCTTCACGCGGATCCCCATGCTGACGCTGAATTCCGGATTCAATTGGAAGCGCACATAATTGGCCCCGAACGGCACGCGCCATAGTGGGGACTCGCGCAGCCGGACTACGACTTCGGTCGCCGTTACCGGCAGGCATTTACCGCTACGGATCACGAACGGCACGCCCGACCAGCGCCAGGAGTCCAGTTCAAGCCGCACTGCGGCGTATGTCTCGGCCCGAGAATCCGGAGCCACGCCTGGCTCCTGATGGTATCCGGCGAATTGCCCGCGCACCACGGCGGACGGGGTCAGAGGAACAATCGTGCGGAAGACTTTGGCCTGCTCATCGCGCAAGGCATTCGGGTACAAGCTGGTGGGTGCCGCCATCGCCAGGAAGCCAACCACTTGCAGCAAGTGGTTCTGCACCACATCGCGGATCGCGCCCACTTCGTCGTAAAACCTGCCCCGGCCCTGGATGCCAAACTTCTCCGCCATGGTGATTTGAACGCTGTGAATATAGCGCTTGTCCCAAATGGGCTCCAGAAAAGTGTTGGCGAAGCGGAAGAAGAGAAGATTTTCCACAGCCTCCTTGCCCAGGAAATGGTCGATGCGAAAGATCGCTTCCTCCGGGAATACGGAATTTACGATGGCGTTCAGTTCCTGGGCGGACGCCAGGTCGCGGCCAAACGGCTTTTCCACCACGACGCGCGCGCCTTGGGCGCAACCGGAGCGGCCGAGCGCCTCCACCACCGCTCCGAACAGACTGGGCGGGATGGCGAGATAGTGGGTGGGACGGCTCGCGGAACCAAGCATCTGGCGAAGCTGCGTGAAGGTGGCCGGATCTTGATAATCGCCGTCGATATATTGCAGCAGGCTGGTCAATTTCGCGAAGGCAGCGTCGTTCACACCGCCGTGCTCGCTGAGGCTATCGTGCGCGCGTTGCCGAAGTTGCTCTAGCGTCCACCCCGCTTTCGCCACGCCAATCACCGGCACGTTCAACTCGCCGTGGAGGACCATCTGCTGCAGCGCTGGAAAGATCTGCTTGTATGCCAGGTCCCCGGTCGCGCCAAAAAATACCAATGCATCGGACGCCGCGCCGGCCGGAGCCGGAGGACGAGTCCCTGCAATAGGCGCCATCTCTAAGGCTTCCAATCCGCGCGAAAGATGTTGAACTCGTAGTTGCCTTTGCCCAGATGGCTGGACGAGAAGATCAGGTACTTTCCGTCAGGCGAGAATTCGGGAAATGACGTGAACTTGCCGTAGTCCGTCACTTGTTCCAGGCCGCTGCCGTCCAGATTCATCAGGAACAGCTCGAAGAAACTCGAATCGCACTTGTTCTTATTCGAAGCGAAGAGGATCTTCTTGCCATCGGGAGTAAAAGTTGGCGCAAAACTGGCGCAGCCGAAATTAGTGATCGTTTTGGCGTTCGAGCCGTCGGTGTCGGCGATATGCACTTCCATCTTCATAGGCGTGGTCAGGTTTTCCTTGAGCAGTTCGCGATACTTCGCGACCTTCTCCTGCGTATCAGGACGATACGCTCGCCACACCATCTTCTTGCCGTCGCGTGAGAACACCGCGCCGCCGTCATAACCCTCGGCGTTTGTGATGCGCTTCTTGCCGCTCCCATCTTCGCTCATCGTCCATATCTCCAGATCGCCCGAAGCCAGCGATGTGTAGAGGATTTTCTTGGTTTTGAAATTGACGGTGCCTTCGGCATCGTAACCTGTGGTGTCAGTCAGCTTCTTGATGATTTTGCCGGCATCGGTGGCCAGATAAATATCAAACGTGGGATAGACCGCCCAGACATAGCCCTTACTGCGATCCGGCGGCATGGGGCACGCGTCGCCGCCTTCATGCGTCGAAGCGTAAATGATGTGCTGGTTGTCACTGGTGAAGTAGCCGCAGGTGGTGACGCCTTTGCCGGTCGAGACCATGTGCTGATTGGAGCCGTCGGCATTCATGACGTACTCCTGATCGCAGGTACGGTCATCGCGCGTCGACTGGAAAATGATGCGCTTGCTATCCGGCGACCAGTACGACTCGCCATTCGAGCCACCCTGCGTGAGTTGAATAAGATTCTCGAAATGACGCGCGGGTTGCTGCGCGATCAGGGGCAGGGAAGTGAGCAAAAGCCAGCCAGCCAGCGGAGTCTTCATATCGATCATTGTAGAACGCGCTGGCGCGAAATCGACAAAAAGTACCCGCCTATGGCAGCGGGTCCGGCGCCGCCGAGCCACTAAGGTGCGCGTAGAACCCCAGGTCCTCGCCGGTGCACAGCTTGGTCGCGTAGATGATCTGGAAGGTGTGCCCGGCGAAGTGCTCGACCACGTGATATATAGCTGCTAGCACGGTGCAGTCGTAGCCTTGTGTGTCGACGCGATCCGTCAGACGCCCTGCGGGAAGCGCGCGGAAAAGCGCTGCCGCTTCCTCTACCGTGGCCCGCAATCGAGCCAGCAACTCGTTCGCTCCGGCCCCGTCCTTGGCGGCGAACTCTGCGTCACGATCGCGCACATCGGCTTGTCCGCCCACGCCGTGCAGGATCCATTGCCGGACGTTCCCGTTCAGATGCAGCAGCAGATTACCCACCGCATTCTGATTCGCGTCTGCCCGCATCCATATCTGTTCCGGCGTGAGTTTACGCACACAGCTATCGATGCGCCCCATGAGCTGTGTCAGTTTATCCGCGGAGAATATCAGGAACTCAGTTTCAACCGTCATGGTTCACACGCGCATCCATTTTATCCGCCCACCGCAGGAACCGGATCAGTTCGCGACGGTTGCGCCAGGTGAATCCCCAGAAGGCCCCCGCTGAGATACGATCGGCGTGCAGACCGCAATAGGTCTCGATGCGCCAGCGCAAATACGGACTACGCCAGGGACACAGCCGATACCCTTTCGAGAGCCGCCACATCGCACCCAGCATTTAGCCTGAAACCGGCGACAACAGGCTACAGCCCGTTATTGTCATGGGCTGGGGTCTGGTTCATTTATTCGAGCCAGCGTTGGCATAATAGCCGTTGCGGCTGCGAACGTTCGGGCGCCCGGGGGCATTCACCGTAACCGTGATTTTGCGGAAGGTACCATCCAGCGCCGGGTTCAATGGCGAATACGCCAGCGTGTATTGATTGCGGATCTCGTGCGCTATCTCAGGCACTTCCTTGTCGACTTCTTCCAGATCCTTGGGATAAAAATCCATCGCGCCGGAAGCTTGTGCGAGATCGTGCAGCGCCCGCTTGGCTTTCTTGGATTCCCGCGGCTCTTCTTCGCTCAGGATGCCGATGGAATAAATCAGCACGTCACTCTGCTGGGCCTTGCGCATCAAATCTTCGAGGTTGATGTTGCTGGTATTGTCATTGCCATCGGTGACCACTACCAGCACCTTCTTGTCCTTCTTGGCTTTATCCTTCAAGTAATCCATCGACATGCTGATCGCATCGCGCATCGCCGTGCCGCCTTTGGTTTCCATGCGGTCGAGAGCTTCTTCCATTTTCTTGATGCTGTTGGTGAAGGGCTGGTCGAGGTAAGCGTCGTCGTTAAAATTCACGATGAACACTTCGTCCTGAGGATTCGAAGCCTTCACCAGATTCAGTGCGGCCGCAGCCACCCGGTTCTTCTTGTCGCGCATGCTGCCGCTATTGTCGATGATGATGCCGAGCGACACCGGGATATCTTCCCGGCGGAAGATCTTGATCGGCTGCTCCACACCGTTTTCCATCACTTTGAACGCGGGCTCTTGCAGGTTTGTTACCAGCTTGCCCTTCTGATCCAGCACGCTGGCGTGCACCACAACCAGCCGGCTGTCGGCTGTAAAATTCGGGATCTCATCCTGGGGCGCTGCTGTATTTTGGGCCGCTGGGGTGGAAGGAGGCGTCGCCCGATTTGGCTGCGGTGTTTGACCGAACGCCACCGCCACCGCCAGCAGGAGAGCTCCCACAACTCTATCGTGTAGGTGCATAGTATCCCGTTCGGAACATCGCGTGTAGTTGCGGCAGTCCCGTGGTTTTGACTAATTTCACTTGCACGCGGCGATACTTCCCGTCGCGCGCCGTATTCTTGGGACTGTATCCCAGCAGGTACTGGTTGCGCAATTCGATTCCTATCTTGGCGGCCACATCTGGCAGTTCCGCCAGATTATCTACCGCAAAATGCCGGCCGCCGGTCTGCTCGGCTATCTCCGCCAACAAACCCGGCCCACTCATCTCTTCGACAGTTCGGCCCCGCGACGCTACAGGCTCGAAGATTCCGATGGCATAAATCTGTACATCGGCTTCCCGAACCGCATTCTTTACTTCGGTTTCCGTGTAGCGGCTGGAATTGTCGCCGCCATCGGAAATGATCAGGATGGCCTTGCGCGGATTGCGTCCCTTCTTCATCTGATTCATTGCCAGGTACACGCCGTCGAGCAGCGCCGTGCGGCCCTTGGCCTGGGTAAATGTAAGACGGTTTTGAACCTCTTGTGTTTCCGAAGTGAAGGTTTGGACGATTTCCGGCCGGTCGTTGAACTCCACCAGGAAGAATTCATCCTGGGGATTTGCAGTCTTCATGAATTGCGTCACTGCTTGACGGGAGCGTTGCAGTTTCGCACCCATGCTGCCGCTGGTATCGAAAACGATACCCACCGAGAGTGGAGCGTCTTCGCTCGAAAACTGCGTGATCTCCTGATCCACCTTGTCTTCGGATAGCTTGAAATTTTCCTTGTCCAGGCCAGTGACGAAGCGACTCATCGGGTCCGTTACGGACACCGGAATCAGCACCAGCGTGGTGTCTACTCGTATGTCCGACCGCCGGTCGGTGATCGTTTCGTTGGCGTCCGCAGCCGGAGTACGCGTACGCGGCGTAATCGAGACTTTCGGGTCTATTGTTGCACTGCCGGGAGGGGCTTGCGAAACGCTCTGGGAATAGGCAAAAGTCACGATCAGCGGAAGCGCGACGGCAAGAGCGAGTCCGACCAGAGGACGCATAGTCAACCAAACCTGCCATCAGTATATCAGGGTAAACGCTGCATCAACGCCCCAATTTTTTGACAGGAATGTAAAAAGAAAATGCCGGTGAGTACTCGGAGGAAGATACTCACCGGCCGGTTTACTGTTTCCCGAAGGTTGCAGTCTACCGAACTTTTGGGTGGGCCACCGAATCAACGGTAATCCAGCCCTAGAGAAAGAGACGTGGTGAGACACCGGAATGCCCCACAACTGGACAACGCAATAATATCATACTTGTACATAATTTGAGCGGTTTGATCTTGCAAAAAAAACCACATTTGCTGCCTCTTCAAGCCTATCTTTCGATATCGGAACAGTCCGATATCAGTGGATATTTTTAATTAGTACAGCCGCCAGGCGATACCCTGCGACTGCAACTCGTTGACGCGCTATTCGCTTCGCTTTTTCTTCGTAGCCCGCAGGCAGTATAAGTGGGTGCTCTCTCGATCCCGTCTCCAGTCCGAAGGCGTATACCGCCGATTTATCCAGCTCGAAACTTTCCGCGGCCCAGTGAGTGGGGTCGAGAGATGGCGGAGGCCCAGACGGATACTCGGCCGTAATTTCACGAGCGTATCGAATCACGTCTTCATCGCTCAAGTCGCGCGGCGCGGCCGCGTCGTCCCACAGGGAATGAAGGGTTCGGCCGCCGGGTTCCACAAAGACAAAGTTTCCTCCTGCATCACCTTTGGGCTGGGATTGCAGGAACCGGCCGGTCAGATGTAGCGGTTGATGCGAGTCGCCGACAAGGTGCTCGATCCAGGGAAGATCGTAGGCGGCTTGCCGCGAATCGGCGGTCGCGACTTCGGCAATCAAGCGCGGAAGCTCGGTCATCAGGTGAGGAGGCTGCTGTTCGATCACGGGCGTACCGTCTCCCGAAAAAGGCATGTCGAAATAATGCCAGGTCATGTGGCGCATCATGTCGGGGAAACCGGGCAGGAGTGGTGTCGGCTGAGCATCGGGCTTGTTCTCGTCATAGAACCGCGCGTCACCTCGGATCAAGTCGGGCCAAGGGGCGGCCTGGACGAAGGCGTAGCGGGCAAGCGCGGCGGGGTCGTCGCTGATGTTGGCCGGCGCGCTCTTCGTGAAAATATCTTTGTAATCCGGATGCTCGCGTATCATCCGGTCTACCTTGGCGCGAACCTGCGGAGTAAGCCGCTCATATGCGATCTCAGCGATGATCTGGTGCCCAGAGTAATTCCAGGCCGTCGCCGGAAGCGCTAGAAGAAGCGCGGCAATTACAGATGTCAGACGGCGAATCAGGTGCATGATTCTATCTTGCGGCATGTTTGATCAGTTGCTCGGCGTGCCGCAATGCTTCCGGCGTGACCCGCTCGCCCGACAGCATGCGGCCGATCTCGCGCGTGCGCGCCGCCGTATCCAGTTCTTCGATGGTAGTGACGGTCCGGCCGCGCTCGGCGTGCTTCTCTACATAATAATGATGCTCGGCGAACCCGGCGATCTGGGCCAGGTGGGTCACGCACAATACTTGAGCCGAACCTGCAAGCTTCTTCAGCCGCCGCCCCACGGCTTCCGCTGCGCCGCCCCCAACTCCGGCATCCACCTCATCGAAGACCAGCGTTCGCGGAATCGCATGCTTCTCGGCGCGCGCCGGCGCGATGCAGGTCTTGAGCGCCAGCGCCACTCGCGACAGCTCACCGCCCGAAGCGATTTTTTCAAGCGGCTTCAATTCCTCCCCCACGTTGGGCGAGATCAGGATCTCCACCGCGTCGGCGCCCGCAGCCGACCACTCCGCCGGTGTGACCCGAATCTCGACCCGCGTCTTTTCCATTGCCAGCGAAGCCAGCTCACCCTCGACGGACTTCGCGAGGCGCCGCGCCGCTTCGCGCCGCAGCTTGGAGAGGCGCTCCGCGGCGGACTCGTACCCAGCAGTAACGCCCGCCACTTCCTTGGCCAGTGCCGTTCGCCGTTCCCCTGAGCTTTCGACCGCACTCAGGTTCCGCGAGACGTCCTGATGAAACGCGATCACCTCTTCGATCGTCGCCCCGTACTTGCGGCGCAGCTTTTCGAGCGCCGCCAGTCGCGTCTCGATCTCTTCCAGCCGCGCCGGATCGGCTTCCAGCTTCCCCAGGTAATGGCTCAGAGAGTGAGACGCCTCATCCACGGCGATGCGCGCGGGCTCCAGCGCAGTCACCACTTCGCGCATGCTTTCGTCGATGCGGCCGAGTTCCTCCAGCCGCTTTACCACCGTGTGCAGCTGCGCCGCAACGCTCTCCGGGTTTTCGTACAGCGCCGAGTAGGCGGCCCCGGCCGTCTCCTGCAGACGCACCACATTGCGCAGCACGCGTCGTTCGTTTTCAAGCTGCGCATCTTCGCCCAACTGCGGATTCACCGCTTCGATTTCGTTGCGCTGAAAGCTCCACAGGTCTGCCTGGCGCAGCTTTTCCTGCGCCGTGCGGTCGAGCTCGGCCAGCTCCTGCGTTGCCGCGCTCCAGCGCGTATAGAGTGACGCGACCTCCGCTAACTGCTCGCCCGCGTCCGCGAACCCGTCCAGCATTTCGCGCTGCACGCCCGCTGAAAACAACTGCTGCTGATCGTGCTGGCCATGGATGTCACCGAGGCTCCGCGCCAGTTCCTTGAGCAGCGCCGCCGTCACCGGCCGCCCTCCCGCGAAGGCCCGCGATTTGCCGTTCGGGAGGATCTCACGCTCGATGATCAGCTCCCCATCCTCCGGCTCCACGCCTTCCGGAAGCCCTTTGGACTCCACCTCGAAGATTCCCGCGATCCGCGCCCGCTCCGCGCCGGTGCGCACCATCTCCGCCGCCGCCCGCCCACCCAGCAGTAGCGCCAGCGCATCCACCACGATCGACTTGCCGCTTCCGGTTTCCCCCGTCAGCAAATTTAGCCCGCGGTGAAAGCGCACGCGCACTTTCTCCACAACGGCGTAGTTTTCGACGGTTAGCTCCAGCAGCATAGGCGTCTACCGAATTATAAGGAAGAGGAGCCTCCCCTTGCCGGAAACATTTTGAACATTTTTTGTTTTATAGGACCCAACTCGTTTACAATGAAAGGTGGGACGAGAAAGGGCACCGGTTGATTTCGGAACACTGGATCGGCATCGTAGCGCAAGTCAATTTCTGGGAGATGGTCAGAACCTCGGAGCCGATCCCCATAGCGGTGATGGCGGTGCTGGCTCTGTTTTCGCTGTTCTCCTGGACTGTCATCTTTTCTAAATTGTTTACCTTCAGCCGCGCAAAGTCGGCCAATAGAAAATTCCTGCGTGCGTTTCGCAAGGCGGACCGCATGGACGCCATCGCCGCCGCCAGCCAACAGTTCACTGCGGCTCCACTGGTCGCCGTATTCGATTTCGGCTACAGCGAGGTCCACCGCCAAGTGACGAAGCGCGGCAGCATCGCCAACCCGGTGGCGCTCGAGCGCACCCTGCAGCTTGGCATCAGCGAAGAAATATCAAAGCTGGAGCGCAACATGAGCTGGCTCGCCACCGCCGCTACTATCTCGCCGTTCATTGGCCTGTTCGGCACAGTGTTCGGCATCATTGACGCTTTTCAGGCACTGGGCCTCTCTGGCTCGACCAGCATGCGCACCGTCGGACCGGGAATCGCAAATGCGCTGTTTGCGACCGCATTGGGCCTTTTCGCCGCCATCCCCGCGGCGGTGTTTTACAACTATTTCGGGAATAGCATAAAGGTGATGGGCACCCGCATGGAAGATTTTTCGCTCGAGTTCCTAAACGCGGCGGAGCGCATGTTCGAGGGCTAGCAGAATCCTATGGCTTTCTCGGTAAGTAACGGCAACGGAGCCAGAAGCGGACTCGGCCGCCGCCGCTTCGGCGCAGGCAACGGCACGCTCTCGGAAATCAACATCGTTCCGCTGGTCGACGTGGTGCTGGTGCTGCTGATCATTTTCATGTTGACGGCACACGTAATGGAGTTCGGCCTGGAGATCAACGTCCCCGAGGTTAGGCAGGTGAAGGACACCAATGAAGACCTGCCGGTGATCAGCATCACGCGCAACGGCAAAATATATTTGAACGAGAAACTCATCAATCTGAACGAAATCGCCACCGTCGTGCCCAAACGCTTTAAGAACTCCAAGAGCGTTTACGTCATGGCTGATAGATCCACAATCTACGATCCCATCGCGCAGGTCATCAGCACGCTCGATCAGGCGCATCTGGCGGTGAAGCTGGTCACCAAGCCTCAGGAGAATTCCGGCCGCTAATGGATCAGAATTTCCATCCCGATATTCTCGATCAACCGGAGCCGCTCAATCGCGCTTTCT
>Ga0163163_10005803_pt1 | contig 10726 bp, 6 predicted proteins | sample S65metaG_FD_119766 | JGI IMG/M metagenome (GOLD analysis project Ga0163163, IMG submission 119766) | Switchgrass rhizosphere microbial communities from Kellogg Biological Station, Michigan, USA - S6-5 metaG | ecosystem: Host-associated > Plants > Roots > Rhizosphere > Soil | place: USA: Michigan... | reverse complement strand
GGTCGCTATACGATCACTGCGACCGTAATGGACGACCGTGAGCGTTTTAACGAAAGCGAGATGACCGTTTGGGTTCCCGGGGGAAAGACGCCGCCGAAACGCAGCGTCGAACAAGAAGAAGCACAGATCATCCCGAGCAAGAAAGATTACGCTCCGGGCGATGTTGCCGAGCTGCTGGTGATCTCGCCGTTCACTCCCGCCGAAGGCGTCTTAACACTTCGCCGCGATGGCCTTGTCAAAACCGAACGGTTTACGATGAAGGATTCATCAACCACGTTGAAGATCCCGCTTGACGAAAAATACCTGCCCAACATTTATGCGCAGGTTGATCTTGTCGGAGCCGAAGCTCGGCAGAACGATAAAGGCGAAGTGGACCCGAAATTATCGAATCGTCCGGCCTTCGCGAGTGGAAACATCAACTTGTCGATCTCCACAGCCTCACGGAAACTGGACGTTTCCGCCGAGCCGCAGGATAAGACTTTGGCACCGGGGAGCGACACAAAGATCGATGTTCAGGTGAAAGACAGCCGCGGAGAACCTGTCGCGAATAGCGAGGTGGCTGTTGTCGTCGTGGATGAGAGCGTGCTCGCTTTGTCGCGATACACGATCTCCGACCCGATGGACGTTTTCTACACCGCACGCGGCACCGGTACGACCGACTATCACATGCGCAAAGATGTGTTGCTCGGCAATCCGGATGATGTGAAACAGAAGGTGCCGCCCGCTCCGCCTGCAATGGCCGAATCGGTGACGATCAGCGCAAATGGTGCGGGGTACAAAGACCGAGCGAAGATGGCAAATGCCAAGCCTACGTCCGGAGCTCGTCGAGAAGTGGCTGCCGATCAGGTTGCCGAAGAGAAAGACAAAAATGCGAACGAGCCCGAGCAGCCGGAAACTCCGATCAACCTTCGCCAGAATTTCAATGCTCTCGCGCTATTTTCACCGACGGTCAAAACAGATTCGAATGGTCGCGCGGTTGTGCCCATCAGGCTTCCGGACAATCTGACTCGATATCGCATCACCGCGGTTTCGGTCGACCCAGGTAAGCGTTTTGGTAAGGGCGAATCGAACATCACGGCAAAGCAGCCGCTGATGGTTCGCCCGAGTGCTCCGCGATTCATGAACTTCGGAGACAAGGTCGATCTGCCTGTCGTGATTCAGAATCAGACCGACAAAGACATGGCAGTCGACGTCGCGATCCGAGCGACGAATGCCCAGCTCACAGGCGGAAACCCGAGCGGTAGCGAGGGTGTTTCTAATAACGCCGGAAAACGAGTTCTGGTAAAAGCCAACGATCGTGCCGAAGTGCGTTTCCCGGTTTCGACACTGATGGCCGGAACCGCAAGATTCCAGATAGCGGCTTCGTCGGGTAACTTCTCTGACGCGGCAGAGATTTCGCTGCCGGTTTGGACTCCCGCGACGACCGAGGCGTTCGCGACCTACGGTACGACGGACGAGAACGGCGCGATATTCCAGCCGGTCCAGACGCCGGGTGACGTGTTCCCGCAGTTTGGCGGACTGGAAGTAACGACTTCTTCTACGCAGCTCCAGGAACTCACCGATGCGTTCCTCTATCTGACCAATTATCCATATGCCTGCTCCGAGCAGATCTCATCGCGAATGATCTCCATAGCCGCGATGCGCGATGTGCTTAATGCGTTCAAGGCGAAAGACATGCCGACGGCGAAGGAGCTTGAGAAATACTTCGCTCGCGATATCGAGATACTACAATCGCGTCAGCGAAATGACGGCAGCTTTGGGTTGTGGAAACGGGATAAGGAGCGATACGAATATCCGTTCCTGACCGTTCACGTCGCTCACGCTTTGGCATTATCGAAGGCGAAAGGCTACAAGGTTCCCGATGACATGATCACCAAGGTCAAGCCTTACCTGAAGGACGTCGAAAGCCACTACGACGAGTGGTACAAAACGTCGCCTGAGGTTCGCTGGACGATCTCAGCATACGCCCTTTACGTCCGTGACATGATGGGTGACAAAGACGTGGCGAAGGCGAAGAGACTTCTCGCTGAAGCCACGATCGAGAAAATGCCGTTCGAGGCGTTGGGTTGGGTGTTGTCAGTGCTCGCCAACGATCCTGGTTCGACTGCCGAGGTTCAGGCGATCATCCGTCACCTGATGAACCGCACGACCGAGACCGCGGCTACTGCGAACTTTGTCACTAACTACGGCGACGGAGCGTGGCTGATCATGTATTCGAACCGGCGTGCCGACGGCGTGCTGCTTGAGGCGTTGATCAAAGCCGATCCTAAGAACGATCTGATTCCGAAGCTTGTTCGCGGTCTGCTTGATCATCGCGTAAAGGGGGCGTGGTCCAACACACAGGAGAATGTCTTTATTCTTCTCGCTCTCGACAAATACTTCAATGCGTTTGAGAAGGTAACACCGGATTTTGTAACGAAGATCTGGTTGGGTAATACCTACGCCGGAGAAGAGAAGTTCAAAGGACGCTCGGTGGATTCGAACGTGCTCGACATCCCAATGTCGTATCTCGTCGATCAGGGCGGCACGTCGAATCTGATCATGGACCGTCAGGGAGCAGGCCGTCTTTACTACCGCATAGGTATGAAGTACGCGCCCAAGAACCTTAAGCTCGATCCGGCCGATTACGGATTTACGGTCTTGAGGAAATACGAGGCCGTAGATAACGCTGACGATGTGAAGCAAAACGCCGACGGTTCTTGGACAATCAAGGCAGGTGCTCGTGTGCGGATTCGTCTGACGATGGTTGCCCAGGCACGCCGTTATCATGTCGCTCTTGTCGATCAACTTCCCGCCGGATTGGAAATACTCAATCCCGAATTGGCGACGACCGAGGCCATTCCCGCCGATAATCAAAACACCGGCGTGATCACTTACGGCAGCCGATCATACGGTTATGGCTACTGGTGGTGGAGGCAATATTGGTTCGAGCACCAGAACTTCCGCGACGAGCGAGCCGAGGCATTTGCGTCGCTCCTGTGGGAAGGCGTCTACAACTATTCATACGTCACGCGTGCAACCACGCCGGGACAATTCGTTGTGCCGCCCGCAAAGGCAGAGGAGATGTACCATCCGGAGACGTTCGGACGAACCGGCACGGACTTTGTGAGAGTCGAATAGGCGGTAACCAGGGCTTCTCGCTATTGTCCAAGAGTTCGCTTGGAAGCAGTCACGCTAGAAGCCCCTCACGACGGAAGCGTTCTTCTTACTTGTCGCAGTTGCCGAGAAATATTCTGAGCAAAAAAGCTCGTGTTGGTTGCCGTCGGCGACCCATTATAGTCCGGGCTCGCGCCGAAAAATCCGGCCTGCTTCGAATGCATCGAGTTATCCATGTTTGACTTCAAGTGGGCGGCCTCGTGGTAGGCCGCTCCGGCGACCTCTTTCGGGCTTCCCTGAAATGCCCGGTCAAAGTAAACCTCACAGATCTGTAAATTCAGATCTGTCAGGCCAAGCACGTGGTCATCGTCGGCCATTTGGACGCTCCCGCCGTTAGCCTTGATCACGCTTCGTTTGGGATCCGGCACAAGATAGACCACGACGTCAGTAGCCAGCAAAGTCGGCCACCAATAATCGGGACAGATCGAAGCCTCGACCGAGCTAAACTTTTTGGGGACCTTGTCGATGACCGCCTGCATGTAGGTTTTTATTAAATTGCAAACGAGTCCCGGGTGGTGTGATCCAAAGCCATTCTCACTGAAGAACCCCCTGTTAGTGCTTACAGTATCGATCAGGTAAAAATTAAAAGGGTCTGCCATCCTTGTCCTCCTTCATTATTAACGTTTTTTGCCATCCGATTCATACGGTCGTTGCCATTGTGTTCGATAATATATAGCAACCGTCTGTTTTCACGCTAGTGCGGCTGATGACGCAACAATTTAACTCTAGGGCTGGCTGTTGTATCGATAGAATTCATTTATTTATGGCGGCAGGCGTCGGCCTTCGGTCGAAGACCGCATACAAGTTTAGTTAATGTCTCGATCTGTGCTTTTTCCTGTTCGATCTGCGCCTGTTGTTCCTTGACCGCGTTGAGCAGAACGACGACGACGCGGTCGTATTTGACGCCTTCTATTTCGCCTTTCTCATTGTGGGTGACAAGAAGAGGCTCGGCTTTGGCCACGTCCTCGGCGCCGAGTCCGAAGTCGGGGGTGCCGCCCTTCTTCCAGTTGAATGTGATCGGTTGGAGCTTGGCGACAACACTCAGTCCACCTCCGTACGGTTTTATATTTGTCTTGTATCGGAGCGAGGAAGAGCAAAACGTGAATTGGAAAGGCGGGTTAAGAGTCAAGCAGGAGGTTACACTCGCGAGGCCGCTCACCAGGTCGCGCACGAACAATTTGCCGTTAGCCATGACGCTGTCATTGGTGCGTCCAAGAGAAACCGTATTGCTTGCTGAAACCGTCGCTCCAGAGCCGATCGCCGTGGCAAACGAGAGTCCATCGGAGCCATTGGCAGCTTGACCGATATAGGTGTTATTGCTGCCGGTCGTGTTGTTTGTGCCCGCTCCTTGTCCAAGGGCCGAGTTGCTGTTGCCGGTGGTGTTGTTAAATCCCGCCGCCTGGCCAAAAAAGGCATTGTTGGATCCGGTCGTGTTAAACCGCCCCGAATCAAGTCCAAAAAATCCATTCAGGTTTCCGAAAGTCGTCGCGAATCCCGACGACCGTCCGAAAAAAGAATTTCCGTCCGTGTTGTTGTTCCTTCCGGAATCGGCGCCAAAGAACGAGTTATTGTTTCCAATTGCCGTGGAATTGCCCGCAAAGTTGCCAACAAACGTATCGCCGAATCCATTGGTGATGGAGGTTCCTGAGTTTATTCCCGCAAATACATTCTGGGCACCGCCGCCGATTGCCGTAAAAGCACGATTACCGGCGATATTGAATTGGTTCGTAGCATCGAAGATCGCCGCGTTTGCGGTGCCATAGATGAGGACTGTATCGAAGCCGCTATTGCGGCCGAGAGCGATCGTATTGCTCGTCGAAACGGTAGAACCCGCGCCGATCGCAGTCGCGAAAGCCAGATTGCCGCTTGCAAGGTCGGCGGAGCCCCCAATTACCGTGTTGGAGCCACCCGTGGTATTCGAGAAACCGGCGAAGTTGCCAACGAACACGTTGTTCGAGCCGGTGGAGTTTGCTTTGCCCGCGTTTGCTCCAAAGAAACTGTTGAGCCCTCCTGTATTACTCATCCCGCTTTCCATTCCAACGAAGGTGTTGCCGTCACCAGTGGTATTTGCAAAGCCAGATTCCCAACCTATGAAGGTATTGTTGACGCCGGTCGTATTTGCTGCTCCCGCACTAAATCCTTCAAAGTTGTTTCTTGTACCCGTAGTGTTTGCCGCCCCCGCGGAAACCCCAACAAAGTTATCCTCGTTGGCTGTCGTGGTAGCTTGACCAGCCGATGTTCCCACAAAATTGTTGTTTGAGCCCGTCGTGTTTGAAAAACCCGCATCCGTACCGACAAAGTTGTTGGTGGAACCGGTCGTGTTTACCCGGCCTGCGAAATAGCCGACAAAATTGTTGAGGTTACCCGTGGTATTACCTTGTCCGGTTCCCCAGCCAACAAAGTTGTTATCGCTGCCGGTTGTGTTTGCCCCTCCCGCAAAATCGCCCACGAAGGTATTTGAGTTGCCGGTGGTGTTAGCCTGGCCTGCAAATGCGCCAAAGAAGGAATTGCCGGAGGCGCTTGTGTTAGCGAAACCTGCCTGTGTGCCAAAAAAAGCGTTTGCATTCCCAACATCATTGAATCTTCCGGCATCCCGTCCAAAGAAGGCGTTGTTAGTACCTGTTGTATTCGCAAAGCCGCTTGACCGGCCAAAGAACGAATTGCTGCTGCCGCTTGTGTTCGTCCGTCCGGAATCGGCGCCGAAGAATGAATTGTTGGAGCCATCGGCATTAGCATTCCCGGAAAAGTTGCCGACGAAAGTGTCGCCAAAGCCGGTCGTGACTGCTGATCCGGCACTGATTCCGGCAATCACGTTTTGGGCTCCGCCGCCTTGCGCCGTAAATGCTCGTGACCCGCCAATGTTGTATTGGCTCGCAGCGTCAAAGGTATTTGCGACTCCCGTTCCGCTCACATTAAAGTTTGTTGACCCCTGCGCCGTGGTGCCATTCTGAACATAATTCGGGCTTCCGGGGGTGGGCGGCCTAGCGTCGGTCATTCGGGGATCCGTGGTGATCACGTATTGGTCAGCCGTAATACCCCCAAGCCGGCCTGAGTCTGCCGCTAAGTCAGCGTTTGCAGCGTTCATCGACCGTATTGCATACGGCGCGCTGGCTAGCGGCTGCCTTGGAGCTAGCAAGGTATATGGATTTGGACTGCCGATGGGACGAACGCTGATCTCGAGATACCTCAGTGCTCCTGAAAATCCTGGTAGGCCAAAGTCCAGATTGACCGTAAAGATACCGCCCGTGACCGTCACTGCAGGGTTCGTGATCGTCGAACCTATCTGTGTCCCCGAGCTTTGAGCGTCAAACAGCGCGAATGTCATGTCGTATGTACCGTTTGCGGGATTGTTTGAATCTGTTAGCTTCCCTTGGTAAGTGAAGGACGTTGATTGGGCGTGGACCGAAGCAAAGCAGAACACGAACGAAGCCATCAACACAAGGTAAATTCGCATGATATTTTTTGCAGGCATTTGTCTTTCCTCATCAAATCTCAAATTGCCACCTTCGATCGTGAGCAATGTGGGAGTAGCTCTACGATCATTTCGTTTACATACCGGGCGTACCGCCGGCGAGTCCTCGTGAGACTATTGGAAACGCAACTGTCGATGCTCCTCCGACAGACAGATCAAGAGTTATCCCCGGTTGCGGAACCAACCTGACATCAACGCGAGGACTCGGAGTTGCGGTCTGCTCAAGAACGTAGTTGACCTTTACGGAAACGAATTCGCCGAGCGTCGTTCCGTTAGGGTCAGTCGGAGGGGTGTAAGTAAACGAGGCCGCTTCACCTGATTCGACTTCGGCGTTGCGGGTCACGCTCCGGGTTGATACAGGCCTGACCGAACCATCGGCAGCCGCTTCGTAAACATCCAAAACAAACTCTACGTCGAAGCAGGGGTCGATCAGCCTTGAACGGCCCGGACCCAGATTTACTATGGACACGTGAAGAGTTTGTCCCGGCGCAACGAAGTGCAGGCCATAGGCGACAAAATGTTGGTTAGTCGGGTCCTGTCTGTTCTGAGAGAATGCAAGACTAACCATGAGCAGTAGCATTAAGAAAGGGATAAAGGCTTTTGTGAAGCGTTTGATTTGAATTCCTGTAATCATCTTTCCTCTTTTGAATCGAACTACTTGGCCAGCTACCGCGTAGGAGTTCGAACTGCCGCGATAGCTTGATCGATGATCCGATCGAGGCTGTCATTCGTGAATGGTTTTGGCGGATCAATTGTTTCATTGCGGACTTTGGCGACCTCCGCTGGCTCGTCTGACGTTCGCTCGCCCGAGCGAATTACCGTTACCTTGTGCGTTTCGATCTGGATACGAGTTATTTTTTTGCTCGACATTTTGGCTCCAAAAAAGTTTTTTGTTTGTCGACGGTTCTGCTAAAATCTCCGCGAATACCGTCTATCTAATGGGCCGTTCTCACAGCGAGTTTGTTCAATGCGGCGATTTTGGCGGGAAGCGAAAAAAAAGTCCCTAAGATCACTCGTAAATTTTCGTAATTTTTCCTAAGGCAATGATTTCCGGGCAAAATGAGCACCTTTACAGATTCGACGGATTCACGGTCGAGCCATCCAGTCGGAGTCTGAGCAAGGACAATGAGGCAGTTTTGCTCAATCCGAAAGCCTTTGATCTTCTGGTTGCGTTGCTTGAAAGATCCGGCGAGGTAATGACGAAGGACGAGCTCCTGGAACGCGTCTGGCACGGTCAGTTCGTTGAGGAAGGCAACCTCACGGTCCACATCGCGTCTATCCGCAAAGCACTTGGGGAAAAAAAGAACGGCCGCCGGTACGTGGCAACTGTCCCGGGCCGCGGTTATCAATTTGTCGCAGAGGTCGTTGCTGACGGCCATTCGCTGGTCATCGAGGAACACAGTCTCTCGCGGATCATGATCGAACACGGCGAAGACGATCTACAGGCGATCAGGGCCGCTCTGCCCGAAGCTCAAACGAGCATTTCGAAGCAGTCGTCCCGGACCACTGTAATGTTCGCCGCCGGCCTGATCGCAACCCTGATCGCCGCATTTCTTTTCTATCGATTTGGCGGGGCACTCATTTCCGGTAGGGGTGGTGGGAGTGAGAGAACAACTCGCCAATTGACGCATCGCGGAAATGTAAGCGGTGCCACCATGTCGCCTGATGGAAAATATTTTGTTTACCGGGATAACGATCTTGGCCTTTGGTACGGAAATACCGCGGGCGGAAATCCCCTCCAGATCCAACCGCCGAATGATACAACGTACGACGGACTGACCCTTGGCCGCGATGGCAGTGAGATCTACTACACTGCCGGGGGCAATCTGATGAAAATGCCCGTTCTCGGCGGACCCGCGGAAAAAGTTCTGGAGCATGTCTCCGCCGGATTTGCTTTCTCTGCGGACGGCAAGCAGGTAGCGTTTGTCCGTAATGATCTTGAGCTGAAAACTTCTTCGCTCATGATCAAGGGTCTTGACGGAGTTGAACACGAGGTAACAAAAATTTCCCGGGCTGCAGCGTTCACCGCGTTCCCGGCCTGGTCACCTGACGCGACAAAATTGGCCATAGGCGTCGAGGATATTGCCCGGCCCAACCAGTACACGCTAATGAGTGTCGATATCGCCGATGGCTCGATGACTCCGTTGAATCCGCAAGTTTGGGAGATCATTGGTAAAACGGCCTGGCTGCATGATGGCACCGGGATCATATTCGACGCTGTCGGGCCTCGATCAGATTTTCACATCTGGATGCTGGATCTGGGATCGGGAAGCCTACGTTGTATAACCAACGACCTCAGTCGTTATGGCAGAGGGACCGTTTACGTCTCAGATGATGGCAGCAACTTGTTAGCCGTTCGGGATGAGAGCAGCACAAGCATCTGGATCACCCCGGCCACGGACACTCAGCAATTGCACCAGATCACGAATAAAGCAGCGGGAAAACTGGACGGTGCGTCCGGCCTTTCCTGGATCTCGGATAAAAAGATCGTCGATTCGTCGTTTTTTGACAATAGTTACTCGATTTGGACCATGAATGTGGACGGGAGTGACGCCAGACAGATCACGTCATCAGGGTTCTCGGATCGATTTCCGCAGGGGACGCCTGACGGGGAGCGTGTCGTTTTCCAGTCAAACCGGGGCGGTGGACAGGATATCTGGCGCGTGAACACCGATGGAAACGATCTTCGACAACTGACAAATACCGGTCGGAGCAAATCACCGGATGTTACGCCCGATGGTCAATGGGTATTGTTCGCTTCGAACGAGGGCGGCGTGAACTCAATTTGGAAAATTCCTGTTGACGGCGGCGAGGCCGCCCGTTTGATCAACGCCCCGTCAGACTATCCCAGAGTTTCGCCTAACGGAAAATACCTTGCATGCGTTTATTCGGAAACGGTCAATCCAACGAGATTTCAGATAGCGGTTTTTCCAATAGACGGGGGAACACCCGTTTATCAGTTTCAAATGGCACCCTACGGAACGTTCAATAACGGTCTTCATTGGTCCCCCGACGGATCGTCCATCGTCTATAGAGACTATACTTCGGGTCTATGGAGACAGTCTTTAGCTGGCGGCCCTCCCGCAAAGGTGGAGGGTTTGCCCAATGAAGATATATTCTTTTTCGACTGGTCAAAGGATGGAAACTCTCTGGCCCTGTCCTACGGTAGCGAACTTCGTGACGTTGTTTTGATCAGCAACTTTAACTAGCTGTCTGCTTCCACATCTTGACTGCCCCTTTGGCGTCCATCCAGATTCCGTCGAGAATGACCGATTTGACCCGCTTTTTTGCTGGACGCTTCGGCTGATCCTGCTGCCAGAGGACCCGTGTTTGGTGGATCCTCGTGATATCGTCCATCTACTCTGAATTTGCACCGTCACCGTCGCATTTCCGAGGCCGTTTCATAAATAAAAACCTTTACAAAGTGTGCAATTTGTGATACGCTGTTGCATGGGAGGAGTGTGCCCGAAATGCAGGATGATGAAAGCAGGGAGCAGAACAGAAGGATCAGAAAACTTTTCGCACTCATTTGCGTGATTCGCGGGCAAGAGCTTCTTTACAAGAATTGCACAAACCGTGGAACACCGTCCTACAAAAAGTGAAAAACCGTGGAACACCTTGCAGAAGCCCCGCGCGTCAGCAAGGAGGTACATTTAGCTTGTACGTTACGCCCTCCCTAACGATCCGGCCTCCGCAAGAGAGTGTCCTACAAATTTTGGCCAAACCGTGGAACAAGCCACAAAATTATTGGTCAGTTGTCAGTGCCCAGAAGGTTATTTTCGTGTTTATTCGCGTAATTCGCGGGCAAAAGCTTTTTTTACAAGAATTGCTCAAACGGTGGAACATCATGCGAAGGCCCGTCAGCAGGGGCGGTACATTCAACTTGCTCATCACGCCCTTCTTAAGATCGTGGGCCTCGGCAAAGAGGTGTCCTACAAAAAGTGCAAAAACCGTGGAACAACCCCCATTTATTTGCTATCCCACTTATTGTCGGTTTCGTTGGCGTCCATCCAAATGCCGCCGTCGAGAGTGACCGATTTGATCTGCTTGCTGGAGGGAACGTTTACTTTGGCCTCCTTCTGGTTCGCCTGCCAGATC